>ODAJ012184262.1_pt1 | contig 56395 bp, 46 predicted proteins | sample 1539241 | NCBI WGS metagenome assembly ODAJ01 (sample SAMN02144231, study PRJEB22623) | gut metagenome | biome: sheep rumen | host: Ovis aries | place: New Zealand | reverse complement strand
TTTTATAGTCTTTTCAGACTCTTAAAAGCCCTTTTCTTGGTGCTTATTTGCATAAGCTTTTTCTTACATTGTTCAATTTTCAAGGTACATTCTAAGCGCCGACCCTTTCGGGCGACAGCTTGATTAGTATACCGCATCAATCTGCATTTGTCAAGAACAAATTTCTTTCTTTTCAGAATTTCTTTTTGTTCTTTCGCTGATTGGAGGTCGCACTTTGAGGTGCTTTGTTAATATAGCATCTCGATTGCCACTTGTCAACACTTTTTTGACGCATTTTTGAAGATTTTTTTCGACGTCTAAATCTTGTGGATTCACGGCTGAATCCGGCACAAAATAAGCTCAGCCGCCGATATAGGGCAGCTTCTTTTCCTCGCCGTTGATGACATTTTTGATGCCGATGGCAGCCATGATGATCTGGAAAAAGGTGATCGCCCAGCCGATCCCGAAAAAGCTGCCGACGACCCCCAGGATCGCGCTCCAGATAAACAGGCGCAGGCCCTGACGCGCGTGGAAATGTGTAAAGCGGTCGCTGCTGCCGATCAGCAGCGGGATGAAGCAGAGCGGCCCGAGATAGGAGATCAGGGGCAGGATCTTTCCTCCGGCCTTCCCGATCGCATCCTCCGCGCTCTTGGCATCCTGAAACTTGATCCGATAGCCGGCGTCGGCCCTGTCGTAGTCGGGCGCTGCGCCGTCGACCCGGACATTTTTGCTGCCGTCGGCGTTGACGGTGACGTGCACCTTGTCGCCGACCTGCACGCGCTTGGTGCCGTCGGGATCGACAGTGACGCGCACATTGCCGTAATTCTGCTCCCGCGCCTTGCGGTTTCGCTCCTCCTGCTCCTGCTGACGGCGGCGGAGCTCCTCTTCCTCGCGGCGGCGGCGCTGCTCGTTCTCGGCCCAGACCTTGTCATAGGCCTGGCGCTGGGCGCGGCGCTTCTCCGCCTCCTCGCGGGCAAACTTCTCCTGCTCCTGCTGATGGGCCTGCGCCGCTGCCGCCTGCTGATTCTGTTTTGCTTCCTGCTCCTTGTCGTAGCCGCAGGCCGGACAGCTCGTCCAGCCGTCCGGAATGTACGAGCCGCAGCGATCACAGTATGCCATAGCTATCCCTCCGCTTTTGTGCTGTTTTATAATTATATGACAAGGCGCCGCCCTTTGCAAGAGCGGCGCGCGATTTTTCAGGAGCAGAAGCGATGGCTGCCGATGGTAACGATCAGCGGTCTCGACCAGATCCATGCGCTGGTGGCGGTGGCGGGATTAAAATAGTAGACGGCGCCGCCGCTCGGGTCCCAGCCGCTCAGCGCATCCTGCGCGGCGCGATAGGCGCTCTCGGCGACCGGCTCGTTGAACTGCCCGTCGTTGATGCAGGTGAAGGCGTCGGTCTGGTAGATGACGCCGGAGACCGTCGAGGGAAAGGACGGATGGCGCACGCGGTTGAGCACCACCGCGCCGACCGCGACCTGCCCGACATAGGGCTCGCCGCGCGCCTCGGCGGAGATGAGCCGCGCGAGCAGATAGACGTCGCCGCTGCTGTCCTGGGGCGCACCGCTCTCCCCGGTCGGCAGTCCGAGGGCCGCGAGCGTCTGCGGCCCGGCCTGTCCGTCCGTGCTCAGGCCGTTCTGCCGCTGGAACCAGCGCACCGCGTCCTCGGTGCGGCTGCCGTAGACGCCGTCGATCTCCCCCGCGTAGTAGCCCCAGTTTTTGAGCCGCGTCTGGATCTCGGTCACGCGCTGCCCGGAGCTGCCGCGCTTGTACAGATCGGCGTAGGCCGACTGCGCCAGCGCGATCAGCAGGGCGTTGATGGCCGCGATCACGGCGACGGCCAGCGCGCGGCGCTTCATCTTGTTGCTCATAAAACATCCCCCACAAACGTTTTTGTTAGTTTGTGGGGGATCGGCGTTTTTTATTCTTCCTCAATCTCAGCTCAGAAAGAATTGTGTTTTACAAGAAGATGATAGAAAAAGCTGAAGAAAAAGGAAAGCAGAAACCACATTTGTTTTTACCTCAGAATGAGCCATCCACGCTCATTATATACGATCCCAGCCCACTCCAGAACAGCAGCGAGAATAAACACAGGATCAAATACAGAATCGCCCGTCTTCTTCCCCGCATAAAAATACCCAATTGCGCCAACAACTGTTGTCTCGTCGCACTCAGGATCGCCCAACTTATAATTTCGGCCGTTACCCTTCCGTGCCTTGCCGTGATTGGCTTGAAGAAGGTCTACAATGACATCGAATACCTCGAATCGATATGGAGGCTTAAGTGGGAGCTGGTCACAAATAAATGACTGTCCGTCACGCGAAGCAACAATCTCTCTCGCCAAGCCCCTTTCGGTATGGACAATAGCGCGGCCTCCACAGGCTTTCAGTTTTGCACGAACTATGTCGGATGCTTTCGTACTGGATTCATCGACTGCCCATTTTTCCATGTTCAATTCTCCTTCCGTATCTTCTGATTCTCCGTTATCTGATTCGAGACCAATAGTAGATAACACATCATGCAGTTTCTTTTTTGCTGCCGGATAAGAAAGCTGCATTTCCGACTGTACAGCGCTAAGATTGCCTTGATTCTTCAAGAAGGTCATCAAAAAAGTGTTCTGTTCGTCATCAAGCCGGTCAAAGACGCTCATCTCAAACTCTCCCCGGAGCTCCAGTTTGCACGCCGGGCATTGAAGAGATGCGGTAACCAATTTTGTATTGCAAATAGGACAATTCGTTATTCTTTTTGACATATCAATCACCTCGCAAAAATAGTATCATAAGTCTAATCTTTTGTCAATATAGTATTAAATATTTTTTATACTAATTTACTATTTTCCCGAAATATAAAACGCTCGCTAAAAGCGAGCGTTTTATATTTCACTGAAAGGCTTTTATCCGCGCGCCTTCGTGCGGATCTCCTCGGTGACTTTCGCGATGAAGTCGTCCAGGGGCATGGCGCCGAGATCCTCGCCCGCGCGGGTGCGGACGGTGATGTTGCCGGCCTCGGCCTCCTTCGCGCCAAGCACCAGCATGTAGGGCACGCGGTCCTCCTGCTGGGCGAGGCGGATCTTGTAGCCGATCTTCTCGTTGGAGGCGTCGAGCGCAACACGGATGCCGGCCTCGCTGAGCTTTTCGGTCACGGCGTCGGCATAGTCGAGGGTTTTTTCACTGACGGGCAGCACCTTGACCTGCAGCGGCGCGAGCCATACCGGAAAGCGGCCCTTCGTCTCCTCGATCATGTAGGCCATGAAGCGGTCGATGGAGCCGAGGATGGCGCGGTGCAGCACGACCGGGGTTTTCTCCGTGCCGTCGCGGTCGATATAGGTGAGGTTGAACTTCGCGGGCAGGCAGAAGTCGAGCTGGCAGGTGGAGAGCGTGTACTCCGCGCCGACGGCGGGCTTGACGTTCACGTCGAGCTTCGGGCCGTAGAAGGCGGCCTCGCCGATCTCCTCGGTAAACTCGATGCCCAGCTCGATGAGCACCTCGCGCAGCGCGGCCTCGGCGTTATTCCACATTTCGTCGTCGTCGTGATACTTCTTCTTGTCCGCCGGATCGCGCAGCGAGAGGACGCAGCGGTAATCGGTGATGCCGAAGTCCCTGTAGGCCTCGAAGATCAGGTCGCAGACCTTGCTGACCTCGTCCTTGATCTGGTCGGGTGTCACGAACAGGTGCGCGTCGTTCTGGCAGAAGTGGCGGCCGCGCTCGATGCCCTTGAGCGTGCCGGAGGCCTCATAGCGGAAGTCGTGGGCGATCTCGCCGATGCGCAGCGGCAGGTTGCGGTAGGAGCGCGGGCGGCTGGCGTAGATGCGCATATGGTGCGGGCAGTTCATCGGGCGCAGCACATAGGCCTCGCCGTCGACCTCCATGGCGGGGAACATGTTGTCCTTATAGTGATCCCAGTGGCCGGAGGTCTTGTAGAGATCGACCGTGCCGATGCAGGGGGTCATCACGTGCTGGTAGCCGAGGCGCAGCTCCTTCTGGACGATGTAGGCCTCCAGCTCCTTCCAGATCGTGTAGCCGTTGGGCAGGAACATCGGCAGGCCGCGGCCCACGAGGTCGTCGGTCATGAACAGCTGCATCTCGCGTCCGATCTTGCGGTGATCCCGCTCGCGGGCCTCCGCCTGCTGCTTTTCCCACTCGGCCAGCTCCTCCGCCGTGCGGAAGGCCACGCCGTTGATGCGGGTGAGCATCTTGTTTTCGCTGTTGTTCTTCCAGTAGGCGCCGGACTGCTGCGTGACCTTGAAGGCCTTGAGGGCCTTGGTGTAGGTCAGGTGGGGTCCGAGGCACATGTCAACGTAATCGCCCTGCTGGTAGAAGCTGAACTCCGTCTCATTCGCCAGGTCGTCCATGTGCTCGAGCTTGAACTTCTCGCCGCGCTCGGCCATCAGCTTCTTGGAATCCTCGCGGTTGAGCACGAAGGACTTGATCGGCAGGTTCTGCTTGACGATCTTCTTCATTTCCTTCTCGATATTCTCGAGATCCTCCTGGGTCAGCTTGGTGTCGCCCAGGTCGACGTCGTAGTAAAAGCCGTTCTGCGTGGCCGGGCCGTAGGCAAAATCGGCCTGCGGGAACAGGTGCTTGATGGCCTGGGCCATGATGTGCGCCGCCGTGTGGCGGATGACGTGCAGCTCTTCCTCCTGCGGGCACTCGTCCACATGGCCGTCCCTGTAAATGATCTTCATGTCGTTTCCTCCCCAAACAATAAAAAATGCACCTTTGACGGGTTTGTTGCCGTCAAGGGTGCATGAAAATACACGGTTCCACCTTGAGATTTCACTCATTGGACAGTAACGCCGTCGCGCGGGGAGGCATTTCCTCCTCCCGGCTCGGGAGCGGTACGCCTTGGACGCTGTTCCACGGGGCGGCTTGCAGCCGGTGGCCAGCCCTCTCTGTGCCGGAACAAAGTCCGCGTTCTCCGTCAAAGCCTTTGACGAGTGGTACTATATCATTGAAAAATGCGCTTGTCAACAGGGAAAAGCGGGAAAGCCGCTTACATCTGCTCGGCGATGGCCTCGCGGGTATAAGCCGCGTCCTTACCCATCCGTCTTTTGCTTTTTCTTTGCTCTGCTTTCTCTTACAGCGAGAACACAGAGCGTTGCCATAGCGAGGGTCAATACAAGTCCCATACCGGCCGGCGTGCTTTCTCCTGCGTCGTAGAGCACGGTGCTCTCGCCGTCCGCTTCCGTCAGGACTAATTGCGAATAAGCGCCCGCAAACCGGTTGAGCACGCCAGAATCGTTCCGAAGCTGATACCGCTTTTCCGCTCTCACCCGTTCGGATGCTGACAGGATCTCGCGCCAGAGTCTGTCATTTTCTGCCGTATTTTCGATTTTGACCATGCGGATGATCTCGCCGGACGGATCGACCGTCAGCGCAGTTTTGCTTCTGTGCAGGAAGAGCACAATATTACTTCCGTCCCACGAAAGAGCGAAGCTCCCGGCTGATTTGAACGCAATCGCGTACCGGAAACTGCCCTCCGGATCACAGACGCAAATGCATTTCTGCTCGTGTGATTCAAGACCGAGCAGCAGCCGCCCGTCACCATTGACGTCAAAACAGACGATTTTCTGCTTTGGAGGCTCCTCGGACAGCGAATTGAGCTTGAGAGATTCCGACAGGGCCGCATAATCTTTTTCGGAAACCGGCTCCGTCGTAAACCCAAGACTTTTCGCACGGGCAGAAACCGGGATCAGCGCGCTCAAAAGGAAAAGGAAAACGAAAAAGCTGACCATGCTTTTTTTGTTCAAGCTTATCACCTCTTCGTTTTCTCATCGTCGGTGTCCGGTGCTCTCTCTCACATCTGCTCGGCGATGGCCTCGCGGGTATAGGCCGCGTCCTCGGTCACCTCGCGGATGATGCCGAGGTGGCCCGGGAAATGGATGGGCGTATTCTCCTCGCTCAGCTCCGTTTCCAGAATGGCGCGGTCGCTCCACATCGGGTAGAGGTCGATCTCGAAATACTGTCCCTCGTGGGTCAGGCGGTAGCGCGTCTTGCGCACCTGCTTCTTTGTGCGGTCGGCCTCCTGCAGCAGATCCTGGTACTCGCGCTTGGAAAGCCGTTCCTCGACCTCGACGCGCGTCTCGTCGTCGAGGGGATGGTTGTAGGTCTTGAAATACACCACGCTGTCGGCCTCCGCGCGGCGGTGGATGCGCAGCGCCACGTCCTCGCGGGAGATAAGATCGGTCTGGACGATGTCCATTTTCCGCACCCCGGGAAAGCTCTCGAGCCAGTCCATATCCGGGTAGGCGATCAGGAATCTGCGCTGGATCTCGCGCGGCTGCGGCTCGCCGAGGAAGGCGCGCATCTCGGCGATGAGGCGGCGCAGCTTGGAATCGAAGTCGGTGGCGTTGTCGATGACGCGCAGATGCGGATGGGCAGACCAAGCCGCGATCAGCCGGTCGTCGAGGTCGGCAGCCTGCTCGACGGTCTCGATGCGGGCCTTGTTGTTTTCGGTGGTGTAAAACTGCGGCAGGCCCTTCGCCGCGGTCACCAGATGAAACACCGCGTCATAGCGCGCGAGCAGCTCCTCCTCGGTGCAGCCGACCTCGGCCAGCACCTCGGCGTAGTCCTCGGGCGTCATATAGATCTTGTTGTCGATCGCGCCGCGGTCGCAGACGATGAGGAGCTTGTCGGCCTTCATCGTGCGCGCGGCCCGCTCAAACAGGCGCTCCTTCTCCAGCTGCAGGGTCATCTGCACCTTCTGGTAGTCGAGATTCGTGCCGCAGGTCCAGGGCGCGACGCCGCCGGTGATGAACTCCGTCGCCGTCTCCGGCACAAAGAGCACGGTATAGCCGAGCTTGGAAAAGGCGTTCTGGATCCAGCTCATGGCGGTCGTTTTGCCGCCGCTGGGGCCGCCGGTGATCACGATTCTGCTGATTTTCACGGCATCGTCCTCCGATTCGGTGATACTATTAAAATACCGGACGTAGACGTAAAAAGCAAGCCCCGGGGCGAAAAAAAGCGAAAAGCGTCTCCGTCACGGGAACTTTTCCCCGTCCCCTGCGTCTTACAGTCAGAACAGGAAGCGAGGTGTTTTTGATGCTGGGTAAACAGAAGTGCAGGGTTCTCAAGGAGATCCGGCAGCGCATCGCCGATGAAAACGACATTCCCTGGGTCACAGGCGAATGCCGCCACCAGGGCGAGTGCCGCGGGACCTGCCCGAAGTGCGAAAGCGAGCTGCGCGAGTTGGAGCGCCAGCTTGCTGCGCGGCAGGCGGTGGGCAAGCGCGTCACGGTCGCCGCCCTCTGTGCGGGGCTGGCCTTTGCCTCCGTCGGCTGCACACGCGGCATTGTGATGGGCCCGCAGACCAAGGAACTTGAGGACGAAGTGCCCATGATTGAAACGCCGGAGCCGACTCCCAAGGTGGAGAAGGGCGAGATCCTGATGGGCGAGATACCCTACGACGGCGGTGAGTTCGAGCTGGAAGGCGACATTGCGTGGGAAGAGACGGCGGGTGAGCCCGTCGAGGAGGAGATTGAGCATGGCTGAGCCGCTCTATCCCCTGCTCTCGCTCTCGCGTCTGCGCATGGGGATCGACGGCCCGGGCGTTACAACGCTGATTGCCGGGGCGGGCTGTCCGCTGCGCTGCCGCTGGTGCATCAACCGGAAGCTGCTGCGTGAGGCGCCCGCTGAGCAGGTTACGGCGGCGCAGCTATTCGAGCGGGTGCGCATCGACGACCTCTATTTTCGCGCGAGCGGGGGCGGCGTTTGCTTCGGCGGGGGCGAGGCGCTGCTGTACGCGGACTTTATCCGCCGCTTTCGCGCTCTCTGTCCCGCTGACTGGCGCATATGCGCGGAGACGAGCCTATCCGTCGCGCCGGAACTGGTGCGCATTGCCGCCGCGGCCGTGGACCTCTTCATCGTCGACTGCAAGGACATGGACGCGGACATTTACCGCCGCTATACCGGCGGTGAAGCCGCGCAGATGAAGGAAAACCTGAGCCTTCTGCTGGACGCGGTCGGCCCGGAGCGCGTCACCGTGCGCGTGCCGCTGATTCCGGGCTTCAACACCCCCGCCGATCAGGCCCGCAGCGTCGATGCGCTGAAGGCCCTGGGTGTGACCTGTCTGGACTGCTTTTCCTATGTTATGAAAGAAGCCTGAACTTCCGTTGCGGAAGCTCAGGCTTTCTTTTTTGTCATCACAGATATCTATACAAAATCAAAACCCAGCACAGCAGAGTGCCGAAGTTGTCGACGAGGCACGAAGCGACCGTGCGGTTTTGATTTTGAAAGGAGGAGCGACGGAGTGAATGAGAGACGGCGTTGGCTTTGAAAAAGAAAACGCCGTCGCGAACGATACGAAGTCCGCGACGACGTGGCACGCTGTAAGGGATTCGCCTGCATTTTGTTTTCTGCGCGCGGAAGCAGAAAACAAAATCATAGTATTCGCCAGTGTTTGCACTGGCTCATGCAGGCCACACCGTGGCCTGCGGACATGATTCGAATCCCTGACAGCGCAAAAATCCCGCAGGCCCGAATGGGCTTGCGGGATTTTTGTCTAACCTTTACACTAAAGATGCCGCGTTCTTAAGAACACTTATGTCTGTGAACATTCATTTTTCGTTCTTAATCCTTCAAGGATTTCTTTGTCCGTAGATACAACAAACCCCCAATTGTCATCGCACTGTTGTTGGAATGCGACTTTATTCAGATTGTTTACTACTGCGCTTCCCTTTATCTCAACAAAAGCATGTATATTATTCTTTACGATAAAATCTTGTGCTTTAGGTTCCGCCAATACTAAAGCCAACTTTGGATCAATTGGTAGAAATATATAATTCAATTCATTCAGCAAGATAGAGTATGCTCCTCTTGTAGGCAATACAAACGGGAGATTTGTTTTGTTTATCGCAAGAGTAATCAAGTAATCTTCAAACAAACGCCTATTCTTTGCTTCTTGTATTCCCTTGGTCACGACAAAATGACGTTGGTCTTGCTCAGAGAGAAATTGAGTATAGATAGCATTCTTTTTGCTTGACTCAAGCGTTTGTTGACTTCTTGCCAGTAATGCATAGAAATAGGACAGCACTCGTTCTCTAAATAATTGGTTTGTGTAAACACTTGGGTTATCAAACTCTATAGTATCAATAAACAAAAGAACATCAGAGAATGGTGTTTCGATACTATGGTTGAGGTAGTCTTCCGTTTCCTTTCGAAAGTAACCTTTAATTGTATTTGTTGAGCTTGATCTTCCGTTCGATCCTATAACTTCTTTAGCCACATCATAATAAAAATACCGATGATTCTTGTCTTCAAAGCGCTTCAACACACATCTTGGCATTTGAACATGAGAATTCATAAGCAGACTCATCCGCAAAAAACACTAATTTCTTACCGGCAAGAACTCGACCTTGACCTTCATGCCCATTCCTGCGGCCAATCTCTGCAGGGTTTTCAACGAGGGATTGGCGTTTCCGCTTTCCAGCTTGCTGATATCCGCTTGGGCAATACCGGTACGCTCGGAGAGCTGCTTCTGCGTGAGCCCCGAGGCCTTGCGGGCGTCAATCATGGCCTGCATGATGGTAAACTCCGGCTCCAGCGCATCCCACTCCTCTTTGAAAGCAGGATCTTTCATCTGCTCATTCAAATAATCGTTAAACTTCGTCATTTCAAATGTCCTTTCTGCTCAGATACTCCTTGCGATACTGCTTTGCCTTTTCAATCTCCGCGTTGGGTGTCTTCTGCGTCTTTTTGACGAAACCGTTGGTAAGGATCACCTTTTTCCCGATCATGAAGAAATACAACACACGGGAGATATCCGACCCGACCTTGGCCCTCAATTCAAAGATACCGTCGTCCAAGGGCTTGGAATACGGCTCTCTGAGCTGCGTACCGTTCTCCGCCAGGAGCAATACGGTCCGCAGCATTTTGGCTCGCATTTTCACATCCAGTGAATCCAGAAACTCTTTGACAGGCTCAGTGCCATCGGGCTTGTCATAAAAGATGATTTCAAATTCCTGCATATCTCTATCTTTCCTCATAAAATAGGATTTATCCCATTAACAGTATATGGGATAAATCCTATTTTGTCAACTCTTTCTTTTTGTTTTTCCCCTTCATCTCCTGCACTCGCTCAAACGTTTCACAGTCGATGATCGGCTCATGTGCGTTTTCGATCAGATACATTGTCAGTTCGCCATTGTTCTTCTTCTGTTTTCCTGTCAGGAAATCCGGCGTATAAGTTTTCTGCATCAAAACCTGCCCGATGTACTTTTCATTGCTTAGCATCCGGTCAATGGTCGAAGTGCTCCATTCCACTTTCCCAGTCACCGTCTTGACGCCGTTTTCCTCCAAGTATCGCTTGATCTTACGAACACCGTTTCCCTGTAAATACAAATCGAAAATCTTTCTCACGATCGCAGCTTCCTCCGGTACGATCTGGAGAACTCCGTCTTCCCCCTTGGTGTATCCGAGAAACTGCGTGTGATTCAGAACGGCCTTCCCGCTCCGCATCCGCTGACGGATACCGAATTTAATGTTTGCACTGAGCACTTGGCTCTCCGCCTGGCTGAAAGCAGCGTATGCGTCCAGAATGATATTGTCTGCTGTCATTGTGTTAATGCCTCCTGTTTCAAAATATACATCTATCCCCATTTCTTTTAGCTTCCGTACCCGTCGGATTACTTCAAGAGCATCTCTGCCGAAGCGGCTGACCGATTTGACAAGAACCAAGTCGATCTTCCCTTTTGCGCAATCCTTCAGCATATGTTGATACTCTGGTCTTTTTGATACCCGTGTGCCAGAAGCACAGTCATAATAGATGGCGACAAGCCTCCATCCCGGCTTGTCGCTGATATAATGGGTATAATACGCGATCTGGTTTTCAAGGCTGCCCAGCTGTTCCTCTCGTATCGTGCTGACGCGGCAATAGGCAGCAACTCTCAATTCGTAGTTGGCAGGTGCTGTTGTTTCTTTCTTTGGTATGAGAAAGACATTTTCAGGCATAGAAAAAACCTCCACGATATACCGGAGAAGTATACCATGGGGGCAATAACAAGAAAAGCTACATTCTAACCGTTCGGCTAAAATGTAGCTTTTAACTTGTCTAAGCTTTACACTAAAGATGCCTCGCAATCTGCCTTCGTCCCGCATGGGGCGAGCGCGAGAGGGGATGGGATTCCCCTCTCGCCACAATTGAGCGAAGCGGATTTTTCACGCGCAGCGTGCCAAAAAAGCCACTCCATTCGGAGTGGCTTTTTTGTCTAATCTTTACACTTTAGATGCTCCGTTAAAATATCTCTTCGATTTCCAATATGGGCGTAAGCCCCATATCTCTCTTCCTGTTTTTTGTCAAGATTGTTTCGACTCGGCTTCCCTTTTCAAAACAATATCCATCATGTTCTCTATTTAGGACTGACTCAGATCGAAGAGGCAAAATAAGAAGTCAAATTGCAAATCTTGTCTCATTGGCCTCTTTATCCATCGCCTGCTATTTGTTGGAACATAGCAGAGGAATAAAACGACGATTCCTTTTTTGTTGTCTATTTCTTTTGCCCTGTAAAGGAACTCCTCAACCTCGGATTCACTCTGGAATCCAAGTGCATTCAAAGCGTCGAATATAACGATTTCCGCATCGCCATATTCCAACTCATGTAACACAAATGGTGTTTGTGATTTGTACGGAATCAGCTATATTATTGATACGTTGATTTGCTTGAGCGCGTCAGATTATTCCCCATTCTTCCGAACTGAGAACGACATGGCTTATGTCGTATCTGCTTATTCCTGTCGCCGCAAAAAGAAGCCGATTTAAAACAACATCATTACTTTCCTTGGTTGAAAATATAAAACGGAGTGAGATAGCAAAATGTTTTTTAGGGCACAACGAATCGCCAGCGCGCTTTTTCCTGCTCCACTTTCACCAGCAAACAGCGCCAGCATCCCACGATTCAGCCTACATTCTTCATCAATTGAGGAAACACCCCAAGTTTTTTCCCAAGGAGGCTGCATGGTTTGAAAGCCATTCACTGATAAACGAATCTGCTTTTTCTCTTTCGACATTTGCTTTTGCGCTGACATCATATTTCGCAAAACACTTATCGAGATGGCTCCTGAGTTCTGCTTCCGAATTTTTCTGCCTTCGGGATGATGGGGATATAAGCCTTGGCCTCTGCATGGCACTTAAAACAAAGCGAAAAATTATTTCCGATAGAATTATCTCCGCCGTATTCTTCCTGAGTAATATGACGCAGTTCAATCTTTGATCCCGTAAACAAATCACAGAGGCAATAGTGTCTGCTGCATCGAACCAACGCTTCATCCGCGACTTATCGTGAGAATCCCATAAGAGTAACTCCAATTTAGATTTCGTCATAGTTATATTGCGGTAGTATCAAAACTGAGGCTATGAAAGAACATTTTTTCGCAGCCCCTTTTTGGTGTTGAAAACCATAAACCCCGAGCTTTACTTCACATGGGAAAAACATAACAGATTATCTGACACCGTTCTTGTATTTCCTCTGACGATATGGAGCATTTTCAGGCGTCTCAGGAGCACTTTAGTTGTCCGTACTATCTTCCGGCTTCGCCACGGTTTGGATCAAAAACAGGACAGTAGGCGTTGCATTCTACGATGCTCTTCCTCGCTGCTACCACTACAAGTAGCAGAATCGTCCTTGCCTTATATCTCCACCATAACGAAACAGGTGGCAAATCTAAACTTTGGGGAGATACTGACCAGTTGGGCATTCTCTTCACAAGCGCTTCGATCTTGTCTGGGTTCTACCAACTCTTCGCTCCCGCTGATCCTTCGCCCTAACACAGCGATTAATTGCATTTCTGCTTCAGATGTACGACGAAATACACCGCAGTTCTCTAGTAACACCAGCGGGCATTTACTGGAAATCTGAGTATATGCGGTTATTCGTTCTTGTTTCCTTCTTTTGCCCGTTCTTTCAGAGCGCGCATTGTAAGCTCGTTCATACGATAAAAGAAGAAAATATCCTTGTAGTAACCAATATAAGGATATTTTTTCTTGTTGTTTTCACGGGGCATGAGTTCCACATCATATTGATTAAAATAATTGCGATCGTCTGTGTAGCTTTTTATGTGAAGATAAAAAGCGTCTTCTTTGTGCTTTTCGATATATCTATCTGTTGCCTCGCAGGATTTCTTATACTGAGTAAGGCAATCCTTAATCAAGGAGTGCATAATCTCATAATACATTGGATCTGAAGTCCGATAGGGACTAAGATATGCTTCTAATTCATCCGTTATCTGATCTTCCTGTGAGAGGCAAAGACACAATAACAAGCAGTAGAAGGCAAGTGCACCATGTGTTGTAGCTGTATCTGCCAAATAATTTCTTAAATAACTGCAATTGTATCTATCTTGTTCTAATGCGGAGTTGATAAGACCCGTTTGTAATCTCTTTCGTGTTTGCTGAGAAGTGGTGGATTCCGCTCTATTAGGAGCTATTTTCTTAAGTTGTGCGCAAACACAGTCCCTATCAATATGAGCTTTCCTAAAAGAGCAGTTCCCTGTCAGCCCTCTTGTTTCCAGTATATAGCGCTCCAAGATCTTGAGCTTAATCAAAATTGGGTTTGCTGTCATAAAGTAGTCCAAATAAATATGGGAGAAAGCTAAGTCGCCATTGCTCATAAGGCTGAAATCTTGATCAGATAGAAGCATTTTCACCTCGTAAAGCTCGTTCAAACGGTGTTTGGCATAGGTGTTGTTTGTTTTCGACAGCATCAAGAGCTTGTATGGATCATAATGAATTGTCGCGATTAAATTTGTTTTTTTGTTTTCACCTTTCTCTAATTTCATTTTTACCCAGTCTGCAACAGAGACCAGATATATCTTTCTTTTTATAAAAATATCAGGCCGTTCTAGTATTCTTTTACATTTACAAAGATATGTACTGCTTTGTAGTAAAACGCCATCTTCGTTGTATTCCCTATGCTTGAGCAATGGTAGTCCGCAATTCGGGCAGAATAGCAAGTCGCCAGATTTGGAAATTTCGAAATAGCGGCGATCCCATTCCTGCAGATCATCACAGAAGCGTAACAAGAATGATACAGGGTTCTGCCGAAAGTACATATTATAGTAACTGGTATTCTCTTTTGAATCAATGATCTTAAATTTACTGGTATGGTTATAAATCGCAAGCGCTGCCAGTTCAATCGCGCACTGCTTTTCCGCTGAAAGACTATATATAACCCCCGTATCGTAGAATTGCAAGAGAAACGCGATTGCAGAATAGGCTCCGTGGTCGTATTTTCCTTTTTTCGAGGGTTCAAGCCGTTTGCGCACTGCTTCAGGTGACGCGACAGAGAACAGGAGGCTGGAGCCGAGCTTGAAGGCCAACTGGTCAAAGCTTTCCACTGCGTTATGCGTAAACATATACATGGTAGGATTATACTCCGAGATCCGGCGTCGAACATCTAAGAAATGGCAGATCGGGTAGCCCATATCATGAAAAAGTGCCGAGAGCATAGCTGAGGCATAGATTACATATTTGTAAAAAAATGCCTCGAGAAAAGCTCGCTCCGTTGCAAACGGTGTATTCTCAAATATTGTTTCCTCGTCCGCAGGATTCTGGATCAGGTTTTCTTCCGAATGTTCCTCTCTATGGGCTTTAGCATGTGCTTTTCTACACTCCGAATAAATGCTCATCAGCCTTCGTTGCTGTTCACCCAATTCATCGGTACAAAAAGCAAGACCCTTTTTCCAGGTAAACTCAGAAACTTTACTCGCCGATGGGTCTCGAAGAATATGCTCACTTGCAGTATAAAAGTTAAGGCCCTCCAACATGTTCAGCATCATATAGAGATTGCGAATCTGGTGAATGAAATGATCTCGATAGTAGTCATTGCGATGCTCGCGGAAATTCTGACCGACATGCATATCCCACTCAAAATTGAAGTAATCCTCATCGAACATCTGATTGAGCTGTGGAATACCGAAATACCCGCAGATTAGGCTGGTTTCCACTTTATGAAAAGCTTTAATGTCATCCTCGACAATCTCTCCATCATTTCCGTAAACAAGGCTGAGGTTGTCTAAAATACAACTATATTCCTGCTTCGTGATTGAACTGTATTGAAAACGCTTCTCAAACTCTGCTGCCAGAGCTCGGGAGGACGCGGGGAGCGGTTCTGTTGTGAGCTTATACTTCAAGTCAATGGGGTCTATTGTATCCAGATAATCCAACATGCGAGGAATCGACTGAAGTTTTGGATCAGCTTGGCTGTCGATATAGTCTGGCCTTTCACAGCTTTGATAAAAGTAAATCTCTCTATTACTATTCATCACATTCTCTTACCCTTTCCCATTTAAAACTCCGAAATCATTTGAATAACCTGAATGACCTCTTGAGGGATAAGCAAGAATGGATACGATGCATCGTTTTGGGGATGAAAATCTTTTGCCGCCGCATAGAGTGGTAAATGTTTCAGAAACCGAAAGCTAACAATGGATGTAGGTTTTTGCATAGTAATTGATTCTACGACATCCTTAACCTTCTTGTAATACGAGGAATTATCGCCTTCCATTCGTTTTTCATTACTTTCAGCCCATTCTGCTAGTGCTTGAGTTTTGCTTAGCTTCGGATCGCTTGTGACTACATTTGAAATATCGTTTAGAACATACCTTATTCTAAAGCGGTTATCCATCATTAATGCAGATAGGCTGTCAGAGTAGCCGAGGTTCTGGAACCAGTGATAGAGGTATACACCGTTCTGCTCAACATGGGCGCTATCTACAGCAGAGAGCATAAAAACATTAACGACATACGGCAAATAGTATTCTCTATCGTTCTTGCTATTTCCTTTGTCCTTGCCTCTAAACAGCCCTTCTTCATTCTTCGCCATTTGGAACAATTCTGAATTTTGACTCGTCAGCAAATGTTTGATAATTGACTCCGCATGCTTTTCATAGCTTGGAGGCATATCAAAAATAATGTGGACAGCATCTATTGTATCATCCACCCGATGACGATTCAGAATATCAAGAATCATCTGATAAATGGTATGCTCGAAAATATCAGTTTCTACTTGATCCACTTCAGTGCCTCTTGAGGTTCTGGCCGGACAGAGGAATAGTTTTGGCAGTGAATCGAAGCCTGAAAGAATGTCATCAATTGGCCTTGTCTTGCGAAAAATAAACGGTATTTCAGACCAGAACATGCTATTCCGGTAGCGATCACAATTATGCATCAGAGAATTGATAAAAGGGTAATGGGAATAATTTATGATACGCTCTTTTCTCGACGCATCTGCTTTACCTTTATTCGCAGTTTCGTCTTTCGCGGTGGAGTAATGTAATAATGTATTATCATCATTTGCATCAAAATACGGCGTTGTTATGTATCGGCCATAATTCTTTTCCCATGAGGTGCCTCGAAGATCCAGGTCAATAATATACGCAACGGTTCGAGATTTATCATCTTTCCCTTCAGGCTTTGTAGGTTCTATAGAATTGTAATATGCAGCCAGAAGCAGGGAAAAGGTGCTCTTTCCCGAGCCACCTTTTACCGAGTTGGCTATGTCAAAGAACACCTTTTTGGATTCAGATTTGTTAGATGCCGTAGCATACTCAGAATTATTGCCTGCTGTTTTCGCAGCTTCTTCAGGAGCCATTATTAGTCCTTCTCTCTGTAATAATATGAAAAAAGCGGAATTCAGCTTAGGTTGAGTAATGCACGCAGCACATTGCTGTACAGGCGTGAATTCTCAAGCTCTGCTTGTTCGCAAGAGGTCTTAATATTTTCAAAAAGGATCCTTGCAATTATCCATTCGCTAATTTCTGTAGTACTCTCAGACTCTAAATCATAAATGCTCTTCGCCTCTTCGAGCATCTTAATCATGCCAAGATACAGCTTGGAATCTTGCTCAAAGGTAGTGAAAAGAGAACTATAGAGTTTCTTATCTGAAAAAAAGCTCGTGCCTTTAAAATCTCTGGGCGTTCGTTTAGTATAGCGCCGTGGTGAATCAATAATTACAGTAAAACGCGAAAAATTACCTTTATTGCAAGCCTCCCGGTAAAGGTGGCAGAAGAGCATGGTATTTACATCTTGCGCCGCACTGTATAAGGTCATTTTGAAGCCAAGTTTGATCGCATCGTCCCCATATTTGCTGTTTCTTGCAAACACAGCGTCTCGATAAAGCGGCGTAATGAGAGATAGAACTCTTTCTCCTATTATCTCTTTTAATTCTTCAACTTTAGACTCTATTAATGCATAGTCGTCAGTTATTTCAATTTTTTGCTTGCTGTTCTCTTTATAATGTCTGTTCTTCTGCCGTATATAGGCTTCTCTTATCAGGTTATCAAACAGGTCAGTAAATCCCAATGAAATGCGGATAATCCTTAAATCTGCGCTTACATCAAAGGCAACAATAATATTCTGCTGCAACTCCAAATACTGGATAGGCATTTCAAGACAGTAATTACTGTCTGCGTCACATATCAATATCCCATATTCCACAAAAAACTGTTTGACCGCATATTGATAAGCATATGGGATACAGAGATATTTCAAAACGCTCCAAAGATCGATCTCGAAATGCACTTTACCGTTTTCTCTACGTTTGAGCATTGGCATCTTCTTGTTATAAAACTGTATAATTGTAAAGCGTTTGCCGTCATACTGCTCTAAGCGAGTAAGCGGATAGGAATCAAAATAGGAATAATTGACGCCCTCGTTTTCAGAGCTGAAAAGATATAGCTCTTTAGCACACAGTTCACCCGCCCTATTACGCAGGGAATCCATATAATCCTGGATCTTCCGAATCATATCATCTCGCATAGCGCGGACAACCGCTCCGGCGCTTGAGCTAGTCGAACTCATGATGCGATTAAATTGGTTGCTTAGTTCCGCCATAGGAGAAGCACGATAAAAATAGCTAGAATCGCGTTCAAAACTAGAATCTGCTCTGGGGTAATCTCTTTTCTGAAGCTGCAGCTCGTTGCAATAGGTCTCAAGGGGGCCTTCCTTGCCAATTGCATAATTCTCCGTACTGAGCCATGGACAATCTAGAAGAAAAAGAATCTCACTATCATCAATACATGTTTTTAACGATTTTAAAGTATAGGCAAATGTGCTTTCATAGTTTGCATACTCGAAAATACATTGCGCATTATTGCCTTTGTAGTTGTGTATAGTTCTTTCTCTTTTCAGCGGTAATGAAATAATACCTTCCTCAAGGATGTCAGGCTTTCCGGAAAAGTTGAGGATATTCCTGACTGTCAACTCAAGCTGCGGCTTTTCTCCGTCAAAAACCTCTTCCTTCAAATTGCTGTACCAAGCGAGCACCTCATTAACATAGTCTGCTATACTCCGCTCTATACAGCCGCTTGATAGCTCTGTATGACCAATAACAGTGACATGAATTTTAAAAATCTTGTCTACAGTAACGAGATTGCGGCGGATATAGGCAGCCGTCTTTTCAAACAGACGAATAGGCTTGGTATCAGAGGTGCTGGATAGCATATCAATCGGATACGCAATTAGCTTTGATGTATGCCGATTCAATTCAATTCGATAGGTTTGATTATCTAGTGTAATCGTGCGCTGGAAGCCACTCTCAATGCTACAAATAAACATCTCTTTGCGCAATTCAAAAAGCTCCGCTGAATGTTCGCCAGAGGAACTTAATTCGTCCATAATCAGTCTGGTTGCACAAACCAGAGCCCGAGAAATGGTGTCGTATGCAAAGGGATCAAAAAAGCTATACTCATAGCAGTAGAAGTTAGCTTGGGTTTTACTATCGTTTGGATCAACGGCTTTGCACGGAACCTTCTTTGCCGCAAAAGAGAGTAGTGTTTTTAGGAAAGTAGACTTGCGGAAACTTGCGCTGGCAAGATTATAGCTGTCCGAATTAAACACCATAACCTTTGATAGCTCAAAAAAACTGTCTAGGTAGCGAGAGGCTATCTTAGGCTCGTAAAAGCGTTTCTCATTTTGAAAAGTGTTCAAGAGAGCGGAAAAAGAATCCTTAAGTTCATGAACGCAGTTCAATTGATCAGAGCTGCCATCTCTTGTGAGCTCATCATAGTCTTCCAAAATGGATATTTTCTCAATTCCGGCCAACCCTTCCAGAAGCATCTCGTGGATTGCACTGGAATCCACTTCCTCTGTAAAGGAATCATTGAAACAGGAAACGACAATAAAAAAAATGCGCTCAAAATCACGAGCATTCGATTGCTGTGAGCAACCATATGCCCTATCGAGCGTGCGTCTAAAGATTACATTAATGGCAGCTGTGTCATAGCCACTGGGAGAGAACTCGGAGGTTTTCATAAAAGAACTCCGAAGGGGTTTCATCATAGTGATATCGACACTATCGACCGAAGACCCAAAAACTGTTTGCTCCATATGAATCCCCCTTAAATGTGCAGGCTTAGTATAGAAAAGCAAAAGCCTACGCACATATTATATACATTTAGCATCGAATCGTCAACACATTTTGAGCAAAACGCTAGGAGAAATTGAGATTGTCTTGCATAAGCTAAAAGGGTAAACCACCGCTTATTAACCATTGAACTTGCGCGAGGCAGCTTCGGATGGTTCGAAGATAACATACTTTCAAATTAGCCTATGATCTTAACCCCCCAAAGGTGAGCTTTACGTCCATGGCATGCCCATGGACGATGTGAAATCTGTTGTATATTATGCATTTTGGCATCACGGCATCCACCCAAATAAATATCAGTTGTTTCTAATTTGCCGGTGGTAGATCGTATAGATAAAAAGCAAAACATACTTTCACAATACTGCTATTGTTGCAAAAGAACCGGCGGCAGGTATATATGGGCAAATTAAGAAGGACCCAAAAAAGTATTGCGAATACTGAGAGAAAGGAAAGGCATAGCGATCGTGTAGACGGCTATGTTCAAAGATCACATCCATAATACCGTGCAATATTCATTTCTACATAACATTATTTATGCCCAGATATGGCACTTTACAATGACGGTCGAAACACTTATTGAAAGTGGTGGTATAAAATACTACGTCGCACCTTTTACGGATGCTTAAATATATACTGTAATACAGTCAATTCTACCTCGAAGAATGAGAGATTATTGGACATTTCTCATTCCTGTGCTCAACAGGTTTTCTCAGCAATCTGCTTGTCTACTACGTCAGAGACGGATTATAGCTCTGCCATGTCCTCTTCATTATTTACCGTCAAAGCATTCTTTCATTCTCTGCTTTATCTCAATTCCCCCGTGTAGGCACACGAGGATTTCTTCCGCGCTTATGATCTTCACCCAGTCAACGAGCTGGCGGATCGTGGATTCTTCCCATTCCGTGAGTTTGGCAGAACTGTGCTCCATAAACTCTACAGCCTGTTTTAAGCGTAGGTCGACTTCGCTGCCCTCGCGGTGAGCTTCAATGTTCCTGCGCTTTTCTTTAAGCGCGGCCATTTCCTCGGCCAAGGCTCGAAAGTCCTCGGTGTAGGACTCGCTGCCGAAGTCACCCGCGGCCTTGGCCAGCAGACGCTGGAACTCTTGCTCCAACTCGGCCAGTCGGGTGTTAATGTCAGCAATGCTCATCGTACTGTTGAGCGCCGGAAGCAGCTCAATCTCCATCGCACCGGCAATCTGGTTGATCAGGACTTTTTTCTCGCTCATGGCGGAATTGATCGCCGCAAGAATCGCAGTCTGCAATTTTTCTTCATCTACGGTCGGAGAATCGTGGCAGTATTTCTTCCCATAATCTAACCTGCTGACGCAGCGCCAGACGATCCGTTTTTTCCCATTCTTAGACCAAGTCGTGCGTTTATAGTTCGTGCCGCATTCGCCGCAGAACACTCGATCCGACAGGGCATACTTGCTGGTATAGCAGGATAGCCCTGTCGGAGTTTTTTTGGAGGGACTGCGAAGTGCCGTCCTCCTTGCAACCTCAGCCTGCACCGCGTCGTATGTTTCCCGGTCGATAATAGCCTCGTGGTTATTCTGAACCAGATACATGGGACGCTCGCCCCTATTCTTCACAGCCTTGTGGGTGATGCAGTCTGTAGTATAGGTTTTCTGCATAAGCACATCCCCGCAGTACTTTTCACTGGTGAGGATGCCCTTGATTGCCGCGTGCGTCCATGCGGTTTCTTTCCCGTTTGGGATCTCATTTCTGATAAGCCAGTCCTGGATCATTCTCAGGCTCGCTCCGGCGAGGTATCTTGCGTAAATCTCTTTTACGACCTCAGCCTGCTCGGGGATGATCTCCGGCTTGTCATCAGCGCCGCGCCGATATCCGTACAGCTTTTTATATTGAATACGGGTTTTGCCCTCGCGCATGGATTGTTGGACGCCCCATGTCACGTTGGCGCTGAGCGTTTCGATCTCCTGTTGGGCGAAGGCGCCGTGGATGGTGATGAGGAACTCGCTGTCCTCCTGCATGGTATTGATGTTCTGCTCCTCGAAGAACACGGCCACGTCCCAGCTCTTGAGTAGGCGTGTATAGTGCAGGCAGTCCACCGTGTTTCGTGCGAAGCGTGAGATGGATTTCGTCAGGACCAGGTCGATTTTTCCTTTTTTGCAGGCCTTGATCATCCGCATGAAGTCATCCCGTTTCTTCGCCTGGGTGCCGCTGATTCCTTCGTCAGCATAGATCCCCGCCATGCTCCAGTTGGGATTTTTCATGATGAGATCCGTGTAATACTTGCACTGGTTCTCATAGCTGCTCTGCTGTTCTTCCTCTTCAGTGGACACGCGGCAATAAGCTGCCACGCGCTGCTGATGGATAGAAGAGGCTTTTTGCAGTTCCGGCTTTCCCGGAATCACGATCACGGTTCGGGCGGTACTCATGCTTCATCACTCACTTCTATGGTTTGGTTATTTTTCAAGGTCAAGGTGACCCTTTTTAATTCCACACCGATGTTGGCTACAGTTTTTCGTAGCAGCTCGGCAGATAATTCTTCTATCGGTTCAGTCTGCTGAAAGATTCGGCGGAGCCGCTCTGTCTCATATTCATCATCAGTGATCATGTCGTATTCGGCCTCAGCCCTGGCTCGGATCAACTGGGCAGCACGCTCCTCATTAATGGGCTGCTGGTTCATTAAAGCCTCAAGCTCTCGCTGCGTGCGGAAGTGGCGGGTTTGATCGGCCGGTTTAGAGGCAGGGTGTTGGACGGCGTCCCGGTTGCGGATCAAGTGGTTCATCGCCGCAAGGATATTGGCCTCAACAGTTTCTGCCGCTTTCCCGCCGCCGAGGATACGGATCATTTTCTGCGCCTCTGTCTGTTTCGAGACACCTCGCCGTTCCGCTCTCCGGCGTTGGACGGCACGGAAGAGCGCCTCGGGTACAAGCTCCGGATACAGAGCATCGCCGGAGTAGCGCTGATCCTGAAGGATGCGGTCTACCATGTTTTTGTTCCACGGCTTGTCCGTATCATAATGGACATTGGCTCGGGCATTCAGCTCCGAGGCAATCTCTTGCAGCGAAGCGCCTGCGTCATAGGTCATGTAGATCCAGTTCACGCAGCCGGATTCCTTTGCCTCGGCTTTCACATCGCCGTTTTCCATGGCATACCCGAAGGGCAGCTTTCGCTTTCCCATCACCGTCTCATCCTTTCGATCCGTTCTTTCATCCGCAGGCCGTTTTTCAGTTGGAAGGAGATATGATCGCCATCCTCCACAATGATCCGGTCTACCAGAGAACTGTACAGGTCTGCGTCGAATGCGTCTATGCTTTCAGGCCCATCCGCCAGAATATCAATCAGCCCCTGTGTTTGCTGAACAGTATGATCGCCCTCGGCCTCCAGGATGCGGCTCTTTTCTTGTTTTGCCTTCTGGAGCTGCTCTGCGATGGCGTTGCCACGGGATATAAAAACATCAGAATCAACGAGTCCTTGCTGCTTGAGCAGGGACAGAAGTTGATTCTGACTGGTGAGATCTGCTATTCGTTTGTTCAGTTCGATCACATCAAGGCACCACAGCATCCTGCGGCTCTTGATCTCCAAATGGGTGGAGATCATTTGAGACAGGATCGGCTCGCCGTAATGCTTGAGTTTATAATAAAGCCGACAGAAAGCATCTTTAATGGTCTCTGTAGAGACAGAGGGCATTTCGCACTTTGCTTTGCTTTCATACCGGCTGTAGCATGTCCAGTATTCTGTTTCTCTGGGCTGCCGACGTTTGAAAACAGCACCGCAGCACCCACAGAAGAGTTGCTTTTGGAGAGGATTTTCCTTGGGAGCGCAGCTTTCTGCACTCAAGCGCCGTTCCAGAAGCGCTTTTGTTTTGTCAAAGGTCACCTGACTAATAATGGACGGATGGCTGTTCGCCACATAGTATTGCTTTCGCTCCCCCTTGTTCTTTAGCCTCTTATGGGGGAAAGAGTCGGTGGCGTATGTTTTTCCGAGGAGCGCATTTCCTGTGTATCTTTCATTGATCAAGATATGATAAATGGACGAGACTTTCCATTGGTCGGCACCATAGCATGGCGGGATGCCTGCTTTGTTTAATCCCTCCGCGATCTCTTTCCGGGGACGCCCGGTCAGATATTGCCGGAAGATTTGCCGGATGACGCCGGCCTGCTCCTCGTCAACAACAAGGTCGCCATCAACTAATTGATAGCCATAGGGCGGCGTATTCGTAAGAAACTCCCCGCGCTCCATCCGTTTCTGATAGCTCCATTGCATATTGCCGCCAATGGTTTCGCTTTCCTTTTGGGCAACAGAGGCCATGATCGCCGTGATCGTTTCGCTGGACATGGTGGCGGTGTCGATCTTCTGCTCCTCAAAGAACACGCTGACGCCGATGGACTTGAGCTCTCGGATGGCCTCAAGACATTCTTTTGTGTTGCGAGCGAAGCGAGAGATGGATTTGCATAGCACACGGTCGATCAGCCCGCGACGGCAGTCTGCCATCAGTCGTTGAAAATCATCCCGCTTCTCTGCAGAAGTGCCGCTGATGCCTTCATCGGCATACATATCTACCATCTTCCAGCCTGCATGGGCAGTGATGAAATCCGTATAGTAGCGGTTCTGCGCGGCGTATGAGTTTAGCTGTTCATTGGACGCTGTGCTGACGCGGGCATAGGCGGCAACACAGAGCGTTACGGCCTCCGTTTTTTCATTGGCCGCAATGGTAATGACGCGGCGCTCTTTCGGCTGAACGGCCAGGTTGCCGTCGATCTTAAGCATTTTCTCCATGGTTCCACCTTCTCTCCGCAGCAACACACAATACCACAGAACCCTTGAAATAGCTATGAATAGATGCGGGAAATCAGAGAGAAATAATCAAGTCTGCTCCGCTTTCCGCAGCAACACGCCGAGCGATCTTTTCGATCTCCTGGCGGGAGAATGCTCCGCTGGAGAGAAGGGTGCGGAGCAATACGATCACTCCGCAGTAGTCGATTCGTGTATTCATATGTTTACTCCGTTTACAAAAGGGCCGCCCTATTATTTGAGATAGAACGGCCCTTGATCCGTTTTTGAGATTTTGCTTGCCTGTATTTGACACTACTTCCCCAGGCGTGGGCGGTCAGCTAAACTGCGGCTGGCGCCGCACTCCGGGACTTTCACCCCTCCGAGGATCTCTCCGAGCTGCTCCCTTTGCGTGAGGCTGAGGCTGAGCAGGGGTACCATTATAGGCAGAGAAGTCGTTGCGAAACAGCCGGCCACGGCTGCTTTTGGATGGGCTGAACCGCTCTGCACCTTGTTGCCGTTCTTTTGATGCGGGATCGCTGCCCCGCACAGGTGGTCCTGGCGTACCCTCCGAATCGCTCGTTCTTCTGCTGATGTTATTTAGCTGCCGGATATTCAGTTGTCAAGAGAAGCAGAGGGAGAAACAACCCCCTCACCTTTAAGCCGAGTTTGGGAGGGGGGTGCACGAAAAATCTTTACTTTTCCATTAATTTCTTCAGTTTATGAAGAGTCCTTTTCTTGCGGGAATGGATCGTCATGTAATGAATTCCCGTTTTGCTGGCCAGCTGTCGCTCGCTCATTCCATCGTAATAGATGGCATGGATCAGCGCTTGCTCCGCTTTGGGCAGCATACTGATGCAGCGATTTAGCTTTGCAGCCATCATTTTTGCAATGACCTGATCCTCCAAGGGTTCGGCGTTGCGATCCGCAATAGTTTCCTCGATGGACGCACGGCGCGTATCCAGACCGCTGAAAGAGACGAGCCCGTGTCGTTCGTCTTTTTCTTCCAGTGTCGACAGGTGGCGCTCTATCCTGTGATATTCGGAATACAGTTCTTCAGAGACCTCAACCAAGCTCTCCGGTACTCGTATGTAATATTTCTTCTGTTCTGCCATTGGGCAGTCCTCCTGTTTTTGAGATTTTTGAAAAGGCAAAATCTCAAAAGCGGAGGAGCGCGGATATTATAGAAAAAGCACATCGCCAAAGACCTTTCTCTCTTTCCTGGCGATGGGTTTTGGATATGCCGATATGCCAGTCACAGAGTTTTTTTCTTTGGCTGGCTGAACATGGAAAAATTTATATGATAACAAAAAACGGGCGCGCCTTGTGTCGATTTCAAGGCGCACCCTAAATAAAGCACTTTTCGCTAAAAAATGTTGTCGAAATGCGTGCAGGTTACAATGTGGAAACAGAAATTAAGAAATGCTGCGTTTTCTCCTCTAATTTATACATATTTAGGCTTCTCCCATCATTATAATGTTCCATTTGCACTTTTCTTCAAAAACAACAACGGAAAACGTTTTCTGAGAAAAGAGAGAGAAATCAGTTGCAGTAGAATGATAAGTTGAGCTTCAGCTCCAATTATTTACGAAGATTAGGAAACAACGAAAAAGTAAGGGCCGTTTTTTCTTGTCCCTTCACGTCCCTCAGCTTTCATCCTCCGTTTTAGGTCGTGTCCGCTTTTGTCCTATGGACAATCCCAAACGGGTGATGCGGCGGCGCGTAGATCGAATATAGCTTGAGGGGGCAGTTTCCCGTGTTGACAAGGTTGTGCCAGGTCCCGGCGGGAATGATGACGGCGGAATGACGGTCGATCCGCTCCCGATGGTTCAGCTCAGAGCAGCTGCAGCCTGTCATGGCCACGCCGCAGCCGCTTTCCACGCAGATAAACTGGTCGGTATCGGGGTGAATCTCCACGCCGATATCTCCGCCCGCCGGGATGCTCATCAAGGTCACCTGCAGGTATTTCCCCGTCCAGAGGGCGGTTCCGAAGTTCCTATTGGCATCGGAAGCCTCGTCAATATTCACGACGAGCGGCGTGCCGCCGTAATCCCGGAGGAGGATCATAGCCTGACGCTGTTTGGCGGGGAATGAAGGGATCGCACACGGGCGAGAGCTTTCCGCGTGTCGCCGTCTAATGCTAATAAAATGCAGAGCGGTCAGATGACCGCTCTGTGGGGTGAGATCAGGCGCGGATGCTGTTCACAAGAGAACGCATTTCATTTGCGTCCCGCACAGAACGCGCCTGAACAATGATGCGCTGCTGTTCCGCCTCGCTCAGGGTATAGAATCTGTCCCTGGCCGGGACGTTGCGATCAAGCTCCGCCAGGAAATCCTCGGAAGCATTGGGAACATACCTCATCCTTATCACCTCGGGGATAGTTTTCCCCCGAAAGGCGCAAATAAACAGAAAGAAGCTATCGTCCGTCGGCAAGATCCTCCTGCGCCGGGCCGGAGATCAGCTTCCCGAAGCGGTCGAAGCGGGAGCCGTGGCAGGGACAGTCCCAGCTGCGCTCGTCCGGGTTCCATTCGAGCTGACAGCCCAGGTGCGGACAGCGAATATCTACCGGATAGAGGCGCCCCGCCTCGTCCTTATATACGCCGACTTTCTGGCCGTGAAGAAAAACAATGCCGCCGTGTCCCTTCGGGATCTCCGCCGCCTGCTCCGACGGGATCTGAAAGAGCTCCTTTGCCAGCCCCTTGACGGCCTGTCCGCTTTCCGCAGCGACGCCCGTCAGGGTTTTCGCGTCGAAACGCTCCGGCGCAAAGACGTCGGCACAGGGATTCTTCGTGCCGCAGATCATATCCCGCAGCAGCATGGCGGAGACCATGGAGCTCGTCATGCCCCATTTCTGAAAGCCTGTGGCGACGTACCAGTTCGGGCGGCTTTCCGCATAGCGCCCGATATACGGTACGCTGTCGGCGGTCATGCAGTCCTGCGCCGACCAGTGGGCGATCTCCCGGCTGTCCGGAAACCACTTCCTTGCTGCCTGCCGCAGCAGATCAAATTTCCCTCCGGCGCTGTTCTCGCCGCAGCGGTGACCGCCGCCGCCCAGCAAGAGCAGGTTTCCGTAGTTGCGAAACGAATACGAGCCCTGCTCTGCGCCGATCCACATGCCGTCCACCTGAGCGGCGCTCTCCAGCGCCAGAACATATGAGCGCTCCTGATGCATCCGGGCAAAATACAGCCCCGGAAAATTGATAAAGGGATAGTGGCAGGCAAAAACGATCTGCTCCGCGCGGATCTGCCCGCCTGCCGTTTCGAACCGATCCTCCTCAACGCCGATGACCGGGGTGTTTTCGTAAACGCTCAGCGGCCGGGCGATGTGCTCCAAAAAGCGCAGAGGATGGAATTGCGCCTGCCGGGCAAAGCAGACCGCCCCGGCGGTGGGAAACGGCAGCTTCGTCTCCCGCACGAAGGAGGCGGGCAGCCCCAGCGACGCGGCGGCCTCCGCCTCCTTCTGAAGCAGCTCGCTGTTGTTGCCGTATACATAGGCATTCCGCTCCTCAAAGGAGCAGTCGATGCGCTCCGTCTCAATCAGGCGCCGGTATTCCTCGATCGCCGCTTCGTTGGCCATGGCGTACTGCTTCGCGCTCTCACGACCCAGGCTGTCCATCAGCTTGCGATAGATCATGCCGTGCTGCGATGTGATTTTCGCCGTTGTGTTCCGGGTCTGGCCGCCGGCGATCCGCCCGGCATCGAGCACAACGACCTGACGCCCGGCCTTTCGCAGCAAGGAGGCGGTCAGCAACCCGGCCATGCCTGCGCCGATGACGGCGATTTCCGTTTCAATATCACCGCGCAGCGGTTCGCGTTCCGGGATCCTGCAGCTTTCACTCCAAATAGAATTCATTGTTTCCTCCCATAAAGAAACGCCGCCCATGGAGCGGCGTTATGATAGCTCTGACAAGTCTGCGGTGGGAATGTCGTTTTCCAGATTGTCCCGCGCTAAATCCGTGTCAATAACCGGATACACGTCCGAGGGGATGGGCCTGCCCCTGTGAAAAGCCGTCTGGTCCGCCACACCGATGCCGTTGACGCCCGGCCCGGCCTTTTCTTTGGTATGCTTTGCCGTTCCCTGTATTTCCGGAATCGGCTCCTGCTGATTACGGGGCTGCGTATGCGTCCTGTCCGGGCGCTTCATACCCTTCTTTGCCATACTGATATCACCTCGGTATTAGTTTGGCGACGAGAGGCCGTAATATACTCGTACAGCGGCTTCTGGCAGCAGAGATTGGATCATCACCCAACTGCCTGAACCGGAAGTCATTAATATGCGGTTCTTGATAAAATGGCGCAGATTTAATATAATTATTGCAGACTCTACAGGAAGAAGGGAATGCTGTGGCTGATCTGAAAAATCCGTTTGGGATGAGGGATGGCTGCATCGTCATGATCGAAGACATTCCCATTAGTGAACGTGGCCTGAAATGTAATTGCGTCTGCCCTGCTTGCAAAGAACCGTTTGAAGCGCGCCTTGGAGATATTCGAGTCCATCACTTTGCACACAGCGGGGAAGGTTGTGATGAGGAAGCCGCGTTCCTGGGCGGAATGTACACGATCGTTCAGGAATTCATCTTGTCCGAGCCTGTTGTGCTTCCGGAGCTGGGTGTGTACTGGCCTCACAGTCACAAAATGTTTTCCCAGTCGGATTTCTTTGAGAGAATCCGCTTTTCTGATCCGGCAGGTCACTACGAGTACACGGTCGTATCACGTTCAGCATCAGTCCGCTTCGAAAAGGCAGAGATCAAATACTATGGAAAACGGCCGACAGCGCTCCTTATGAGCCTGCAATCGCGACAGATGGCACTATGCATCCAACCACCAGCCACAGCCTGCAAGAGCTACATTGTAAAACCTTATGAACAGCTGGCCACGATCCGTCTAGACGCATCTGGGATTCAGTTTGGTGAGTTGAAGAAATCACAGGTGTTTGACAACATCCGACAGCAGATCCTGAAAGCGGAATGGCTATACAGTCCAAAAGCAATCAGCGCAATTGACGCCATCAACACAGAAAATGGTGAATGGATCAAAGCACAGCAAGAAGAACTGGAACGCAAAAAGCAAGAGGCGAAGGCGAGGAAGCTGGAGCTGGAGCGAAGGAGAAATGAATACCAGGCGAAGATGAAAGCAGAGGCTCTTGCCAGATCGCGATCAGAGCAACAGGAGCATGGTAAGCAGGAAAACGATTTGTCTATATATGAAGGCTCGCATACACACAGGGGTGTGACTGCAGGCGATGACGACTGGAAACACAATCCAACGTTGAAAGCCGGTTTTTTACAGGTTGCCGACCGCTTTTCACAGGTTGACACCCCGATTTATGATTCTTATGGTCAAAGATGGGTTCGCTGCAGGGAGTGCGGCGAGGTCAAACCCGCATTTCTATTCGTATCTTATGGCGGTAAAACTGCTGCTCTCGGAACATGCAGGGACTGTGATCGTAAAAAAAGAGAGGAATAAAAGTCCGCACAGCGGTTCCAAATCTGGAGCTGCTGTGCGGGCGTTTTTTACGAAAAAGGTATGTATTGCGCTTATATTCAACGAATGGCTCACCACAGATGAGCCGTTTCAGCGCACTCAATGGAGCAAGAGGCGGCTGTAATCATCAGTAATAAAGGCTGCGGATAATAGGAAGTAAGTCACAGTCTCGCTTTGAGGTTGATTGTCCGTAACATGGGGGATCTAAATCATTTTTCTGATTGACTCGATATAATCATTATTTCTTCGTCATCTTTGGCTTCAGCTTCATTCTTCTGACCGACGAGCCATGGATTCCAGGTTATTTCATTTATTTTGGTAATGAGTTCCTGTATGTTGTTAAGTTGTTTTTTTAAACCTACCGCCATTTGCGGCTGAAGCAGCAGTTTTTTCACAAAACCGGGGATCGCGAGCTGCAAGTCTCCAACAGATTGCTCAAACTGCAAAACCATATCGTTGATTCCTGACACAGCTTCTATAATATTTTCTGGCAATTCGATTTTACTTAAATCTTCATCGCTGTTTTGACATATGCGGTTTAAAGAGATTTTCAGAAAATAGGAATCACATAAAGTGTCTGTTGCCAGTTCAAGCGTTTTCTTGAAAGTTGCACTTTCTAATCGTCCCTCGGTAAGACCAGTTGATACAATATTTGCGCTCTTCTCCATTTCCTGTGAGAGGATCTTAATTTGGTCAGACAAAAGGCCTATAAACTCGACTTCTTCATCGGCATCAAAGACTAAATCATCAACGCTAATTTCTTCTCTGTGCAACTGAAATGATTCTTTGTCGATGATCAACTGATAGCAGCTTATATTTCGTTCTTTACATACTTCAAGAATTAAACGCCTGCATTGATTATCCAGATTAATACCAAGGGTTATAGACCTGACATAGGGAAGATCGATGAATAATGGAGTATTCGCCGTTCCAATGTTTATGATTCTCCACTCTTCCTCGTATTGCCAGCATGTGTTTTTTGAAAGCAAATATGAAAAAACTCTAGATATATTTATCTCACAGGAGATGATTGGTTTTTCTGTATCGCCATAACTAAACCCGGCAATTCCCAAATCCTGCAGTGAAACGCTGGGACGTTTTTTTGTATACTCTACAGGGAAGATAAAGCCGTTAAATTCGTTAATTCTTGTAAAATCATATTCGACACAGATACCGGAATACGAATTCGCATAATGAGCCCACATGAGCTGATTATCCCATCCGCTCGTGCTAAAACAGGAGATTGTTATTTCTTCCAGGAATTGTTTAAGTCTTGGCTGATAAACAAAGTCACGCGTTTCTTCCACTTTTGAGTGGAGTTCATCAAGTACATCATCCAGTTTCAACATCTCAACGATGTTTTCTTCTGAAATCTCAATCGAACCCAGTTGCGAAATAAGCAGAGCAAATGATATGAATACCTTATATACGAAAACGGTTTTCAGTTTTTTCGGAAGTTTGGAATATAAATTTTTTGCATTTCCTATGATGAATTCTTCAAAAGAGAGGCTTAATTGATGCATTGCTCTTTGCCGGGACAACAGATATGTTTTTAATTCTTTAATTGATGTAATCAGTTCGGCAACCTTCCCAAAAGCCCTATGCTGGAGCAGGGAGGAAACAATAGGTTTTATGTTTTCATCTATCTTGATTGCGTCTGCAATCATGGTAATGCATTCTTCATAGATCTTTTCGGCATCAAAGCCAATCATTGAGTCAAATGGATCATTCATGTTTAATGGCGTCTGCGCATAAACGACGCCATGACGGATGTTTTCGATATCATAAATTGTTGATGAATTGCGCCTGCACGGCCGGTACTGATAAAATAGGCCACCGGCCTTTGCAATGCTTTTCTTCATATCGGCCATATTCGGCTCTTTATTTACTATATTCATATGGATACCTCAATAATCAAAATATTATAGCTACAATCATTATTACCGTCATACAATAAAAGTCAATCTGTTTTTTTGTTTTATCCTAATACTGGGAGAATTATTATACCAAGATTTCCCCAGAGATATTGAAATCCGCATTTCTCTTTGATATAATGGGTCGAAAGCGGTACGATATTTTGCCCAGAGGTGATTATATGGCGAAACAGGTTCATCTGCGCCTCGATGATTCAGTTTATGAGGCATTAGCAGCTTACAACGAGAAAAACAACTTATCAGTACAGGATTCTATTTCATCTGCTATTATTCAGTTCCTCAGCCGACAGTCTCAAGAGACCATTCCTGAAGATGCTGCGTTCACGTTTATAGATCTTTTCGCAGGGATTGGAGGAATGCGTATCGCATTTGAAAGAGCAGGGGGGCATTGCGTCTATTCCAACGAATGGAACAAGTACAGCCAGCAAACATATTTTGCCAATTTTGGTGAGCAGCCAGATGGCGATATTACAAAGGTTGATGCCTCTGCCATTCCTGATCACGATATACTTGTCGCGGGGTTTCCCTGCCAGCCTTTCTCTATTGCCGGAGTTTCCAAAAAGCAGAGCCTTGGCAGAGCTACAGGGTTTGAGGATAAGACACAGGGAACGCTTTTCTTTGACATTTGCCGTATACTGAAGGCAAAGCGGCCGAAAGCTTTTCTCCTCGAGAATGTGAAAAACCTCTGCAGCCATGACAAAGGAAACACCTTTAGAGTTATTACAGAGTCTCTGCATGAATTGGATTACGAAATTTTCTATCAGGTGATTGATGGCCAGAATTATGTGCCGCAGCATAGAGAGAGAATCCTGATAGTCGGGTTTGACCGCAAAAGGTATGGATCAAATGTTGATTTCTCTTTTGATCTGACGCCGGCAGATCCCAAACCCGTTGTAAGGGATATTCTGGAAACAGATGCTGATGATCGATATACTCTTTCCGACAAACTTTGGAAGTATCTTCAGGACTATGCTGCCAAGCATAAAGAAGCGGGAAATGGTTTTGGATATGGAATTGCTGATAGCAATGGCGTAGCCAGAACGTTAAGCGCAAGGTACTACAAAGACGGTTCTGAAATTCTGATAAAGCAGGAAGGGAAAAACCCCCGCCGCCTGACTCCAAGAGAATGTGCGAGACTCCAGGGGTTTCCCGAAGATTTCAAGATCCCGGTCTCAGACACTCAGGCATACAAACAATTTGGTAATTCTGTAGTTGTCCCGCTTATGAGTGATGTCGCGATGCTCATAGCGAAAAAGCTAAAAGCTCTGGACAAAAAACAGAGCAAAGAAGAGATTACGGCGTCAAAAGCCAGGATTGCAATTTGAGGGGTTAAAATGGATGCTGGATATTTGAATCAGTTTTTTGTCGCCGTTGCGGCCAAACATCTTTCTGCGGTAGAAGCAGATGCTTCCGTTAGTAATCAGCATGAGTTTAATGGGGTTGCTGAACTGAAAAGAATGTTTGGAACGGATGCAGTAAAGAAAGTCTTTCCTGCAAAATTCATATACGTTTCAGATGACGATGACATTATAGAAGCTGATGGAACTCTCACATGGTACGATGCCCGTTATAATCATCCAACGAGAACAGAGTGGCGTTTGTATTATCCCAATAACGATGTTACAGCGCATGCTCAGGCGGGAGACACACTGTTTATCTGTCTGAAACCAGACAGCACGGCGTTGGTAATTGTTGTAAAAAAGGACGACATTATAGAAAACCAGCTTTTCTGGCTGTTTGATGTCAGGCCGGATGAGGCTGCAAATCGATTCACCGCCAATACGGATCTCACAAACCTCCCTGCGGACAGAGTTGAATTTACAGCCAGGATGATTCTTCAACGGATCGGTATTGAATTACCGCAGACACGGGTCGATTATACAGACATGCTCGTGGAACGATTTGGAAGAGCCTTTCCGACAACAAGAGAGTTTTCCGAATTTGCCAGAGCAACTGTAACAGACGTTGATCCCATTGCACGCCCCGACGATACCCTGTTGCGGTGGTTTGAGCGCGAAGAAGAATTGTTCATGTGCATGGAGCGTTATCTGATACAGGAAAGGTTACGCGAAGGGTTTATTACAGATAATGCTGTTGATGTTGATGCTTTTATTCAATTCTCTCTTTCTGTAAACAATCGTAGAAAATCCCGCGCGGGACTGTCGTTTGAAAATCATCTTGAGGCCCTGTTCAATTCGCATCGAATCAGGTTTTCTCATACCCCAATTACTGAGAACAGATCAAAACCGGATTTCATTTTCCCCGGAATTGAACTGTATCGAGATCTGAACTATCCTGCTGAGCATCTGACCATGCTTGGCGCCAAGACAACGGCCAAAGATCGCTGGCGTCAGGTTCTGGAGGAGGCAGACCGGATTACCAGAAAGCACCTCATTACGCTTGAAGGAGCTATCAGTGAAAATCAGACGAATGAGATGAGAAGCCGACTGCTTCAGCTTGTTGTTCCTGCGCCCATTCAGGCAACATATACCGAAAATCAACAGAGATGGCTTTGTTCTGTCGAGGAGTTCCTTTCAGTGGTAAGAGATCGTCAGGCCTTCAGCGAAACCTATCGCCGCTGATCTGCCAGGGAGGGTGTATGTCAGACATAAAATCACCTGAAGAGCGTAGCCGGAATATGGCAAAGATTAAAAGCAGGGACACGAAACCGGAAGAGTGGCTTCGGAAGAGACTGCACTCCAGAGGATACAGATACAGAAAAAATATTGATTATATTGTCGGGCATCCGGACGCATATCTGGCCAGATATCAGACTGCGGTTTTCGTTCACGGATGCTTCTGGCACAGGCACAGAAATTGTAAATATGCGTATACGCCCAAGTCACATACAGATTTCTGGCAAAGAAAATTTGATCAGAATATTGCCAGAGATGAAATAGTAATGAATGAGCTGAAAAAGCAAAGGATCAAGGAGCTCATTGTCTGGGAGTGTACAATAAAACGGATGATGAAGTCGGAAGATTTTGAAGCGTTTGTTTTACAAGAGATAGAGTTTTTCTTTCATTCAAAGGAAATGTATCTCGAACTGTAGGAGCAACATATACAAGATCCGAATGAGATAGCAACAGGAAACCAAATGCTCAATACTGTGCACTGATAGCCCAACGAGACAAGCCAGCAGAAATGGCTAAATAGAACAGCGATATCTGATTGTTTCATGCAGATAAATCAGAGCGAGTTTTTTGTTCTTGGTTATGGCAGCTTAATGAACAAATAGGGCTAAAACAGAAGAGCATTTAGACCAAAGATTAATTGAGGTACATCATGGCAACAACGATAAGAAAAATCCGGTTAATTAACTTTAAGCGGTTCCGGGATTATACTATTGAGCCGAACGAGCGTGTCAATATTCTTGTTGGTGATAATGAGGTCGGAAAAAGCAGTGTCCTCGAAGCTATTGATTTGGTCGCCAGTGGTAATATCCGCCGGGTTGAAGCGATTGGCCTTGATCGATTGGTAAATGTTGAGGCAGTGAATGCTTTTAACTCTGGATCGAGATCATTCGACAATCTTCCCATACTCAAAGTTGAGCTTTATCTATCAGGTCAATTCGATCATACGATGAACGGGAAGAACAACACTGATGGAGTTGCCTGTGATGGAATCCGCCTTGTATGTGCTCCAAACCCAGATTATCGAACGGAAATAACAGATGTTCTCAATGCTCACCCAGATTATTTCCCCTTTGATTACTATTCCGTGCGCTTCACCACTTTTGCAGATGAGGCCTATACCGGATATAAAAAGAAACTCCGTTGTGTCCTCATTGACAGCGTAGGCATGAACTCAGAATACGCCACAAATGATTTTGTTCGTCGAATGTATAATCAGTATACTGAGACTGATAAGAAAGAGCGAGCAAAACACAAAGGAGAGTATCGTCTTCTTAGAACAGGGTTTCAACGCGACAGTCTAAGCGCCCTAAATGGTCGTCTTCCTGCTGACAAGCACTATGCTTTCGGGCTAAAATGCGGAAGCGCAATGGAACTTGAAAGCGATCTCATGATATATGAGAACAACATTGGAATTGACAGCAAAGGTACAGGCCGCCAGGTGTTCGTCAAAACAGATTTCGCTCTGGAGCGGGCTGGAAGTAATGTTGATGTAATCTTGATCGAAGAACCGGAAAACCACCTCAGTCCGGTTAATTTGCGCAAGCTCGTTCAGCGTGTTGCAGGAACGCAGAACGGTCAGCTTTTCATCACGACGCATAGCAGTCTTATCAGCACCCGCCTGGAGTTGAGAAATCTTCTGATAATGCATGAGAGCGGCGAGAACAGACCTGTCGTGTTGAAAGATCTGGCAGAAGAAACCGCGAAGTATTTTATGAAGACTCCGCCGGCAAGCATTATTGAATATGCTCTTGCGGGGAAGGCTCTGCTCATCGAAGGCCCCTCGGAGTATATGTTATTTGACAGATTCTACCGTAGCATTGCCGGACACTCCCCAGAAGATGATGGCGTTCACATTATTGACATCCGAGGATTGAGCTTTAAGCGTTATCTGGAAATCGCAAAGCTGACCGGTAGCAAGGTTGCAGTGATCACTGATAACGATAAGGATTTTCAAAAACATTGTGTCGATAAATATACTGATTATTCTGGTGATGCAAATATAGAGATCTTTTACGACAGTGACAATACCAGGCATACTTTTGAAATCGTTCTCTACGAGGATAATCCAGCTCTCTGTGACAGCTTGTTTGACTCCAAGGCACAGGATTATTTACTGAACAACAAAACAGAGGCCGCTTATTTGCTAATGTCGCAGGATCAACCGATTACTGTGCCGGACTATATAAAGAGGGCGATTGATTGGATAAGAGAGTAATCTTTGCGGTTGCCGGTTCCGGGAAAACTACATATATTGTTGATTCACTTACAGAGGAAAAACGATCGCTGATTGTCACCTATACAATCAGCAATTATGAAAATCTATCGAGGAAGATAGCTGGTAAATTCGGCGGACGCTGGCCAGAAAACGTCACGCTTATGACGTATTTTCAGTTTCTCTACCGTTTCTGTTACAAACCTTTTTTGGCCGATCGAGTGAAAGCACGAGGCGTTTTCTACGAGCAAAATCCTGACCAATTTGCGACACAGAGAGATCGCCGCTACTATTTGTCGCCGAACGGATATTTCTACAGCAACCGACTTTCGCTGTTTTTAGAGAAGACTAACACTGTTGACGAGATTAAAGCCCGGATTGAGAAATACTTTGACGAATTCATAATCGACGAAATTCAGGATATCGCAGGACGGGATTTTAGCTTTCTTGAATCATTAATGGCCGCAAACACAGACATGTTGTTTGTCGGTGACTTCTATCAGCATACTTTCGATACAAGCCGGGATGGCAATGTAAATCAATCACTTTTTGATTGTTTTGCCTCTTACGAGAAGCGCTTTACCGTTAAAGGGTTTGTTTCCGATACAACCACCCTTGTGAACAGCAGGCGCTGTGGGAAAAAGATTTGTGATTTCATCTCTGCAAATCTGGGTATTACTATCTCCTCTGCCAGAAGAGAGGACGAAGATGCCAATATTGTTTTCCTTTCCGATCCTATCGAAATATCGGCAATTGTTAGCAATCCTTCCATCGTCAAATTGCATTACAGGGAGTGCTACAAATTCGGCCCAGGTCACAGAAATTGGGGCGATACAAAGGGCGAGGATAATCATCAGGACGTCTGCGTTATGCTGAATAAGACCACCGCAAAGTTACACAAGCAGGGAAAACTAAGTGAACTGGCCCCTTCAACCCGAAACAAACTATATGTGGCGATAACTCGCGCTCACGGGAATGTATACCTGATTAATGAATGAGCGTATGAGTAGCATCTATATTGCTGAGCATGTATATACGGAAATTGTCCGAAGACTCGCATTTGAAACGAGTTTTCGGACATTTTGCATAAGATTTGCGCTACAAAAGCCGCAATCTTTCAGGTCCAGGGAAAGAAAAACATCAGATTAATGTGAGACCAAGCACATTTTCATTCGTTTTTGATCGCAAATTCCGCTCATATGTGCCATAATTCTGGTGTGGTATTATGTTTTTTACACCTTAATCTCACCACAAAAAGAGGACCGAGGCGACTGTTTTCAGCCATCTTGCTTTCTTGCCTTTTCGGGCTGTATTGCTACAGCCCCGTGTGAGATGGGCTTATGATTCTGGATTAACCCAGAAGTCCGACTCTGACAATTCAGGGAAAACACTAATGTCTATAGCCTGTTTCCCGCGCAAGAATTCGAGTTGTGCTCGCACCCCATTGACAACAGCAATAATCCCGTTCATGTCCATTACACGAAAGGCTTGAAATACTTCATCAAACTGTCTGGGGAAATGACATTTCAGTTCTTCTGCGTGTGTTTTCAACCACTGAATAAAGGGATGATTTGCTGTTACGCATCGGCGAAGATATGGTTGCCCATCACAAAGAAATTTTTTACTTTCTTCTGTTTGTGCGTTACAAAACAGTAATGGAGGAAAGGAATCAAAGACGTGATACTATTTACCAATTAAATAGCTCTGGAAGATTCCGAGGCAGGTTTTCGCAAGGCAAGGCGCAGACCGCAGAGGATGTGTTTTGCCAAGGGATGCTACGACACATTGCGCAAATCTGGCCGAAAGATTTCAAGCTGTTCAAATAATAGTAGAAAATGCTGATTCATTGCCACTCCGGTGCCTTCCGCTTGCACAAGCTCCGGATCGTCTCGCTTCCGCCACAAAATCGTTTCAAAATCTTGAAATGCGCAAAGTATTCATGCGATTTTCTCCTTCCTTGTGACGAAAAATCCTCGCAATTGGATACTGTCGCTATAGATTAAGTAACTAATACTATTCGAAGTCTGGCAGGCTTTGCACTTTAAGCATCTGGCACTTTGCGAATAGATTATGTAGTACAACCTTTGAGATATAGTGAATTAGACAATAAGATAGCAACGAGTTCTTTCGTTGGGACGTGCAAATCAGCATGTTTTTATACACAGATAGGACTCTTTACAAACGACTTTAAATACTCAGCCATTTTATCTACTTCCGGAAACAGAGATGCTTCATGTATTCCCAACATATCAAGCTCTCTTAACACAGATTGCTGATTGTACACATATATCTTTTTGTATGTCATCGTATCCAGTTTTTCTTGCGCCTCATAGCGATCCTTACTCAATCCATTTATAATAAATGCTCCGTCTTGTTTGATGATTCTCCCGTTAGTTTTGTTCGGTTGAACAAATAGCGGCTGCAACAAGTCAATCGGGTCTATTTCTCGTTTAAAAGAAGAAATCTCTGTCGTTATTTCATGATAAAACCGCTCTACTATACTATCTCGGTATCGGGAACCGCCTTTCACTTGGGGAAAGTTCCTATCAGCGAGGTTATCGTATGCTCGTTGTAAAAGAAGTTCCTTTTCCTCTCCTGTAAACCGAGGCAAGCACGAAAGCATTAGCGCACGATCGCTGTCAGCATATGAGATTTCTTGAACAGGAACTGGAAACACCAGTACTGCTCCTTCACTTGAACTATTACACTTCTCACACCCATAATTCATACAAGCAAAGTACAATGCAACAAGTGGATTTGATGTTACATCTAAGAGCCTTGTCGGGCAAGAGTAATGCTGCATAGTAACCAGTTTGTCCAAATGAGATGTATTTCGAAATGCTTCTGCCCGCTCGACCATAATTCTATGATAAAAATAGTCTTCGTAGTCCCAGTAATTATCACGAAAAACACTCGGGCAGAGTGTATATGATGCTTTATAATGTCCTCGATAAAAGAACCTATAATGATGCTGCTCTTTTCGAGAACGTGGAACTTCAGATAAATCAACTTTGATTCTTTGCTCTTTCTCCTTATTTCTAATAGATATAATTGCATTGTAATAGTCTGCGGTATTTTGAGAGATTTCTTTCTCACTCATGAATTGAAGCCGAGATTCTTGCTCTTTTGCAATCTGTTCTTCATGTTGTGTCAAGGAATTGATTATTTCCATATATTCACTAACATGACTAATAGCCAAACTATTGTCCATTTTTGTTATCTCCTTTGTATTTGGATTCAGACTATAGCATTTCCAATTTAATAGTTCATCGAAGGTGGTGCCAATAAAAAAGCTTGGTATCGCCTTTGCTTGTATAACGGATAATCACTAATTATCTTATATATATTTAAAGGGTATTGATATGAGCATTACTAAGGAGAAATTCATTGATTATTATGTTGAGCAAGCGGGAAGGGGGAATGTCTCGCTGTTTTTGGGCGCAGGGGTTTCTGCATCTGCCGGACTCCCATCTTGGGCTACTCTTCTTGAGCCGTGTGCGAATCAGTTAGGCATTGAAATAAACAGTGGAATGGATCTGTTTCTCGTTGCCCAGTATTATGCCAATGAATATGGTGAGAGCGCCCTTAAAAGAGTAATCAATGATTCTATCAATCGTTTGGATGATGAGAGCCCCCTTATTGATAAGCTCCTAGATCTTAATTTCAAGTCCATCTGGACAACAAATTATGACCAGATTATTGAAAAAAATCTTGCGCGTAAAAGAGTTCTAACAAACAGCATTTACGACGAAAAGGATCTGCCTAACATTTCTGGCCCAAACCGCATAAACATCTATAAAATGAATGGCGATATATCCAATCTGGATCGAATCGTTATTACGCAAAAAGATATCGAGGATTATCCTCAGAATCATGAGATGATGTTGACGTTCTTTAAGCGAGAGCTTGTTATAAACTCATTTCTCTTTTTAGGATACAGTTTTGCTGATGAAATCGTTCTCTCATGTCTTGCTTCGGTGAACCGCTGCTTGGGAAAATCAGCTAACTATCATTTTGCCATATTAAATAACAAAAAAGATACGGACTTTTTGCACTTTGTAAAGGACTTAGAGAGCCGATACCATGTTAGGGTTCTGCTAATTGACGATTATGACCAGTTGCCGGAAATCCTTCGAGAGCTACGAGAGGCTATAAACAAAAAGAACGTCTTTTTTTCAGGCGTATTTGAGCGCCTGGCACCTGATGAGGATGTGTTTGCAGAAAAAGTTTGCAAGGAACTGACATCAACATTACTTAGAAACCAATATTGTATTTACACAGGATATGGGAGAAATTTTGGTAACTATCTTTCTGGGTCAAGCATTCAATATATGCTAGCACATAATATGGAAATTGACAGATTTCTTATAATGCGTCCGTTTCTGCAGACTATGACAGCAGAAGAAAAGGAACGTCATCGCAGTATGCTTATCAATAGTTGCCAATATGCAATTTTCATGTTTGGACAGAGCCCAAGGGATGGGAAATATGTAAAATCCACTGGAATGATCAAAGAGTATGATATTGCAAAAAAGTTGGGAAAGATAATTATCCCTGTAGGATGTACTGAATTTACTGCAAGGGAGATATGGAATGATGTGCGGACTCATATTTCCCTATATCCATACTTGGAGAAATATATTGATGTACTTGGAGAACCGATGAAATCGACAACTATTGAAAAACTTGTAAAATGTATCTATCAAATCATTCTTGACTGTTCATAACATACTGCGCTGCCGCAAGGCACACCGCCTGCTCCATAAGTGTGATTTCTTTGAAGTCATATTCCAATGCCAGTTTTGTATTCTGGAACAGGTAATGGACAGTTTTTGTAAGATGCTTAGGTAAATGTATCTCAGTTTCGAGAAAAAGGAAAATACTATATAAAATTGTTAGTCTACTGTTGATATTGGCTGGAATGATATCATAATAGTTTTCCACCATCTTTATCACAAAAAAGGGTAGACTGGCTCTTTGCTCTATCATATCCTCCAAAGACTTGAACTTGCATTGTTCAATAAGATCTATAAAATACTTACATACGATTTGACTGCAAGTCAATAAAGTACCTGTGGACTCGTCAAGCTCGTTATAAATCATATCACTAAGCCACTTAAATTCTCTTGGAACAGTACTCGCCGAAAATTCATAAAATATAGGGAATACATGAAGCAAGCCAGCATTATATCGCTCCTCGATTACTTCGAGTTCTTCAACTGCCCCTAGGCTGGCTGGAAATGCTTTTGAAAAAATAACGATAGCATAGCGGCTCTGCTGAATTGCGCTTGTATAGTTGCCTTTTTTATTATCCCCCAAAATATACTCATGGTTGTCATACCATACATCTAAGCCGAATTTCTCTAAGTGATACAAAATTGCTCGAACGATTGTCATTCGGTCACGCCCTGAAAAGCACAAGAAGAACATAATTATTGCCTCTAAAATATTAAACCGTTGATTCTAGCAATTACTTTTTCAATTATATCAAAATGTTCGTTACAAAAAACGAAATCAGATGATACCTCGTTGACACGGACATATTCTTTATAAAGTTCCTCAAATACCTTGTGTATTTGAAGCGACTCTAAGGTATAATCAGTCAATTTACTATGATTGTCGCCTCTTTGAGCGGACCTTTGTAAACGCTCTGTGTAGCTTGAAGTAATAAGAAATTCAAAATAGTTCTCCGGTTTGCTGAAATCAAATTGTGTATCTACTCCAAAATATCGGGCGACGACATACTGACTCATATAATGGCGATCTAAAAAGGCAATATCAATATCTGAAAAGAGATGTTTGGTAGCTTGATAAGCCTCAAAGTCTTTTTGAATACTCAAAATGCTTTGTCTCACCGCACCCAACACGCTCCACGAATTATAGGAAGCTATCGCCTGTCCATAAAGCCGCTCAACCGTGTCATCATTCGTCAGATGACCATGATGACAGCATTTACATTTCATCCCCATTGCCGTGTAATGACTACATAAGGCCTTGCAGAGCGTAGTTTTCCCGACCAATGACAGACCTTCAATCACAATTATTTTCATAGTGCCACCCGTAACAGTAGATAATTAGTGATTATCCTGCACATATAATTCAGTTCTCAATTATTATTCTACCACTAAATTCGTTTGCTTTCAACAATATATCGTTTTTTTATTATTCTTTTTCTTATTAATAAAGAGGTTTTGCTTATATCTACTATATCTAATATAAATAGATTATCCAGCTGTTGAATAACAGAGGAGTGCAGTCGTATTGACTGCACTCCTCTGTTATTCAATCTGCATATGATTTCTCGGGTGTTTTTTGGCAAGGATATCACGCAACTTTGCGCTTGACACATATGTATAGATCTGCGTAGTTGAGATAGAGCTGTGCCCCAAAAGCTGTTGAATATAACGGATATCCACCCTTCGTCTAGCAGATAAGTGGCAAAAGAATGCCGGAACATGTGCGGCGTAATGTGCTGTTCTGACAAGACAAGCTCAGCATATTTATTTACGATTCTACGTACGGACTGGTCTGAAAGTTTGCGATGAGATCGGTTTTGGAAGAAGAACGGGGATCCTGCCTTTTCGGCGTCTCTGTATTTCTCCAATGATTGTATTACATCCGGATTCTCGATATCTATCACTCGCTCTTTATTCCCCTTACCATGGACAAGCACATAGCCCTCCCGGAGGTTCATATCTTTATTCTCAATTCCGCAGAGTTCAGACACACGGAGTCCCGTTGCAAACAGCAATTCCAAGATTGCAGCCTCTCTCGCTGCGTTTATACACTGGCAATTTGTTTTGGCGTACTGATCCTGCTCATGGGCCTTTTGCAGAATTGCATTGATGACTCGAAGCGGGATGATCCTGGGCAGAGTTTTCCTTTGGGTTATTTTTATTCTCATGCCGAGAAACGGATTTTCACATTGCGGATATCTTTCCGCCAGAAAAGACGAAAAACCTTTGACGGAAGCGATTTTTCGCATGACGCTTCTGGGCTTATAGGTCTGATTTAATATGCTTATGTATTTTTCTATGCTCCCCCGCGTCAAATCCGACTGGCTGCCTGCCATGAAGTCGAGGAACTGACGGATATCGATGCGATAGGCTTTTACGGTTTTTGCGTCCAGATGTTTCTGTTGCGCACATACGCTGAGATACTGCTGCAATTCTGACTGATAGTCCATGTTAACCTCCTCAGATTCAAAGGATAAGAGAAGATTAACACGAAAAATAATCTATACGCCAGTTAGTGTAATGCTGTAGGCGGAAAAACATCGAATTATTATGTAGAAAGAAGGACAGCGCCTCGGGTTGAGACGCTGTCCTAAGCACTATATAATTACGCGATGTAGAAGGTAACTGGTGTTGCGGTAGAGTTATTTGCGTATTCATATCTAGAATTACGCAGTTTTAGCAGATTACTCGCCAATGTAGAATGTCACAGGCTGAGTACCGACATTCTGCTCATACTCGTAAATTGTTATGGTATCGTTATAGCTGGTACAAGGAATATTAGACAGTCCGCTGTCGCTGCTGGCAATTACACCGCTATTGTTGATGGTGCCGTAATTGTTGAGACAGGCATCCGCATACGGCAGTACAACTGACTGGAAATTGTAGCTGTCATAATAGTTAGTGCGATCATAGACGTAGAGCTTACCGTTGCTTGTGACATTAAATATTCCCCCGTCATCCACGGTCAACGTGCAATCGGGAAGCAACTTGATCTTGTTTGTCAAGGTCAAAGTTCCGCCGTTTGCAACCTCAACATCCATATTATAACCAAAGGGCAGTTCCATGCTGCCGCTGGAGATAGGGATATCCCAAAACAGGAACTGAAAAGATACTGTAATTGCGCCGGTGCTGACAGGCCCATGGACTGTTGCAGTAATACTCTCGTAACCATCCCACGTAAACGTGATTTTGTCCGTACTGACAGAACTACTGTCGAAGTTCAAAAGGCCATTGTTGCCAATAATATATACATTCCCGAATTTACCGGTGCCGCTTGCATAGATATAATACTGACCGTACAGAGAAGCGCCCATCATGTAATCGGTCTCAACCTGAATATTGTTGAGTTCAAAGCGGTTAAACGGAAAGACCCCTGCGTTATAGCAGTTTCTCGTTTCAGTGCCGCCGCGCCAATCCAGGATCTGGAAGAGTTGGTAAACAGATGAGCCGCTGTTTGCTGTAATTTTTCCGAATCCTCCGGTGATGATCTTGCCGCGAGCATACAGGCTCCCGTTAACCACAATCTCGCCCTCCAGATTGACCTGTCCATACTGTCCTTTCAGGCACCCACTTTGGGGCTGTGTAGACTGCTGGTTTCCTGCCACGAGAAGGGTACCGTTCACGGTCAGGGTCATGCCATAGGGTACGGTGAGCTTTTTATAGTATCCGTGGTCATAATCATCAACAGGACCCGAAGCATTATTGCCGGTAGTAGTGTCGTTTAATGCGGCGCTTGTCGGAATTACGAGGCTTTTTCCCAGAGGTATTTCTTCAGAAGATGTCAATTCATAATCGTTAACTAAATATACAGATTCCCCCGGATAGGCATCGGCAAATGCCTCTGTAAGAGTATCATAGTACTGTTCTGCATCTGGATTATAAAAACTACTGCTTTGGTTTTCGGCCGAAACAGGGAATGACCCTATTGAAACAAAAAGTGCAATGATGAGTGTAAAAACGACGATGGTCTTTTTCATTCTCATTAACCTCCTATTTTTTAATGATAAATAATAGTGTATCATTCACATAATCAAGAATTACTGCTAAGCATCTGAAGCAACCAGTTAGCAACGCCTCCACTTGTCCACCCTTCTGATAGAATATCATTGACATTACTGCTCTGCACATTGTCGTTGATCATCTGCATAGAGCCGAGAAAAGCGTTCATATCTGCATTGCCATAGGCAGCGACATACTGCTGAAATCCCGCATTATCTCTGATCGATTTGTACATGTTATCTACATCGGAAATACCATTCAAACCATCTGTTTGCTGAGCAAACCATTCTGAAGCGCTTTGTGTTGAGGGCTGATAAACTGTAACGCCAGAGAAACTTCCACCAGAATAGTTCATTACCGCGTAGCTTCCTGATTTATACTTTCCACTTGCAATTTCCTCAGCAATCCAATTGTCGATTTGATCCTGAGTGGGGGCCAACCCTAGCTGCTTAAGGTTCCGCGCCTTCACTGTTGTTCCATTGTCTATTGTTGTAATTTCCGCTCCCGAATTTGCATAGGCATACATCATAGCGTAGGCCGTGGATGCTTTGGCAATCAGAGCACCGTTATCATTAGCTGATTGCATAAAATCATCCAACCCCAGGCTTGCCCCGGTCGCCATAGCATTTACAATATCCGTTGTATTTATGGCGTCAGACTTGGAGGCAGCGTACAAAACCAAAGCATTAGCGCGCTGTTCTTTGGTCAGCGTTCCAGTAAGTCCAAGGCCGGAAAGGAACTGATTGAAGCCCTCATCATTAAAAAGCCAGTCCTGGCTATCTGCTGCCAATGCTTTTGTAATCAACGTATCCATGCTGTTGGTCAGCTTGTTGACGCTTGCCTCACGATTTTCAGGATCATTGTCAATCAGATTACCCGCGATCAGGTTCGCCAGCGCGGCGTTATCCACTGTCAGCGTTGTACCATTGCCCAAACTAATGGTGCTCTTTCCTGTTGCCGGGGTAAAGACGCCCCCCTTAAACCACAGAGCGCTGTACACTTGAAAGGCTGCATCTTCATTGCCTCCAAAATAACGCATAAAGGCGTTGTTCCACCGGGTTACTCCTGCAACCTTTCCATCAGTGATGGTGACGCTCGCATAATAATCCGGCTGTTGAGACATATCTACGCCATTTTCAATACACGCCGCGCCAAACGCGGTATTCACTGCTGCCAGCAGCGTTTCGTCCGCTGCCTGATTTGCCTTTTCAATGTATCCGGAGTAGACCGGAATGGCCACGCCGGCGAGGATGGCGAGGATGGCGATGACGACTATAAGCTCAACAAGCGTAAAACCCGCCTTTGAGCCGCGTGAAATAGGTTTCATGTCTACCTCCCTTTCATCAGGATTTGGCATGCAAGCCCCGGTACTGCGAGTGGTACAACTGTCATTCGAGCACCGGAAGCTTGCTCTAAAAAAGCTATCAGCCTTCAGAGGGAGCGGTTGTGGACCAGCCAGCAGCAGACCAGTACCAAGTATTAGTGGTTCCCTTGAACTGATAGTTTTCAGTTCCTACATAAGCAGAGATGTTAACGGAGTTAATTGCTGCGTGTCCATCGGGAACTGTAACCGTCACAGTCACATTCGTCGGGTCACCCGAATAGGTGATACCGGTCAGCTTCGCTTCAGCATCCTTGTCGACAACAGCAAAAACTGTTGCAGTGCGAACAGAATCAAGCATCTGCATATCAGACGCCTCATTGGCCTTGGCAATGTAGCCGGAGTAGACGGGGATCGCGATGCCCGCGAGAATCGCGAGGATGGCGATGACTACAATGAGTTCGACGAGAGTAAAGCCTGCTGTGGTTTTCTTCATGGGTTTCATTTCCTTTCAAATATAGATTTTATATTAACCCGATTGGGTAATATACCAAAGAGACATGGAGATTCTTAAGATTGATATTTGCTTAATAGATAATAACATAGTTCTATTTTAGTTTCAATAGCAAATTTATTTTTTATTAATTTTTTAATCATAGTACGGTGGCGTTATGAGGGTACGAAAAAAGACGGACGGTCAAAAACCGTCCGCCACTGCCAGGTTATGGCCATCCGACCACGCTTTTCTGATATACGCTGATTCTATGCTGCTGCCGTCGGCTGATTATTCCGGCGCATATCGGGCAGCCCGTCGCCTTCTCCCTTGTTCGGCTAAAAACAGCAGCCTGCCACTCGTGACCTTCGGCGCATTTCCACCAGACCTTTCGGTTGGAGCCCCTGCTCAGCTCCTCCGGGCTCAGATCGCCGTTTCGCTCATAATCCCACTCCTTGAGGAGACTTGGGTGTGTTGTTGCCAGGTCATTAAAGCCGGGCAGTACCTTCCGGCCGGCGCAGTAGGGGCAGCCGTTTCCGGCTATTTGAGCATATACCGCCGCCTGATAGCTGTGGCCGCGCTCGCAGATCCACCAGACCTGCTTGTGGCTGCCTCGGTTGACCTCCGTCGGCTCCATCACGTTGTGCTTATAGTCCCATGCTTTGCACAGCGTGGGGTCAGTCGTCATCAGATCGTTAAAGCCGGGCCGAACCCTCTTCCCTGCACAGTAGGGGCAGCCCGTTCCAGAAACACGGGAATAAACTCTCTGCCGGTAACTGTGCCCCTGGGCACAGCGCCACCAGATTTCCCGAGAGCTGCCTTTGGACACCTCTTCCGGCCCGAATTTGTTCTTCTCATAATCCCACTCGGCCAGGAGCTCAGGGTGCGTCACTGTAATATCGGTCTCACCCGGAATGGGCCTTTTTCCTGTGCAATAGGGGCAGCGCGTTCCGCTTGTGACCGAGCCGACCTGCGCCTGCCAGGTGTGGCCGCGTTCGCAGCGCCACCAGACACGGCGGTGGCTGTTGGGCATCAGTTCCTCCGGTCTGAGCTTTCCGTTCAGATCCTGCGCCCAGAGCGGCAGGACTTCCGGGTTGAGTGTCGCGAGGCCTGTTCCGACGGATATTATCTGCTGCCCTGCGCAGCCAGGCTGTTCATCAATTGCCAAGCGCCTCATCCCCTGTTCTGTCAGAATCATTCATTCCTGTACAGCCTGGGTTGAGTATAACATAAATATATTATAAAATGCAATATATATTAATAATATTATTATTTTATAAAGATAAAGCAAGAGCACGTCAAGCCTTAACTCGACGTGCTCTTGCTCTTTTTTCAGATGCTAAACGATTGTTTGTGTGGCGTTACGGATTAGGATTAACATACCCAATAGTAATCCAATCGGTTTTCCAATATCCGTAAGTAATGGACCATAGGCGTCGCTGGAATAGATCGCCATAAATGCGGTAATACCACTCCGTCTCCTCCGCCCTAAGCTGCTCGCCGGAGATGACCAACTCGTTCCCTGTTTCTTCCTCCGGTGTGTCGGGACTTACAGCAAAGGCAGTGATGGACAGGCTGAGACAAAGCGCGAGGGCAAGGATCAGGCTGATGATTCTTTTCAAGTTAATTACCTCCGTAAATCGGTATTGTACTAAAGCCAGGCTCTGTCAATAGTTCTTTATTCACGCTAGAAATATATTCGCCGTCTATGTAAAGCTGATATTCCCCGTCTTGATACAGGATAAATTTGTCTCCGGCCCCTTTAATATCCCCAGAGACGTCCTTTACATAAAACCCATCTGGAGCATCGGCAATCTCTTCTCTGTTCGGAAATACTGCTGGCTGAATAATCACCATATATGAGGCCAAAAAGATCGCGATCATCACGATGGGCATGATCCTACGCATCCATTTGCCGCGCCGCGTCTCCGGAGCGAGCAGCGCTTCAAAGCGGATCTTCATTTCCTCCTGCCTGCCGATCATCCGGCTGGCCATGGCAGGCGCTTTGGCGGCGACATAGCGCTTCATCAGCTCCATCATGGTGCGCAGGTAGCCCTCCTGCTCGTCAAGGTTCCCTTTTCCGGCCACGCGGGCGTCGCACTGCAGCTCGATCAGCAGGTTAATGTCATCCTCGGAAAGGCGAAGCAGCGGATTCCACCAGAAAAGCGCCCGGATTGTGCGAAAGAACAGCTTTTTCCACTCGTCATGCGCGTGGATGTGCTGTGTTTCGTGCCGAAAGATATTCCTCCACTCCTCGTCGCTCAGCTCAATATCCGGGACACAAATCACCGGCTTGAAAAGGCCCGTCACATAAGGAAGCTCAATATCCGGAGAGATTCTCAGCGTAAACCTTTCCTCAAACTCTCGGGCAATTCTGCAAATCTGCTCATTTTCGGTCAGAAGCAGTGATTTCTCCGCTAGGCAAAACCGACGATGCCGGAATAAGTCACGCAAAACGAAAGCAACGGTTCCGCAGGCCCAGATCATCAGCAGGAGTCTGCCGAGACTGAGCGATCCAAGAAAAGGCTCGGTCAAGGCATTTTTCACTGCGGGCAGAACTTTGTAGGAGCGGATCACAAAAGCATTGTCTAAGTCGATCGGAGTTAAAAGACGAATTGCCCCAAGTAAAGTCAAAAGCAGGAGCAGCGCGGAACTGGATTTGGCCTGGATGACTCCGCTCCGGCGCAGAAGTGAGACAACAACAAGAGAAATATTATAGAAAACAACAGATATGATTACAGAATAAACCGTAATTTCCATGCGTCATCAGCTCAGTTCCTGCCTGCGTTTTTGCAGAATTTCCTCCAGCTCATCAATCAGTTCTGGCGTAATGTCATCCCGGTTGACCATGGCCGAAAACAGAAGTGGAAACTCTTTTTGACTGGTTTGAGAAAAGAGGTTTTCATTGTAATACTCGTCAATCGACACATTTGGTGCATACAGGCGCCCCCAGACCTTTCCGCTGCGGGCAAAGCCGTCCTCTCTGATGGCTTGCTTCTTAAGCATACCGTTCAGCAGAATGTGGATGGAGTTGTCCTTCCACGTTTTTTCCGTGGACAGGGCAAGAATGTCCCCGCGGGAGAGCGGACGCTCGGCCCTCCACAGCACATTCATAATCTCAAGTTCACTTTTTGTCAGTTTCATTTGTTCCTCCCAGCCCATCTTCAAAAACCCATTTTATGATTGTCAACAGTATATATCAAATTAACAATAAAAACAATAGTTTTTTTGAATCTTTCGTAAAAATAATTCTCTTTTTTATGTCAAACCGCGTATAAAAGGCATGATTGTATAAACTCGATCACGCCAGACGCAAACAAAATAGCTTTGAATAAACAGTCTGTGAATAAAGCTCTATGCGAAAAGCCACAGTTTATGTTACAATATTATAATATAATTCTGTAAAAGCACATCAATGCAGCAAAATGTGTAACTTTTTAATCAATATATAATATTCTTATCTTTGTTTTTTAATTATATCCTTTTAGGCAGAAAAGTCAAGAAAAAAATGAATCTTAGAAAAGAGGGACTATGATGCAAACAGGGTATGCACATTTTGTGAGAAAGCCCAGAATCCTTGCGGATTTGAGGAGACCGCACCCCGTGGAGATGGAGCGGCCTTTTGAGGTGGTAAAGAAAATTCGCCTTGGTGCCATGGACTATGAAAACTTCGTGACGGACATGGTCGCTGATCGGCAATTTATTGAGGACTACGCAGAGCTCTGTTCTATAGGCGAAGTTTGGAAATGTCTGCTGGTTCAAAAGCGTGGCGCCCATGACGGGGTGCTCGTGATGCCGGAGTACGAGTGCTACGTTGGCTATGCAGCGTATTTCAGAGAAGATGAGTAAACGATCTTTCTGAAATCTTCCTCCATCTGGTGCAAAAGAGCGATGAACGCAAAGAGCTTTCTATATATTTTTCAACAAAAGATTGTTCATTCAGAGCGCCTGGTTCGATTTCTCCGAACCAGGCGCAATTCTTTTGCTTTCTCTATTGTCAAAAATCTGAAAGGAAAAAACTTGACAGAGAAAATAAATATTCTATAATAAATATTGATATATTATATTTTTATAATTATATCGCCCCATACATTAGAACAGAGAAAACAAGAAGGAGGGCATATGCATGGAGACAAGTTGGAAGACATGGATTTCTGTATTGCTTGCAATCGTACTGGCGGTGCAGATGGTACCGATGAGCGCGTTTGCAACGGACGGCGATGAAATCCTTATTGTTGGAGACTGGGAAGAGGAAAACGGTGATGATGATATTCCGATCATTGAGACTGGGGACGAGGATGAAATCAAGCTTGCTGATTATGAAGGAGAAGAACTAAGCAGTAATGGAAAGAAAACCTATCGCGCCGAAGATGTACTTTGGGAAAACCAGAATCTGCGCGAGCAAGGAGTCAAACACTTCCACCTCAGCGACGGAACAGACGTAGCCATTCTCTATGAGCAGCCGGTTCATTATTTGGATAGCACCGGAGTATTTCAGAATATAGATAACTCCCTGGAGCTCGTTGAAAGGGGCAAGGAGCGGACAGAGCCTGAACCGGTTGTTGCTGTTGAGGGCAACGACGAAGCTCCTGTCGATGAAGCGTCTGCTTATGACGACGGAGAGATAATTATAGTAGACACAGATCCAGTCGTGGATGATCAGGCAAATGCTACAGAGGAAGAAACACTTGTTCCGGAAAAGGAAAGTGCAGAAGATCGCAGCGGCGAAGAGCCTCTCGGCAACGAGTACAGGAACCGGGCGGGTTTGTTCGATGTTCGCCTTGCGGAGCTTGCCAACGCCAATGGGCTGGTTCGCATTTCTGACGAAAAGTATACGATGAGCTTCACTCCGGCTTGGGATATAGAAGAACGGCCTGCTGCGCTGCTGGAGTCGGAGCCCTCTTACGACAGCGAGAGCTTTGAGGCGGCTGTTACTCCGCAAAATCTGACCGCAGGGCTTCGATATGACGAGGTTCTCCCCGGTGTGGATCTGGAATACTGGGTGCACCCGAGTGGGCTCAAGGAAAACATTGTCTTGCGCGAACCGATGGGAGAGGCGGCTTTCCCGTTCATACTGGATTGCGGAGAATTGATGGCGTACTGTGATGAGGACGGCAACATCGCGCTCTGTGAACAGGAGGGTGAGTGCGTGATGCGCATTCCCGCCGGATATATGATGGACGCAGAAGGAGCTTTCAGTGAAGAAGTTTCTTATGAGTTGGAGGAGCTGGGTGAGGGTGAGTATCTGCTGACCATTCGTGCGGACGATGCCTGGCTGAACGAGGAAGGCCGTGCCTATCCCGTCAACATCGACCCTGCGGTGACTGTGGCAGCATACGATCACAACAGCGGTCTGTCCTCCAACTATGCCAAATCAAACCTAAGCTCGCCTGAAGGGATTAACCGGGTTCTTTATTGCGGGTATGGTTACAATACAGATTATAAGAGATTTTTGGAATATCGCGCAATGCTGGGTTTCGACCAACTTCCAAACCTTCCGGCAAACTGCATGGTTGTCGGCTCACTCCTCTTTCTGGACCAGCCACCCATTGGATATAGCGGAAATCCGACGGATTATTGCATCCATCAAGTTAATATGTCTTTGCCTTCTGGCTGTAATGATTATGCCGATTGGATCGACAACCATCTCGTGTGGTCTCATACGACCGGGTCCAATATTTCCAATGAGGTTCTGGACTATATTACGGCCAGCCAATCAACGAATGGCACGACCTTCGAGTGTGACGTTACCCGCGCTGTAAAGAGCTGGTACTGCGATTCTTCTGTGCCTCATGTGTTCTGCATAAAGCGCCCGGATACCACATCCGATGCTTGGCTTGCAATTCAAGGCTATGAACCTTCGGCGCATATTGGGCCTGCCCTTTCGGTCTATTATCGCAATACAGTTGGCCTTGAGGACTACTACAGCTATCAGAGCCACAGCATTGACCGGGCGGGTACAGGTTACATCGGAGACTACACCGGGCAGCTTACGCTTGTTAAGACAGACGCTACCTCTGCAAGCACCGTCTGCCCGGTGACGGTCAGTCATGTCTATAACTCAGCCTATTGCAGTGGTCAGATTGGAAGCGCCGCGCCCGGCGCTTCCGGCTACTCAAATATGAACGTCGGTCAGGGTTGGAAGTTGAACATTCAGCAGAGCGTGGCGGTTGATAACGAGAGCTATCTGGAGTACATGGACGCCGACGGCACGATCCATTATTTCTATAGAACCGCAACCAACACCTATAAGGACGAGGACGGCCTGAATCTGACGATCACAGCGGATGGCACAAACTATACGATGACCGACCGTTATGACAACATCCAGTACTTCTTGGGCGGTCTGCTCAGCTATTCTCAGGACGCAAACGGTAACCGAATCACCTATAATCGCGACGGCTCCAACCGAGTGACCTCCGTGACACGCACTTTGAATGGAAGCAGCGCTGAGACTATTGCCACACTGAGCTACAGCGGCAATTATCTGAGCAGTATTACAGACAGCGCGGGAAACGTGACTTCCTTCACCTATTCCAACGGAACGCTAACGACGATCACACATCCAGACGGGACAACTGCAAGCTATACCTACGACAGCAATGAAAATAACAGCAACAGACGGATGCTGACAGCAAAGGACAACGAGTCCTCATACTCCATGACCTACACCTACAACGGCCAGGGCCGCATCAGCGGCTACACCGAGAAGGCCGGAAGCACCGTTGGGGCATCGGTCGATGTGTCCGGCTCAGTTGGGGTGCGCACCTATCGCTACTGCGGGGCAGACCGCACGCTCGGCAGCAGTGACGACCTGATTACAAGCTACGTATTCGACTATTTTGGGCGAACAATTACAGGTTCTACAACAGACAGCACCGGTACTGTCACATACAGTGCTTTTGGCGGAAAGTACAAAAATAATGAAGGCACATACGGTGACAACAACCGGCTGGAGATTGGAAGCAGCGTCGGCATCCGCCCGGTTGGAAACACCGGAAATTATGACACTTATCATGATAATATGCTCACTTCCCCGGATCTGACGAATGAAAATGGATTTTCTCTGGCAGGCAGTACAACGCAAAATCAATGTATTACGGAAACCCTGTTTGCAGACGCCTCAGACCTAAGGAAGCCCAGTACGTCGGCAGCACAGACCTATATGTTCTCCGGCTGGGCTAAGGCAGCATCTGTGCCCATGAAGGAGGACTCAGGCCGTAGCTTTGAATTAAGAGCCACGATCAACTATACCGACAACAGCTCGGAAACGCAGTCGGTCTCCTTCTGCACGGACAGCACAGAATGGCAATATGCCGTGCTTCCGATCGTGCCGTGCTATCCGAATAAAACAGTTGCCAGCCTGACAGTAGGTTTCCATTATGATCACAACGCTAATTCCGCCCAGTTCAAGCTCGGATGCCTGACGAAAGAATCTGTTGCGGCCTATACTTGGACTGCAGATGGAGATCTCGAATCTGTCGTTTCCCCCGGGAATGCTTCTCAGAACTATACTTATGATCCGGATAACGGAGTTGATCTGATCCAGCAGATCACAAAGGGTAACGGTGTTTTCAATTACACTTATGATAACTCCCACAATGTTTTAAGTGCAGAAAACGACGGGATTCTGACAGCGTTCTCGTATGACAATGCCGGAAACACTGTGTCTACTACAACTACCGGCGGCGGGCTGACGATGGGCAGCACGGCGACCTACACGAATAACGGAAATCTCCTCGCCTCGCAGACGGACACGCGCGGCAAGACGACGAGCTACACCTATGGCAACGCCATCAGCAAGCAGCTCGGCCAGCCGACGGCGGTGACCGATCCGAAGAGCGTGACCGTGAACACGAGCTACAACACGCAGAACGGACGCGTGACCGGCAGCTCGATGACCGGCGCTTCCCTTGCCTATACCTACGGCAGCGGGCGTCTGACGGCCATGACCCGCACGAATTATCTGATCAACCAAACCTACAACATGGCCTACAATGGCTTTGGGCAGCTCACCACGGTCAAGGTCGGGACGCGAAATCTGGCGAGCTATTCCTACGCACCTAGTAACGGAGTTTTGACAGCACTCACCTACGGCAACGGGAATACTGTCGTCTACGGCTACGACGACCTTGAAAGAGTCACCCATGTATATTATAATAACAGCAGCAGCCCGGCGTATACCTACACCTACTACGGTGAAGGGACACTGCAGCGGCTGACGGACAGCGCCAACAACAGGACGTATGAATATGAATACGACAGCCTGAACCGGCTGAAGGCGCTGACGGAAAAGTACAATGGCAGCAATGTACAGACCTACAGCATGGACCATGACGGGGCAAACCGAGTAACTTCTTCCACATACAATGTCAGCCCTTCGTGGAACGGAACTGTTGGCAGCGCCCGCACCTACACTTACAGCTACAGTCCAGACAATGGCTCTCTGACCGCGATGACCGGCCCGAGCGCAAGCATGGCCTATACCTATGATGGCCTTCGGCGTCTGACACGTCGTGTGGTAAGCAGCGGCAGCAACGAGGTCATCCGGCGAGATTATACCTATTTGCCCGGCTCGGGTAGCAATACAAGCAATCTGGTACGTAAGCTTGTCAGCAAACACGGCAATACGACGCTTTCCGAATTGACATATTCTTATGATAATGTTGGAAATATTACTGCAGTTTCTTATCCATCCAATACATGGTTATCTGAAACAATTCATTATACTTATAATGATCAAAATCAGTTAGTTGAAGAACAATATCCCCTCGGCAATCATAATCACACCGTCTCGTATCTCTTTGACAAAGCCGGAAATTTGTCTGAAAGAGTTGATACTTATCCTACGGGCTTTATTTCCATACCAACGACAATGCCCACGCCGACTCCAGACATACCAAATGCCGAAGGCGGTGGAGATGGAACAAATGGTGGACCCGGACCAATCGATGGAATTCAATATGAAACTGTAACCGACACATTTACTTACGGCAACAGCGAATGGCCTGACCTTTTGACAGCCTACAACGGCAACACGATCACCTACGACACCATCGGTAATCCGACGCAGTGGTACGACGGAGCAACTATGACATGGGTCAATGGCCGCAGGCTGGCAAGCATCAGCGCGACGAGCGACCATGCGGCTCTGGCATTTACTTATGACGCGGACGGACTGCGCCTGACGAAAACGGTGGGCAGCGGCAGCAGCGCTGTTCAGCACAAATACACCTGGCTGGGTGGAAAGCTGATTGCGGAACAGTACGGAAACAACACGCTGGAGTTCTTCTATGACGAGAGCGGCAGCCCCTATGCGTTCAGCTACAACGGCACCGTCTACTATTATGTCACCAATCTTCAGGGTGACATTGTGATGATTGTCAATGCCAATGGGACAAGCAAAGCGAGCTATACATACGACGCGTTTGGCAACCTTCTGTCATCCTCCGGCACAATGGCTAACATCAATCCCCTGCGCTACCGTGGCTACTACTATGACGCCGA
>ODAJ014749985.1_pt1 | contig 56448 bp, 47 predicted proteins | sample 1539241 | NCBI WGS metagenome assembly ODAJ01 (sample SAMN02144231, study PRJEB22623) | gut metagenome | biome: sheep rumen | host: Ovis aries | place: New Zealand | reverse complement strand
CCGCCCACCAATATTCTGGAGGAGCGGAGCTCTTTTACCGACATGGCGGAGGAGTATGGTGCGGAGCAGGTGATCTATGCGCATTCCCACGGAGAGAGCAGATTCCATGACAGCATCCACGGAGAGTTCCGCGGGCGGACGTATCACCTGGTGTCGGGGGATTATCTGCGGTGGAAGCCTTTGAAAATACTTGAATAAATACAAAATATTTAAATTCAATATTGACACCGCGTCAACAAGGTGGTATAGTATACCTGTTGACACGGTGTCAATTCTGTGTCGGAAGAAACCGGAGGAAAAGGACAATGATAAAAGGAACACCGGAACTGATCGCCCAGAGACGTGAAGAGATCATCAACGCCTGCGAGCAGCTCTACCGGACGATGAGCTTCAGGGAGATCACGCTCAAGGAGATCGGAAAGATCACATCCTTCTCCCGCCCTACCATTTACAACTATTTTGAGACGAAGGAAGAGATATTTCTGGCTCTCTTTCAGCGGGAATATGACCTCTGGAATGAAGACCTGACCGCCATACTGGAGAAAAATGAAAAGCTGACGAAGGCGGAACTCGCTGAGAAGATCGCAGCCTCACTGGCCGGGCGGGACCAGCTCTTAAAGCTTCTCGCCATGAACAACTATGATATGGAGGCAAACAGCAGACCTGAGCGGCTGGTTGCATTTAAAGAGTCCTACGGCCGGTCACTCGGCCTTATGCGGGAACTGCTTCTGAAGTTCTGCCCGGACATGGGCGGGACGGAGATCAGGAACTTCATTTACATCTTTTTCCCGTTCATGTTCGGCATCTACCCCTACACGGCGGTCACCGAAAAACAAAAGACCGCCATGAAGGATGCGGGAATCGACTATGTGTATCAAACCGTCTATGAGCTGACCTTGAGCTGCCTCATCCGGCTGCTGGGTGAGTGACAGGCGGCATACTAAGGAAATGAAATAATTTGCAGGCAGGAGGCAGTGCTATGAAGTACACGAAACTGGGAAATTCAAACCTGAACGTATCCCGGATCTGCATGGGCTGTATGGGATTCGGGGACGCCGGACGCGGCCAGCACAGCTGGACCATCGACGAGGAGCACACCAGGGAAATCATAAAGCGCGGGCTGGAGCTCGGTGTTAATTTTTATGACACGGCCATCGCCTACCAGAGCGGTACCAGCGAGCAGTACGTCGGAAGAGCTCTGCGGGATTTTGCGAAGCGCGAGGATGTGGTCGTTGCCACCAAGTTCCTCCCGAGAACGCCGGAAGAGATAGAAAAGGGCGTCAGCGGGCAGCAGCACATCGAGAATATGATCAATACAAGTCTTCAGAACCTCGGCATGGACTACGTGGATCTCTACATTTATCACATGTGGGACTGGCAGACGCCGATCGAGGATATCCTGGACGGCTTAAGCCGTATCGTGAAGGCCGGAAAGGCCAGATATATCGGCATTTCCAACTGCTTTGCCTGGCAGCTGGCCAAGGCAAATGCGCTGGCGGAAAAGGAAGGTTTTCCGAAGTTCGTCTCCATCCAGGGCCACTACAACCTGATTTTCCGGGAGGAAGAACGGGAGATGGTCCCTTATTGTAACGAAGAAAACATCGCGCTGACACCTTACAGCGCTCTCGCAGCCGGACGCCTCTCAAGGCTTCCGGGTGAAGGCGGAACGAAGCGTGCCGAGGAGGATGCCTACGCGAAGTTCAAATATGATGCGACCGCAGCCACCGACAATGTGATCATAAGCCGTGTGGCCGAGCTTGCGGAGAAGCACGGCGTCAGCATGACGGAGGTCTCGCTGGCCTGGTTGCTCACGAAGGTGACATCGCCGGTGGTCGGTGCAACCAAGCTGCATCACATTGAAGGCGCGGCAAAGGCAGTGGATCTTACCCTGACTCCGGACGAGATCCTGTATCTGGAGGAGCCCTACGTGCCGCATCCTCTTGCAGGCGTCATGGCGCAGAACAAGCCGGCAGCGGCAAATGAAAAACACGTCTGGTCCACAGGCGACCAGAAGATCAGAAAGTGAGGAATATAAAATGGCAGAAAAAATCGTACAGACCGCAGGAAGAAACCAGCTCGGAACATTTGCCCCGATGTTCGCGCACTTAAACGACGATGTGCTCTTCGGAGAAGTGTGGAACGAGGAGGCAATTAGTGTCAAGACAAAGTGCATCATCACGGTGGTGTCCCTGATGGCGTCCGGGATCACGGATTCCTCCCTGACCTACCACCTGCAGAATGCGAAGGCCCACGGCGTGACGAAGGAGGAGATCGCCGCGATCGTCACCCACGCCACGATGTATGTGGGCTGGCCGAAGGGCTGGGCGGTGTTCCGCCTCGCGAAGGACGTCTGGAACGAGGAGGAGCCGGCGCTGACGGAGAAGGATAAGTACCAGAACACGATCTTCTTCCCGATCGGTGAGCCGAACCCCTACGGGCAGTTCTTCGTCGGCCAGAGCTACCTCGCACAGGTGTCCGCGGAGCAGGTTCCGCTCTTCAACGTGACCTTCGAGCCGGGCTGCCGCAACAACTGGCATATTCACCACGCAAAGAGCGGCGGCGGACAGATGCTGATCGGCGTCGGCGGCAGAGGCTACTATCAGGAGTGGGGCAAGGAGCCCGTGGAGATCCTGCCGGGCACCGTGATCAACATCCCGGAGGGTGTGAAGCACTGGCACGGAGCGGCTCCGGATTCCTGGTTCTCCCACCTCGCGATCGAGGTCCCGGGTGAGGAGGCGAAGGCTGAGTGGCTGGAGGCTGTCTCGGAGGAAGACTACAAAAAACTGAAATAAATGAAATGCGTGGAGGGACGGCACCGTGGCAAAAGCAAAAACGAACAACATGAAAAAACGGATCGTGGATGCGGCCATGACCGTCCTCCTTCTCTGCCTCATGGCCTACCAGGTCACCGGGGAGATGGCGCACGAGTGGATCGGCGTCAGCATGACGGTGCTGGTCATCGTCCATCAGATCCTGAACCGGAAGTGGTACAGCGCCATTTTCAAGGGAAAATACAACCCTTACCGCACCGTCACGACGGTCCTCAACATCCTGCTTCTTATCAGTTTTGCGCTGACTGCCTTCTGCGGGATGTCCATGAGCGGCTATGCGGTTCCGTTTCTCTACGGGATGGCTCCGGTTCATTTTGTGCGCAGGATGCATCTTTCCATGTCCCATTGGGCGTTTGTGCTCATGGGGCTGCATCTGGGGATGCACATCCCGGCGATGACGGCCGGCTTTCAGTGGAAGAAGCGGACGAAGATTATTCTGACCTGTGTGTTTGCCTGCATCGGCGGCGTCGGCCTCTACCTCTTTATCCGGACCGGGATGCCGGACTATCTCTTTTTCCGGGTCCCCTTCGCGTTTCTCGATTATGAGAAGGCCGGCTGGCAGGTGTTTCTTGAAAACGCAGTGATGCTGTCCTTCTGGGCCTTCATCGGGACGCAGGCGGCGGTTATCTGCCGGAACGCGGCAAAGAAGACCGCAACAGACGAGAAAAGGAGGCTTTCATGAAGAAAAGAGTATCGATCGCAGCTTTATTGACCGTGAGCCTTCTCCTCGCCGGATGCGGCGGGAGCGCGGCGGCGGAAAGCGCGTCTCAGCCGGCAGCGGCAGCGGCCGATTCCACAGGTGCGGGAACGGAGCAGACGGAGAGTGCTCCCGCAGCGGAAGCTGCGGAAGGCACAACGGAGACATCCTCGTGCGGCGAATGGAAGGCCAGCACGGTATCCACACGCTGGAGCACGCGGAGGCGATCGGCCTCGGCAGCCGGACCTATGAACTGGTAAGCATCGATGGCTGAGTTTTTTGAGGTTCTCCGAAGAGAGTTTGTTTATATCTGGTACTATTTCGAGATCCAGTTCCGGCAGATCTGCCGGTACTGGATCCTCGGCATGCTGATCGGGTCTTTCATTTCCGTCTTCGCAAAAGACCGCATCCACCGTCTCTTTGCGGGGATGCGGGATAAGAAGTGGGGCATTTTCGGGATCGTTCCCGCCTGCCTTCTGGGTATCGCCTCGCCGCTCTGCATGTACGGGACGATCCCGATCGCGGCCTCCTTCCGGAAGCAGGGGATGCGGGAGGACTGGCTCGCGGCCTTCATGATGGCCTCGATCCTCCTGAACCCGCAGCTCATCATCTACAGCGCTGCGCTGGGGACCACCGCCCTCATCGTCCGGATCGTCTCCTGCTTTTTCTGCGGCATTGCGGCGGGGATTCTTGTGTTTGTATTTTACCGGAACAGGGGCTTTTTTGACTTCAGCGGCTTCGAGGTGAAGGCCAGCCGGGATACGCACCCGAACCTGCTCATCCGCTACCTGCTGAACGTCTTAAGGAATGTCAGGGCGACGGGGCTGTATTTCATTTTCGGTATTCTGCTGTCCGCCCTGTTTCAGCGCTATGTCCCGGGGGACCTCATGACAAAGGTGTTCGGAGGAAATGAAGCCTGGGGAGTCCTCATGGCGGCGACCGTCGGCGTGCCGCTCTACGCCTGCGGAGGCGGGACGATCCCGCTGCTTCAGGAGTGGCTCATGAGCGGGATGAGTCTCGGGTCGGCCTCGGCATTCATGCTTACCGGGCCCGCCACGAAGATCACGAACCTCGGGGCGCTCAAGATCGTGATGGGAATGAGGCATTTTCTCCTGTATCTCAGCTTTATCATGCTGTTCTCGCTGCTCACCGGAATGTTTGTGAATATCATTCTGTAAAAAGCGGAGGAACTTTTATAATATTAAGAGGGGAAGTGTAAGCACACATGAGCTTTGACATATGTACATTCGGAAACCCGGAGGCGGAGACCCTGCTCATCCAGATGGCGGACGACCACGACCTGGGCATCATCGACTCGGAGATCGCCCACATCCGGGAGTTTGCCCACGGGCAGGACTTCTGTCTTAAAACGGTGAAGGTTAGAAGCTGGAACACGGACCTCTCGCCCTGGCCCGCGCCGGCGGTATTCGGAAATGAAGACTTCGGCGGCGCTGCGGAGGAAACGCTTGGTTTTCTCTTAAAGAAGCTGCCGGAGCTCACCGCGGCTCCCCGGTCCTTTCGCCGGATTTTTCTCGGCGGGTACTCCCTGGCCGGGCTCTTTGCCCTCTGGGCCGGGTGCCGGACGGACTGCTTTGACGGGATCGCGGCGGCCTCGCCCTCCGTCTGGTTCCCGAACTTCACGGACTGGCTGAGGGAACAGGAACTCAAGGCGGACCGCGTGTACCTGAGCCTCGGCGACCGGGAGGAGCGGACGAGAAATCCGGTCATGGCCCGGGTGGGAGAGGCGATCCGGGAGGCGGAGGACATTTTAAAAAGTGCAGGCAAGGACTGCGTCCTTGAGTGGAACAAGGGGAATCATTTTAAGGAGCCGGATGTTAGGACGGCGAAGGCGTTTGCGTGGCTTTTAAGAGGCCCTCAGACCTCCGAGCGGAACTGTCTGCGAAGATCTGGAAGATCATGATGGGTTCTGCCATTTTTTACCGCCTTTCGTGATATAAATCTGATAAGAAAAGAGTCAGTGAGTTTAAATGACCGCTCACCTGCCGGAAAATGTTCAATAAGAGGATAATGGCAATTTACAGGAGTATGATGGAAAATATGTACCCGAAAACCCACAAACGCCCTGTCTCCGGCACCTCCTTCGAGCGCCTCTTAATGCTCTGGGAGCGTTACCCGCAATACCATGAAATGACAACCTTCTCCACGATGGAGGAGCTCATAAAGGAGCATGAATCCTGGCAGGAGGACTATGAGGCGATCCGGGAGGAATACGCGGAGAATCAGTATGACCGGTTCCTGATACAGCTGTCCTGGTCGGACCTTCCCTACCGGTATGAGACGATGAAGCGGATTCAGGAGGCCGGGCCGCTCCCGGAAAACCCGTACGTGAAATCCTTCATGGAGCAGTTCGCGGACCTTGACACCGACCGGAAAGCCTGTTTCCTCTTCCCGGAGAGCGTCGTGTCCCAGTTCTTCGTGATCACGGAGGTCTGCAAAAGCGCGGAGTCTGTCCGCCCCGTCCGGAATCTGTTCCCGGACGAGGAGAAGGCGCATTTTCTGGCCGTGTTTGACAAGCAGGATATGGAGAACGTGCTCCTCATGTTCCACCTGCTCTACACAAATGCGACGGAGGACCTGTACGGCGGATATTCGCTCTACGACTACTCCCTGCCCTGGTATCAGAGCCATCTGTGGGAGGAGCGGATCCCGCTCAGATCCCCCTACCTGCCGGACCGCATCGCGAAATATCAGGGAAATCTCCCCTGGCACCACAATCCGGCAAAGACCGTACAGGTGAGACGCAATATCGCACATATGCTGGAATGCGGGTATTTTTCATCGGAGCTCGAGCTTTTTCGCAGCCTGACCGAGATCATCATGCCGCATTTTCACTGGTGGTACGAGGATCTGGCCCTCTATGAGGAGAAAGACGGCTTTAAGACGGACTGGCGGCTCAGGAGGACGGAGATCCGGACACACCTTACGGCGGAGGGCGTCATCAGGCCGAAATGGAAGCATGAGCTGACGCTCTTTCAGACGGTGCGGAAGAAGTATCCGGACACGCTCTACCAGTACCGCCCCGAGTGGCTAGGCCGGCAGAGCCTCGATATCTACATACCCTCGATTCGGACCGCCATCGAGTATCAGGGGGTCCAGCACTATCTCCCGGTCGGGTTTTTCGGCGGGGAGGAGGCCCTCGGCGCGAGGCGGGAGCTCGATCTTCAGAAGAGGCGGCTCTGCGAGGAAAATGAAGTGCGGCTCATCGAGTGGAGCTATGACACGGAGCCGACGGCGGGGAATCTTAGGCGGATGCTGGCGGGGGATGGCCGGGAACCGGCAAAATGAAAACCCGATTATCCGCGATACTTCATTTATTTTTGAGGCAGCTTTCCGCGCTGTATGCTATAATGTAGGATACAGCTCATTTTTGCGTTGACGAGGAGGTATATCCTTTTGGCTGCGGCTGAAAAAATTGCGGCGCAAAGAATAAAAATGTTTTCATTTTAAAAAATAGGCGCTATAATGGTAAGACCCGTTAGGAAAGGAGACGATACAATGGATGAATACAATGAAATCGGCGCAAGGCTGAGAGAACTGCGGGAAGTCAGCGACTACACAATCGAAGAACTGGCGAAAGAGCTGGATCTTACACCCGAAGTCTATGCCTCCTACGAGGCGAACGGCAAGGACGTACCGATCAGCGTAATCTATCAGATCGCGAATAAATTCAAGGTGGACTTTACCGAGATCGTCACCGGGACGAGCGCCAAGCTGGACACCTACCACATGATCCGCCGGGGCGGCGGCAAGGTGATCAACCGCAATCCGGAGTATCATTTTGAGGATCTCGCCTTCCGCTACGCCAACAAGATCATGCAGCCGCTTCTCGTCACGCTGGAGCCGACGGACGCGGTCGCGAAGCTGATCACCCACAAGGGGCAGGAGTTCAACCTTGTCCTGGAGGGAACCGTCATCGTCACGCTCGGCGACAAGGAATTCGTCATGAATGCCGGGGATTCGATCTATTTCAACCCGACCATCCCTCACGGCCAGCGCTGCGGCGGCGACGTCAAGGCCCGCTTCCTCACGGTGATTGCGGAGTGACGGCAGGTTTTCATTTTTAAGAAGTGTTTTAGAAGGAGTTGAACAGCTTTGGATTACTTATTGAAAAAATTTCTTCCTCAGATCGAGTTTAAGAGTTATGAGGAGTTCAGGGAGAAACTGTCCATCAATGTGCCTGAAGACTTCAACTTCGGCTACGACGTCGTGGACGCGTGGGCGAAGGAGGAGCCGGACAAGAAGGCGCTTGTCTGGGTGAACGAGGAGGATGAGGAGCACATCTTCACCTTCACGGAGATCATGAAAAAGTCCAACCAGGTAGCCAATTACTTAAAGGGTCTGGGATTCAAGAAGGGCGATGTGGTCATGATGATCCTCCGCCGCCGCTGGGAGTACTGGATCTGCGCGACCGCGCTGCACAAGCTGGGCGTCATCCTGATCCCCGCAACCCTGCAGCTCACCAAGAAGGACATCGTCTACCGCGGCAATGCGGCCGAGGTGAAGGGCATGATCTGCGTCGACGATGACTTTGTGGTGCAGCAGACCGAGCTCGCGGCCCCGGAGATCCCCTCGCTCAAGTACAAAATCCTTGTGGGTGAGAAGAGAGAAGGCTGGGAGAGACTGCACGACGCCTTTGACACATGCTCCGATGTCTTCGAGCGCCCGACCGGCGAGGAGGCGACCCGCTGGAACGATATTATGCTGGTCTATTTCACCAGCGGCACCACGGGCATGCCCAAGCTGGTCCAGCACAACTTCGCCTATCCGCTGGGACACATCGTCACCGCGAAGTACTGGCAGCACGTCGAGGAGAACCGTCTGCACATGAGCGTCTCCGACTCCGGCTGGGCCAAGTTCGGCTGGGGCAAGATCTACGGCCAGTGGATCTGCGGCGCGGTGGTCTTCGCCTACGATATGGTCGGAAAATTCAACCCGAAGAACCTGCTGTCCCACGTGGAGAAGTACAAGGTGACCACCTTCTGTGCGCCGCCGACCATGTACCGCTTCATGCTGCAGGAGGATCTCTCACAGTATGATTTCTCCGCCCTGCACCACTGCGCGACAGCCGGCGAGCCGCTGAACCCCGAGGTCGTAAAGCGCTGGAAGGAGCTGACCGGACATCAGATCTACGAGGGCTTCGGCCAGTCGGAAAGTCCGGTTCTGATCGCAAACTTCGGCAGCGAGTGGTTCGAGCCGATCGAGGGCTCCACAGGCAAGCCGAACCCGCTCTTTGATATCCAGCTGCTGGATGCGGACGGAAATATCTGCGAGGACGGTGAAGAAGGCTCCCTCACCATGATGGATGTGAAGCATCACCCGCCTGTCGGCCTCTTTACCGGCTACTACAAGAATCCGGAAGCAACGGAGGAAAAGCTGGGCGGCATCGGCTACAACACCGGCGACGTCCTCTGGCGCGACAGCGACGGCTACTACCGCTTCGTCGGCCGGAACGACGACGTGATCAAGTGTTCGGGCTACCGCATCGGACCGTTCGAGGTCGAATCGGCCCTGATCGCCCATGACGCGGTCGTCGAGTGCGCCATCACGGGCGCCCCGGACCCGGTCAGAGGCCAGGTCGTCAAGGCGACCATCGTGCTCGCCAAGGGCTACACGCCCTCACCGGAGCTCACGAAGGAGCTGCAGCAGCACGTCAAGAAGCTGACCGCACCCTACAAGTATCCGCGTATTGTGGAATATGTGGATGAGCTGCCGAAGACGGTCGGCGGCAAGATCAAGCGCGCGCTGATCCGGAAGACGGATGAGGACAGCTATAAGGGCACTCTGTGAGGCGGCTTGAATGTATGATGATTTTCACCCGGATGCATAAGCATCCGGGTGTTTTTTGTGAAAAGGAAAAAGGAGGGAGGATTGAAGAAAAAGCCCGGATATGGTATTTTAAAATGGGAAGAAGACTGACAGGAGGCGCGCCATGAAGCGAATAAGAAACCTGGTTATCGGGGGCATACAGAATAAATTATTCAACCTGATCGTATTTACGGTGGTGCTGCTCTCCGCCGTAAACATCATCGTCTATCTGTACCACAGCCACATGCTGACGCAGCTGGCGGAAGAGTCGAACAGCGCGCAGCAGACCGCGATCACGGAGATCACGGACTCCGTGATGGACCAGGTGGCCGTGCAGACTCTCGCGCGCTCCAACAAGGCGGAGGCCCTCATCGTGGACAACATGTTTGAGGCGGCGCAGAACCGGGTCGGGCTTCTTGCGGACTATGCGGAAAAAATGTTCGCAAATCCGGAGGACTACACACCGCAGCCCTATGCGGGACCGGACCTTGCACTGGAGGGCGTCTGGGCGGCGAAGGTGATTTATGCGGACGGCGTGGACCCGGAAGATCCGGCGATCAGGGCCCGTGCGGGTCTTGTCGCCAGCTTAAGCGGGATCATGGAATCCATATGCAAAACGAGCGGCACGGACACGGTCTACATCGCGCTGCCGGAGGGGGTTCATTTTTCGATGAGCGCCATATCTTCCGGCTGGTTCGAGGACGGCAAGGTAAAAAGCTATGATCCGCGCAGCCGGGCCTGGTACAAAAAGGCGGTGGAGGAAGGCACAACCATCTTCACGAACGGCGAGTGGGACGCGGCGACCGGTTCCTACTGCACCGAGTGTGCGGCTCCGGTCTACGGCCCGGACGGAAGTCTCATGGCGGTTGTCGGAACGGACCTCTTCCTCGATGAGATGCAGGCGGTCATGGAGAGCTCACTCACGGAAGGCGAGTATCAGCTCCTCGTTAACAAGGACGGGGGCGCGGTGCTGGAGCCTCAGGCGGAGGCATTTCCCATGGCGGAGGCCGACAGGGGGAGTGACCTCAGAAGCTCCAAAAATGAACTGCTCTCGAAGGTCGTGGGAGCGGCCCTTAACGGGGAGGATGTCGGCGTCCTCATGGGGGAACTTGAGAACGGCGCATACTATATCACCGCGTCATCCATGGAGACGAGCGGCTGGGTGCTGATCTCCGCGTACACCCAGGAAAATATCGGAAAACCGGCGGCAATGCTCGCGGATGAGAACCGGCGGATCCAGGAGGAGGCGGCAGAGCTCTATCAGGCAAAGACGGACAAGTCCAAGCAGACGGCCACCGTACTGTCCGTGCTGGCGGCGATCCTCATGCTGGCCGGATCGCTGGTGCTGGGCAAGCGGATCGTGGATCCGCTCAACAACATCACGCGGCGGATCGCGGCACTCCGGGAGGGAGACCTCGAATTTAAGATGGAGGACGTCTACCGCACCGGCGACGAGATCGAGGAGCTGGCGGAATCGTTTGCGACGCTCTCCCACAAGACGGTGCAGTATGTCGACACGGTCAAAAAGGTGACCGCGGAGAAGGAGCGCATCGGGACGGAGCTGTCGCTGGCGACCCAGATCCAGGGGGCCATGCTGCCCCACATTGTGCCAGCGTTCCCGGACCGCACCGATTTCGATATCTGCGGCAGCATGGAGCCGGCCAAGGAGGTCGGAGGCGACTTCTTCGACTACTTCCTGATCGATGAGGACCATCTCGGGATGGTGATCGCGGATGTGTCCGGCAAGGGCGTGCCCGCGGCGCTCTTCATGATGGCGTCCAAGATCATCCTGCAGAGCGTTGCGATGCTGGGAAAATCTCCGGGTGAGGTCTTAAGCAAGACCAACGAGGCGATCTGCTCCAACAACGAGGCCGAGATGTTCGTCACGGTGTGGTTCGGTATCCTGGAGCTCTCCTCGGGCAGGCTGAAAGCGGCCAACGCCGGCCACGAGTACCCGGTGCTGAAGCGGCCGGACGGCACATTTGAAAAGCTGAAGGATAAGCACGGATTTGTCCTGGGCGCCATAGACGGTGCGAGATATAAGGAATATGAGATAATGCTGGAGAAGGGCACGAAGCTCTTCCAGTATACGGACGGCATTCCGGAGGCAGCGAACACGGATGACGAGATGTTCGGGATGGAGCGCATGATCGAGGCTCTGAATGAGAGCCCGGACGCCACGCCGGAGGAGCTGCTTGTCAATGTCCGCGAGGCGGTCAGAGAGTTTGTCGGGGACGCGCAGCAGTTCGACGACATGACCATGCTCTGCGTGGAATACAAGGGAAAATAAATACGGACAAGAAAACGTCCTGCCGCAAGGCAGGACGCTTTTTTTGTCTTATGCGGAAGCGTATCTTCAGCTTCCTTTGTGAGATGCGATGAATGACCAGAGCTCGTCGTCGCTTACATTTGCCTGGCCGGCCGGCAGGAGGAACGCCCTCGTTAGTCCGGCGTAGAGGTAAATGCAGTCTTTGCGGCGGTAGGCGCTGATGTCGGCCCAGTTAAGACCCAGGGTTTCATTTTTCCTCTGCTCGTGGTGCACGGACACGCCGTCCTCCCGAAGGGTTACGGTGTAGATCCTGCGTCCCGCGTAGAGACGGTTCTTTTCAGCCTGATCATTGACCTGAAGGAGGAAAGAGAGGACGTACGCTGCAGGAAGGCCGATGCCGACCGCAAGGAGTACGCCTCCCAGGAGGCCCGCCTGATTCTTTCCGTAGATCAGAGCGGCAATTGCAAATGCGCTCATGATCGCGAGGAAGACGACAGGCCTTACCCAGCGCTTCTTTAACACGAACGTGTCAAAGAGAGCGAAGTTCCGAAAGACTTTTTTGTCAGGCCGCACCTCAACGATGATTGCATTTTCCTGATGCATAGGCTTACATCGCACCCGTGATCTGCGGCAGCCACAGGCTGATCTGCGGAATGAAGGAGATCAGCAGCAGAGCGATGATCATGCAGAGATAGAACGGAAGCGTTGCCACGACAACTTTCTCCATGGGCCGCTTTGCGACGGCGGAGCCGATGAAGAGGACCGCGCCGACAGGCGGTGTGAGAAGGCCGATGCCGCAGTTGAGGATCATCATGATACCGAACTGGATCGGGTGAACGCCGACGCTCTCCGCAACCGGAAGAAGGATCGGGGTCGCGATCAGGATGATCGGAGCCATGTCCATGATCATGCCCAGGATGAGCAGGATCAGGTTGAGCAGCAGGATGACGATGATCGGGTTCGTCGAGATACCCGTGATGAACGTTGCAGCCTTGTCCGGAACGTGCAGCAGTGTCAGGCAGGCGCCGAACGCGGAGCTCGTCGAGATCAGGATAAGGACGATGGAGAGCGTGTCGATGCAGCTCTCAAGGCTGTCCCAGACACCCTTCCAGTCAAGGCCCTTATAGATGAAGACCGAGACGAACAGCGAGTAGACGACTGCGATCGCGGCGGATTCCGTAGCGGTGAAATAACCGAGGACGACGCCGACGATAACGATCAGGATGGCTAAGAGTGCCCAGATCGAGGTTCCGAGCTGCTTTATGAAAACCATCAGCGAGAACTTCTCTCCCTTGGGGTAATTGTTCTTAACCGAGATGATGTAGGAGCCGACCATGAGCGAGATCGCCAGGATCGCGCCGGGGATATAACCCGCCATGAACAGCGCGCCGACGCTTAAGCCGCCGACGGCAGTCGCGTAGATGACCATGTTGTGGCTGGGCGGAACGAGCAGGCCCTCGCAGGACGAGGTAATTGTGACCGCCGTGGAGAAGTCGGCATCATAGCCCTGGTCGACCATCATCGGGATGAGGATCGAACCTAAGGAAGCGGTGTCGGCCGATGCGGAACCGGAGATGCCGCCGAAGAAGTAGGAGGCCACGATGTTGACCTGTGCAAGGCCGCCGCGCATCCATCCGACAAGGGAGTTCGCAAGAGCGATCAGCTTGTCCGAGATACCGCCCGATCCCATGAGAACGCCCATGGTAATGAAGAACGGAACCGCCATGAGGGAGAAGGACCAGACGCCCTTAACCATCAGCTGCGGAAGGGAAACAAGGCTCTGTCCCATGGACGCGAGGCAGAGGGCGGTGGAAATGGCGACCGCATAGGCGATCGGGAAGCGGAGCATGATCATGATCAGGAAACTGCCAAGCAGTATCAGGGTAGATAAGGTTTCGGGATCCATAATCATTTATCCTCCTTTCTTTCTTCGTCTTTTTCGTAGAATGCTTCTATTCTCAGGATTACCTGTTCAAGCTCGAAAACGATCATACCCGCGCCCGCGATGGGGATGGACATATACTGCCACAGCTTGCTGAGGTTAGGAAGAGAAATGTATCTTCCGAGCGAGGAGAGCGGAGAAGCACACAGCTTTATGCCGTATACCAGCAGCACGATTCCTAAAATGAGAACCGCAAGATCCGCGATCAGGTCGGAGATCTTGATGACTCTCGGAGACAGATATCTGTCAAAAGCCGTCATGCGGATGTGGCCGCGCTTTCTGATTGCGAGAGCCGCGGACAGAACTGCCATGTAGACCATGAAGGTAAGGACCAGCTCTTCACTCCAGCTCGGGTCTGTGATGAACGAGATGTATCTTCCCGCGACAGCCCAGATGGTGATGATGATATCGGCGATCAGAAGCATTTTACAGATGAACAGTATGACCTGGTAGGTTACGTCATACACGGGTTTGATTTTCTTTAAACTTTGCAGAAATGCAGGCATGTATGCTCCCCCCTTTACTTCATATCGACGATCTGCTGATACAGCTCGCGGTTGTCTGCTGTGTGGGCCTCGATTGTCGCACGGCAGGCCTCGATCCACGGGGTCTTGTCCTCGACCTCTACGATGTTGACGCCGTCGGCACGGAGCTTCTCAAAGGTTTCGTCGATGATCTCGTTGACCTTCTCCTTGGCGACCTGGGAAGCGTACTGAGCGCCTTCCATGATCCAGCCCTGCTCCTCCTCGGTGAGCTGCTCCCAGCGATACTCTGCCATGACGATCTGCATAACGCCGAGCGTATGTCCGTCAAGGATGAGGTTCGGAGCGACTTCCGGGAACGCATTGGAAAGATAGTTCGGTGTGGGCTGCTCGGCACCGTCAACGACGCCGCTGGCAAGTGCGCTGTAGAGCTCTGTGAAGGCGACCGGCGTTGCGTACGCGCCGAGGTCGTTCACCATACCGGTCATGATCGGGTCGGAAGAAACGCGGAGCTTCATGTTCTTGAGGTCCGAGATGTCCGAAACCGGATTCTTGAAGAAGAAATGTCTGAAGCCTTCCTGCGCATAGCAGAGGCCGCGGATCGGAAGCCCGATCTCACGGGGCTCAAGCAGGATCTCCTGCGCAAGATCGCTCTCGGCGAACTTGTAGAAATGCTCGTCGCTCACGAATGTGTACGGGATACCGAGCAGAGCGGCTTTGCCGCAGCCGTACTGGGTGAGGGCCGATGCGGTGATACGGGTGAAGTCGGTCAGGTTGCCGCCGCCTAAAAGGTTGTCGATCAGCTGATCTTCGCTTCCTAAGACGCCGTTTGCCTGAATGTCGATGATAATGCTCCCGCCGGAGAGCTCTTCGACCTTGGCCTTGAAAGCCTTGGCCATTTCGCCCGGGACGGTTCCTTCGAGACTGTTCATCTCAGCGTACGTGAGAATCTTGGGGCCTTCACGCATGCCTGACGTGAGGCTGAGTGCCGTGAGTGCGACGAGACCGGCAAGAAGAACGACGCCAAGAATCGTGAAAATGTGTTTTTTCGTATGAATCACCTCTCCTTTCGTTTTGCAACAGTTTATGCAATTTTACCATTGCTTTTATAAAATCTTTATCAGCATATCACCATTATGCCTAAAGGTCAAACCGTTTTAGGGGATAAAAAAAGCCGGCAGACTGCCGGCCGGTTTCAGCTCCGGAGAAGATCGGAAAGGCGTTTCCCGTAGAAAAAATCGTGGGTGAGCTTGTCGTACTCGGCCCACAGGGGGAGCGTCTCGCAGGATGCGGCCCTGGGGCACGGGGCGGCCGTGCCGGCAAGGCAGGAGACCGGAGCGAGCGGTCCCTCCATGAGCTCGAGGACCTCGCCGATCACATAGTCCTCCGGAGCGCGGCTCAGCCTGTAGCCGCCTCCCTTGCCGCTCGCACCGATTAAGAGGCCGCCGGCGACCATGTCTTTTACGATGATTTCCAGATATTTTTTGGAAATGCTCTGCCGGGCCGCGATGTCCTTTAAGGGAATATAGCTGCCGGTGTTATTTTCCGCGAGATCAAGAAGGACGCGGACCGCGTAGCGCCCTCTGGTTGTGATCATAGTCGTTTACCTCCCGTTCAATCTTTTTGTCTATTATACAGTAGGCGGATGGGTAAAACAAGAGGTTTTCATTATTTTCGCCTATTGACATAGTAGGTAAATAGAATTATGATGAAGGTGCGGCAGGAAGTAAGGCCGCGGGTAAGGAGGATGAACGCGTGTCAGAGCATTTTCTGAAAATAAAGGAACTGTCCGCCGGGGTGGACGGAAAAGAGATACTTCACAAAATTGACCTTGCGGTGAACGCGGGGGAGACCCATGTCATCATGGGACCGAACGGAGCCGGAAAGTCGTCCCTCGCGGGTGTCCTGATGGGAAACCCGAACTATGAGGTCACGGGCGGGACGCTCGAGTTCAAAGGGGAGGCGCTCGATGAGCTCTCCGTGAACGAGCGGGCGAAGAGGGGGATTTTTCTGTCCTTCCAGAATCCGGTCGAGGTGCCGGGCATTTCTCTCGAGAACTTCGCCCGCAGCGCGCTGGAGAGCCGCACGGGGGAGAAAATAAGGATCTGGAACTTCCGCAAGGAGGTTCAGAAGGCGCTCGATGCGCTCGAGATGGATCGAAGCTACGCCGAGAGAGACCTCAACGTCGGGTTTTCCGGGGGCGAGAAGAAGAAGGCGGAAGTCCTGCAGATGCTGCTCTTAAAGCCCTCGCTCGCAATTCTCGACGAGACGGACTCCGGGCTCGATGTGGATGCGGTCCGCACGGTCTCCCGGGGTGTCCGGGAGTTTCAGAAGGACAAGGAGGCAGCCCTCATCATCATCACGCACAACGCGGCCATCCTGTCTTCGCTCAAGGTGGATAAGGTGCATATCCTGGTCGACGGGCGCATCGTGACCTCCGGCGGACCGGAGCTCATCGAAAAGATCGGGCGGGAAGGATTTTCCGAATTTGAGGAGAAAAAGGCATGAGCGCGGAGAAAACTTATGTCGAGGACGTGAACCGGGAGTTCTACGACTTCCGGTACGAGGAACATGCGGGATATAAGGTGGCAAGCGGCCTCACGGAGGAGATCATCCGGCAGATTTCAGCCGAGAAGAAGGATCCTGACTGGATGCTGGAGTTCCGCTTAAAATCCCTGGAAGTCTTTAAGCGGCTTAAAATGCCCCTCTGGGGCCCCTCCATCGAGGGGCTCAATATGGACAACATTGTGACCTACGTCCGCCCGGACACGGAGCGGATGCACGCGAGCTGGGACGAAGTGCCCGCGGACATCAAGGACACGTTCGAGCGGCTCGGGATCCCGAAGTCCGAGCGGGAGTCCCTCGCGGGCGTCGGCGCCCAGTACGACTCGGAGCTGGTCTACCACAACGTGAAGAAGGAGGTCGCCGAGCAGGGCGTCGTCTACACGGACATCGAGAGCGCGCTCCGCGGGCCCTACGGCGAGGTGATCCGGGAGCATTTCATGAAGCTGGTGCCCCCGGAGGACCACAAGTTTGCGGCCCTGCACGGGGCGGTCTGGTCGGGCGGTTCTTTTGTGTACGTGCCGCCGGGCGTCTCGGTGGAGATCCCGCTGCAGTCCTATTTCCGGCTGAACGCGCCGGGCGCGGGGCAGTTCGAGCACACGCTGATCATCGTGGATGAGGGGGCGGATCTTCATTTTATAGAAGGATGTTCCGCACCCAAGTACAACGTGGCCAACCTGCACGCGGGCTGCGTGGAGCTTTTTGTCGGGAAACATGCAAAGCTGCGCTACTCCACGATTGAAAACTGGTCGAAAAACATGTACAATCTGAACACCAAGCGGGCCCGTGTCGAGGAGGGCGGCAAGATCGAGTGGGTCTCCGGATCCTTCGGGTCCCACGTCTCCTACCTCTACCCGATGAGCATTCTGGCGGGCGAGGGCGCGCAGTGTGAGTTCACGGGGGTCACCTTTGCCGGGGCCGGCCAGAACCTGGACACCGGGTGCAAGATCGTGCACAGCGCTCCCAAAACGACCAGCCATGTGAATACGCGCTCCATCTCAAAGAGCGGGGGCATCAGCACTTTCAGAAGCGCGGTCGTCGTCGGCGCGAAGGCGGCCGGGAGCAAGTCAGCGGTCTCCTGCGAGTCCCTGATCCTGGATAAGGAGTCGAGGTCGGACACGATCCCGGCGATGGACGTCCGCACAAACCTTGCGGATGTGGGCCACGAGGCCAAAATCGGCCGGATCTCGGACGAGGCCGTCTACTACCTGATGAGCCGGGGGCTCTCGGAGGAGGACGCGAAGGCCCTCATCGTGAGCGGCTTTGCGGAAAATGTCTCCCGGGAGCTGCCGCTCGAGTACGCGGTGGAGATGAACAACCTGATTCGGATTGAAATGAAAGGAGCCATCGGATAATGAAAACAATCATCAATAAGCCGATCGCGGAGACCTACGGGTGGCTCCATGCGGGCGGAACGGCGGTGGATCTCCCGGAGGAGCCTGCGCGGGAGGTGTTTTCACTGGCTCCCGGAGAGACGAAAACGGTCGTTCGCACGGATGCAGACCTCTATGTCCGGTATGAGGCGGAGCTGCCGGAGGGGGCGTCACTTCATTTTATAGAAATAAAGAGCGCGGACGGTCCGGAAAAGACCCATGCGGATATCCATGCGGTGTGCGGGAAGGATGCGCACTTCCGCTGGACGCGGCTCCTCTTTGACGGGCAGGCGACCTATGACAACTGCTCGGCGGAGCTCGCCGGAGAGGGGAGCTCCTTCACGGCGGATATCGGCTATCGGCTGTCCTCCGACCATATCTATGATGTCAACTGCGAAGCGATTCACACGGGAAAGCGTACGGAGAGCCGGATCCTCTCATCGGGGGTGCTCGCGGACGAGGCGGACAAGCTCCTTCGGGGCACCATCGATTTCCGAAACGGCTGCGCCGGCGCGGTCGGAAATGAGAGCGAGGAGGTTCTGCTCCTCTCGGAGAACATCCGGAACCGGTCCGTGCCGGTCATCCTCTGCGATGAGGAGGACGTCGTCGGCAATCACGGGGCCTCGATCGGCCGCCCGGACGAGAATCTTCTATATTATATGGAATCCCGCGGGCTCCGCGCGGACGAGGCCGTGGAGCTCCTCGCGGCGGCAAAGCTCGCTGCGGTCGTAAACCGGATCCCGGATAAGAAGATAAGGGAAGAGATCAGGGAGAAGTATCTATGAATACGGAACAGGTGAGAAACGATTTCCCGCTGCTGGCCGCAAACCCGCACATAGCCTACCTCGACAACGGTGCGACGACCCAGAAGCCGGCCGCGGTCATAAGGGCAGTGGAAGATTTCTATAGAAAGGCAAATGCAAACCCCTTAAGGGGGCTCTACGACCTCTCGCAGCAGGCGACGGACCGCTATGAGGAGGCGAGGGAGGCGGTCCGGGGCTTTATCAACGCGGCGGCTGCGAAAGAGATCATCTTCACGAGAAATGCCACCGAGAGCCTCAACCTCCTTGCCTACAGCCTCGGGGAGGACCTCCGCGAGGGCGATGAGATCGCCCTCACCGTCATGGAGCACCACAGCAACCTCATCCCCTGGCAGCAGCTGGCGAAAAGAAAGGGCCTGCGCCTCAACTGGATCAGCTGCGGCCGATGCGGCGTCATCACGGAGGAGGCCGTGCGGGCAGCGGTCACGGACAGGACGAAGATCGTTGCGATGACCCAGATGTCGAATGTCCTCGGCACCGTGAACGATGTGAAGACCTTTGCGGCGGTCGCCCACGAAAAGGGGGCTCTCTTTGTCTGCGACGGGGCCCAGAGCGTGCCCCACATGCCGGTGGACGTGAGGAAACTGGGGGTTGATTTTCTTGCATTTTCGGGCCACAAGATGCTCGGGCCGATGGGAATCGGGGTCCTCTACGGTAGAGAGGAGCTTCTTTCCAAAATGCAGCCCTTCCTCTTCGGCGGTGAGATGATCGAGTATGTGACAAGGGAGGATGCAACATGGGCGGAGCTGCCCCACAAGTTTGAGGCGGGGACCGTCAATGCGGCGGACGCGGCAGGGCTCAAGGCGGCCATCGAGTGCTACGGACGGTACGGATTTCACGAGATCGTGAAGCGCGAGGAGGAGCTCGGCGAGTACGCCTTCTCGGTGCTTAAGAGCGTGCCGCACGTAAAGATCCTCGGAGCGGACGAGGCGGCGGCCCACCACGGGATTTTCTCCTTTGTGCTCGAGGGCGTTCACCCCCATGACATCGCGGAGATCCTGAACGCGGACGGTGTCTGCATCCGGGCGGGCCACCACTGCGCCCAGGTGCTGATGAAGACGCTCGGGGTGCCGTCGACGGTGCGGGCGAGCCTTTCATTTTACAATACGGAGGAGGAAATTGACCGGCTCGGCGAGAGCCTCCGCACGGTCAGAAGGAGGATGGGCTATGCAGAATAGTTTTTACCGGGAGATCGTGAACGACCATAACCTGAGGCCGGCTCACAAGCACGAGCTTAAAAATGCAAACCTGACCCTCCGCGGCGTGAACCCGAGCTGCGGGGACGACATCTATCTCTCCCTCTTCGTGAAGGACGGGGTGATCGAGGACGGAGCCTTCACGGGCGACGGCTGCGCGATCTCCCAGGCCTCCGCGGACATGATGCTGGACCTCGTTATCGGAAAGAGCGAGAAGGAGGCCGTCAGCCTGGCAGAGGCGTTTTTCCGGATGATCAAGGGCGAGGCCCGGCCGGACGAGATCGAGATGCTGGAGGAGGCGGGAGCCCTCTCAGATGTCTCCCACATGCCGGCGAGGGTCAAGTGTGCGGTGCTCTCGTGGCACACCTTGAAAAATCTGATTGAAAAATGATAAAACCTATTGACAGACTAGGTGAATGGTGTTATTCTCTTATCAGTTCAGAGAAAGGAGGCGCAGGATATGTTCGGAGCAAAGAGACAGAATGATCTCATGTGGTGTCGAATGCGTATCTCCCGGGCAGGTAAATTGGCCGGGGCGGCATCCATGCGCCTCGTGACGGTCCGATGTAAGTAACCATCGCTCCATATGCCAAGTGCCCGGGAGTTTTCGATTCAGAAACTTCCGGGCAGTTTTTTTGTCCCGGCATACCATAAATAAGAAAAATAAAAAGGAGAACAATCATGAGCGAATATAAATTTGAAACCTTACAGCTGCACGTCGGACAGGAACAGCCGGATCCCGCAACGGACGCCCGTGCGGTCCCGATCTACCAGACCACATCTTACGTTTTCAGAAACAGCCAGCACGCGGCGGACCGCTTCGGCCTGGCCGATGCCGGCAACATCTACGGGCGCCTCACCAACTCCACCCAGGAAGTCCTGGAGAAGAGACTTGCGGCACTCGAAGGCGGCAGCGCAGCCCTGGCGGTCGCGTCGGGCGCGGCGGCCATCAGCTACACGATAGAAGCCCTGGCCGCAAACGGCGGCCACATCGTCGCACAGAAGACAATCTACGGCGGCAGCTTCAACCTCCTTGCGCATACCCTCCCTCAATACGGTATTCGTACAACATTCGTCAACATTCATGACCTCGCGGAAGTCGAGGCGGCCATCACGGACGATACGAGAGCTATCTTCCTCGAGACCCTCGGCAACCCGAACAGTGACATCCCGGACATCGACGCGGTCGCGGAGATCGCCCATGCGCACGGCATCCCGGTCGTGATCGACAACACCTTCGGAACCCCCTACCTCATCCGTCCGATCGAGCACGGCGCGGACATCGTGGTCCACTCGGCGACCAAGTTCATCGGCGGCCACGGCACGACGCTCGGCGGCATCATCGTGGAATCCGGAAAATTCGACTGGCGCGCGAGCGGGAAATACCCGAACATCGCCGCCCCGAACCCGAGCTACCACGGGGTCTCCTTCTACGACGCGGTGGGGCCGGCTGCATTTGTCACCTACATCCGCGCGATCCTGCTCCGCGACACCGGAGCCTCGATCTCCCCGTTCAACGCATTTTTGCTGCTGCAGGGCGTCGAGACCCTCTCCCTCCGGCTGGAGCGCCATGCGGAAAATACAAAGAAGGTCGTGGAGTTCCTAAAAAATCACCCGAAGGTGGACAAAGTCAACCATCCGTCCCTTCCGGAGCATCCGGACCATGCGCTCTATGAGCGGTATTTCCCGAACGGGGGAGGTTCCATTTTCACCTTCGATGTGAAGGGCGGCCAGGAGGAGGCCTGGAAATTCATCGACAACCTGGAGATTTTCTCCCTGCTCGCCAACGTGGCGGACGTGAAGAGCCTGGTGATCCATCCGGCGTCCACGACCCACTCGCAGCTCACGGAGGAGGAACTTCTGGACCAGGGGATCCGGCCGAGCACGATCCGGCTCTCCATCGGGACGGAGCACATCGACGATATCATCGCGGATCTCACAAAGGGATTTGACGCAATATAATAAAGGCACTCAGGGAGGAAGGAAGCATGTCTAAGATTTATAAGGGAACACAGGAACTGGTCGGAAATACACCCCTCGTCGAGGTGGTCAACATCGAGAGAGAGGAAGCGCTCAGGGCGACCGTGCTTGTCAAGCTGGAGTATTTCAATCCGGCGGGATCCGTGAAGGACCGCATCGCGAAGTCCATGATCGAGGACGCGGAGGAAAAGGGACTCTTAAAGGCAGGATCGGTGATCATCGAGCCGACGTCCGGCAACACGGGAATCGGCCTCGCGGCTGCTGCTGCGGCCAAGGGCTACCGTATCATCCTGACCATGCCGGAGACCATGAGCGTTGAGCGCCGGAACATCCTGAAGGCTTACGGTGCCGAGCTGGTCCTCACGGAAGGCGCAAAGGGTATGAAAGGCGCGATCGCAAAGGCCGAGGAGCTCGCCGGTGAGATAGAGGGCAGCTTCATCCCGGGCCAGTTCGTGAACCCGGCCAACCCGGCCGCCCACAGAGCGGGGACAGGCCCGGAGATCTGGCGGGATACGGACGGCAAGGTCGATATCTTCGTCGCCGGCGTGGGCACAGGCGGCACGCTGACCGGCGCGGGCGAGTACTTAAAGGAGCAGAACCCGGATGTGAAGGTCTATGCGGTGGAGCCGGACGATTCGCCGGTGCTCTCCGAGGGCCGTGCCGGCGGGCATAAGATCCAGGGTATCGGCGCGGGCTTCGTGCCGGAGGTCCTGAACACGAAAGTCTATGACGGGATCGTCAGAGTCACGAATGCGGACGCCTTTGCCGGCGCAAAGCTCCTCGCAAAAAAAGAGGGGATCCTGGTCGGAATCTCCTCGGGGGCGGCTCTTCATGCGGCGATCGAGCTCGCCAAAAAGCCGGAAAATGCCGGAAAGGTGATCGTCGCGATCCTCCCGGACAGCGGCGACCGGTATTATTCGACGCCGCTCTTCAAGGAAGACTGACGGAGCGCAGTGAAAAGGAATCTTTTGACCCTGTGCAGGCGGAGAGGATGATCCCGTCGGAAAGAGGCGCCTCAAACAGGGTGACGGAGGGGTCAGAGCAGGTGATGCGGGGTTCATTTTCGGAAAAATGCTCCTCAAATCGGAAGGAGACCGACTGAAGGGAACCCGAAAGCCCGGCACCGGTGTACTTGAGGTAACTCTCCTTGAGGGTCCAGAAGCGGGTGAACCACTCCGCGCGGGAGGCCTCATCGGCGGATACGCGGCGGAGAAAAGCGCTCTCATCCCCGGTCAGGACGCGGGCGATGAGATTGTCCTTAACGGGGCGGATCTTCTCGACGTCGACGCCGACCGGAGAGTCCGCGAAGGCGCAGGCGATCAATCCCGTGCAGTGGCTTATATTGTAATGGATATGCGGCAGGCCGAAAATGAAGGGCTTGCCGCTTTTTTGCGTGCGGATATTCGCATCAAGCCATTCCGGCGTGACGTCAAGGCCGAAAAGCTCCTTAAGGCCGAGGCTGAGGAGCCGGCGGCCGAGCGCATGCTCATATGTGTGAGCCTTTTCGCCTTCCGGCAGGGTATAGGGGGCAAGATAGATGAGATTCATGATTTTCTCCGGTGTGCAGGATCAGCGGGCTGCACTATCAGGATACCACTTGTTAGGAAGGAAGTAAAATGGTACACTCATATTACTACGTAATACTAAAAGATGCAGGAAGGAACCCGCATGAAAAAATTCGCAAAACAGAGCCTTATCAATCTGCTCATCGTTATACTGGTCTGCGTTATAGGCCGGATTGCAACCCACAACGTATACAGAGCCTACATTCCGATGAACTACATAGCTTCGGAATCGGGGACGTTCAGTGTCCGCCAGGAAGAGGAGGGCGGCAGGGTGTCCTTCGGCACTCCGGAAATCAGGGAAGGATTTGCGTTCGTGGATGTGCGCCCGGAGAAACCCGGCGATGTGGTCCTTTATCTGGTCGATGAAGCCGGGGAGGAGGCAGGCTTCGGCTTTTTCAAAGTGAGCCGGTTCGGAACCATTTACAATATGAGCAGCGGCGAATTTACGGGGGACAACATCGTGATGTGTGCGCTCACGTACCTCGCTTTGAGCGAGAGCCTTTTCCTGCTGCTTGGCTACCGGCGGGCGAAGGGGGCTTCATTTTACTCCTATTCCACGATCTATGCCGCGGGCTTCTCTCTCTTTCTGCTTCTGACCGGCATTATGCTTCTCATGGCGACGATCCGGCACATCTTCTCTCCGGGGCAGTTCTTCATGGCAAGCGTATACTCCCAGATCTCCTCGGCGGGCTACAATTTCATGTTTCTGACATTCCCGCTCGTATTTGTCTTTGCCGTCTCCATGACGGTCAGCAATATCGAGCTTCTCCGGCACGAGAGACCGCGTATCCAGAATGCGCTGGGGATCCTGATCAGCGTCATGATGATCGGGGGCGCTGTCCTGGCCTTTCTTGTGAGCAGCAGCAATTTTTCGGGATCCGAGTTTGAATACCGGCTCAGGATGACGATGCAGAATGTGTACTGCACCGCCTACGCCTACTTTGAGTGCATGCTGATCGGTGCCATCATCTGCGGAATCAAGGCCGCACGGCACATCCCGGAGGGACCCGTCGACTACATCCTGATCCTGGGCTGCGGGTTCCGCAAGGACGGGACGCTGCCGCCGCTCCTTCGGGGCCGCGTCGACCGGGCGATCGCGTTCTGGAAAGACCAGAAGGAGAAAGGGAAGACGGCCATTCTGGTCCCCTCCGGCGGTCAGGGGCCCGACGAGGTGATGCCGGAAGCCGAGGCGATGCGGAACTATCTTCTCTCCCAGGGAATCCCGGATGAGTACATCCGGCCGGAGAAGGAGTCCAAGAACACCTACCAGAACATGGTATTTTCAAAGAAGCTGATTGAAAATGAAAACAAAGACGCCCGCGTCATCTTCTCGACTACTAACTACCACGTCTTCAGAAGCGGCGTCTGGGCCTCCCTGGCCGGCCTTCGGGCGGAGGGAATCGGCAGCATCACGAAGTGGTGGTACTGGCCCAACGCGTTCATGCGGGAGGTCATCGGCCTCCTCGCCAACCGCTGGAAGCAGGAGCTGGTCTTCCTTATAGTCCTCATCTTCGTGTTTGGGACGATGTCGATGGTGCTTTGAAGAAAAATATGGTTTGCCAACCGGCAGGAAACCCGCTATAATAGCGGCATGCATTCGACACACATACATAAAGGAGATTAAAATGACAACCTATAAGGACCTGACATTCGACGAGGAGCGCGCCCTCTACGGCAGCCGCGGCGCGGAAGTGGTGAACTGCCGTTTTGACGGGCCGGCGGACGGCGAGAGTGCGCTGAAGGAGAGCCGGGACATCACCGTAAAAGACTCATTCTTCAACCTGCGCTACCCGTTCTGGCATGATACAAACCTCACAATCAGCGGCTCGGAGATGACGCCGCTCTGCCGCGCGGCCCTCTGGTACACGGAGGACGTGCGCATCATAAATACGAAAATGCACGGCATCAAGGCCCTGCGCGAGTGCGCGGACGTCGTGATCGAAGGGTGCGACATCATCTCCCCGGAGTTCGGCTGGTCGGTCCGCGGGATTGAAATGAAGGACTCAAGGGCGGAGAGCGAGTATTTCATGCTGCGCTCCGAGAGGCTTCACTTCGACAACGTGACCCTTAAAGGGAAATACTCCTTCCAGTACATCACCGACTCGACCTTTACAAACTGCAATTTCGACACCAAGGATGCGTTCTGGCACGCGAAAAACGTGGTCGTGAAGGACAGCACGATCAAGGGTGAGTACCTGGCCTGGTACTGCGAGAATGTGACCTTCGAGAACTGCACGATCATCGGGACCCAGCCGCTCTGCTACTGCAAGGGCCTTAAGCTCGTGAACTGCCGCATGATCGACACGGATCTCGCCTTCGAGAAGTCCGAGGTCGAGGCGGAGATCACGACCTCCGTCATCAGCATCAAGAACCCGAAGTGCGGGACCATCCATGCGGCCGGCATCGGCGAGATCATCATGGACGATCCGGAGGCCGAGGGGCAGGTTATCGCGGAAGAGTGATCTGAAAAATGAAAACCGTAAAATTACCGGGGCTCCGGGCAGCGTCAGCTGTCCGGAGCCCTTTGCATTTTCCGAAGCCGCTGGAATAATCTGCATTTTCGCGATATACTGATATGAGATTTACGAATGATGAGGAAATGAAAATGCGCATATCCGAAAGCTGTGCAGCCTGTCTCTATGACAAGCAGAAAAACAAGACAAGCGACCCGGCCTACCTTGCCCGGGTCCGGGAGATCATCGAAACCCGGGGAGAAGCAGACTCAAGTCCCTACCTGGTCTGGCAGTTCAACAGGCTGCATGAGGAGCTCTTCGGAAAGGGAGCCGACTACCGGGACCTGAAGAAAGCCTACAACGACCTGGTCCTCTCGATGGAGGACGCGCTGGCGCGGGAGATCGAGGCGGCGGACGATCCGCTCGCGAAGGCATTTGTCATGGCCCGGATCGGAAACTACATCGACTTCGGAGCCATGAATCATGTGGATGAGGGCACATTCCTCCGCCTGTTCGAGGACACGGAGATGCGGGAGGCGGATAAGGAGGTCTATGCGTCCTTCCTCGCGGAGTGCGCGAAGGCGAGAAATTTTCTTCTCATCTGCGACAACTGCGGGGAAATCGTGCTCGACAGGCTCTTCATCCGGGAGCTTAAGAAGCGGTTTCCGCATCTTTCGGTCTCCGCGATGGTGCGGGGCGGCGAGGTCCTGAACGATGCGACCGGGGAGGACGCCTCCTATGTCGGGCTGGACCGCGAGGCGGCGATCGTCTCAAACGGCGAGGCGGTGGCGGGGACCATTTATGAGATGCTGCCCGCGGCGGCGAGGGAGGCCCTTGATGAGGCGGACGTGATCCTCGCGAAGGGCCAGGGCAACTACGAGTCCATGTCCGGGCAGGGGAGGCATGTATTTTACGCATTCCTTTGTAAATGCGACCTCTTTACGGGGCGCTTCCGGGTGCCGCGGCTTACGGGGATTTTTGTTGAAGAAAAAAGGGCATAAAATGAGCGGGGCAGCCGCACGAATCGGTTCGTGCGGCTGCCCCGCTCTTGCAATTCATTTTAAAACAGAAGATGCGCGATCGGGCAGACGATCAGGAGACTTATGATGTCCGCGAGGAGCTTCACCAGGATGGTCCAGGTGTCATGCACGAGGATGGGCACCATAAAAAGCAGGACGCCGATGGTGGACGGGATGATGAACATGAGTTTTAAGCGGGTTTCATTTTTCATAAGATTTCCTTTTGAAGTGCCTTGCGGCGGAGGGATCTTGATACGGGCGCTGCAGCACCCCTCATTCGCAGCCGCTGACGCGGCCTGCTCATGTGGGTGCTGAACAAATATACTTCAATAGTTTACTGCAATAAAGGGATAAATGCAATTGCTTTGTGTGCCTCCGGAGAAAATGGAATCAACCGGGAGGCTGAATCATAAAAACATTCCCATATATAGCGGGAGCGTTATTTTCTTTCCGGAAACGCCGACATTCCCATCGATCAACTTGTATCCGTAAGGAATGTCTTCTCGTTTCAGAAGATTATCCAGTGACCTGGATCTGATCCTTCCCGCTTTTACCTCTATGGGTATCACATTTCCTTCTTTTTCGATCAGAAACTCTATTTCAAATGTCGCCTTCTCGTTCTTTCTGAAAAAAATGTCAGAGTGGCCATTCTTTATCAGCATATCCGCCACAGCGGCCTCATAAATGCCCCCCTTTACCTGACTGTTTAACCGTTCCTCTTCCGGACGGAAAACAGCCTCTTTCACCGAATGATCATACATGCCCATCAAGAGGCCGATGTCTGTCGGATAGACTCTGAAATTGTCGCTTTGCTTCCGGCCGGCGAGAGGGATGTCGTATCCGGAAACATTATAGACTCTCTTAGCCAGATAGGCCCCTTCGATCCAGTCAAGGCTTGACGCGAATTTTCTTGCGTTCCCTCCATGCACAACCTTTGAATACATGAACTTGTGGTTTTCGTTCGAAAGATGGTTCGGTATCGAGAAGTAGCATTCTTCCGCTTTTATTTTCATATCGGGCGAGGCATAATGCGCTATATCATATCTGTAATCAGTAAGAATATCCCTGACTTTTCTTTCAGCTTCTGAAATCATTTTATTTTCAAGGTACACGCTTACAACTTCCGGCATTCCCCCCAATATGATGTACAGCCGGAACAGCTCGGACACCTTGTCATGGATCGCCCAGGGAACCATGCTTCTTTGATCAAAATGCTCCCTGAGGATCCCGATTATATCGTCTGTCACGCCGGCTGCCCGCAAGAATTCCCGGAAGTTCAGAGGGAACATGTCAACATAGCAGATAGAGCCCACCGGGTAAGAAGTCGGCCTTTTATAATCGATCCCCAGCATGGAGCCGGATGCGAGGACGTCCCATCGACGGTCCGCAGCCAGGAATTTCAGCGCTGTTATCGCCTCCGGACACTCCTGTATCTCGTCCAGAAAAATGCAGGTCTCACCGGGAATGATTCTGCTCTCAGGCTTATACAGAGAAAGGTTGATCCCTATTGTTGTCGAATCCAGATCTCCCGAGAAAATCTTTTTCATCGACGGGTTTTCAAGAAAGTTTATATCAATAACGGACTGATAGGTCTCCCTGCAAAAGTGCTCTATGGAAAATGTTTTTCCCACCTGCCTGGCACCTCTGACAACAAGGGCTTTTCGGCCGGTATCGTTTCTCCACTTCCTCAGTTCATTGGTCACTTCCCTTTTCAGCACAGCCGTTCTCCTCCGATTCTAAGACACTTGCAAGAATATTAGATAGAAAAATATGCATAGATGCATATTTTTCCGCTTAAAAATCTGCATCTATGCATATTTTACCATTTATGCTGCTGTGATTCAAGCCTCTTCGTGCGGACCCGCTCATTTTAGAAGGAGGCTTTTCTTGAAAGGTTTTCATTTTCCATATATAATGGCTTCAAAAGCCGGTGGGCGGAAAGGAGGAGGCCATGAAACGGGAACACACATACCTCGCGATCGATATGAAGTCATTCTATGCCTCCGTGGAGTGCCGGGAGCTCGGGCTCGACCCGCTCACCACTAATCTGGTCGTGGCGGACGCCTCGCGGACCGAGAAGACCATCTGCCTCGCGGTCTCGCCGTCGCTCAAGGCCTACGGGCTGCCGGGACGGGCCCGTCTCTTCGAGGTCGTCCGGAAAATGAAGGAAGTGAACACGCTCCGCCTCGGGAGGATCCCGGAGCGGGAATTTACCGGAAGCTCCTCAGACGCAAGGGAGCTCGCAGCCGACCCGCGCCTCAAGGCGGACTACATCGCCGCGGTGCCCCGCATGGCGCTCTACATGGAGTACAGCACCCGGGCGTATCAGGTCTACCTTAAGTACATCGCGCCGGAGGACATTCACGTCTACTCAATCGACGAGGTGATGATCGATGCGACCGCCTACCTCGGCACCTACGGGCTGACCGGGAGGGAGCTGGCGAAGCGGATGATCGCGGACATCTACGAGACCCTCGGAATCACCGCGACTGCGGGGATCGGCACGAACCTGTACCTTGCCAAGGTCGCGATGGACATACTGGCCAAGCACGAGGAGCCGGATCGCGACGGCGTCCGCATCGCGGAGCTTGATGAGATGTCCTATCGAAGGCGGCTGTGGGGTCACAGGCCGATCACGGACTTCTGGCGGGTCGGCAAGGGCTATGCCAGGAAGCTTGAAAAGTTCGGGATGTACACGATGGGCGACGTCGCGCGGTGCTCGGTGGGGAAGCCGGGCGATCTCTTAAATGAAGACCTCCTCTACGACACCTTCGGGGTGAACGCGGAGCTTCTGATCGACCACGCCTGGGGGTATGAGCCCTGCACGATGGACCTCATCAAGGCTTACAAGCCGGAGGAGAAATCCTTCAGCAGCGGGCAGGTGCTTCACTGTGCCTACGATGCGAAGAAGGCCCGGACCGTTGTCATGGAGATGGCGGAGGCGGCTGCGCTCTCGCTCGTCGAGAAGGGGCTCGTGACGGATCAGATGGTCCTCACGGTGGGCTACGACATCGATTGCCTCACGGATCCGCTCATCCGGCGGAAGTATAAGGGGGAAGTGACGACCGACTTTTACGGGCGGAAGGTTCCGAAGCCGGCTCACGGGACGGCGAATCTTACGAGGCGGACGTCGTCGGGGGTTCTCATTTTAAAAGCGGTGACGGAGCTCTACGACCGCATCGTAAACCCGGATCTGCTCGTTCGGCGGATGTATCTGGGGGTCAACCACGTGGTCCCGGAGAAGGAGGCGGAAGCCGGGAAGGAGACCTACGAGCAGCTCGACCTCTTTACGGACTACGCGGCGCGGGAGGAGGAGCGGAAGAAGGAGGATGAGGCCCTGGAGAAGGAGAAGAGCCTGCAGAAGGCCATGCTGGACATCCGTAAGAAGTATGGGTCCAACTCCATCGTGAAGGGCGTCAACATGAAGGAGGAGTCCACGGGGCGCTTCAGGAACGAAACCATAGGAGGGCACAGGGCATGAGCGATGATTATGCGGATATTTTGAACCTGCCGCGGCCCGAGCCGGCGAGGCACAAGCGGATGCCGGCAGAGAACCGGGCGGCCCAGTTTATGCCGTTTGCGGCCCTGACCGGGTACGAGGATGCGATCGGGAAGACCGCGGAGCAGGTTCGCGAGAGGGCGGAGCTGGAAGGCGATTTGTTTGCAGAGGAAGGAAAGATATATGATTAAGAATGTTGTGTTCGATATCGGGGGCGTGCTCGCGGATTTCAGGATCTTCGAGTTTCTCGGAGAGAAGGGGTTCGATAAGGCCATGGCGAAGCGGATCCTCAAGGCGACCGCGATGAGCCCCTACTGGGGCGCGTTCGAGCGGGACGAGATATCCGAGGAGGAGGCGATCGACGGGTTTGTCGCCACGGACTCCGGGATTGAAAATGAAATTCGGACAGCCTTCGGGAGCCTCGAGGGGATGCTGACCCTGAAGGAGTCCACGATCCCGCTCATCAAGGCGCTGAAGGCGGCCGGCTGCGGGGTCTACTACCTCTCGAACTATTCGAAGAAGGCGTATGACGAGTGCGCGGAGTCGGTGTCGTTCATGCCCTATACGGACGGAGGGATCGTCTCGTTTAAGGTCGGGATGACGAAGCCGGATCCGGCGATGTTTCATCTCTTCCTCGAGCGGTTCGGCCTTACGGCGGCAGAGTGCGTATTTGTCGATGATACCGAGGAGAATGTTAAGGCGGCCGAGCAGGAGGGCTTTGCCGGGATCGTCTACAAGGGCGAGGACGAGCTTGTGGAGGCGCTTCGGGGGCTTGGGATCGCTCTGGCGGGCTGAGGGATCAACGCAGAGGGACGGTTCTTCGCGGAGGGGGACGGTTCTCCGCAAAGGAGAACCGTCCCCCTCCGCGACGCAAAGGAGAACCGTCCCCCTCCGCGAAGAACCGTCCCCACGCGTTGTTTTTATCTCCCGGCGCGAAGCTCCTCGTTCGCCCTCTCGACATTGAGGCGGGTGAGGATCAGGGTGATCAGGAGGTTGAAGCACATCGGCATCCAGAGGTACATGATGTGGAGCATGTTGATGCAGGAGGCCGACTGGACCGCCGCGCCGCCGACGTACCCGCTGAAAGCAAGGAGCCAGCCTGCGAGGGCCGTCCCGATCCCGCCGCCGAGCTTGGTCCCCAAGGAAGTGCAGGAGTACATCGTCCCGTCGACGCGCTTCCCGCTGGTCAGGTAGGTGTACTCGGAGCAGGTCGCGATCAGGGCGTTCATATCGCCCTGGAGCGGGCTCATCCCGATCGCGGCGACCGCCGTGCAGATCAGCATGAGCGGAACCGAGCCCATGTACCCGGCAACGAGGACTCCGAGGCGGCCGATCGTGCCCACCGTGTAGCCGGTCAGGTTCAGGCGGTACATGCCGCCCCATTTTGCGACCAGAGTCGGCGTGAAAAGCAGGCCGATGATCATCGGAATGTTGATCGCCCAGGAGAAGACGCCGAGGAGGTTTGCATTTTTCAGAACATAGGTCATGTAGTAGATGCCCATGTTGAGGGTCGCCGAGTAGATCTGCATCAGGATGTAGGAGGCGCAGATCATGAGGTAGTACTTATTTTTCACAAGGAGCTTGAAGGCGTCGATGAGGCTGTACTTCTCCTCCTCGCCCGGGGCCTTCTGCACCTCGCCGTCCGCGAGCTCCTCCGGGGAGAGCTCCTTCACGGAGAAGACCGAGACCGTATTGGAAATGATGCCGACGATGGCGTAAATGATCGCGACCGTCCGCCAGGCCGCCGCGCCGCCGCCGAAATACGCGACCATCCCGACCGTGATCGTCTGGATCAGCATGCTGGTGCCGAACGCGAACATGAACCGGATGGAGCCCATCTGGACGCGCTCGTGGTTATTTTTCGTGACCAGCGCGGTGAGGGCCGAGTAGGCGATGTTGTTGGCGGTGTAGAAGCCCGCATTGAGAAGCGTGTAGGCGATGAAGAACCAGGCGTACTGGGCGGTCGGCGTAAGGTCCGCGGGGATGCAGAAGATCGCGACCAGGCAGACCGCGCAGCCGAAGAACCCGTAGAACATCCAGGGGCGGGCCTTGCCCATCTTCGAGTGGGTCTTGTCGATCAGGGATCCGAAGAAGATGTCGGAGACCCCGTCAAAGAGCTTGGACACCGCGATCAGAGTTCCGACGATGCCGGCGTTCATGCCGACCGTGTCGGTGAGGAAAATCATGACGAAGGCCGAGAGCAGCGCGTAGACAACGTTGCCCGCGATGTCGCCGGAGCCGTAGCCGACTTTGTTGTACCATTTCAAGTAAGTCTTTTCGTTCATAGAAACCCCCTTTTTTTAAAATGAAAACATCACACTTCCGGCCTTAAAAGGAACGAGAAGTGATACGTATCCGCGTCCACCCGGTATTCTTTTGAGAGGTCCGGGCCGCAGCTCTTCGAGCCTATGCCGGCCATCTTATGGTCGAGGCAGAGGACCGTCGAACCGGAAGGCTCAAGCTCGTAGTTGTGGGCCCTTGCCTCGAGTTCCTCCTGGGTGTAGATCGAGGCGTTCATGGAGAATGTCTGCCCGTCCCCCGTCGCAGCGTAAAATGCAAGGCCGCCCCCCGAGAGCGTAACGCAGTCGGTGTCAAAACGGCTCCCGTTCTCCTGCGGCCGGATGTAATCCTCGTGAAGGTCCGCCACGTTCGCCCGGTAGAGCCCGTGCCTTCCGCTCCGGCACTTGTCGATGTAGCTCTCATGGGGCCCGATCCCGAAGTATTCGGCCTTGGTGAGTGCCGGATCGAGGAAGAACCGGAGGCCGAGCCGCGGGAGTGTCACGATCTCGGGGTCCTTTTTGAGCGCAAATTCCATGCGGATCGTCCCGTCCGGGAAGATCCGGTACTCGGACTTACCGCGCAGGATGGGCTGCATCGACATTGCGCCGACAGAGGTGCGGAGCTTCAGGACGACAGCGCTGTCCGAAATCTCGCGGGTGACCTCATAGGCCCGGGAGAGCGTGTGGTCAAGGCGCTCCCACTTCCAGAGGTCTGCCAGCGGCCGGTCGTTGTCGGTCGGGGCCCGGTAGAGGTTGAAGTCTGCCGGTTTTTTAAGGAATTCTCTGCCCCTGACCGTAAGGGAGGTGAAGCGGCCGGAGAGCGTATCAATTGTGTAGGCAAAGTCTGCGCCCTCAATGACAAGGTCCGTGCCGGTCTCGGTTACCTGAGGGGTTTCATTTCCCGAACAGGCAAACAGCTCGGGAACCCTGTGGCTCCTCTCGTCGGAAGCAGGAAGGCGGATCTCGTCGAACCCGAGCGCATGGCCCGCGGGCAGGATCCCAATGGGTTTTGCGAGCGCATAGGAGACCGTGAGGAAGACCCGGCCGGACGGCGGGATGTCAAGCGGCAGCGGGATCGAGGCAGTCCCGTGCGGTTTTATGTGAGGCAGCGAAAACTGTCCTCTTTCGATCGTCTCCCCGTCGCGCGTCACCTCGAAGGCAGCCCTGACAAGGCCCGCGGGGTCCGTGAAATCCCAGTGATTGCCGATCGTGAGGAGCCCCGTCTTTGGATCGTAGGAGGAGCGGAGCGGGCGGTGGACATTTTTGTACTCGAGGAGACCCGTGTGGGGCGTCCGGTCCGGGTAGACCAGGCCGTCCAGGCAGAAATTGCCGTCGTGCTGGAGCTCCCCGTGGTCGCCGCCGTAGGCGTACATGGTCTTCCCGTTCGGAGCGGTGCCCTTACAGACCGCGTGGTCGCACCACTCCCAGACGAAGCCGCCGCAAAGGCGCGGGTAGTGCTCGGTCAGATCCCGGTACTCCTTAAAATCGCCCGGGCTGTTGCCCATGGAGTGGCAGTACTCGACGAGAAGGAGAGGTTTTTCGGGGTCATTTCCGAGGTAGTCCGTGATCTCCCCGAACGCCGGGTACATGCGGCCGAAGAGGTCGATGTTTGTAAGGTCGTAGGAGCGGTCGTCAGGCAGGTAGAAGGCGCTCTCGTAGTGGGTGAGGCGCCCGGGGTCGGTCATTTTTGTCCATGTAAGGGCCTCCTCGAAGGTGCGGCCGTAGCCGCATTCATTTCCCATGGACCAGACGAGGATCGAGGGGCGATTGCGGTTCATGAGGACCATGGAGCGCACGCGGTCGAGGGTCGGCTCCACAAAAGCCGGGTTGTCCGCGATGTGGACGTGGGCCTTCTTCATGCGCTCGGCGTAGTCGTCCTCGGTGACCGCGAGCGGGCCCGTTCCGTGGCTCTCGTTGTCGGCCTCGTCGATGACATAAAGGCCGAGCTCGTCGGTCAGCTGATAAAAATAGGGCACGTTCGGGTAATGGCTGGCCCGGACCGCGTTGAAATTGTGGGCCTTGATCATGGTGAGATCCTTCAGAATCTTCCCCCGCGTCATGACGGGACCCGTGACCGGGTCGGATTCGTGGCGGTTGACACCCCGGAACTTGATCGGGGACCCGTTTAGGAGCACGACGCCGTCCGTGACGCGTACTTCACGGAAGCCGATGCGCTCGGAGATGGTCTCGCCCTCCGTCTCGATGAGGAGCGGATAGAGATTCGGGGTCTCCGCGGTCCAAAGGAGCGGGTCCCGGACCGTAAAATGCACCTCGCCGCCCGTGAGAGGGATGGAGAGGGTTTCATTTTCCGGAAGATCCGCGTCAAAGAGGCGCACGGTGACCGGAAGAGGGCCCTTATTATAGAAGAAACGGATGCCGACGTCGGCCGTCCTAAGGTCCTCCGAGAGGGAAGTCGTGATCACATAGTCCGAGATGTGGACCTCGGGGCGGCGGAGAAGATAAACATCCCGGATGATCCCGGACATGCGGAACTTGTCCTGGTCCTCGAGGTAGGAGCCGTCGCACCACTTGAGGGCCAGCACCGCGAGGAGATTTTCGCCCTCGCGCAGGGGGTCCGTCACGTCAAACTCGGAGGTGTGGTGGGTCACCTGGCTGTAACCCACATAAGTCCCGTTCAGCCAGACAAAAAAGCAGGAGTCGACGCCCTCGAAAATGAGATGCGCGCGCGGCGCCTTCGGGTCGGCATGCCAGGTGAAGGCGTGCCGATAAGCCCCGCAGGGATTCTCCTGCGGGACATAGGGCGGGTCAAACGGGAAGGGATAGCGGATGTTAGTGTACTGGTGGGTGTCGTAGCCCCGCATCTGCCAGGCGAAGGGCACGGTTTCGGGCCGCCAGGCCGCGTCCGGGGCATAGTCCTCCCGGTAGAATTCGTCGGTGAGCGAGTGGATACTCGGAAAATACCGGAAATCCCACTCAGAGCCGCTCAGAAACTGAATCCGGTCGGAGTCTTCCCGCGGCGGCGTTCCGGGCTTCCCGGCCTTGCGCGATGTCGGGATGAAATAAGCGTGGTCCGGCAGCGTGTTTTCGTGCAGGACCGTCAGATCTTCATAGAGCCTTTTTACCAGCAAGGTCATGACCTCCTTTCGTTGTCGGAAACTGCAGTTACCCACTTATTATCATACAGGGGCGAATCTTCGAAACATATGCACGGAAAAGTTTATTTTCTGCACAAAACGGCGCGGGTGGTGGCAAAAAGGGGACATTTTCGGTACAATGAACATGAAGACAACTTGGGTAAAGGAGGAGCCGCCATGTACGTCAATTCCGGATATCTCTATAATTCAAGAATTCCGTTTAAGGACACAAAAAAAGCGCTCAGGATCCTGAGCGCCGGGACCTACCAGCTCTTTACATGGCCGAAGCTGCCGACCTGGCGGCCGCGGGGACGCGTGGACTGGCAGCTCATCTATATAACGGCGGGAGAAGGGCATTTTGTGCTGGACGGGAAAGAGGTGGTCGTGCCTGCCGGAAACATGGTCCTCTATCCGCCTAAGCGGGAGCAGCATTACTGGTTTCTCGGGGAAGTGAAGGCGAGGTACTGGTTCGTGCATTTTACGGGGAGGCAGGTGAAGAGCATCCTTAAGCACTACGAGATTCCGCTGGACGGGTATGTTCTGCACACCGGGCTCTCCTCGGAGTACGAGGAGCTCTTTCGGCGCATGCGGGATGAGCTCGTGGAGTGCGGATGGGGCTACGAGGAGAAGCTTACGTATCTTCTCCGGGAGCTTTTCATTTCCATGAACCGGCGGATGAACGAGGGACTCCCGCGGGTCGAGGGGTTCGTGCAGGACGAGGTCGATCGGGCGAAGGACTATTTCCGTGACCACTACAACGAGGAGATCAGCATCGAGCAGTACGCGGCATCGCGGAACATGAGCACGAGCTGGTTCGTGAAGAGCTTTACGGCGGCGGTCGGGGAGCCGCCGACGCGGTTTATCATGGAGGAGAGGATCCGGAACGCGCAGGTCCTCATCGAGACGACGGACGGGACGGTCGCGGAGATAGCGGCGATCGTCGGGTACGAGGATCCGCTGTATTTCAGCCGGGTGTTCCGGAAGGCGCGGGGCCTTTCGCCGATGAAGTACCGGAGGGCGTACAGGGAGGGATTCTGAGGGAGAAGACCTTGCGCGGCGCGCGGGATTTCCTTATAATATGGATAAAAATATGTAAGGAGACCAAACAATATGACCGAGTACGAACGAATGGAAGCCGGACTCCTCTACGACTGCGCGGACGAGGAGATCATGGCGGAGCAGACCCCCTTTCAGGATAAGCTCTGGGAGTTCAACCAGCTGAAGCCGACCGACTACGCAAAAAAGCAGGCCTACATGAAGGAAGTCTTCGCCGAGTGCGGGGAGAACTGCTACATCGAGCTGCCGCTCAGGGCGAACTGGGGCGGGAGGCATTTTCATTTCGGGTCGGGAATCTACGCAAATGCAAACCTGACCGCGGTGGACGACGGGCATATCTACGTCGGGGACAAGGTCATGTTCGGGCCGAACGTGACGCTGACGACCGCGAATCACCCCATCGATCCGGAGCTGCGCGCCCGGGGTCTCCAGTACAACAAGGATATTCACATCGGGGAAAATGCATGGATCGGTGCCGGCGCGATCATCCTCCCCGGGGTGACGATCGGGAAGAATACGGTCATCGGTGCCGGGAGCGTCGTCACGAAGGACATCCCGGACAATGTAGTCGCGGTTGGAAACCCCTGCCGCGTGATGCGGGAGGTTTCGGACCGCGACCGGGAGTATTTTTATAAGAGCGAGAGGATTGACTGGGAGAATCTGGAATGATGCGGGGACAGTTCCTGGGTTTCCGGGACGGTTCTCGGAAAACGATTCTCAAAGAGAAGCGTTTCTCCAGAACCGTCCCCGGAAATCCTGAGAACCGTCCCGCAAGGATCAGTCGCCGATAAGCCCGATGTGCCGGAAAGCTTTGTAGAGCCCGTCACACTCGACGTCGTCGGTCACGTAGTCCGCGGCGGCCTTCGCCTCCGGGCCGGCGTTCCCCATCGCGACGCTCATGGCGCAGCACTCAAACATCGGGATGTCGACCTTCGCGTCGCCGAAGGCGATCGTGTCCTTGATGTCCGCGCCGAGGTGGGCAATCAGGGCATTGACTGCAGAGGCCTTGTCGATCCCCTTCACGCCGAGGTCGCCGAAGAGGGCCTCCTCGCCCCGGCCGCCCCAGGTCCCGGCCGCGAGGTCCGGGAAAGCCTCCTTTGCATCCAGAAAATCCTGATAGGAGTTGAGGAGGAAGCTGATCTTGTTCACATCGTCCCGATAAAGCTCGCCGCCGAAAATCATATCCGGAAATGCCGACCGCACCGTAAGCGCCTCCGCGCCCGGGCGGTCTTTTCGTTTGGCATAGAGGCGGATGGCGGTGAGGGCGTCACGCTCAAAATGCTCGCTCCCGTAGAGCCCGCTGTTGGATTCGAGATAAAATGAAAGGCCGCGGGCGGTGAGCCAGTCGACGATGCGCCGGCACTGGTCCGCGGTGATGAGACGATGCATGACGACTGTCCCGGCATCCTCCACGTAGGCGCCGTTGCCGCCGATCATGCCGTCGAGGCCGATGTCCCAGATCGGGGCATAGACTTCCGCGCGGCTTCGGCCGGTGCAGATGTAGACCCGGTGGCCGTTCTTACGGGCCTTGCGGATCGCGGTGACCGCGGAAGCGGGGATGCGGTTTTCGTAGTCGACGAGGGTGCCGTCGACGTCGAGGAAGATGATTTTTTTCATGGTGTACCTCCGGGGAAAGCTGTTTCTTTATTTTTGCACAAAACGGGGGAGAGTGCAACAAAAGAGAGGGAGTGCGGGGACGGTTCTTGAGAATCGCTTCTAAATGAGCGATTTTCTGAGAACCGTCCCGCTCCTTCGTGCGTTTCGGAAGGAAATATTTGCGCTCAGGTGCGGAATATAGTATGATAAAAGAGACTACTTTAAAGGAGGTTTTGAAAATGAAAAAAAGAATATCGTTTGTGACAGCTCTTCTCATTTCTGTATCAATGCTGGCATCCTGCGGACAGGCAGGCTCCGCGGCAGGGAGCAGTGAGCCGGCCGCCGAGGCGTCTTCGGCCGCCGCGAGCACGGCGGAGAGCGTTGCGGAGAGCATCAACATGGAGAACTACAGAACGGTCTTTGCCAACATCGAGGGCTTCGGCCAGGTTTCGATCGCCGAGGAGGGCGCAGCCCCGGCATTTGATCCGGATTTCCCGACCCAGTCGGCGGGCGTGAGCAGGGAGGTCGGCTCCTCGGTCACGGTCGCGGCCAAGCCGGACGAGGGCTGGAAGATCCTCAAATGGACGAAAAACGGTGAGAACATCGGAAGCGACGCGGAGATCACCTTCACGCTGGAGGAGGACACCAACCTCGTCGTGACCTTCAGCAAGGCGAACCCGAATGAAAATGCAAAGCTCGCAGACATGAAGACGGTGGGCGACCTCTTTAAAAATGTCGCGGAGCAGCAGTCCATGACGATGGACGGCATCTATGTCTACGCATTCGAGCTCGGCGGCAGCTACTACCGTGCAGTGGCAGAGATGCCGACGGAGACATTCGACGCATACATGGCGCTGGATTTCTCCGATGAGCAGTACGAAGCGAAGGTTCAGGAACTGCTCGGTGACCTTGCCATTACGAGGATCGAGGATCTGAATCAGGCGGTTCCGACGGAGGAGCAGCTGGCTGCGCTGGTTGGCAAGACTTTCGGCGAGCTCCTTGAGGACGGCTGGAGCTTCGACGGGTACAATTTTGAGGAGATGATCTTCACGGGCAACCATGACATCTCCCAGTACGAGCTGACCATGGAGGGTGAGGCTCCGGCGGATTACGCCGACTTCACGGATGAGGATCTGGCAGACCTCAAGGTCGTCTCGGCGAAGTACCGCGGCCTCGGGGATCTGACCAACATGGACTATGAGGCGCCGCTTGCAGCGGAATAACAGGTGCATTAAAAATGAAAGGGCAGCGGCTTTTGGGCCGCTGCCCTTTTTTCAATCTTTACGAACCGCGATGCGCTCCGAGACAGCGCTTCCGGCATCTCTTACCGTGATCGTGACGGCGCCTTCGCTGCCGGCACGCACGACGGCGAGGGCCCGCCCGTAGTAGGTGGTGAACTCGCCCGCGTCATAGCGCTCCTCCGTGCGGGGGTTCGCGCTGCCGAAAGCCAGGAGCTCGCCGCCCTCCACGGAGACGGTGAGACGGCGGTCGTCGTTCGCCTCCACGATGCCGTCCGCATCCGCGATGGTCACCGGCACATAGACGATCTCGCCCGGGGTGACTTCCTTCTTTTCGGGAGTGAGGGTGATCCCGGTTTTTGTGCAGGTGCTGAGCGTGCTGCGGCCGATCTCGCGGCCGCCGGCGTCGTAGGCGACCGCCGTGAGCTTTCCGGGCACATACGGAGCCTTAAAGGATGCTTTGCAGTCCTTCACCTTTGCGGAGCCCACTTTTTTGCCGTTCAGGAAGAGCTCGACTCTGGCTGCGTCGAAGTAGACCTCGATGACTGCCTTTTTGCCCGCGCAGCCGCGCCAGCTCCAGCAGGGGATCGAGTTGGTGCCGCGCCATACCATTTTCACGGGTTTCGTGTCGTGATTCACGGGCTGCACGCAGATGGCGGGGGCGTCAAGAGCGCCCCAGACCGCAGCGGCGTGAAATGCCTCGCCGTTGGGGGTGCCAAGGATGTCCAGAGCGCCCGCGTCGGCCAGCAGCCAGGGGTAAGGCTTCGAGAAGCCCTTGCTGTCCGGCGTGTAGCCCCAGGCGCCGATGCCGGTCTCGCCCAGGTAGTCCCAGGCTGTCCACATGAAATCGCCCACGAGATAGGGGTATTTTTTGACCATCGCCCAGTTTTTCGCGATATCCTGGGGGAATGTCTCGCTCCCGACGATCACGCGGTCCGGATGAGCCTTGCCATCGAGGGGGTAGCGGCCGGAAGCGTAGTTGTAGCCGCAGATATCCAGCATGTCGAGGGCCGGCGAGGTCGCCGCGTCTGCCTTCTTCGAGTTGGCGGCCTTGTTCATGCCGGTTCCGACGATATTGGTGATCATGTTAAAGAGGGTGGAGTTCATGCCGGCCATGGCCTTGTCGCCGCTCTCGTCCCGGCCGCTTCCGTCCTCCTTGTAGACGCCCTTGCCCTTCGCGGCGTTTGCGATGATCATCAGGTTGAAGCCGCCGGTCACCGGGCGGGAGGGATCTTCCTTGTGGAGAAAATCGACCATTTGTCTGAGGACGCTCAGCCCCTCCTCTTTTGAGGGCTCCGAGACCTCGTTGCCGACCGAGTAGAGGATCACGGAGGGGTGATTGAAGTCCCGGCTGACCATGGCCTGAAGGTCATCCGTGAAATGCTCCCGCCACTCCGACGCGTAATCGCATTTTGTCTTGTGGGAAAACCACATGTCCCAGCTCTCGTCCATCACGTAGACGCCGAGCGCGTCGCAGGCCTCAAGCATCGCGCGCGAGCAGGGGTTGTGGGAGGAGCGGATCGCGTTGAAGCCCATATTTTTGAGGAGCCGCACGCGTCTCCACTCGCTCTCATCATAGGTGGCCGCACCCAGGATCCCGCTGTCGTGGTGGACGCAGCCGCCCCGGAGAAGCGTCTTTTTGCCGTTCACGAGGAGGCCCTCCGGCGACCACTCGATCTTCCGGATGCCGAAGGAGAGCTCCTCGGAGTCGCCGCCGCGGGTGACTTTTGCGGTGTAAAGATGCGGATTATGTTCGCTCCAGAGCTTTGCGTCCGGGATCGTGAGCGTGAAGTCGCACCCGCTGCCGGAGACGCCGGCCGCCTCGACCGTCACCTCCCGGGGAGACTGCACACGGATCACGGCGGGATCGATGCTCACGGTGCTCACGCGGACGCTCTCGGGCTCGATTCCGTCCTTCGTGCCTTCAAGAAGCCAGACAGGCCGGTAGATGCCCGCGCCGGAATACCAGCGGGAGTCCGGCTGCACCACGGCACATTCCACGCGGATTGTATTTTCCCCGTCGATGAGGTAGTCGTCGGCATCGACGAAAAACGGAATATACCCGTAGGCTGCTCCGCCCGCCTCCCGGCCGTTAATGAAGACGCGGGCATTTTTGTAGACGCCCTCGAACTCAAAAATGACATGCTGAGCTTCGGGGCGCGAAAAGGTCTTCTCATAGACATAGGAGCCGCCCGGGAAAAATGCGCCCGCGCTGCCGCACTCCGCGTCCGCACGGCGAGCCTCATGGATCATCGCGTCGTGGGGAAGAGTGACCGGGGTGCCGTTAAAGAGCCAGTTGTCGTTAAAGGATGATTTCTTCATAAGTGTACCTCTCATATAAAATGGGTGGAAGGCAGCGGTCATGTCGCCGCCTTCTTTTAAGGGTGGTTTTTATTTTTTACGCTTCTTTGCGGCTTTTGCGGCCATTGAAGTCCCTCCTGTTTCCGTTTTAATACGATTAAGTCTGACTACACTATAACACGCATTCCGAAATGCCGGTATCGCCAATGCGGATAATTCGATAACGAATTTTACTTCATTTTCAGAAGAGGTAAAATATGTTATTGAAAGAGCAAAATAATTGCGGTATGATGGGGAGGACAGGAGGGGAAGACAAGATGGAACTTCGGGATCGGCTGGATTTATTTCAGGGTATGGTGCAGTGCTGCCACAATCTCTATCTCTGGGAGTATGACCGGGAGCTTGCGCTCGTCCGCAGCAACTGCCCCTATGAGGATGTGGTGAGGAGGCTGTTTTCGCTGGACGGCGGGCGGGAATTCCTGCTTAGCTACGCCGTGAAGCACCGTAAGCCGGTCATTATGACCAATGCGCTCGGAATCATGTGGGCAGTGATACCGGAAAGACACGGGGATGAGCTTCGGCACATCCACATTCTGGGGCCCTTCTTTATGGAGGACCGCGCCTCTCAGGGACTGGAAAAAAGGCTGGGGCCGCTTGATCTGCCGCCTTCCTCACTGCGGGAAATGCGCGCCGCCCTCCGAGGCCTGCCGGTCATCAGCCTGAGCCGCGTCTTTGAGTACACGATCATGCTCTTCTACTGCATTACCGGCGAGAAGATCCCGGTCAGCGACCTGCACTACCGGGAGAGTGCGCATGTGCGGCCGGCGGACAGGGAGAAGCGCAAGGCGGACATCCACGGCACCTACGAGATGGAGCAGGAGATGGTGCGCATGGTGCGGGAAGGCGATCTCAATATCCAGTCCCACATGGACCGGCTGGCCCTGTCCGGCAGCATGGGAACTCTGGCGGACGGCGACGGGAGCCGGCAGATGAAAAATGCAGTGCTCGTGTGCATCGTGCTCTTCTCGCGGGCAGCGATCGAGGGCGGTGTGAGCCCGGAGGTGGCCATGACGCTGACGGACCATTATTTTCAGAGCGTGGAGGCAAGCCGGTCCATCACGGAGCTCAAGGAGGTGGCATTCACGATGCAGAATGATTTTGTGGAGCGGGTGCACAAGGTGCGGAGCAGCAGGATGTCGAGACCCATTCTTGAGTGCTGCGATTACATCAACCTGCACCTTGAGGAGAAGCTGAGCCTTCGGGAGCTGGCCGGGCATTTTAAGTATGCGGAGTCTTACTTAAGCCGGAAGTTCCGCGAGGAGACCGGGCTGAGTTTTAAGCAGTATGTCCGCTCTCAGCGGCTTCACCGGGCCAAGGCGCTTCTTAAGGACCCCACCCTGGAGATCCGTGATATCAGCGAGCAGCTGAATTTCTGTACGCCGAGCTATTTTGCCGAGCAGTTCAGGGCGGAGTTCGGGGTCAGTCCGACGGAGTGGCGGGAGCAGTGATTTTCATTGGAGGAGAAAGAAATGGATATGTTGGAAGTCCTTGAAAAGAGGCACAGCTACCGGGGAAAATACGCCCCCTCGCCGTCCCCAAGCCGTCGCATTAAACGGTTGAAATTTAAACCGATAAAGTATATTATAGAAGAATCATTGCGATAGAGGGGGACACAACTATGAGTAACAGAGAACGACTCGGAAGCCGCTTAGGCTTCATCATGCTTTCGGCGGGCTGCGCCATCGGCTGCGGCAACGTCTGGAAATTCCCGTGGATGTGCGGGCAGTTCGGAGGAGGCAGCTTCATGCTGGTCTACCTCATCTGCCTTGTCGTCCTGGGGCTCCCGGTGCTGACTATGGAGTTCGCCCTGGGCCGCGCGGCGCAGGCAAGCCCGGTCATGATGTACCGGAAAATGGCAAAGACCCACAGCGACAAATGGGGCATCTGGGGCTATATAGCCCTCGCCGGCAACATCGCGCTTATGGCTTTCTACTGCGTGGTCACCGGCTGGATCATCTACTATTTCTTCCGGTTCCTGACCGGCTACACGGCAACCCTTGGTTTCGTGCCGATGATCACGAACCCGGCCGTCAATGTGATTTTCCTTTTTGTGACGGTGGCGGCTGCGTTTTTCATTTTAAGCTTCAACCTGCAGGGCGGACTTGAGCGCGTGACCAAGTTCATGATGATCGCGCTCCTCGTGCTCATGCTGATCCTCGCGATCCACAGCCTGACTCTGCCGGGCGCGAAGGAAGGCCTAGCCTTCTACCTGGTGCCGGATTTCTCGAAAATAACCGGCAGCGTCATCGTCGGTGCGATGAACCAGGCATTTTTCACGCTGTCCGTCGGCATGGGCAGCATGGCGATCTTCGGCTCCTACATCGACAAGCACCACGCGCTCCTCGGCGAGGCGGTCAACGTCATCGCCCTTGACACGTTCGTCGCGGTCATCGCGGGCCTCATCATGTTCCCGGCCTGCTTCTCCTACGGCCTCGAGGTCAACGCGGGCCCGAGCCTGCTCTTCGATACGATGGCGGCGGTCTTCACAAATATGGCCGGCGGCCGTATCTGGGGCTCGATCTTCTTCCTCTTCATGGTCTTTGCGGCCATGTCGACGGTGCTGGCCGTCTGCGAGAATATTCTGGCGATGGTGCGTGAGCTCACCGGCTGGAGCCGCCCGAAAGGCTGCCTCATCTGCGGTGTCGGTGTCTTCGTCCTGGCGCTCACGACGGCGCTCGGGAACAGCGTACTTCATTTCCAGCCGTTCGCGGAGGGGTCGAGCTGGCTTGATCTCTGGGATTTCATCGTCTCGACCAACATTCTGCCGCTCGGATCACTGCTGCTCGCGGTCTTCTGCTGCAACAAGTTCGCCTGGGGCTGGGATGAGTTCATGGAGGAGGCCAACGCCGGCAAGGGCCTTAAGGTTCAGCCGTGGATGCAGGTGCTCTTCAGGTACATTGTGCCGGCGATTATCGTGTTTATCTATGTGTACGGAATTGCGACGTTTAAGTGGAGATAAGGTATAAAAGAGGGGACGGTTCTTAAGGTTCTTACGGGGACGGTTCTGGAGAAACGATTCTATTTGAGAATCGTTTCTCCGAGAACCGTCCCGCAAGAATCGGGAACCGTCCCGGATTTTTACCATCAGTCCTTTTTCACCTTCTGCAGCATATCGTTGATCTCGCGGATCTTCTCGGGCGGGATCACGTTCGCGCCGGCCTTCTTCAGGAGCCCCTCGAAGCTCATCGAGGCCATCATCTGCTGAAGTGCTTTGTTGTTCCTGGTGCCCTCGGCGACCTCGCCGCGGCTCGCGGAGGCCTTCGCCATGATCGCCCCGACGACCCCTGACGTGCCGGGATTCGCCATCAGCTCGCCGAACTTGTCCTTGATGGAGAAGTAGCCCGGGCGGATCTCGATCTGGTCGAACCAGTTTACGACATTGCCCGCACCGCCGAAGCAGTAGTCGGGGTTCATTTTCTCCACACGGCGGATCTTAATCTCGTCGGAGAGGTCCCCGCTGACCGCCTTTATGGTGTGCTCGCCGGTCACCGGCACTTTGAAAATGAACACCTTATCGGCGCTCTTCGTCTCAAATTCATTTCCGTCGACATAGAGCGTGACGCTCTTCTGATTTGAGTAAACCTTGATCTCGGTCTCCGCTTCCGCGCGGTCGACGTAGCGTCTGCCGCAAAGATGCACAAATGCCTCCTTGCTCCAGGCTGCCTTGTAGAGATAGAAAGCATCCTTTTTGGTCTTGTGGTCAAATTCCACAAGGCCTTTTTGATTCTGGCCGTCCTTGCCGCCCTCGTTGCGGCCGTCCGCCGCGAAGTCGAAGAGGTTCCAGACATGGGTCGCCCAGAGGAAAGGTCTCTCCTCGATGCATTTTAAGATGTGCTCGTGGTAGACGCACTGGTACTCCTCGGTGTAGTCGCCCTGGTCCGGACGGGAGGAGTGGAAGGCTATGTTCGCATCGGCGCCGTACTCGGAAAAGCCGATGACGCGGTCCGGGAACATCCTGTGGTACTCGTCGAAGAACTCGTCGTTCTGCTCAAGCTCGCCCAGGTACCAGCCGAAGTAGAGGTTGTAGCTTGCGAGGTCCGCGATCGGGATGAGCGGGGAGTCCTTCTCGAGCATGAACGCGTGGGCCATGACCGTCGGGCGGGTCGGGTCCATGCGCTTTGCGAGGGCGTTGAGCTCTCTGTGGTCCTCAAGGAGCTCTTCATTTACCGGGCTCGATGCGGTGATCTCGTTCGAGAGACCCCAGCAGACGATCGACGGATGGTTATAGCACTGGGTGATGAGCTCGCGCATCTGGGAAAGGGCGTTCGCCTTGCCGTTCGTCATGTGCTTCGTGATGTAGGGGATCTCCGCCCAGACGACGAGGCCGTTCTCGTCGCAGAGGTCGAAGAACTCCTGCGCGTGCTGATAGTGAGCGAGGCGCAGCGTGTTGGCGCCGAGCTCGAGGACGACCGCCATGTCCTCCTGGTGCTCCTTCAGGGTGAGGGCATTGCCGAGGCCGATGCGGTCCTGATGGCGGCTCACGCCGCGAAGCGGGTAGGAGCGGCCGTTTAAGAAGAAGCCCTCGTTCGGGTCGATGTGGAACTCACGGCACCCGAAGCGGGCGGAGATGCAGTCGAGTGTTTCGCCGCCCTTCGTGAGCCTGGCGGCAGCCGTGTAGAGGAACGGATCGTCAAGGCCGTCCCAGAGGTGCACATTTTCTAAAATAAACTCCGCCGAAGCGTGCCCGCCTTCTGCCGGAGCCGCTTTCGTGAGGATCCCGTCCTCGGTCTCGATCTCGAAGAGAACCTCTTCGCCGCCGCACTGCCAGGTCTCGACGGTCACGCGGGCTTCCTTCTTTGCAAGGTCGACGACGGGCGTCACCTTGATGCCCGGGGTACCGTCCTTTACGAGCTCGAAGTGCGCATCCGGAACGATGATGAGGTTCACATCGCGGTAGATGCCGCCGTAGAAGGTGAAATCCGCCATCTGCGGGTAGACGCGGTCGTTTGCGGTGTTGTCGACGGCGACTTCGAGGGTGTTTTCATTTTCAAGAGCGTCGGTGAGGTCGATGCGGAAGGTCGAGTAGCCGCCCTCGTGGTGAGCGAGAGCCTTCCCGTTCAGTGTGACATCGGCGGTCATGGCCGCGCCGTTAAACTCGATGAAGCAGCGCTCGCCGGCGGCAAGGTCCGGCTTTTCAAATGTCTTCGTGTAGAGGGCCGTGCCGCGCCAGTAGTCGTTTCCGCCGTCCTGGCCGTCGACGGCGTTCCAGGTGTGGGGGAGGGTCACGGCGGCGGCCGCCTCGCCCGGCTTTGCGAAATTCCAGTTGTCGTTGAAGCTTATGATATTTCTCATGGGACCTCCTTTGGTAATGTTTGCGGTAAGGGTTATTATATATACAGATTACAGGAATCGGCGGAAGATGAAAAGAAACAAATTGGTGATAAAGATAACAAAATAGCGAAGTTGGAGCGGGACGGTTCTCAAGATTCTCCGGGGACGGTTCTTGAGAAACGATTCTCTTTGAGAATCGTTTTTCCGAGAACCGTCCCGGAGGGAAAACAGGTCTTGAATATCCCGGGAGAATCATGTATAACTAAGGAACTGTGACGACAAAAATCACCTCGAGGAAAGGATAAACATATGCGTATTATCACGATCAGCCGGCAGTTCGGCAGCGGCGGCCGCGAGCTCGGCAAGCGGCTGGCAGAAAAGCTCGGATGGGACTACTACGACAAGGAAATCATCGAGACCCTGGCGGAAAAGAACGACCTCGACGGACAGGCGGTCCGGGAGATCCTCTCGCGCCACGGCTGGCACCACATCCAGCTCACCTACAGGCACAGCTTCTCGCAGATCATGGTGAACCCCGCCCTTCACACCCGGATGCTCCTCCATGAGAGCGAGATCATCCGCGAGATCGCGGAGGCCGGAAATGACTGCGTCATCGTAGGCCGGGACGCGGATGTCATTTTACAGGATGAGAACCCTTTCCGCCTCTTCATCTGCGCGGACACGGAGTCGCGCCTTGAGCGCTGCATGCGGCACGAGGAGAAGAAGGACCCGGCGGAGCGGCTCTCCGAGAAGACGGTTCTTAAAAATATCCGCAGGATCGACAAGAACAGGATGCGGACCCGGGAGATCTTAACCGGCAGGAGCCGCAGCGACAACAGCACATTTGACCTTACCGTAAATGCCTCCGGAAGAAACCTCGACAAGCTGGCGGGATCCCTGGCGGAATTTGCGCTTCACTGGTTTGAGGACAGCACTGATGAAAAATAACAGGACAAAGAGCCTGGCTGCCGACGGAGTTATCTGGAAGCAGCTGTTTATTTTCTTTCTTCCGATCGCGGCGGGGACCTGCATTCAGCAGCTCTACAACACGGTTGACGGCCTGATCGTCGGGCGTTTCGTCGGGACCACGGCGCTGGCCGCGGTCGGCGGCAGCTCCGCCCAGATCATCAACCTCATGATCGGATTTTTTGTGGCGGCCACGGCCGGGGCGTCCGTCGTGATCGCCCAGATCTTCGGGGCCGGACGCACGGAGGACGTGCAGAAGGCTGCCGGAAATGCGATCACGGTCTTCGGCGTGATCGGGGTCCTGCTCGCGGTGATCGGGTTTGCCGCATCGCCCGCCATGCTGACACTGCTTCGGACGCCGGCGGACACGATCGAGGGAGCGACGCTCTACCTGAGAATCTATTTTATCGGAGTGCCGTCGATCCTGATCCTGAACATGGAATCCAATACGCTCCGTGCGATCGGGGACTCGGTCGGACCCTTCCTCTTCATGGTGGTCGGATGTGTCACGAATATTGTGCTGGATTTCATTTTTGTCCTGGTGTTTCAGATGGGGATCGCCGGGGTGGCGATCGCGACGGTCATCTCCCAGCTCGTCAACATGACGCTGCTCACGATGCGGCTCATGCGGACGAAGGAGAGGTACCGCCTGAGCTTCCGGAATTTTAAGCTGAACGGGGTGTACCTTGCGAACATGATGCGGCTGGGTCTGCCGTCCGGTTTCCAGTCCTCCATGTACGCGGTGTCCAACATGGTCATTCAGATCGGCGTGAACTCGCTCGGGACCGTTGTCGTGGCCTCCTGGACCATGACGTCGAAGACGGACGGCATCTTCTGGGCGGTGAGCAATGCGCTCGGCGCCGCGATCACAAGCTTTATCGGCCAGAACCTGGGAGCCGGCAGGCGGGACCGCGCGAGGGAGTGCGTGAAGCAGGGCCTCATCCTGCACGCGGTGATCACCGTGACCGTGAGTTCGCTCATTCTGCTCGCGGGGCGGCCGCTCCTCACGGTCCTCACGGGAGACCAGGCTGTGCGGGATACGACGTTCTTTATGATGGTCTGTTTCGTGCCGTTCTATATCCTCTGGACCATCATCGAGGTGCTCTCGGCGGTGCTGCGCGGCGCCGGGGATACGCTCAGGCCTTTCCTCATCATCAGCCTGGGAATCTGCGTCTTCCGGATCGTGTGGGTGGGGACGCTGTTCCTGTATTTCCACACGCTCTTTGTGCTCTGCATGAGCTATGCGGCGTCCTGGTTTGTGACGGACGTCGCGATGGTGCTCTACTACAAGAAGGGAAAGTGGATGGACCGGAGCGGACGGATCCTGGAGAAATAAAAGCGGGACGGTTCTCGGATCCTTGCGGGGACAGTTCTTGAAGATTGCAAAGCAATCTTCTGAGAACCGTCCCGCAAGAATCAAGAACCGTCCCTGCTTGCGTTTTTAGAGCTCAAGGATCACCGCCTGGTAACCCTCGAGGAACACCCCGGACTCGGTAAAGGAGACCTCCGGGAGGTTCGAGAGCACCACCCTGCGCTCGCCCTCCGGCAGCGGGAGCTCCCGCGCCTCAGCCTGGTAGTTCGCAAGGACGAGGAGTTTTTTGCCGGACCCCTCGCGGAAGTAGGCCATGACCCGCGGCTCATCGGCCAGATACGGCTCAAATCCGCCGTAGACCAGGGTCCCGGCGTACTCCGGGTTTTTCCGGAGCGCAATGAGCTTTTTATAATAGTTAAAGAGCGAATCCGGGTCGGCCTGCTCGTCCGCCAGATTGATCTTACTCTTATTCGGGTTCACCCGAAGCCAGGGCGTGCCCGCCGTGAACCCGGCATTCTCCCCGGATGTCCACTGGAAGGGAGTCCTTGCGTTGTCGCGCCCGTATTTTTCCACAAAATGAAGCGCTGTCTCCGGACTGACACCTGCCTCAAGGGCCACCTTGTAGTTGTCGATGGAGGCGATATCATCCACCTCGTCGATGGAGGAGATGGGGATATTTTCCATACCGATCTCCTGGCCCTGGTAGATCCAGGGCAGGCCCTTCACGTTGAAGTAGACCGTCGCGAGGAGCTTCTTCGCGGTCACGGTCGCCTCACCCTCCGGGATGTAGCGGCTCACGCCGCGGGGCTCGTCGTGATTTTCGATGATATTGGAAATGTAACCGATGTCCCCGATCTTCTTCTGCGTCGCAAAGACACAGTTCCGGTAGTCGTCCGGGCTGCAGCCCGAGGCTTCGTGCCAGCCGGCCTGGCTCCCGCCGAACACCGTCTCCGCGAAGTCGAACATGGTCGAAAAATACCCGTTATCCCCGATGAAATCCGGCAGCTCCTCGGCCTTCTCGTTGAAGACCTCGCCCACCGTGAAGGCATCGTGGGGCTTAAAGCAGCGGTCCCGCATCTCGCCTAAGAACTCGCCGACGCCCTTCGCCTCGTGGAGCATCTTTCCGATGTCGGAGAGGCCGTCGTCGCGGTCCGCCGGATAGTCCCTGAAGGGCAGGGCCTTCTTGATGTTGATGATCGCGTCGATCCGGAAGCCGGCGAGGCCCTTATCGAGCCACCAGTTGATCATTTTATAGACTTCTTCCCGAAGAGCCGGGTTCTCCCAGTTGAGATCCGGCTGTTTTTTGTGGAAGACGTGGAGATAGCACTTGTCCGGGCGGCCGGGCAGCGGCTCCCAGACCGGGCCGCCGAAGTAGGAGCGCCAGTTGCAGGGGTATTTTCCGTCCACGATGTCCTTTATGTAGAAGAACTTCCCGTAGGGACCGTCCGGGTCCTCGCAGGCCTTTTTGAACCACTCATGCTCGTCCGAGCAGTGGTTCACCACGAGGTCCATCAGGATGTACATATCCCTCTTTTTGGCCTCGGATAAGAGCTCGTCCATGTCCTCCATGGTCCCGAAGCGGGGATCGATGTTGTAGTAGTCCGCGATGTCGTAGCCCTGGTCGGCGAGCGGGGAGACGTAGATCGGGGAGAGCCAGACGATGTCGACACCCAGGTCCTTCAGGTAATCGAGCTTGCTGATGATGCCCCGAAGGTCGCCGATGCCGTCGCCGTTTGTGTCGAGGAAGCTCTTGGGGTAGATCTGATAGGCAGTTTTGCCGTGCCACCATTTTTTCTGCATGTCTTATCCTTTCTTTGAGAATCGTCACTGTCACAAGATAACATTGGTGCGAAAAGCCTGTCCGGGCACTTATATATGCATTAGACGCTTGTGCGCCATGCTTCGGTCGGCTTACGCTTCCGCTTGGACATGCGGGGTGTAGGAATGTCCTCACCGGTCAGATAGCTGGCGATTCGCTTATAACCACAGCGGTCAACGTATGGTAGAAAAATCTTTCGGATGCCTTCTGGTTATAGACGGAGGCGTTGTACAAACCTGGTTCTTCATCGACGGAGATTCGGTAGTATCCCACAACTTTGAAGGTTTCTGCCACAATAAACACTATCTTTTAATCCGTTGATAGTATTGTGACATGTTCCGTCGGAATTGCAAGATAAAGTTTTTTAAAACGGGGAAAGGGCTCTCATTTTTATCTCACCATTTCCATTTGCCCAGTCATTTTTGTTTAACGGGTTGTTTCTCCTTCTCTATTTCAAACTCGCGTATCCGAGCTTTGCTGTGGAGAAGAAGATCGTGAATCTGGTCTTTTATGTTTCCCTTCCCAGAATGAAAGACTGAGGCCAGATACTTTTTGTTTTGTACTTTTGCAATCAAGCCAAAAATGGAAAAGAGAAAAACACGTGAATCTTTGTGCCAGATGCTTTGCTCCTTCTTCGTTGTAAAGCCTCGTTGCAAACTGAGATTTTTCGTTGAAAAGCCATCAAGGTTCAGATATAATACGAGTGTATTGATATCATCCCCATAGAAGGCATTATAGGGAGGAATACTCATGTCTGTTTCTTATAATAAGCTTTGGAAACTGATGATTGATAAAAACATCAACAAAACACGGCTGCGGGAGGAGGCTGGCATCTCATCCAACGCTATGGCGAAGCTTGGCCGAAATGAATCTGTCCGTGTCGATGTGCTTGTAAAAATCTGTGGTCGCCTCGGCTGCACAATCGATGACATCTTGGAGATTATTCCTGACAAAGGAGGCGACGACCATGAGTAAATCCAAACGTTTAGAAATTATTTTTCACAACGGTGAGCCAGACGGGATCCGCACATATATGCGGCATCTTTCCACAATTAAGGCATATGTCGTTCCGCGTCAATATTTAAGTGAAGCAAAGTCGATTTCCGGTGTAGACAATCCGGGCGTTTACTTTCTTGTCAATGATGAAACCGGTGTTCTGGCAAAGATCTACATCGGACAAACCCGGAACGGTATTTCTCGCTTGGATGATCACAATGCAAAAAAGGATTTCTGGAACAAGGCAATACTCTTTTTAGCAGATAGTGAGCATTTCACACTCAACATCTTAAGCGGTCTTGAAAAATATGCGATTCAAAAAGCCATTGATGCGAACCGCTATGATGTAGAAAACAAAACTGTGCCGAAATATAAGATTTCGGAATACGATTTACCCATTGTCGAGGAAATCTATGAAAAAATCGAGTTTATTATGGCGACGCTTGGATACCGCATGAGCGCCGGAGATAATACTGCCGGGAGAAAGATCTTTGTTACATCCAGACGTGGCATTGTTGCGCATGGGATTTATTCCGGTGAATCCTTTGATGTGCTCCCAGATTCAGAAATTGACTTTTCAAAGGCAGTACATATTGCAAGCTATAATCTGAAACGGCAAGCACTTTTGAATGACGGCACAATTATAAAAAAGCAGGATGGGAAATACTATCTTACCAAAGTACTCTCCTTCAAAACACCGAGCGGGGCATCCGATTTCGTTTTGGGAGGCAGCACAAATGGTTGGGTGGAGTGGAAGGACAGCGAAGGGAAAACGCTAAGCGACCTTTATAGGTCGAATAGCTAAGCTCTTCCGGGAGGCGAGGCCAATGATATCAAACTTTGATTTTCTGAACCGATACTGGCCAGCTCTGGCTCAAATTGGCGCGGCGGCGGAAAACTATTTATACTCCGATCCCAATGCCTGTATCTACAAGATTGGCATGTTTGCGGAACGTCTTGTTAATGAGATTATGGTGTTTGAGCATATCGCTGCGCCGCCCGTTGACAACACCCATTCGAACCGCATCCGCCTGTTAAAGCGTGCCGGACTGCTGCCGAGGGACATAGACAATATCCTTTACCTTCTCCGCAAGACCAGAAATAGTGCTGTACATACGGGGGCAGATTCTGTGGAAGATGCGAAAACACAGCTCTCGTTGATGTACAATCTTGCTGTTTGGTTCATGGAGACATATGGCGACTGGGGATTTATTGCTCCCGCCTTTGCCATGCCTGATGAGAATGCGCAGCAGGATTTGGACGCGCTTCTTGCGCAGCAAGAGCAGAAGATAAAAGAGCTCACCCTACAGCTTGAAGAGGTCAAAACAGCGGCATCCAGCTCAACGAAGAAGGAGCGTGTGAAGCGCGCCGAAACCGTTTCGGCCATCATGAACTGGAACGAGGCGCAGACACGCCGCCTGATCGACGAGCAGCTGCGCAAGGCCGGTTGGGAAGCAGACACGCAGATCCTCCGCTACAGCAAGGGGACGCGCCCGTTAAAAGGTCGGAATCTTGTTATCAGCGAGTGGCCGACGGATTCTTCTTTTTATAAACATGGATATGTGGACTATGCCTTCTTCATCGGGGAAAAGCTAGTTGCCGTTATGGATGCCAAGAAGATGGGCGAGGACGTGGCCGCAACCATTGATGTACAGGTCAAAGATTACGCTAAACATATTCGAAAAGAAGACCAAATATATGTAATTGGCAACTGGGGCGCTTACAAGGTCCCCTTCCTGATGGCCTCTAACGGAAGAGCCTATCTTGAACAATTACGAACAAAATCCGGCATATGGTTTTTGGACGCACGGGACCCTTCCAACATCTCCTATCCCATACGCAACTGGTTCAGCCCCAGCGATATAGAGGAGAAGCTCAAGCAGGATATCGGTGCGGCTAACACTGCCTTGGTTGAATCTGACGATTCTTTCCTGACCGACCCTGCCGGTCTGAATCTCCGTGATTATCAAGTTAAGGCAATTCGAAAGGCGACGGAGGCGATATGCGCCGGAAAACAGACGGCTCTTCTCGCAATGGCTACCGGAACCGGTAAAACGCGCACGGCGCTCGGTTTTATCTATAAGATGTTGGAGGCCAAGCGCTTCCGCCGCATTCTCTTTTTGGTAGATCGAGTTTCCCTCGGCGAGCAGGCAATGGACAAGTTCAAGGATGTTAAGTTGAGAGATCAGCTTACCTTGGACCAGATCTATGAATTGAGGGATATAGATGATAACGAGATCAGCATCGATACAAAAGTTAGCATCTGCACGGTCCAGGGGCTGTTAAAACGGACGATCCTTGCCGAAAACCCAGATCTGATGCCTGGTGCTTTCGACCTGGCTATCGTGGATGAAGCGCACAGAGGCTATATTCTTGACCGCGAAATGACGGAAGAAGAGATCCTCTATGACAGCCAGGATGATTACATGAGCAAATACAAGCAGGTCATCGAGTATTTTGATGCTGTCAAGATTGCGCTGACCGCAACCCCCGCGCTCCACACAACAGAGATATTCGGAGAGCCTGTCTATACCTACAGCTATCGGGAAGCGGTTATTGATGGTTGGCTTGTGGACCACGATCCACCATATATTATCAATACGAATTTCATCGTAAACAAGGCGCAATTCAAAAAGGGCGAGCATATTGCTGAATACGATCCCAACACAAATGAGCTCCTGAATGGTGCAGTCTTGGAAGATGAAATGGACTTTGACGTTTCGGAGTTCAACCGTAAGATTGTCCTACCGGACAACACTCGCAAAGTTTTGGAAGAGATCTCCGGCTATCTCAATCCGGAGGGCCGAGAGAAAACCCTGATCTTTGCGGTCAATGACGCCCATGCGGATCGGATCGTGGATACCCTGCGGGAAATTTATCGGCCTTTTGGCATTTCCAACGACGCGATTCTGAAGATTACCGGTAAGACCGCGGGAGGCAACAAGAAAAAGATCCTGCAGATCATCAAACAGTTTGAGAACAACCAGGAGCCGAACATCGCCGTTACGGTCGATCTGCTGACCACCGGTGTGGATGTGCCGCCGATCTGCAACCTGGTCTTTATGCGCAAGGTCAACAGCCGCATCCTGTTTGAGCAGATGATGGGCCGCGCGACCCGCCCTTGTCCAGAGATCGGGAAAACCCACTTCAACATCTTTGATGCAGTCCGGGTATATGAAGACCTGGATACAACCTCCAGCATGAAATCTGTTTCCGTCAATAAGTCTATGTCAGAGTTGCTGGAAGATTTGTTCCGGCCGGATGAAGCCAACAAGCAGCTCATTAAGGACCGGATCTTGGCGAAGCTCCAGCGCAAAAACAACAATCTAACGGATGAGCAGAAATACGAGGTGTCCGAGAGGCTTGACGGGAAGACGGTAAAAGCTTATGTCAAAGAGTTGAAATCCTATACGAAAGAAGCCTTTATCCAGCGGTGTCAGCAGGATACAGATTTTCTGCTTTGGATTGACGGTCTCAAAGGTAAGCGGCGCGGGCACTACTATTCCGACAAGGAGGATACACTGCTGGAGACGACCCGCGGCTATGGAGGCACTGAGAAACCGGAGGATTATCTGGAAGCCTTCAACGTCTTTATCAATGAAAATAAGGATCGCATAGAGGCCATCCGGATCGCCTGCACCAAGCCCAGCGACATGACCCGTGCCCAGCTCCGTGCGTTGAAGATCGAGCTGGACAAGGCCAGCTTTACTGAGAACAGCCTGAATGAAGCGGCAAGCAGCGTGAAGAATGAGCGCATCGTGGCCGATATTATCGCCCATGTCCGGCAGGCGGTTTTGAATACGCCGCTCGTAAACCACAAAGACCGCGTCCGGGTGGCCTTTGCCAAGCTGACTGCAGCCCATCATTTCAACCGTATGCAGCTGGATCTCCTGGAAAAGATCAAGACCTATATGCTGCATGAGAGCATTTTGAATGTGGAGACC
>ODAJ014770741.1_pt1 | contig 56567 bp, 41 predicted proteins | sample 1539241 | NCBI WGS metagenome assembly ODAJ01 (sample SAMN02144231, study PRJEB22623) | gut metagenome | biome: sheep rumen | host: Ovis aries | place: New Zealand | reverse complement strand
CCGTTGTGAAATGTAAACACCCTTCCATAACGTCTCTCGCAGAAGAGCGCACCGCCCTTGGAGCGGATATCATCCGGCGCAGCGATCCAGCTTGAAGTTTTTAAATCAAATTCACCGAGATTCTGCAGTCTGTAATACAGCTCTTCGGTCATGATCGATACACCAATCTCTTTTGCTTTCCGTTCGGCACTGCCTGACGGCGGATTCTTGGTACGCCCCTGCAATGCCTTTTCGTCATAGCATAGGCTTCTGCGTCCCAAAGGGGATTCTTTTGAGCAGTCGCAGAAAATAAGCTTTCCCGTCTTTTCGTCAATGCCTATAGTATCCGGCTCTCCGCCGCTTTCCTCCATCCTTCTCAATATCTCCAGGGATGCAGGATTCTCAAGCAAACGTTTCTCAACATCAGACCAGTTCAGTTCTGTATGACGGTTTTTATTTTCCAGAAATCTCGCTTTTAATAGTTCCAGCATGTTTTTATCTCCTCAATCATGAATCTGTTTGGTACCCGGCTTTATCTGCGCGGTTCCAGAATACTCCATTTTTCATCCGCTTTGTTCAGCAGATCTTTGATGGCTTCTTTATGACGTGAAACCGCTTCTTTGTCTTCTTCCGACAATGCATTACCTTCATCGTCAATATAAACCGCATACTGCGATCCGTCCGCATCATATAAAAGCACGCCCAGCTCATATTGACCGTTTATCTTTGGCCATATATTCAAAGCATCCCTGAAAGGATTCTCATTTACGGCAGGAAGTCCGACAGACATATTGCCGGAAAAAGACAGATAGTCCGGATATTTCACCAGATAGTCGTATCCTTCATCATCCGTAAAGATATACCGCGGCACAATGAAACTGCTGAAGTCTGCTTTCTCCATACCATCAGTCAGTTTCCCGTATCTGATCCGTGACCAGCCAAACCAAACGGCATTATAAGCCGCAAACACAATTGCAAAAATCAATAATATTCTGAAGATTTTCTTTTCATATTCTTCTTTTTTTCGGACATTCCGATTCAGATATATCCGGCAGACCGGAAGCTGCCGTTTCTGCCCTGCCGCAAAAGCAGGGATCTACCTGCTTAAACTGAACCGGAACTCACCATTCTTACAGGTACCGTCTGTCTCAACAATAATATAAACTGTCCCTGCTTCCACATATCCGCCATGCGAATCAAGTTCTTCTTCTGAGGAAATGGAAAACAGTTCCTGTTTTGTCCCAAAGAAATCATAGTACACAGTGGCATTTCCGGATTCCAGTTTTGCTGTGTATTTCAGTTCACCTTCTCCTGAACTCTTCAGTTTGAAAACCATACGGCCCTTAAATGAATAAAAGTTCATAAAAGCCGAATCAGAATCGCTGGAATGCACAAAGCCGACAGCATTATAACCGGAAGTATACTTACCGCAGCCCGTTAACATCACAATCAGAATTGCGGAAACAAGCAGAATACAAATCTTTTTCATATCAAGCTCCTGTCATCGGTTCCTGTCTCAGAAAATGCATCGTTACGGAATATATTCATCCGGTTCTTCTGCATTAACCTGATTTTTAAGAGTTCAGCCATTCTTTCAGCCGAATATAAACTGCTTCCCTGTCTTCAGCAGGTATTGCCCCGCTCTTTTTCAGCGCATAATGATGTCCAAACTCACTGTCAGTATATATTCTCCCGTTCAGCGTCAGAGGTTTATCATATCTTGGCCTGACATGAATATGAAGATGAGGATCAGGCACAGCATCTTTATAAAAACTGTTCATTAGGCAGCTCCAATTGCATAGAGCTGCTCCTAAAACAGATTTTAAGCACGCCTCCACTTTACAGACCAGATCGCGAAGCTCTTCCCATTCATCATCTGTCAGCTCTGACAAAGAACCGCAATGACGCTTCAGGACCAAAATGCACCGCCCGATATAATCCTGTTCATCCGAAAGGAAAACAGACCACGATTTACTTTCGTATACCTGAAACTGCTTTTCTTCTTCAGACATGCTGCACCAATCACAATTGCCCATTCTTTTCACCTGCAAACTTGAATTGTCATACTGACTTAATCAAACCATTTTCCCAAAAGGCTTCAAAAGTGTTTGCCACTCCGCTATGTTCGGTGATTTTTCCATCTACTATTTTATCTATATTTACACCTTTGATTTCTATGGTCTTATTGGTTGGCGTTATTCCTAAAAACTCACCACTATGAGTGCCTCGCATGACAAACTCTGAAACAACATATTCGCCATCTTCAAATTGTCGGGTGATACTCATTGTGTAATCAGGATATGTATTTCGGACAGCTATAAGATGTTGACACATTTCTTCCACATCCTCTGCTGACAGAAAATGCGCAGCCTCGTCAATCAGGTTTTTTGAAACCACATCCTCATAAAAGTATTTAACTATTTCTTTGTTATTCACGATCCACCTCGTCAAATGTCGAGTTGTTGATTTCATTAAAAAAGAAGCTTACTTAATCTTCTTTCCTTTGTCATCCACAAAGAATACCTTAAATCTCTTCCACCGGAAGTGTCGACGTACCGCTGAAATAAACTGTGCTCTATCAGCACTGCTTGGGAGAATTGTTCCTTCTGGTGAAAGCCATTCCATTGTGCTTTCAATTGCGGCAAATCCATTTGTACATAAATCGCCCCAGAAACGAGCTGTTTTGTTTCCATATTGAATGTCCACATAACTATTTGTCCCTGTGACCACTAATTTATGTCGCTTTGATTCCGATTCAAAAGATTCCATAATTCTTCCTTCGTAAACGGCGATTGCCGATATCCCTTCATTTCAGCATACACTTTTTATGGCCGCTCCTTTTTCTTTTCCACGAGCCTTTCAAAAAACCCTTTCTTTTCTCGCATCTCCTCCTCGAGTCCTCTGCCGGGTTGGGAAATGGCTCCGCTCAGGATCCCGTTTCCGGTATTTTCCGCCATTCCGTAGCCTCCAAGCGGCGAATGGGCGGACACTTCACAGTTATCGATCTTCTCGTTTGACATGGTCTTCTCCTTTGCTCTGTAGCGGCAAGCCACCCCCCTATTCTTTCGTCTGCCTTGCCCTCAGGCTATAATACTCTACATAAACAGGATATACGCCCCTGCCGCAATCATCACAACGCCTGTAATTCTGGAGACTATCAGATAAAAATCGGAAGGCTCTCCGCCCTTGACCGAAAGAAAATGCTGCAGCGTCCAGCTGATCTCCGGATTGACGGCATTGAGGAAACCTATGAGAATAATTACGATACCGATTAGTTTCACAGTCCTTCCTCTCCTTTCTAAAAGAAATCTGCCGCCCGGAATCCGGACGGCAGATCATTAAAACGATATTTCGTCCCTTACTTAGCAGCTCCCTTTTACGGAAGCGGTTTGTAAAGTGAGGATTTTATTTCACATCGCCCTGCTTGATGGAAGCCTGCGCCGCAGCCAGTCTCGCGATCGGAACGCGGAACGGCGAGCAGGAGACATAGTCAAGACCGATGGAGTTGACGAACTCGATGGAAGCCGGATCGCCGCCGTGCTCACCGCAGATACCGCAGTGAAGAGCCGGGTTGGTCTTGCGGCCGCCTTCGACAGCGATTCTCATCAGCTTGCCGACACCGACCGGATCGAGCTTAGCGAACGGATCGAACTCGAGGATCTTGGCATCCATGTAAGCCTTGAGGAACTTGCCGGAGTCGTCACGGCTGTAGCCGTAAGTCATCTGAGTGAGGTCGTTGGTGCCGAAGCAGAAGAAATCAGCCTCAGTAGCGATCTCGTCGGCAATCAGAGCTGCGCGCGGGATCTCGATCATGGTACCGATCTGATACTTGAAGCGCATCTGAGCCTTGTCGCCTTCCTCGATGCAGGTCTGGCGGACGATCTTCTTGACATAGCGAAGCTCACGCTTGGAGCCGATAAGCGGGATCATGATCTCCGGCTGGATGACCAGACCCGGATTTCTCTTCATGACGTTGATCGCAGCGCGGACAACGGCACGGGTCTGCATGATCGCGATTTCCGGATACATGACAGCCAGACGGCAGCCGCGGAGACCCATCATCGGGTTGAACTCGTGGAGGCCGGCGATGATGTCCTTGATCTGCTGGACAGTCTTGCCCTTCGCGTCAGCGAGCTTCTTGATGTCTTCCTCTTCGGTCGGAACGAACTCATGGAGAGGCGGATCCAGGAAGCGGATGGTGACCGGGTTGCCCTGCATGGTCTCGTAGAGCTGCTCGAAGTCACCCTGCTGCAGCGGAAGGATCTTTGCAAGAGCCTCTTCGCGCTCGGTCTTGGTGTCGGAGCAGATCATCTCACGGAATGCATCGATACGATCGCCCTGGAAGAACATATGCTCTGTACGGCAGAGGCCGATGCCTTCTGCACCGAGCTCGAACGCCTTCTTAGCGTCGGCCGGTGTGTCAGCGTTGGTGCGGACTTTCATTCTGCGGAACTCATCAGCCCACTTCATGATCGTCGCGAAATCTTCATCAGCGATAGCGCCGGCGATAACCGGGATCTCACCGTCGTAGATATTTCCGTTGGAACCGTCGAAGGAAATGACATCGCCTTCCTTGTAGACATGGCCGCCGAGGCGGATTTCCTTAGCTTCTTCATCGACAACCAGTTCCTGGCAGCCGGATACGCAGCAGGAGCCCATGCCGCGGGCAACGACCGCTGCGTGAGAGGTCATGCCGCCGCGGGCGGTAAGGATACCCTGGGCAGCCTTCATGCCTTCGATGTCTTCCGGAGAAGTCTCAAGGCGGACAAGGACGACCTTCTCGCCTTTCTCAGCCCATTCCTTGGCTTCTGCAGCGGTGAAGACGATCTTACCGGTAGCAGCGCCCGGAGCAGCCGGGAGGCCCTTGCCGATCAGCTCTGCCTTCTTGACAGCGTCCTTGTCGAAGGAGCCGTGAAGCAGGGTGTCAAGGTTTCTCGGATCGATTGCGAGGACAGCGGTCTTCTTGTCGATCTTGCCCTCTGCGACGAGGTCGCGGGCGATCTTAAGAGCAGCGCGGGCTGTTCTCTTGCCGTTACGGGTCTGGAGCATGAAGAGTTTGCCGTGCTCGATGGTGAACTCCATGTCCTGCATGTCATGATAGTGATCCTCAAGCTTGTGAGCGATCGCGATCAGCTGATCATAGATCTCCGGAAGAGTCTTCTTGACTTCGTCGATCTCCATCGGGGTACGGACGCCGGCGACGACGTCTTCGCCCTGGGCATTCATAAGGACTTCAGCGTAGAACTTGTTCTCGCCGGTAGCCGGGTTACGAGTGAAAGCAACACCCGAACCGGAGTCATCGCCCATGTTGCCGAATGCCATCATCTGAACGTTAACAGCGGTACCCCAGGAATACGGGATGTCGTTGTCACGGCGATAGACGTTCGCGCGCGGGTTGTCCCAGCTGCGGAAAACGGCCTTGACAGCCTCGAGGAGCTGAACCTTCGGATCATCCGGGAAATCCTCGCCGAGTTTCTCTTTGTATTCGGCCTTGAACTGAGCAGCGAGAACCTTGAGGTCGTCAGCGGTAAGCTCGACGTCCTGGGTAACACCCTTCTCTTCTTTCATCTTGTCGATGAGCTGCTCGAAGTACTTCTTGCCGACTTCCATGACGACATCAGAGAACATCTGGATGAAACGTCTGTAGCAGTCCCAAGCCCAGCGCTCGTTGCCGGAGTTGGCAGCCATTGTCTTGACGACTTCTTCGTTCAGACCAAGATTCAGGATGGTGTCCATCATGCCCGGCATGGAAGCACGCGCACCGGAACGGACGGAAACGAGGAGCGGATTCTCCTTGTCGCCGAACTTCTTGCCGGTGATCTCTTCGAGTTTGCCGAGAGCTTCAAGGATCTGATCTTCGATCTCGCGAGCGATGACTTTGCCGTCATCATAGTAACGTGTGCAGGCCTCCGTGGAGACTGTGAAGCCCTGCGGAACCGGAAGACCAAGCTTGGTCATCTCGGCCAGGTTAGCGCCCTTTCCGCCAAGGAGATTGCGCATGGACGCATCGCCCTCACTGAAGAGGTATACGTATTTTGCCATTTTCTAATCCTCCTGAAAATGATGTAATGGTTTATAACTCAATAATTGTACCATAGATTCTGCATTTTTAAAATAAAAAAACGCAATCTTTTATAAAAATTAAGAAACAGCCGAAGGAATCCCTCAGCTGTTTCCATAATTTTATTTAATTATTTCTCAAAAGCCTTGCCGGAGATGATATCTTCGTAGCCGGCTCTGTAGAGGTGGCGCGGAATACCCTCGACCATGATGGGCGGGACATCGCCGCGGATCAGCGGACGGATGTAACGGATGAACTCTTCCGTGACATAGGTGCCTTCCTCGTTGACCCACTCTCTCGGAACGAGACGCTCTTCGTTGGCGATCTTGTGAACGTCCTTGACCTCGGTGTTGACCTGATACGGGTCATCGGAAGTGCGGACGAACACGATCATCTTGCCGGTATCGCCTTCATCGGCTGCAGCGAGAGCTGCACCGCCGACCTCGGAAGCCTCGAGGATGTCGATACGGGAAGCGCTGTGGGAAGCTGCTCTCTGCAGAGTGGAAAGCTCGATTGCACGGGTCTTGCAGCCGATTTCTCTGGAAAGAATGTTGCCGAGAACGCGGGCTGTGCCGGAAAGCTGCTTGTGGCCGAAACGGTCGACATACTCGATGCCGTCCTCAAGCTCCATGACGAACTTGCCGTCAGCGGTCTTGATGCCTTCGGATACGCAGACAACGACAGAGTTCTTCTGAGCAAGAAGATCCTTGCACTTTGCGACAAACTTGTCGACATCGAAAACGAGCTCCGGAAGGTAGATGGCATCCGGACCTACGCAGTCTTCGCCCTTGGCAAGGCAGGCAGCGCCTGTCAGCCAGCCGGCGTTGCGGCCCATGATCTCAACGATCGTGACCGTGCCGCGGGAAGTCAGCATGGACATGCCGTCGCGGATGATCTCCTTGACGGAGGTGCCGATGTACTTCGCGGCGGAGCCGTAGCCCGGGGTGTGGTCGGTCAGGGCCAGGTCATTGTCGATGGTCTTCGGGCAGCCGACGAAACGGACCTTGGAGCCGGTCAGCATACCATAGTCGGAAAGCTTCTTGATGGTATCCATCGAGTCGTTGCCGCCGATGTAGATGAAGCAGTCGATTTCAAGTTCATCCAGGATGCCGAAGATCTTCTCGAAGATCTCGCGGTCCTCGTGGATCTCCGGAAGCTGATAACGGCAGGAGCCGAGATATGCAGCCGGTGTTCTCTTTAAGAGTTCCTCGTCAAGACCGCTCTGGATGTGCTCTGAAAGGTCGATGTAATGTCCCTTCATAAGGCCTTCAACGCCGTGGATCATTCCGTAAACCTTCTTATAGCCGCGCTCAACGGCAGAGCGGTAAACGCCCGCAAGCGAAGAGTTGATGGCTGCAGTCGGGCCGCCGGACTGGCCGACGATGACATTTCTCTTCTCAATGCCCATAGTGATTATCCTCCTGATAAAAATGAAAATACTCTCATACTGAGTCGGTATCATTGTAAGACAGACACGGCAAAAATTCAAGGTAAAAATATCTTTTGGCATAGAAAAGACGTGCGGACAAAACCGCACGCCTTTGAAATCCGAGTGACAGTCTCAATCAGCCGATCTTGGTGCCGCAGTTCGGGCAGAACTTCGGCGGATTTGCCGGATCCGCGAACGGCTGTCCGCACTCCGGGCAGAACTTGAGGCCTGCCGCCTCGGGCTTCGGCTGGCCGCAGTTCGGGCAGAACTTGCCGGTGTTGACCGAGCCGCAGCTGCATTTCCACGTGTCCTGGGCAGGAGCCTGATTAACCTGCTGCTGGGCAGCCTGGTACTGCTGCTGTTGCTGGCCCTGCTGCATGAGGTTGGCAACATTTAACCCACCGCCGGCCACGCCGCCTACCATGCCGTAGCCTGCAAAACCGGTGACCGCGCCTGCCGTATTGCCGGCTGCGGTGTTCAGAGCATCCGTCTGACCCATGCCGATGTAGGTGCCGAGCATTGTCGGATCCGCGTAGCCTCTTGCCTCCTGATATTTCAGGATCTTCTGCTGGCTCTTTTCGTCAGCATCCATCATGCCGATCGCGATCTTGAACATCGAGATGCCGCGGGCTTCCTGCCAGTCATCGTCGAGAAGCTTGTCAACATCCTTTGTGAGCTGCATCTCGTAGCCCGCAATGTCAGTATAGCCGATCTTCAGCTTGGAAAGACCGCCGACCGCCTGACGAATCGCAGCGATCGCTTCTGTCTTGATCTGGGGCTCGATATCCTGACGGGTGACAAGACCGCTGCCGTCTGCGCCGGCCTTGGCCGCACCAATCATGGAGAAGAATTTGGCCGGATCCGTGACCTGGATCGAATATACGCCGTTGCCCATCAGGGTTGTCGCGATGTGCCAGCACGGATTGCCCTGCAGATCTCTCTCCCAGTGGTCAAACGTGATGTTGCCGGAGCCCCATTTGAAGCCCTGAATCTCGCCGAGGTTGATGTAGAAGACGCGCTGCGTGTTGGTGCGCTGGCCGCCTGCCAGGAACTGGTTGCCGAAGCTCTGGGCGAGCGCCGCAAGACCCTTGTTGTTGCCGGACATGAAAGACGGCGCCAGGGAGGAATCGAACGTGTAGCGGCCGGGTTCTGCGCAGAAGTCGACGATTGCGCCGTTCTCGACGAGGATCATGCACTGATTCTCCTGGACGTCGATGCCGGATCCGGACGTGATGATGTTCGTATCGTTGTTCTTGTTCTGGGATTTCGGTCCCGTGATGCGGACGCCGCGCTTCATGATGACGCCGTTCGACATGTCACCGCTCTCAAAATAATCGACCCACATGCTGGAAGTCGTCGTATTAAAAGCACCGCTCGCCGCCCCAAGTGCGCCTGCTACCAGTTTGATAAGTCCCATAATTTCTCCTTTCTATCACAAAACGTGTGAAATGAAACCCTTTCCGTGTCTTATTATACATTGTTTATCTGCCATTTTCAGCAGAAATTTTAAAATTCACAAAATTTTCAATTTATACCGTTCCGATCAGAAGTGACCGCCTCCGCCGGAGAAGCCGCCGCCTCCGCCGGAGAAGCCGCCGCCGCTGTGGGAGCCGCCCGAGAAACCGCCGCCTCCGCCGCCTCCGCTGCTCGAAGACTTCTCAATGCGCCGCTGCGTCGTGTGCTTGCCCAGGAAGATCATCTGGTGCGCCAGGTTGTGATAATTCATCGTCCTGACGGCGATCCGGGCATTCTTGACCGGCTGGCTCTTGTTATGCTTCGCAAGCAGAATCACCAGGGTAAGAAGCGATAAGACAAGGCTGGTGACGAGTGACATCATAGTCGGGATCGCCGCATACGCGATGTTGTCCAGTTTATAGTAGTCATCGAGCATCACATTGCAGACTTCCGCGTAATTACCCGACCGCATGCCGTACAGGGCATCGTTGTAGATTTCTTCCGCGAAATCCACGTACTTCTCCGTCTTGTATCTTCCGGCACCGGCCGTATAGATCAGGCGGTTGTTCATGTCCAGCGTGAAGATAAAGCCGTCCACATCCTTTGTGTTCGAATATCCGGTCAGGTCCATGAAGAACTGTTCCGCATATTTCATGGTCGTGTCATTCCCGTAGTAGGCATCCCTCGGAATATCGTTGGATGTCAGGATGATGACGACCGCTTTTTTCTTCTCCTGAAGCTCTGCGATCCGAGCCCTTACCTGAGCCTCCTCGTCGGCTGTCAGAAGGTCCGCATAATCGTACAGCCTCTCCGACGTATCCTCGACATAGGGCATATAGAAGGTGATGCCGTTATTGTTGGTCCAGGGGCCGCTGCCGTGAGGGCCTTCGTCGATGAGGGCGGTCTCGCCCGTCGTCTCCCCTTCCAAAGCTTCCACGGCCTCTGTCACATCGTCCAGCGCGCTCTCCGCCGCTGCCGCAATGCTGCCGTCCTCCACGCTCTCCGTGATCTCCTGAAGATCAAGCGTCCCGTCTACGGCTGCCGCCGCGTTCACGCTGAAGAGGGAGAACATCAAGAGGGCCGCAATGAGGAGGGTGATGAGGCGCAGGGTTTTCATTTTCCTCATAACATCACCCCCAGTATCCGCGCGATCATCATGATGATCTGGGAAATAACAAACACGCCCGCTCCTACCGTGAGAACCCTCATCGGGTCCTTGGGGATATCGCCCATCAGCTTGCCGGTCTGACCGTTCATGCCGAAAATGTACTTCTTCCCCTTGTACTCGGTGTACATCATCCAGACCGGGAGCATCGCATAGTGGACCTGATTGTTGCTCCAGGTGAACTTTTCGCTCTCGATCGTCGTTCCGCCGGAGAAGGATCCAACATGCTGCATGACCGCTTTCTGGAGCGATTCCTTGGCACGGATTTTCGCCCTCGAATCGTTTTTGCCCGCATCCTCATCCCATCTCTGGGTATAGAAACCGGCAAGATAGGCTGCATTAAACGGCTTCATCTCCTTGAAATCGAAGGGCTCGATCGAATCCATCAGAACGTTGTCCATATCCTTCAGCGCGTCGGCCGGGATGTTGTTGAACTGGCCGCTGGCGCGCTCCTCAACACGGTACCTCGACACCTCCGTGTACTCGACGTCGCCGGTCCGCCAGGTGCGGACCTTCTTTCCGATAACACTCACATCCGCTTCACCGTCAAACGTGTAGAGCCAGAAGGGGATGTACATGCCCTTGATCTTCTCGATCGTGGATTTCTGCCTGAAGAGGCGCGGCGTGAGGAAGGATTTGTTGCAGAGTTCGACATAGGCCGCTTCCACATCCTTCTTTTCCTTCTTAAACGGGAGCACATAATCCGGCTTGAAGCTGCCGGTGAGATTCCCCTCCAGGGTGATGGCCCGGTTGCAGTAAACGCAGGTCGTGGCGGCCGTCTGTTTGGACGTGATGACCTCGGCACCGCAGTGCGGGCATTTGTAAATGACAAGATCCCCGGTCGAATCATCCGTCGAGGTCTCGTCGGTCACGTAGTCCTCACCGGTTTCCGGGTCCTTGACAGGCTCCTGCGAAGCAGCTTCTTCGGGAGTCACCTCCGGCGTTTCTTCATATTCAGAGGGCAGGAAACTGGATCCGCAGTACTCGCACTCCAGCTTACCTGTCTTCGGATTGAAAAACAGCTCGGCACCGCAGGTTTTGCAGTTATATTTTGCCATGCTTCCTCCTTTCATCGTTTTTTAATGCTACAAGTCAATAATACCATATCCTTTGTGTTTTTGCAGTGTTTTTTCAGGCAATTTCGCAAAAAATAAGCACCCTGCAGTGAGGGTGCCAGATTGCTATTTCGTATCTTCGTCGAAATTGATCCGTTCCTCCTCCACGACCAGCGGCCGGTCGAGCACGCGGGAGTTGATCGCGAGGATGTATTCTCCCAGGAGCCCGATGAAGAAGAGCTGCACACCGCCCAGGAAGAACACGCCGATGACCAGCGGCGCGATGCCGGTGCTCATCCAGCTCCAGCGGATCAGCTTGTAGATAAAGTAGATAAGAGCGATCAGAATACTTGCCGCCCCGATCCCGAATCCCGCAAAGGTTGCGAGCCGCATCATGACCTTGGAGTAGGAAGTGATCCCGACCATGGCGAAATCATAGAGGTTGTAGAGATGGTTCTTGCTCTTGCCCGCCCGCCTGTTGGGCCGCACATAGAGGACCGTCTTGTACTCCCCGCCGAACTCCGCGACCATGCCGCGGAAATACGGCATAGGATCGTGGATCTGCCGCACCACGTCGACAAAGGACTTGTCGAAAAGACCGAAGCCCGTGAAGTTCTCGATGTGGCCGATCTCGGTGATCGTGCGAAGGAATTTGTAGTACTGGCGGCGGATGAAGGCCATGAGGAAGTTCTCTTCCGTCTTCTCCTTGACGCCGATCACGATCTTATGGCCTTTCTCCCATTCCCGGACAAATGTCGGGATGAGTTCGGGCGGATCCTGGAAATCCGCGTTCAGCCGGACCACGCAGTCGCCGTAGGCCTGCTTGAAGCCGTAGACCGGAGACCGCATCGGGCCGAAATTCTTTGTATTGAAAATGGCCTTGACGCGGGGATTGTCCGCACACAGGTCGCGGATCAGCTCCCTGGTATGATCCCGGGAATAATTGTCGATAAAAATAATTTCATAGTCATACTCCGGGAGTTCCTCGGTGAAGATCTTCACCAGCGTCTCCGTCATGGGGCAGACATTGTCCTCCTCGTTCAGTGTCGGGATGACGACCGAAATGAGCTTCTTTTTATTTTCCATATTTCCCACCTTTTGTCAGTTGATCGATCCCTTTTCAAGAGGAATGTACATATTTTCGCGAAGCTCCTCCCGGTCAAGGAAGGGGAACATGTCCTCAAGCGGCACCGAGACCATGCTGCCGTCCGGCAGTTTTCTCGAGGAGGTCTTGGGAAGCGTCGTCTGCTTCTTCGTGACAAAGACCTGGCATACTGTCTGCTCCGGGCTTGCGAGGACCTCCGAGAGCGTCTCATGGAGCTTTTCGGGGTCGCCGCAGCTTGTGTAGGCGAAGCCGAACGCCGGCATGAGCTTTGAAAGGTCCGGGAAGCTTAAGTCGCCGCTCTCCTCGCCGACGCCGACCAGGGAAGTCTTGAAGAACCCGCTCTGGGTCTGGCGCACGGAGTGATAGCCCTCATTGTTGACCACAAAGAGCTTGAACGGGATCTTGTTCTGCTTCAGCGTCTGAAGCTCCTGCAGATTCATCATGAGGCTCCCCTCACCGGTCACGCAGACGATCTCTTTTCCGCCCGTCGCGCGGGAGAGGCCGATCACTGCCGGCAGGTCAAAGCCCATCGAAGCCGTGTTGGAGTTCGTGATGAAGCGCTGGCCTTCCTTGATCTCGAAGACCTGGCTGCCGATGACACGGGAGGTGCCGCAGCTCGCCATGAGGACCGCATCCGCCGGAAGAACTTTGGAGAGCTCCTTGTAAAATGCGTACGTGTTGGTCCTTCCCTCATCGAGCACCTTATAGTGCTCCTCCGTGACCGTCGGATACTTCTCCTTCCAGGTCCGGCACTGCTCTCTCCAGCCCTCCGCCTTATTCAGCGGATGTTCCCGGGAGGCTCCGCGGGCAATCGCGCCGGCGATCAGCTTCTCTGTCAGCTCCCTGGCGTCCGCCCAGACCGGAAGATTGATGTGAAGGTCCGGCTTTTCGATCTCGGAGCGGTCGATATCGTTCATGATCTTGAAGGACTCTCTTGCCCAGCTTCCGGTCATGAAGCCGGTCTGGGAGTAGCTCAGGCGGCAGCCCAGCGATAAGAAGACATCACTGTTCTGGACCGCAAAGTTGCCCGCGCGGTCGCCGGTACCGCCGCAGTGGCCCGTGTAGAGCGGATGCTCGTAGGCGATCGCGTCGACCGAGCTCACACCGGTCACGACCGGGACGCCGAGGATCTCGGCAAGCTCGATGAAGGCCTCGTGGGCTCCCGAGGAGCGGATGCCGAAGCCCGGGAAGATGACCGGGCGCTCTGCCTGTTCCACGCGGTCGAGAATCTCCTTCACGGTCTCGTCGGAGACTGCGGGGATCTCAAGCGCCGCATCCTCCGCCGGGTCGTAGGCGCAAAGGTCATCGGTCTCGATCGAGCCGCCCTGGACGTCGAGCGGAATGTCGAGCCAGACCGGGCCCGGGCGGCCCGTTTTTGCCAGATGGAAAGCCCGCTCGAGATGGTAGCGGATCGTCTTAGGATCCTTCACCGTCACGGCATATTTCGTGATCGGCTTTACGATGGAGACGATGTCGCACTCCTGGATGCCGCGGCTTCGAAGCGGCAGGCCCGTGTAGCCGACCGAGGTCGGAATACGGGTCTGGCCCGAGAAAACCACGAGCGGCTGGGAGCCCATGAAGCAGCCGAGAACGCCCGTCACGGCGTTGGTCGTGCCGGGTCCTGCCGTCACGCAGACCGCCGCCATGCGGTTCGAGACACGCGCGTAGGCTTCCGCAGCCATGGCGCAGGCCTGCTCATGGTGATTGTAGGTGCATGTAAGGCGCGGATGATGGCCGAAGGAGTCATTCATGTGCATGGCAAGGCCGCCGGGCACCGTGAAGATGTCGGTGATCCCGTGGTCCGCCGCGAAATCCGCAATGTAATCCGAAACTTTCTGTTTCATAGTGATATCAGTCCTTTATGTTTTATAGTGTTGCCTTCTTAAAATACAGACCTTACAGATATTCCTCGCACTTCTGCTCGCAGGCCAGCGTCTTGCCGGAGGCCTGGATTGGAATGTTGTCGACATAGGTCACATCGATCTGCGCGTCGTCTCCGAGATACCGGCGGTAGAGAGACGTGATTTCCTCCTCGTTCACGTTCGCGGGGTCTGCATTTACGAGAAGCTCGTAGCGCTTCTTCTCCCACTGGATGCACTTGATCTGGTGGATCTTCTCCTCGAGCTTGATGAGCACGTTCATGAAGACGTGGATCGAGAGCGGATCGCCCTTGGTGTTGTAGAGCATGGATCCGCGGCGTCCGTAGATCTCCGTGAAATACGCATGCTTCCTTCCGTCCTCGCTCTCCTCACGGACCATGATGCCCGTGTCGCCGGTGTCGTAGCGGATGAGCGGGAACGCCCGGTTGTAGTAGTCGGTGATGACGATGCGGCCGAGCTCGCCGGGTTCCGCCGGCTCGTCGGAGTCGATCTTCAGGATCTCCGGATAGTAATTGTAGAGATCGATCGTGTAGCGCGGGTCGCGGCCGATGCAGATCGCGATAAAGCCGTTCTCGTTGTTGCCGTAGGAGCGGACCGGCGGGAATCCGAAGACCCGGTCGATCGCATCGTAGGTGGACTGGGGCAGCGCCTCGCCCATCGAGTAGATCATCTCGACCGACCAGCCTGCCAGATCGATATTTTTCCGCTCGATGTAGGAGACCAGAGCCGTCAGAGCGCTCGAGTAGGCGACGATCGTCTGGATCCTCTCCTTCTCAAGTCTCCGGCAGACCTCGCCGAGATACTCGTCGCCCATGTTGGAGATATCGTACATGAGCAGGTTGTTCTTGAAGGATTTCCACTTGGAAATCGCGTTTTTCCCGTCGATCCAGACGCGGAACTCGCCGCGCTTCATGCCCATGCGGAACCCGTTGAGCTCGTAGACCGCAAGCATGTTGGAGTAGATGTGGTCCATCTTGTTCGGGTCCGCCCAGACCGTGAACGGAACGCCCGTGGAACCGCTCGTGTTGAGCTGGCCCAGCTTGTCCCTGTCGGCGGAGTACTCATCCGAGAAGATCTCCTCGCGGTGCTCGTTGTAATCCATCTTCTTCATGACCGGGAAATCCGCCAGCGACTTCGCATCCGCGTATCCTTTGTAGAACGCGCAGTGCTCCTTCGCGTAGTCGAGGATCGCTTCAAGTCTTCTCTCCTCGTACTCCGGCGTGATCCCGTTAACGATCTCGGCTGTGTTGACCTTGATGAGGCGGTTCATTTTTCCGCCCTTTAAAAAATCAATTGCGTTAAATGCAGTTCTTCTTAAGACTTCTCCTGCCTGCATGTTGATATCTCCTTTCATTTTCCGGCGGTTTTGCTTCGCCCGTTCATGATAAATCCGAACAGGGCCACCGCCAGAACCCGTATTGTATTTGCCGCAAGCACAGCGCCTGCAAATCCCTCTATACTGCCGGCCCCTGTCATCACCGTAACCAACACTGCGATGATAACAAGGTGGGCGATCTGGAGGATCATCTGCCATTTCTCTTCCGTGAATGTCAGGACCACCACGAAGAGGTAGGCCGAATAGAGCCCCATGATCTGGCTCAGATTGACGGTCATAAGGATCGGCCGTACATCCTCAAGAAGATTCGGATAGAAAATCTTAAGGAAGATCGGCGCCGCAATCTGAATCGCCGCAAAAAATGCAGCCGCAACGCCTGCTCCCGCCCCGACAAACATGAGGTACTCTCTCTTATCCAGCTCCTTCTTCCGTTTCGTCAGGAAGGAAATGATAATCGTATTGACCGGCGTGACGAGCAGGATCAGCGTCTTCCCGAGAAGCGATGCGACGTAATACTTTGTGACCGCGAGATCGTCGATCAGGAACTTCAGCGCCAGACGGTCGATGTTCAGCGTGAGGTTCGTGATGACGTAGGAGAACATGAGAAATGTTCCCCTCTCAGCCGCCGTCCTGAAGTACCGGCTCCTCACCAGGAAGTTCTTAAAGACCGAGCCCGTGACCGTGAGGTAGATGAGAGCCGCGCCCTCGCCCACGATGAAAATGAAGAACCATATCTTCGTGACGTAGTACAGCGCGAATCCGACGAGATACCCTGCCGTCAGCACCGCATAATAAATGAAATACTTCTCGTAGTGAAGGCTCAGGCGGTACTCGACATCCCCGTAATAGCGGAAGATCATGAGCATAAGGAGCAGGAACGTCGCCGCCGCTGCCCCGGCATTCCCGAAGGATGTCCGGCAGATGATGAGCGTTATGACGCCGCCGATCACCCCGAACACAAGAAGCAGCGTGTTGTAATCGCCGTTCGTGACATCCGATGTGCGCCTTACGACCAGCCGGCTTGTGTTGAGTGCCTGCCCCACCGAGGGGCTCAGGATTCCGAGCACACCCATGATGAAGAGCAGGGCGCCCAGAGGTTCGCTGCCCATCTGTCTGTTGAGGAGCGGGTAGACAACCGCCTGCAGGACCCCGTTCATGAGGAGGCCGCCGGCAATCGTATAGACTGTCGAGCCCACTATTTTTTTCTGTTTGCTGCTGCCTGCCAAACTGATAGACCTCTTTTCTTCAGGCGCGTTTTATCGTTTTAATGACGCGCACCTGTTTTCAATATATTTCCGCTTGCCGGATGCCAGCACCGGGATCTCATCGACAAAAACCGTCGTGATTACTGCATTTTCCCCGAAATACGGACGGATGCGGCCGAGAATATCCTCGACATCTATCTTCTCCGGGTCGCCGTTCAGCTCCAGCGTGTATTCGGTCTCGGTCTCCTGGATGAAGCGGTACTGCAGAAGTCCCGGAACATCCCAGAGATTGTTCGTGATGATGAACGGTGTCAGGGCGTTGCCCTTCGTGTCGTAGATCGTATCGCTTCTTCTCCCGTAGATCTCGGTCAGGAAGAGGCGGTAGCGGTCCCCGCGTATCTCATGCTTTGCCTTGGCGAGGTCGCCCGTGTCGTAGCGGATGATCGGCATCGCGCGGTTCCGGAGATCCGTGATGACGATTCTTCCGAGCTCTCCGTCTTCGCAGGGCTCGTCGGAGTCCATCTTCAGGATCTCGATATGAAAGTTCTCGCTGTCGATGTAATAGGAAGTCCCGTTTGCGGACTGGATGCCCATGATCCCGTTCTCCTCGTTGGAGTACCAGGCCTGGACCGGGCAGGAGAACTGCTCGTGGAGGCGCTCCCTCACCACCGAGGGCATGCTCTCCGAGATCGGAATGATCGAGCGGATCGAGAATTTGCTCGTGTCCACATTGTACTTGTCGATGTAGCGCGAGATCTCGCCGAGGGAGGAGGCGTAGCCGATGAGGCACTTTACCTTCTTCCGCTTAAACATGTTAAGCATCTTCTCGATCTCGGCGTCGCCGAGGTTCGAGGTGTCGACCATGATCATATTTTCCGCAAAGAGACGAAGCGCGCTCTTCTTCACGTTGTGGACCCAGACGCGCAGGAACCCCATCTTCATGCCGATATAGTAGCCGGCCATCGCACCGAAGAAAATACCGTCCGCGGTATCATGGGCGATCTTGTCCCTGTCCTGGATGACCTGAAGCGGTGTTCCGGTCGAACCGCTCGTGGACATCACGCGGCTGCCCTTCGCATCCCGGTATTCACCGGAGAGAAATGCGTCGTACTGGCCCCGGTAGGTGTCCTTGTTGACGACCGGCATACCGGAAAGCGGGGTATCCCCCGCGTAGTTGTGATAGAAGGCGGTCGTCCGCACCGCGTGCTTGATGATCGCCTGAATTTTTTCGTCGGTCGCCTTGCGGGAGGTGCCTTCCCGATAGCCTTTTCTGATCTCATCGTAGTACTTTCTGACTTTTCCTCCGCGGAGGCGGTCCAGAAAGAAAAATGCAAACCAGCGGCCTCGTTCATCGAGAATCATAACTTACTCCTTCTTTATACTCATGCAAAATACTCGTCGATCTGCTCCCGCATCACCTCGAACGCATCGCGGCCGGCGCGGAGAGCCTTTGCGAACAGGGCGGTCTTACCGACTGCCTCCCGGACGCCCCAGACAGGCCTCCAGCCAAGCTCCGTGCGGATCTTCGAGCAGTCAAGCTTCAGGAAATTCGCCTCGTGGGGGCCTCCGTCGGATTTGTTGATCCAGTGCATGCCCTCGCCCCAGGCGGCGCAGAAGATATCCGCAAGCTCACCGGTCGTCACGCAGTCCTTGTCCTCCGGACCGACGTTGTAGTACCCTTCCTTCTCCGGCTCCGCGTACTGGCGCTCCGCGATCAGAAGGTATGCCGAGAGCGGCTCCAGCACATGCTGGTAAGGCCTCGTGGAAAACGGGTTGCGGACGATGATCGGATCGCTCTTCTCAGCGGCCCGGATGCAGTCCGGAATGATGCGGTCCGCGGCGAAATCGCCGCCGCCGATGACATTGCCTGCGCGGGCAGTGGAAACCATGCATCTCCCGTCCGTAAAGAAGGACTTTTTATAGCTGTGGGTCACAAGCTCCGAGCAGGATTTGCTGTTGGAGTAGGGATCGTAGCCGTCCAGCGGGTCGATCTCGCGGTAGCCCCAGGCCCACTCGCGGTTTTCATAGACCTTGTCGGTCGTGACATTTAAGAAAGAACGGACTCTCTCCGTCCGTCTCACGGCCTCGAGGATGTTCACGGTGCCCATCACGTTGGTCTCGTAGGTTCCGACCGGGTCCCGGTAGGACTCTCTCACGATCGGCTGGGCCGCGAGATGGAACACGATCTCCGGCTGCACTTCTTCGAACACCTGAAGGAGGTGCGGAAGATCCCGGACGTCGCCGACCACCGAGTTCATGCGGCCTTTCATGCCCGCAAGTTCAAAAAGCGACGGCTCCGTCGGCGGCTCAAGTGAGTACCCGGTGACCTCCGCGCCTGCCATGAGGAGGATCGCGGAGAGCCAGCTTCCCTTAAAGCCGGTGTGGCCCGTAACGAGGACCCTGCGGCCCTTGTAAAAGTCATTTTTCATAAATCAGTCCTTCTTTCAGTCCCAGAGCTTCCAGGGCGCCTTGCCGGATGCCCAGAGCTCTTCGAGCATATTTTTCTCGCGGAGGGTGTCCATGCACTGCCAGAAGCCGTTGTGCCTGTACCCGTTCAGCTGGCCGCGGCGAGCCGCCTCCGCCAGCGGGTAGCGCTCGAGAACCGTGTCATCGCCCTCGATCAGGTCGAAAATGCCCGGCTCAAACACCATGAACCCGCCGTTGATCCAGCCGCCGTCCTCCTGCTTCTTCTCGCGGAAGTTGGAGATCCCGCCCGTCTCGTCCATCTCGAGGGTGCCGAAACGGCCGGCAGGCTGCACGGAAGTCAGGGTCGCCATGCGCCCGGACTTTTTGTGGAAATCGAGCAGCTCCGGAATGTTGACATCCGAGACCCCGTCGCCGTAGGTCAGGAAGAATGTCTCATTTCCGATATATTTCTGGACCCGCTTGACTCTGCCGCCGGTCATGGTCTTAAGCCCCGTGTCGATCAGCGTGACCTTCCAGGGCTCAAGCTCATGATTGTGGACGATCATATTGTTCTCGCCCCGCGTGAAATCAAACGTGATGTCGCTGTTGTGCAGATAATAATCCGCGAACCACTCCTTGATCACGTGCTGCTTGTAACCGCAGCACACGATGAATTCATTGAAGCCGTAGTGTGAGTAGAGCTTCATGATGTGCCAGAGGATGGGCTTCTCGCCGACCTCGATCATCGGCTTTGGCTTTAAGTGGCTCTCCTCGCTGATGCGAGTGCCGAATCCGCCTGCAAGTATAACTGTTTTCATTTTCAAATCCTTCCTTAATCAGTCGAGCGGTACCCTGATCACGCGGAACTCCTCGCCCGTGATCGTACGAATCGGACTTTCGTAGACGATTTCATACGTCTCCGGGAGCCCCTGGGCATTGCCCATGTACCCTTCCGCGCAGTCCTTGTAGTAGAAAACATAGATCTCTTTCGCGGCCGGAAACATCTTTTCAGCCGTGTCTAAGTATTCCTCCGTCGTAAGAGAGCGTATCCGCTTCATGTCGCGGATCGTGTAGGACGCCTCCGACTCATAAAATGCGCTGTAGACCTTCCGTTCCTTAAGGTTCGCGATGACTGCGTTGCAGAACTCGCCCGATCCCTCAAAGACAGGCACATCCGCCGGCAGGCTCTCGATATAGGCCGCGCAGCCGGCCGCATCCGTGTAGATCTGGTCGTAGTCCGTGACCGCATCCGAAAAGCCCATGAAAATGGCCCCCGCCGCGGCGAGGATCAGCAGGGCATTCCCGGTAAAATCGGCCGCCCGCTTAAAGACCGCCTCCGATCTCTCCATATCGGAAAATGCCGTCCAGACATACCAGATGAGAAGATAGAGAAGCAGGTACTGGCGCTGGTTCGCGAGCCCCCAGATGTTGGCGTAGACAAAAAACTGGAAGCCTGCCCCGAGGAGCACCGCAAAGATCTGCCGGATGAAGCCAAGACTCACCGTGAGAGCCGCGGCAGTAAAGACGATTCCCAGGACGATGACCGCCAGGCGGAAATCCCCGAAGAGGATCGCAACCGTGCTCTTCGCCATGTCGATGGTTCCGGTGATCAGCGAGAGCTTTGAGGCAGCCTGCGCTGTCTCCGTGACCTTTGTTCCGGCCGCTGCCGCGTTCGCAACGTCCCGAAGCTCCCAGAGCAGGAAGATCGCCGAACCAAGAGGCAGGGCAAGAGAACCGATTCTCTTCCACATCTCGGCCTTCTTCCCGTCTCTGCTCCTCGCGATCAGCGTCTCGAAGAACTGGGCCGCCGAGAGCGCAAACACAAACCCGATCATGACGACGTGCGTCTGCACGAGCAGCGCAAGCAGGGCTCCGTAGAGGAACGGCCGCTTCATCCGGTCCCTGTCAACCAGCGCAAGCAGGATGATGAGGACCGCGCAGAGCGCGTACACTCTTCCGATCGCGGAAAATGCATACAGGCAAGCCGGACTTGCCGCAATCAGCATCTTTGCTGTCCGGGAAACCGGCGCAAAACATGCGATCAGGATCAGAGCGGCTGCGACGAGCACCGTGCTCACGAGCTTGACCGTCATGTAGGGCAGCCCGAGCTTTGCAAACGGCATTAAGACGAGGAACCAGAGGCAGGGATGCCCTTCGTAGGACAGCTCTTTAAAGAGCTCCGTGAAGGAGAGGTTCTTTGCCATGAGCCAGGCCTGCGCCTCATCCCGCCAGGACTCGTGGCGCAGGGCAAGAAGCACGTTGAATACGATGATCAGAGCGATAAAGAAGGCGAATGCCAGCTTTTCCCTGTCAAACGCAGCTCTCTTTCCCTTTTTTTCTCCGCTCAAAGATCCCGGCATTATTTCTTTTCCTCGTGATAGTCTTTTTCCGTGTTGACGTTCCAGATGTTGGTCTTGTCCTTCCTGCCGGACAGGATGTTGTCGACCGTCTGGAACGAGGTCTCCATGGAGTGGTCCATGTTGTTGTAGCGGTGCTGGCCGTTGCGGCCGACACAGTAGAGATTGTCAAACCCGTCGAGATAGCTGATGATCTCATCGATCCTGTCGTAGGTGTCGAAGTAAGCCGGATAGGCTTTCTTCACGCGCTCGCAGTGGGCGTCGAGGACATTTTCGATGCCGCCGATCACGCCCATCTTCATAAGCTCGCGGACCGCCATGCTCTTCCATTTCTTATTCGGCATGTTCCAGTATTCGTCGCCCTCGGCGCAGAAATACTCAAGTCCCACCCAGACGGTATTCTCCGGATCCTTCACCATGTAGGGCGACCAGTTGTTGAAAATCTGGATGCGGCCGAGCTTGACGCCCGTGTCCTGCACGTAGATCCAGTTGTCCGGAACGATATTGTTCAGCGTGCGGATCTTTGTCTCGTTTTTGAGGTTCAGCTTGTCGAGAAGCAGGCCGACCGTGACAAAATCGCGGTAGGGAAGGCCGGCAGCGACCTCACGGACATTTTCCGGAACATCATCCATCGCGAGAATGAGATCCTTAAGCGGCATCGAGGAGATCACATAGTCGCCCTTCTCGATGTGTTCATTTCCCGCCTCGTCCGTGTAGACGATACCCGTGACCTGGCCGTCCTCCTTGAGGATCCTGGTCACGCGCGCATGCATGCGGATCTCGCCACCCATGTCCTGGAAATCACGCGCAGCGGTTTCCCAGAGCTGGCCGGGACCGTATTTCGGATAGGAGAACTCCTCGATGAGGGAGGTCTCGACCTCTCCCTTGTTTAAGCCCGGGATCGCCTTCTTTGCGATATCGAGAAGGATTGCGGTGATCGAAAGTCCCTTTACGCGCTGAGAGCCCCAGTCCGCGGAGATCTCGCGGGGATGGCGGCCCCAGAGCTTCTCCGTGTAGCCCTCAAAGAACATGGAATAAAGCTTCCGGCCGAAGCGGTTGATGTAGAAGTTCTCAAGAGAGGTCTCCGGCAGCTTCCGGACGACCGAGCCGAGATAGGAGAAGCCTGCCTCCGCGGTCGTGACAAGTCCCATGTTCTTGATTGTGTTCATGTTCATCTTGACCGGATAGTCAAAGAATTTCTTCTTGTAATAAATGCGGGAGACCCTGTTCCTCGTCAGCATGACGCGGTCTTCCTTCTCGGGATCCGGTCCGCCCGGGACAATATTGGTCTCGCGGCCCAGCTTCTTATAGTCGTAAGCCGGGGCGCCCTGGGACGGCATCGTCTTCTCCCACCACTCCGTGACACGGCTGTCCTTGGAGAAAAAGCGGTGACCGCCGATATCCATCCGGTTGCCCTTGTAGTGTACGGTTCTGGAAATGCCGCCGATCTTGCCGCTCTCCTCGAAGACGGTCACATCGAACTCCTCAGATCTCGAGAGAAGCTCATATGCGGCCGTGATGCCGGCCGGGCCGGCTCCGATGATCAATACTTTCTTTTTATTATTTTCCATACTCAGCCTCTTTTTCCGCGTTTGCGCTTGCGTCTTAATTTATATTTTCTTCTTCTCTCCCTTGTCAGGTGAATGCTGACAAGGACCATGCCAAAGCCCACCGCCACAAGAACTCCGAGAACGATCAGGATCTTCCGCATGAGCGGCGTCTCCTTCTTTTCGGCAGGTTCCGGCGAGCTGTTGGACTCCGTCGATGAAGAGGCGGAAATCTCCGATTCCGCTGCTGCCTTCGAGTCCGAGCCGTCCTTTCCGTCCGGAGAGGATATGCCCGCCGCCTTGCGGCTCTCGTCGGCTGCCTTCTCTTCCTCTGCCTTAAGCTCGGCGAGGTAGAGTTTTTCATTTTCCTTTGTCATGACCATCTCGCCCGCATACCTGCCCTTATACGTGTAGGTGTAGGTGACGGTCCCTTTTCCTGCGTCTTCGGTCTTTTCCACCGTGCAGTCATCGGCTTTCGCCCCGACCGGGAGGGAAATAAAGCCCCCCGATGTGCGGTACTTCGCGAGACCGACTTCCTGCACCGTGAAGTTCGCGTACGCGTAATCAAACAGCTTGATGTGGTCGGACGCCGCATCCGGTGCGCTCGGCGCGTGCATGGTGACCACGATGTACTCCATGCCGTTCCGGTTCACCGCATTGACCAGCGTCTGTCCGGCGGCATCGGTGTTGCCGGTCTTGCCGCCGATAATGCCCGGGTATGCATATTCGGGATTGGTGAGCAGCGGATCGTGATTGGCAAATGACCGCTCCGAGTCCGTCAGGTTTGTCGGCGGGATCGTGTAGCTGTGGGTATTGATGATTTTCCGGAACGTCTCATTCTGGATCGCGGCCCGGAAAATAAGAGCCATATCATGCGCCGTCGTATAGTGGTTGTCGTTCGGCATGCCGCATGCGTTCACGAAATTGGTGCCCGTGCAGCCAAGCTCCGCGGCTTTCGCGTTCATCATTCCGGCAAATGTTTCGATGGAGCCTCCGCCGATGTGAACGCCGATCGCGGTCGCCATATCGTTGGCGGAAGCCAGCATGGTCCCGTAGAGGAGCTCCTCCAGGGTGAACACTTCACCGACTTTGGTGCGCTGGTTGGCGCTGCCGGCCACCGCATAGGAAGCCGCCTCCTCGTCAATCGTCACCGTGTCCGCGAGGTTCCCGTTCAGGATCCCGAGATAGGCGGTCATCACCTTGGTGATGGATGCCGGATAGCGCATCTCGTCCATGGCCAGGTCATAGAGGACGACCCCCGACTTTGCATCCATGATGACGGCAGCATCCGATGTAAGTCCCGGGGCCGTTCCTTCCGGCCACTCCGCGGCCGCGGATGCCGGCATGGCGGTCACAAACGCCAGAAGGCCGATGAGGGCCAGCAGCGCTCCCGCCCGATGTAGTAACCCTTTATTCACCAAGTCCCTCCTCAACGATCCTGCACATATGCTCAAGTGCCTCCTGCTCATCCGCCCCGTCACAGACGATCTCGATCTCGTCTCCGCTCTTTACGCAGGCTCCGAGAACGGAGAGCACGCTCTTCGCGTTTGCTGTCGTTTCTTCAAATGTAAATGTGACAAGGCACCGAAACCGCATCGCCTCCCGACAGAAGCTGGCTGCCGGTTTCAGATGAAGTCCGGATAGGTTTTTAACGACTACTTTTCGGCTGACCATGATTTATGTCTACCCTCTTTCTGCTCCGTCAGGGAGCGTTGTTTGTTTGTGTTTCCGTCCTTGACAAAGTGACCTGTACCTGCGGTGTCTCCGCAAGTTCAAGCCCCTCGCCGAGTATGAGATCGACAGGAACGGTATGGGTTCCCGGAGCGAGGCCTCCGACATTGATGGAAGCCCTGATCGTGTTGGCGGTCGCCGCGGCAAGAGCCTCATCCGACCCGCTGACCTTGACTTCGATCCTGGAGGTTCCGAATACGCAGTTCATACCCGAGGAAAGCCCCCTCACTTCGATCTGCCTCGATTCGAATGTGACGGATTTACTGTTAAACGGCAGGATCTGAACCGTCACAACGACCGTGTTCGAGCTGTCCTGCGCCAGCGAGATGCCGTTCGGCAGGTAGTCACGGATATCTACATTCACATCGAAATCCAGATACATATCCGTCACATCGACGGCTCCGTTCTCCGGTGTGATCGTGATCTTATTTCCGTTTGCGGCAAGCTCTGCAAGTGCTTCATCGTCGCCGACGACCGCGATTCCGGCAGGCGTCACCGTGATCGTGCCGACCTGGTAGCCTTCCACAGGTGTTCCGGTGGTTTCCACCTCCACCGTCACACCGGTGACGACCTTGTAGAGGTCCACACTGACAGATGTGTCATTGTTGTCGACGCTCAGCGTGAGATAGGACATCTGAGAGTCCGTCAGCGCCTCGCCGTTTCTGTCAAAAACGGAGAACTCCGGTGTCAGAGCCGAATCCTTCCGGAGTCGTGAGACATCGACGCGGGCAATCACGCGGTCGATCTTATCCACAAGGCTCTCGGGGCCGCGCACGGTCAGCTTCTCCGGGCTTACCGAGAGCTCACCGACCTCATAGCCGTTTGCCGGCGTCGTGCCGCCGACCGAAGGCGTGATGACAAAGTCCTTGTTGACCATGTCCTCGATCTCGATACTGATATTTCCGGGTATGGCCGACACATCCTCGGTGGCGATTCCGGGCGCCGTGACTGTAACCGGAACCATGACCGGCGTCGCATCCATATTGACGATCTGCGTCATGTCCGCCACCACCGACACGGAGGAGGCCGACAGCTTTTCAACCGCAGACCGGCTGCCCTTCACGGTCACGCTGACCGTGTCATAGCCGTCCGAGATGCTGTAGGAGAAGCCCATGCTCTCGAGATAGGAGGCGTTTCTGACAGTCACCGGCACATTCCGTATGGTGGCCGAGGTCATCGGATCACTGAAATTCATGATCATAAACCAGAGGGCAAACGCAAGGGCGGCAGCGAAGAAAAGTGTCCTCCATTTATTCAGAGTCTTCCTGATCACTTTGTATCCCTCCCCCGCCAGATCCTGAATTTGCGGTCATTGCGGTCTTTCAGCGTATTGTTCTGCACATAGTGCAGCTGCTCGCGCAGTGTGCCGGGCGTCAGCGTCGTGAGGCTGCCCATGTAGGCGCAGGAGATCCGTCCGGTCTCCTCCGAGACGATGATCGTGAAGGAGTCGCTGACTTCGCTGATGCCGAGTCCCGCGCGGTGACGAGTGCCGTAGCGCTTGCTGATGGAGACATTTTCCGACAGAGGCAGATAGCAGGTCGCCGCAAGCAGGCGGCCGCCCCGCATGATCACCGCTCCGTCGTGAAGCGGTGTGTTGTGCTCGAAAATATTGACGAGCAGCTGGCGCGACACAAGAGAGTCGAGCCGGATACCGGTCTCCACGTACTCATTCAGCATAATGTTCTGTTCGATGACAATGAGCGCGCCCGTCTTCTCCTCGCTCATATCCGACACGGCGCTCACGATATCGTTGATCACGGAGTCGGGGAACCGCTCATTTCTCTCTCCCGTTCCGTCAAACCGGATAAATCTGGAAAAAATGCCGTTGTTGCCGAGGGATTCCAGAGCCTTTCGAAGTTCAGGACTGAAAATAATGACAAGCGACAAGAGTCCGACAGAGGCAAGCTGCTGCAGTACCCACAGGATCGCGTTGAAATTAAAGACGATGCAGATCACGACAAAGAGAAACACGACAAAGATACCGCGGAGCAGCATATATGCCCTGGTTCTCTGGATCCAGTCAATGAACATATAGAGAAGAGCCGTAAGGATCGCGATCTCGACAATATCGCCGATCCCGATTTTCGGAAAATAGATCGTCGACAAAAACTGGCGCAGAAAATCGATGATAACCACTTTTATGCCTCACCGCCCTTTTCCATCGGTCCCTCCGCGCTCTCATCCGCCTCTTCCGCTCCGCCCGTCCGGGCCGCTTCCGCAAGATGATCGAGCTTCGGAACCACTTTCACATAGTAATAGTAAGAGTCGTCCTCAAATACAAGCCTTTCCGACTTTCGGTAATCAGGTGCAAGGAAGAAATAATTGACGACCAGCATGACAAGGGCGGACACGACCGCGCCGACAATGACCCTGACCGTGTCAAATGAAGTTCCCTCTGCCGTGTTGATGAGAAATACAAAGGCCGCGTAGATGACCGCACCCGAGACGATCGCCGCCTCAAACGTATAGTCCGCATCCAGGTTTCTGACCGCATAGACGATGACAAGCGCCCCGCAGAGGGCCAGCACATCCGCTGCCATGTTTGTATTTCCGACAAACTGCTTCGCAAGATCCACGAGACGGTCCAGATAACCGCTCATGGATTCGACCGGAGCCATGTCCGCATTGCCCGCAAGAACCCTTATGAGATGCCAGGTCACGGCTCCCGACGCAACCGCAAGGAGCGAGACCGGCCGCCTCTTCAGCCCGCAGAAGATCGGGACAATGACAGGGATGCCGAAAGACATCGCCATCGGTGTGAAGATCAGCGCAGCCGAGTCATCCGGCACATAGATAAGGAAGAGGAAAAACAGGGCGAGAAGCACCGCCGCAGCCAGGATCGCCGCGTCAGGCCCGATGAAAAACGCTTGCGCCGTGATGAAGATCGCGGACACGATCGTGATTGCCCTGACCGGAAACAGGGAAAGGATCAGCGAGACAAATATGACCACAAAGAGATTCGCCAGAACACCCTTTCCGCCGAACGCCTGCCCGATCCAGTACAGGCACACAAAGGCAAGGACAAACTTTCCCAGGATGTCCAGATAGACCGTATATTCCGCATAAAGCGCTCTCAGGCGTTCCCTGAACGAGTAAAGCATTTCCATCAATTACGTCTCCTTCTTCGTTTCCGTCATCAGCCTTCGGAGCCTTGCCGTATAACCGTTAATATTGCGTCTCGCCCTCCTGTAGCGCGAATGGGCCGAGAGGTAGGACGCGATCAGATAGACCGCAAGCACCACGATATAGGAGATGAGCAGCAGCGAGCCGACAAAAAGGAGGTCCATCTTGTCAATGTTCTCCATCAGATACTCACTGTTTCCAAGCACAACAAGACCGAGTACGATTGCGTACCCGATCGAAGTGAAAATAAACGTCCTGATCAGCGTTAGGGCTGCATAGTCCCCGCGGCCGTATTTTCTGAGCCGAAGATCCTCTTTTCCTATCCCCTTTTCATAGATAGCAATGCGGGTCATCGTGATGATGCGTTTCTCATCCGGCATATCATTACCCCTTCCGGCATTCCATACTCCTTAATAGTTTACCATATATCCGCCGCCAATGCAAACCGCAAGGAAGTATATTTCGGGAATACCGTGTTTTATGAGCGCTTTTGCGGCCGCGTCCATGGTCGCTCCGGTCGTATAAATGTCATCCACCAGGAGCACCCGGCGGAAAACCGGCAGTTTTTCGTCGGCTTTCAGGGCATCCGCAAGGTTTTTCGCGCGCTCGGCCGCCGAAAGCTCCTTCATGGCCCCGGTGCCGGACAGTCTTACAAGGCCTCCGGGAAACATCGGGACACCCAGCATCTCCGCCACGGGAGACGCGATCGCCTCCGCCTGGTTGTAGGTGCGCTTCCGCAGGCGCTCCCTGTGCAGCGGGATCGGAATCACCGCCTCCGGGCGCCAGGCTTCAAGGAAAGTCCGGGCCTCCTCGCCCGCGAGAGCCCCGAGTGTTTCCCCGTACTCCCGCCGTCCCTTGTATTTCATCTGCACAATGCTCTCCCGCATGAGATCATTGTAGAGGTAGACGCCGATCCCGCGGGTATAGACATGCTCAATTTTACGGCAGTCATCGCACAGGTTCTCGAATTCATGAACCGGCTTGCCGCATTTTGCGCACCGTTTTCCCGGCACAAGCGGAAGCTTTCTTCGGCACTCCGGGCAGATCTTCTCCCCTGCCGGTGCAGGTCCGTGGCAGACCGGGCACCGTCTCGGGTAGAGGAGATCGAGAATAAAGCCCCCTGTCTCCTTCAGCACGCTCATACCTCCTCCGCTTCATTAAGCTCCAGAATGCGCTCCTTCAGGGACGTGTAGCGGTGCAGCTCGCTCTCGTTGGCGATCATGCCCCGGAATGCCTCCTCGCTCCCTATGAGCATCACGCAGCGCCTCGCGCGAGTCACCGCCGTGTAGAGAAGGTTCCGCGTAAGCAGCATTTTAGGGCCGGAAAGAAGCGGTATGATCACCGCCGGGTACTCGCTCCCCTGGGATTTGTGGATGGTCACCGCGTAGGCAAGCTCCAGCTCCGCGAGGTTTGCGTAGGGATAATCGACGAATCTGCCCTCGTCGAATTCGATCGTCATGAAGGCGCCCAGGTCATTCATTTCCCGGATGATGCCCATGTCCCCGTTGAAGACCCCCGTGCCTTCGCGCAGCGGGACACCGTACTTTCCCCGGATCTCCCAGGGCATCTGGTAGTTGTTCTTGATCTGCATGACCTTGTCTCCGACCCGGAATTTTCCGTCGCCGAAAAGCTTCTCGGCCTTGTCATCCGAAGGCGGATTCAGGTACTCCTGCAGGATCCGGTTGAGGCGGATGACGCCCAGCGGACCCTTCTTCATCGGGGAGAGCACCTGAATATCGGCCGGGGCGGCCTCCACATACCTCGGAAGACGGTCCCGCACCAGCTCGATACAGTTGGAAATGATAAGATTCGGATCGCTCCGGGACAAAAACAGGAAATCCTTGCTCTTGTTGGTCAGGGTGATCGGCTCTCCCCTGTTGATCCGGTGGGCGTTCATGATGATATCGGACTCCGCCGCCTGCCGGAAGATCGTGCTGAGGCGGACGTTCGGAATGATGTCCGCCGCGAGCATGTCGCGCAGCACCGCGCCGGGTCCTACCGAGGGCAGCTGGTCCACATCCCCCACCAGGATAAGCCTCGTGCCGACCGCAACCGCCTGAAGAAGCGCGTGCATGAGGAAAATATCCACCATGGACATCTCGTCGATGATGATGACGTCCGCATCCAGTGGATTCATCTCATTACGGGAAAATTTCACCCGCTCGCGGTTCTCCTCCATGTTGGAGGAGATCTCCAGCAGCCGGTGGATCGTCGAGGCCTCAAAGCCGGTCGTCTCGGTCATCCGCTTGGCCGCCCGCCCGGTGGGGGCGGCGAGCCGGATGGTTAAATTCTCCGACTCAAAAAAATGCAGCATCGCGTTGATCGTCGTCGTCTTGCCGGTTCCGGGGCCGCCCGTCATGATGAAGAGCCCGTTTTTGACCGCGCAGACGACTGCGTGCAGCTGCTCTTTCGAAAGTTCTATGGAGCTCGCCTTCGAGATCCGCGCAAGCCGGACCTTTATGTCCTCCTCATCCTCGCTGAATTTCACGTTGAGGTCGATGAGCTTCCGGGCGGCGGCAAGCTCCGTGTAGTAGAAGCTCGATGCATAGACGATGGTATTTTCGTTCTCATCCTTTTTGAGGATCAGCTTTCTCTCGACCGCGAGGTTCATGATCTCATGGGAGACAGCCTCGGCCATCACGCCGAGAAGCTCTCCTGCCCGGGCCGTCAGCTCCTCCTCCGGCAGATAGATGCTCCCCTCGCCGGCCGCCAGGGACAGCACATAGAGGATCCCGCAGCGGATCCGGTAATCCGAATCCGGCTCGATCCCGATGCGGGCCGCGATGGCATCCGCCGTCCTGAAGCCGACGCCGTCGATCTCCTCGGCGAGCCTGTAGGGGTTCTCCCTGAGGATCTTGTACATCTCCTCGCCGTATTCCTGGTAAATGCGAACCCCCAGCGAGAGCGAGATCCCGTACTGCTGAAGGAAGATCATCGCTTTCCGCTGCGACCGCTGATCATCCGCCTGCCGGGCGATCTCCACCGCCTTGCGCTTGCTGATGCCCTTCACCTCGGCGAGCCTTTCGGGCTCCTCCTCGAGGATCCGCAGCGTGTCCTCTCCGAAGTACTTCACGATCCGGCCGGCCAGAGCCATGCCGATCCCCTTGATTGCCCCCGAGCCCAGGTAGCGCATGACCGCCTCATCGGTTTCCGGCTCGCAGAAGGCATAGCTCTCCACCTTGAACTGTTCGCCGTAGGAGACGTGGGTGGAGGAGCGGCCGGTCACCTCGATGCTCTCTCCCGCATTGACAGACTGAAAAAAGCCGACGCAGGTCAGCTCTTTTCCCTCCGCAATGAGAACAAAGACGGTATAGCCGTTCTCCTCATTCCTGTATATGATATGATCTATGATCCCTTTCCTTGTCTCCGACTCCGGCATGCCTTCTCCTTAAATGCCTCACCACTCCGCCATGCGAAGCTCTTCCAGTTTCTCGTTGTAAAGTCCGGTGCCGATGGCTACAGAATCCATCGGATTCTCCGCAGTCATCGCGTTGATGCCCGTCCTCTCCTCGATCAGCTCCTCGAAGCCGTCCAGGAGGGAGCCGCCGCCCGTGAGGACGATGCCGCGCTCCACGATATCCGCCGCGAGTTCGGGCGGCGTCTTCTCGAGCACCGCGTGCACGCTCTCCACGATCTCGGAGGCGATATCCCCGGCGGCCTGCCGCACCTCATCCGAGCTGATCCGGATCGTCTTGGGCAGCCCCGTCACGACATCGCGGCCGGTCACCGGCATCGTACGGATGCCGGACCGCTCACAGACCGTCCCGACTTCCTTCTTGACGGACTCGGCCAGGCTCTCGCCGATGTAGAGCCCGTGCATGCGCCGCACATAGCGGGCGATGGCAACGGAGATGTTGTCGGAGCCGACGCGCAATGCATTTTCCACAACGGGAGCCCCCAGCGAGATCACCGCGGTCTTGGTCGTGGCGCCGCCGATATCGACGATCATGTTGCCGACCGGTTTTAAAATGTCGATTCCGGACCCGATCGCCGCGGCAACCGACTCCCGGGCCATCGTGACCTCCCTTGCACCCGCCTGATAGGCCGCTTCGAAGCAGGCGCGGCGCTCAACCGCCGTGACGCCTCCCGGCAGCGAGAGCGAAAGGCGGGGCTTGATAAACGCCCTCCTCCCGATCGCCCGCATCAGGAAAAATCGGAGCATCTTCTCCATCACGGAATAGTCCGAGATCACACCGTTCTTGAGCGGCCGGATGCCGACGATGTTGCCGGACGTCCGCTCGACCAGCTTGGCGGCCTCCTCGCCGTAAGCCAGCACCTTGTCCGAGTCCTTATCGTAGGCGACCATGGAAGGCTCCGAGATAACGACTCCTTTATTTCTCATATATACAACAATATTGGACGACCCGAGGTCGATTCCGATATCTGTCTTAGGCATCTGCCCCTCCTTCCGCGGCCCTTGCCGCGGCTTTCATGAGTTCCTTCTTAATATAACGGCCCGTGTAGCTCTCCGGGACTTCCGCAACTTCCTCCGGCGTCCCGTGGGCCACGATCGTGCCGCCCCGGTCGCCGCCTTCCGGTCCGAGATCGATGATGTAGTCCGCCGTCTTGATGACGTCCAGATTGTGCTCGATCACGACGACGGTGTTGCCCTCCTCCGTAAACCTGTGGAGGATCTCCACCAGCTTGTGCACATCCGCAAAATGAAGACCGGTCGTCGGCTCGTCCAGAATATAGATCGTCTTGCCGGTCGCCCGCTTGGAGAGCTCCGCGGCCAGCTTGATGCGCTGGGCCTCGCCGCCCGAAAGCTCCGTCGACGGCTGGCCGAGCCTGATGTAGCCGAGACCCACGTCGTAGAGCGTCTGGATCTTGTTGCGGATGCGGGGCATATTTTCAAAGTATTCGAGGGCCTCCTCGACCGTCATGTTGAGGACTTCGTAGATGTTCTTCCCGCGGTATTTCACTTCCAGGGTCTCGCGGTTGTAGCGCTTCCCGTGGCAGACCTCGCAGGGAACGTAGACGTCCGGCAGGAAATGCATCTCGATCTTCCGAATGCCGTCGCCCTGGCAGGCCTCGCAGCGGCCGCCCTTCACGTTAAATGAGAACCGCCCCTTCTTGTAGCCTCTCACCTTGGCGTCGGTCGTCCCCGCGAAGAGGTCGCGGATGAGGTCGAACACGCCCGTGTAGGTCGCGGGGTTCGAGCGCGGTGTGCGCCCAATCGGCGACTGGTCGATGTTGATAACCTTGTCCAGCTTGTCGATCCCGTAAATTTCCCTGTGCTTCCCCGGGTTCTCATGGGCCCGGTTGAGGTCCCTCGCAAGCCGCTTGTATACAATCTCATTGATGAGCGAGCTCTTGCCCGAGCCCGAGACGCCGGTCACGCAGGTAAAGACCCCGAGGGGGATGTCCACATTCACATTTTTGAGGTTGTGAATGGCCGCGCCTCTCACCTTAAGCCACCCGGTCGGCACGCGGCGTGTCTTAGGCACCGGCACGAAGGCCTTCCCGGAGAGATACTTGCCGGTGATGGACTCCGGCGTATTTATGATGTCATCAACCGTGCCGATCGCGACCAGCTTCCCGCCGTGCTCGCCCGCGCCCGGACCGATATCCACGATGCAGTCCGCAGCCCGCATCGTATCCTCGTCGTGCTCGACCACGATCAGCGTGTTGCCGAGGTCCCGCAGAGCCTTCAGCGTCGCGAGCAGCTTGTCGTTGTCCCTCTGGTGAAGACCGATGCTCGGCTCATCCAGAATATAGGCGACGCCCACAAGACCCGACCCGATCTGGGTCGCCAGTCTGATGCGCTGTGCCTCACCGCCCGAGAGCGTTCCGGTCGCCCGGGAGAGCGTCAGATAGTCGAGGCCGACATCCCGGAGGAAGGTCACGCGGGCTCTGATCTCCTTTAAAATCTGGCGGCCGATCGCCTCCTGGGTCTCGGTGAGTTTCAGGTCCGCGAAGAATTCCAGCAGCTTCGTGACCGAGAGATCTGTCACCTGGGTGATATTCTTGTCGCCCACCGTGACCGCCAGCGCCGAGGGCTTCAGCCTCTGGCCTCCGCAGGACGGGCAGGGCGAGATCTGCATGAATTTCTCGTACTCCGCCTTGGCCCAGTCGGAGCCGGTCTCGCGGTAGCGGCGGTTTACATTTTCAATAAGGCCCTCGAAGGCTACGTCGTAGACGCCGACGCCGCGCTGTCCGCGGTAGTGGACCTTCACCTCGTGTCCGTTCGTCCCGTTTACCAAGATGTCCTTGACCTCCTTCGGATACTTGTTCCAGGGGGTATCGAGGTCAAAATGGTACTCCTCGCAGAGGGCAACCAGGGTCGCGTGGGCAAAGGAGCCCTCGTCCATCGCGCTCTGCCAGCCCGGGACAATGATCGCACCCTGGTTGATCGACAGAGACTTGTCCGGGATCATGAGATCGAGGTCAAACTCCATCTTGTAGCCGAGGCCGGCGCAGACCGGGCAGGCCCCGAACGGGTTGTTAAATGAAAAACTCCGCGGCTCGATCTCCTCAATGCTGATCCCGCAGTCCGGGCATGCAAAGGAGGACGACAGCGTCATCACGTTCCCGTCCATCGTATCGACCATGACAAGGCCTTCCGAGAGCCCCAGAACCGTCTCGATGGACTCCGAGAGGCGCTTCTCGATCCCGGGCTTCACGACCAGGCGGTCCACCACGATCTCGATATTGTGCTTCTGGTTCTTGTCGAGCGTGATTTCCTCGGAGAGCTCGTACATATTTCCGTCCGCGATCACACGGACGTAGCCGCTCTTCTTGGCCTGCTCGAAGATCTTCTCGTGGCGGCCCTTGCGGCCTCTGACGACCGGCGCAAGCAGCTGCAGTCTGGTCTTCTCCGGCAGGGACATGATCCTGTCGACCATCTGGTCCACGCTCTGCCGCTCGATCACCCGCCCGCAGTTCGGGCAGTGGGGAGTGCCGACGCGCGCGTAGAGAAGACGCATGTAGTCGTAGATCTCCGTCACGGTTCCGACCGTCGAGCGCGGGTTCCGGTTTGTGGATTTCTGGTCGATCGAGATCGCCGGCGGCAGTCCCTCGATGGACTCCACATCCGGCTTCTCCATCTGCCCCAGGAACTGGCGCGCATAGGAGGACAGCGACTCCATGTAGCGCCGCTGCCCCTCCGCGTAAATCGTGTCAAATGCAAGCGAGCTCTTCCCCGACCCGGAGAGGCCCGTAAAAACCACCAGCTCGTTCCGCGGGATGTCGACGGACAACTCCTTTAAGTTGTTCACATTCGCGCCGCGGATGCTGATGAATTTCATTTTTCTTTCCATTTATACTCCTACCGAACCAACATATCAGGCTTCTGCCTGTCATAAAACAACATCTATCGCCCTACGCGCTGCCTGCGCCTTTCAGGCTTGCGGCATCGCTCCCAAAAAACTCACACTTTAGTGCGCCGCTTCGCGTCGCAAGTGTTCGTTTTTTGTTAGCATCGCACATGTCCGTGCCGCCTTACCTGCGCAAGCGCATCCGGCGTGCCCGGCCATGGCGATCGGGCGATATCATACATAATCGGCCATCACCGTGTTCGCGAGGTCAAGGCCGCGCTCCGTCAGAAAAACACGGTCCGCCGCTCTCATGAGCAGCCCGTCCGCGATGTGCTTACTCAGCACATCCCCGTAGACCGCCTCCATCGCGGTGCCGAAATACTGTTCAAATCCTGAAAATGAAACCCCCCGGGTCTTCCGAAGCCCGAGGAACATAAATTCCTCCATCTCCGCCTCTTTGGTGAGAAGGATCTCATCCCGGCGGCGGAAATCGCCCTTTATATACGCCTCAAGACGCCTCGTATTGTTCCAGCGTGTATGCTCAAAGAGCGATGCGGCTCCGATCCCGAAGCCGATGTAATCGCGGCGGTCCCAGTAGCGCAGATTGTGCCGCGAGGCATAGCCCGCCCGCGCATAGTTCGAGATCTCGTAGCGCTCATATCCATACGAGGAAAGGATCTCCCGGGTCCGGTGATACATTAATCTCTCGGTCTCCTCATCCGGAAGCGCGAGCTTTCCGCAGAATTCACCCCTTGCGTCCGCCTCATAGAACGGAGTTCCCTCCTCGAGGATGAGGCTGTAGGCGGAAATGTGCTCGGGGCCGAGGTCCGCGACCCGAAGGAGGTCCTCCTCCCACATGCTCTCCGTCTGTCCGGGCACCGCGGACATGAGGTCGACCGAGAGATTGTTAATTCCGGCTTTCCTCAGGGCTTCAAAAGACCTCAGAAAATCCTCATAGCCGTGAATCCGCCCGAGGATCCGGAGTTCCTCCTCGTGTGTCCCCTGAAGGCCGATGCTCACCCGGTTTATATGTTCCTTTATAAAGGAAAGGATCTCCCCGTTCAGGGTGCCCGGGTTCACCTCCATCGTGATCTCGGCGTCCTCTTGTATCTCAAAATGCTCCCGCAGCGCCTCCATGACGGAAAAAAGCGCATCCGCCGGCATGTGTGATGGCGTGCCGCCGCCCAGGAAAACCGTATCGACCGTCGTCCCGGGCGCTTCCTCAAGGATCCGCTGTCCGGCAAGTTCAATCTCCCGAACCATCGCCGCCGCATAGGCACGCTTTGTCGCCTCGTCCGCCGGCGCCGAGAGGAAGTCGCAGTAGGCGCATTTTCTCACGCAGAACGGGAAGTGAAGGTAGAGCCCGAGCGAGTCCTTCATTTTACTCCTCACCGAGCTTAAGGACGTTCAGGAACGCGTCCTTCGGCACCTCGACGTTGCCGATCTGCCGCATCTTCTTCTTGCCTTCCTTCTGCTTCTCGAGCAGCTTTCTCTTTCGGGAAATATCGCCGCCGTAGCACTTGGCCAGAACGTCCTTCCGCATCTGGCGCACCGTCTCGCGGGCGATGATCTTGGAGCCGATCGCCGCCTGGATCGGGATGTCGAAGAGCTGCCGCGGGATCTCCTTCTTTAATTTTTCGCACATCTTCGAGCCGCGGTCGTAGGCGCTCGGAGCGTAGACGATAAAGGAGAGCGCGTCCACCGCCTCGTGGTTCACGAGGATGTCCAGCTTCACAAGCTCGCTCCGCTCGTAGCCGATCGGCTCGTAGTCGAAGGAGGCGTAGCCGCGGGACCGGCTCTTTAAGGCGTCGAAGAAGTCGTAGATGATCTCGTTGAGCGGCAGCTTGTAGGTCAGCACCGCACGGTTCGCTTCAATATAATTGGTGCCCTCGTAGACACCGCGCCGTTCCTGGCAGAGCGTCATGATCGAGCCGATGTACTCGGTCGTCACCATGATCTCCGCCCGCACCATCGGCTCCTCCATGTACTCGATCGCGGAGGCTTCCGGCAGGTTCGAGGGGTTGGTGAGGTCCATCACGGTGCCGTCGGTCTTGTGGATCTTGTAAATGACGGACGGTGCCGTCGTGACGAGATCAAGATCGTACTCGCGCTCAAGTCTCTGAGTGATGACGTCGAGGTGCAGAAGGCCGAGGAACCCGCAGCGGAAGCCGAAGCCCAGCGCCGTGGAGTTTTCCGGCTCGTACTGAAGGGAGGCGTCGTTCAGCTGAAGCTTCTCGAGCGCGTCCCGAAGGTCCGGATAGCGGGCGGAATCCGCCGGGTAAATGCCGCAGTAGACCATCGGCTGCGGCTCCTTGTAGCCCGGGAGGGCCTCCGCGCAGGGGTTCTGCGCGTCCGTGATCGTGTCGCCGACACGGCTGGTTCTGATTTCCTTGATGGAGGCGGTCATGTAGCCGACGTCGCCGGCCCGGAGCTCCTCACAGGGGATAAGTCTGCCCGGACCCATGAAGCCGACCTCGACGACCTCGTAAACGGCGCCGGTCGCCATCATTTTCACCTTGGTGCCGCGCTTCATCACGCCGTCCATCACGCGGCAGAAGACGATGACACCGCGGTAGGAGTCATAGAGCGAGTCGAAAATGAGGGCCTTGAGCGGTGCATCCGCGTCTCCGGTCGGAGCCGGGAGCTTCTGCACGATCTCTTCCAGCACCGCATGGACATTCTGACCGGTCTTGGCTGAGATGCGGGGTGCATCCATGGCCTCGATGCCGATGACATTTTCGATTTCCTCGGCGACCCTGTCCGGATCCGCGCTCGGCAGATCGACCTTGTTGATGACCGAGACGACCTCCAGATCATGGTCCAGCGCGAGGTAGACGTTGCCCAGCGTCTGGGCCTCAACGCCCTGGGTCGAGTCGACGACGAGGACCGCCCCGTCGCAGGCCGCGAGGGACCTCGAGACCTCGTAGTTGAAGTCGACGTGCCCCGGCGTGTCGATCAGATTGAATGTATATTCCTCACCATCATCCGCCTTGTAGATCGTGCGGACGGTCTGCGCCTTGATTGTGATGCCGCGCTCGCGCTCGAGATCCATGTTGTCGAGGACCTGGTCCTGCATTTCGCGCTCGGTTAAGAGACCGGTCATCTGGATGATCCGGTCGGCGAGCGTGGATTTGCCGTGGTCGATGTGGGCGATGATACAGAAGTTGCGGATTTTGCTCTGGTCCATGGTACACCTTTCCATTTTGTGGTATATTATATTAGGATATGATAAGCTGAAAATAAAAAAAAAGCAAGGATTCACATGAAAAAGATCTTAAGCGATATCAAAACCGGCACCTTCTCCCGGGTCTATCTCCTGACGGGCCCGGAAAGCTACCTGCGCCTTTTTTACACAAATAAACTCGCCGACGCGGTCCTGCCCGAGTCGGACACGATGAACCGGACCGTCTTTGACGGCGACAAGATCGATGAAAATGCAGTCATCGACCTCTGCGACACGCTGCCCTTCTTTGCGGACCGCCGCCTCGTCCTGGTGAAGGACAGCGGCTTCTTCAAAAACTCCGCGGAGAGGCTTCCCGATTACGTGAAGAACCTGCCGGAGGAGACGGTTCTCATTTTCAGCGAGCGCGAGTGCGATAAAAGAAACCGCCTTTATAAGGCGGTCAAATCAGCGGGTTATGTTGCGGAGTTTCCGGTTCAGACGGAGGCGACGCTTCTTCCCTGGGGGGCAAAGATCCTCGCCAATGCGGGCCTCAAAATCACAAAAAATGACCTCTCCTTCCTCATCAACCGGGTCGGCACGGACATGGGCCTCCTCTCTCTCGAGCTCGACAAGCTCGCCAACTACTGCAAAGGCCGCGAGGCGGTCACCCGCGCGGACATCGAGGCGGTGTGCACCGAGCAGCTGGGCGACAATATTTTCAAGATGCTGGAGGCCATCACCCGCCGCGACCGGCGCGAGGCCCTCGACATCTATGCGGACATGCTGGCAAGGAAAGAGCCCCCGATCAAGATCATCGTGATGCTCGCGCGCCAGTACAACCAGCTCCTCATGCTCCGCGAGATGATGGACGACGAGGTGCCCTCCTCCGAGTTTGCCTCCCGTGCGGGGCTGAATCCCTACGCGGTGAAGCGGATGATCGGGACCGCCCGGCACTACTCAGCTTCCGCCCTCAAAGCGGCCCTCTCCGCCTGCGTTGCGATGCTCGAGGCGGTCACCTCCGGGTCGGTCGCCGACCGGCTGGCGGTCGAGCTGCTGCTTGTCCGGCTTTCGACGTGAGGGGACGGTTCTTCTCTGCGAAGAACCGTCCCTTTCTGCGTCACTCTGACTTTTTCAGTATTACCGTTCCCGCAAACGCGCCCGCCGCCGGCGGATAGCACTGCACCGCCTGCAGATAGCTCGCCCCGGTGGCCACCCACTCGCGATTCTTCTCCTCTGACACCCGGGCGACATTCTCCTTCACATACTCATACAGTTCCCTAAGCGTCAGCATCTCATCCATATCCCGGTCAGCCGCAAGCTCCCCGTCACCTCCGAGGCCCAGCGCCAGCCACTCCGAAAACAGGCTGTGCCCCTCATAATTCCATGAGCGCTCCTCCAGGCTGCACGAGCAAATCACATAATTATCCGGATGCTGCAGCTTCTCAAGCCGCCTCGGCACTCTTCCGGACCTGACCCGTCCCGCAAACAGGCTGAGGAACGCCGCCGCATCCTCATCAAGCGCCTGCGTCAGAGCGTTTTCCGCCGGGACAGGCTTCGTAAGCTTCCTCCGCATGCTCAGCACCGGCTGACTCTTCGCGACGCCGCTCCCGGAGTGGCAGGCGTCCAGAAAAACCACCTTTCTCCCCGGCACCGAACCAAAGAACCCCTGCAGTTCCTCCCAGCCGACCTTATGGGTGCCCTCCGCATCGTAATCAAGCCAGAGCCCACCAGTGTTTCCGTGGCAGCCGATATAGAAAAATATCTCCGACTCCTTCCCCGCCTCCGCGCAGATCTCATCGATCCTGCGCCTCATCTCAAGAAACGGCCTGTTCTCGAACTCCTCGCACGTGATTCCCCACCTTTCAAGCGCGTTTCTTACCGCCCGCCGGCTCTCTCTTCTCCGGCCGCACTCGGCCGCGAAGCTCTCGTCGCCCGGGCCTCGTTCAATGCGCTCTCCGTTGGTCACGGTTATTAAAAATGCATGTCTCTCCGCCCGTTTTGCCGCAGGCAGCTCCATCTGAAGGCTGATGTATCGGACACTTTCGTCCGAAGCACTCACCTTAACCCGCAGTTCACCGCCTTCAAAGGAGATTTCGCCGGGCTCTTCATTTTCCGCAAGCCCCAGCTCTTCCGCCGTATATTTGCGCGTCCGCCCGGCAAGATAGCTTTTCCCTTTCACCAGGTAATCCGGCATCTCAAGCACCGCGATCACGCCGTGCGTATCCGCCTCTTCCGCACCTTCTTTCATTTCGGAAAATGCAGACAAAATAAAGTGCCCCGCCTCATCAAAGCAGGCCCCCCGCACATCACGGTAGCCAAGGCTCCCGAGGTCCTCCCCGTCCTCAAAATAGACGGACACGACCGCGTGCTCCGCGAGAAAATCATTTCCGCCCCGCGCAATCTCCTCGAAGTCAACGCTGTAGACCACGATCGGGGACGAGTCCTCAGCAAACTCCTCCCCAATGTTCCTCTCCGCTGCATAGAGGTATTTGTTCAGCGGGTTGACCGCAAGGCACGGGAGCGTTCGGAAGGGCGCTCCGTCCCTGGTGATCGCCTGCTCCGCGAGAAGATGACGGTCATCCGCGGAGATCACCTGCACAAAGGTACCTTCCGGCTTTATGGCCGGGACAAAGAGGTATTCCCCGAGGCCCCGCCGAACTGATCGCTCAGATTGTAACGCCTCCCATCCGGCATTGTTTTCACAGAAGCTGCCATCATGCACTGTTTAAATTCTCTCCTTCACCTCATACGTACTTCTCTCGACCACTACATCATACTCTCTCGTCTGTCCGTCGAGGCACTCAAGTGTCATCACCGTCTCGCCCGCCCTCTTAAAGTCGGCGTGCACCATATAGACGTCGATGTCCTCCTCAAAAATGATCCTGACGCTGCCGAGCCTCTCATCCGCAAGCGACACCTCGCAGGTATCGTCAAACGCATGGTCGTCATCGCTCCCCAGAATCTCCGTGCTGTAGACCGGCGGGTTCATGAGTCCAACCCCCGTTGCGGCGAGGACCATGGCAAGGCCGATCACCGCTCCGAAGCGCCTGATCTTTTCATTTTCGAAAATAAAAACCGGATAAAACACCATCACGAGGGCGCAGAAAAGGGTGATCAGGATATACCTCGGCATGTAAAAGAGAAAGTCCGCGAAATAACCGAGGTAGGAAAGCCCCGTCAGTACGATCATCGGGAAGAGGATGAGATACCCCCACCATTTTCCCTTCTTCATGTAGTAGCCGATAAACCCCATCGGAAGACAGAACACTGTCCACATAAACCAGAACCGGTAGTACTTAAACAGCCCCCAGCCCTGCCAGCTGAACGGCACCTGGATGAGGTACACCAGCGGCTGGCTGATCAGGAAAAATACAAAGCACTTGAGCGCCGAATCGATATTGCTCCTGCTGTTCATAATGATCAGGATGCCGAAAAGGATCCACACCTCAAACGTCACCGTGATCGTGTGAAATGAAGTGTTCTGCGCCGCCGGAATGATCGCCACCGCCGCCGTGTATACACCCGCGATCACCGCCGCGATGATCACTTTGGGCCAGGTGAGGTCGATCCCGCCGAATAATTTTCTGACTGCCTTCTCCATGTGTATCAACTCCTCTCCCGAGTAATAAAAAAAACAGTTATAAGATCACGCCTTATAACTGTTTCGTCATTCAATATAGTGCAGTGTTGACTGACCGATCAGCCCTCGATCTTGTCAACAGCTTTGGACATACGAGCAATCTTGCGGGAAGTGGTGTTCTTCTTGAAGATACCCTTGGATGTCGCACGGCCCATCTCAGCCTGAAGGGCGGAGAGCATCGTCGCAGCCTGAGCCTTGTCGCCGGCCTCGATTGCCGCATAAACCTTCTTCACTGCAGTCTTGACGCCCGACTTAGCCGCTTTGTTGCGGGCTGCCTTCTTTGCATTTACCAGAACTCTTTTCTTCGCCGATTTGATGTTAGCCAAATCTCTTTACCTCCATAAACGCTTATACACAATTTTATCTCACAGCTACGTCTTTAGCCAAGAGACACGATTTTGCGGCATGGACGTAAGCACTAAAATATATTAGACCAGCCATGCAAGATTGTCAAGAGGTATTTTCATCTTTTATAAAAAATGAAACCCTCTCTTTTCCCTTCATTTTTCCCGATATTTTTAAAATTCTGCTTGCCAACAAAGAAAATATCTGCTACTATACATAAGTACGTAAAACCAACATTCCTCGATAGCTCAATGGTAGAGCACTCGGCTGTTAACCGAGTTGTTGTAGGTTCGAGCCCTACTCGGGGAGCTCCGGCCCCATGGTCAAGTGGTTAAGACATCGCCCTTTCACGGCGGTAACAGCAGTTCGAACCTGCTTGGGGTCATTTCTCAGGGATCTTTAGCTCAGTTGGTTAGAGCAGTCGGCTCATAACCGATCGGTCCGGGGTTCAAGTCCCTGAAGATCCACTATTGTCACGGCCCAGTGGCTCAGTTGGTTAGAGCGCCGCCCTGTCACGGCGGAGGTCACGGGTTCGAGTCCCGTTTGGGTCGCTGGTCGGTGGGGATAATCTCCACCGACCCTTTTTCTTTGAAATCGCCGGTGTGGCGGAATAGGCAGACGCAGGGGACTTAAAATCCCCCGGAGTAACATCCGTGCCGGTTCGAGTCCGGCCACCGGCATAGAAGAAGCCCCTTGATTTGTGCGGTTCGCATAATCAAAGGGTTTTTTCTTTGTGATATATTGATATATGCAAGACAGCTCTCTGTAAGAAAGGGAAGCAATGACATATGACAAGATACTCTCCTACTGGGAAGGGAAGCACATCCGGTCCGATGCGGAACTGTCCGAAGCGCTGAATGCGTACAGCGTCTCATCTGCATATCATTCCGGAAATCTCGAAAATGAACACATCACCTTCAATGACGTTCGTGAGATCTTCATGATTTTTAATAATCCTAAGAACTCACCTTTGAAACTCACTTCTGTATTCTTCAATAACACCGCTCCCCAGTGCGCGTTTAAGAATTTTCAAATCATGTTTTAGTGCACGTATATTACTTTTATAAATAGCTTTTAATCTATATTTTTCTTTAATTTCTTCGTCCACTACCTTTACATATTTTGATTTTATTTTTTTACCTTTCTTCCATCGGATATAGTAATACGCCTTTCCGTTGATAACCTTTTCAAACAGATATCCCTTCACACCCTGTTTTTTCAGTTCTTGCATATTTGCATTTAGGTTTCTTTCGCATCTAAAGTATTCGTCCAATAATTGTTCTTCCAAAATCGAAATCTTCTTCATAAAAAGCAACCTCGTTCTTTAAAAAACCTCCTGAATTGTGCAGTTGCAATTCAGGAGGTTTTTCTTTCATCCGGCAGATGCGACTCCCTATCGGGTCAGCGCAAAACTATTTCAAACCGTTCATTTTCTTGTAAATATCCCCGCGGACTCCGGCATGCAATGTGCATATCACAACAATCTTACCGCTTATAACAGTGTAAACCACCCGGTAACCCCCGATTCTTATTCTATAATAATCGTTGTGCCTGCCTTTTATTCTTTTTACATCCACTTTCTCCGGATGGTCTCCGGCTATGAGTTCCTTTATAGAATCCTCGTACTGTTCACGAAGATCTTCATGGGTTCTTAAAAACTTGTCTGCCGCCTTTGTGTACTGAATCTCATAACTAAACTTTTTCCCCATCTGAATTCTCCGCTCACACGGTAAACTGTTTCGTCGATACAATAGTCAAATCATCGTCGGTCATTTCATTGATTTCTGACATTATATTCTCCGACTCTTCCTCAGACGCCTCCTGAACATTGACAGTCAGCCTGTAAAAAGGATCTTTTTTCAACTCGGCAATATACTCCCTGACCGCATTTTTTATCAAATCGGTGACAGACATATTGAATACACCCGCAATCTGCTTCATATCCATAATTTCGGCCTCATCCATTTTAAAATTCATCGCTTTTGTTGCCATAGTCAGCACCTCCTTATTTTCTATTACCAGTATATACCGTATTTACGATAAATACAAGCAACACCTCAAGGAGAGAAAAATGTTTTTCTATCGGCAAGCGATCTCAGCAATCTTTCTGAAAATGGGAACGTGCCCGGAAAGGCACGCTCCGCAAATATATCCCGCCTGCTTCACTTCTTTCTGCGCCTTGGGAGCTTCTTTTCTCCGCCGCTTCTCATCATAAAGACGGTCAGCGCAGCCGCCATACCGACTCCAATCCACAAAAATGCATTGCTCTCGTCCCCGGTCTTAACGACCGTCCGGGGTTTTTCCTGCTTCGGGGGCGTCTGCTGCTTCGGGGGTTCCACCGACGGTGTTATTTTCACTTCTTCCTGAATCTCTACGATCTGGTCCTTGTTGGACTCATATGTGTCCCTCGATACGACCACATCCTTGCCGCCCGTCTTAAGATAGTTTGTCTCGACAAGACCCACCTTCTTTCCCCCGAGACCGGCGGTATTGAAGGTGACCGTGATCTCCTTCTGCCCCTTCACACCTGCCGTGAATGTCTCCGTCTTTGTCACCGGCCTGCCGTCAACGACGATCGGTTTGCCGGTCTCGACGTCGTAAAGCTCCAGAACCGTCGTGATCTCCGTGCCTTCCGGATACATCTCGTAGACAAGCGTATCCCTGATGGCCGCATCATTTCCCGCGAGGATCTTCTTATCACCGTCACGTCCGTCCACTGCCGTCGTAATGATCTTCGGCAGATATACGGTCTGGCCTTCGTCCTCCGGCACGATATGCACCGCGAGAATCCTGCCCTCCTCGAACACGCCTTCCGCCGCGACGACCTTCCTACCCATGAAGGGCCGGCCATCGTACTTCACCGGGACAGTCACAGAGCCGTTCTCCGCATCCGGCGTAAACTCGGTCACAGCGTACAGCACATTGTCTGCCTCGAGGGCTTTCACGGCATCCTCATGGCTGCCGATACTGTAGTAATGCATCGCATCAAAGCCGCCCTCAGGAATGACCGTGCCGTCCTTCCGGCAGACGTGGCCGAGCTCGTCCATATAGATCGTGACGATCGGATAGGACCTGCCCGGAGTGAGGTTCTTGTAGGCGACCTCGTCATTGTTGACCACTTCCTCGTCGGCCATGGAGATATGTGCCTCAGTCTCACTGTCGGTGAGAGTCGTGCCGATCTCCGGGACCTTCACGGTCTGCTCTTCATCGTCGCGGTCCGCATGTTCGGAAATGAGAACCTCCTCTTCCGTCACGTTCCCCGCCTCATCCGTCTTCGTGACAATGAGGTAATTTTCCTCAGCTGCATACAGGCTCTTTCCTTCAAACGCCGCGGCATCAAACGGAAGCTCGACTTCGTAGCTGCCGCAAGCCGTCTCAATGAGACGCGCCGCCTCAGCTCTCACCTCGGTGACGAGCGTATCCTCCTCTGCCGTCCCGCCCTTCACAAAGAGCTTCGCGACCGTGATGACCTGCGTGCCCGGAACCATGTTCTCGTAATAGACCGTATCGATGACCTTCGCGTTCCCGCCGTCCAGCACGGAGACGAGCTTTGTGCCGTCCTTCGCATCCGCGGCCGACGTGATCAGCTTCGGTACGTAAACGGTCTGGCTCTCATCATCCCGGTCAACATGGTCGGAAATGAGTTCCTCCGTCCCGTCTTCCTTCACGATATAATTTCGCTCTGCCACATAGAGGGTATCGCCGGCAAATGCACCGGCATCGAACGGGATCTCGATCTCATAGCTGCCCTCGCCGGATACGGTCTGCCTGCTGCGGATGGTCTTCACGACTTCATCCTCTTCCGCCGTCTTTCCCTTCCTGATGAGCTCCGTCACCGTGATGATCTCGGTGCCCTCACCCATCAGTCTATAATCGACCCTGTCGATGACCGCCTGACCGTCAAACGCGCCGACCATCCTGGTCCCGGTCGCTTTGTCGGCTGCCGTCGTCAGGATCTCCGGGAACTCCTCTGTCTGGTCTTTATCCTTCGGATCGGAGTGGATCGCCAGCAGCTTCCCGTCGCCTTCATCATACAGGCCCTCAGCCGCGACGGTCTTTTTACCTTTAAAGGGCACACCGTCAAACTCAAAGTCCACAAAGAAGCTGCCGCTTCCTGCCTCCGCCGTCCTGACAGCCTCCGCATAGATCAGGTCGTTATCGGAAATGACTTTTTCGATTGCCGCCTCGCGTTCTTCCTTCTTCATCGGCTCGTCATCTTCGCCGAGGTCTTTGTCCGGCCAAAGCGCGTCGGCCGCGACGATTGCCGTGACCTCCCCCTTCGTATCGTAGGCATAGCCCTCCTCGTTCTGGAGCAGGCCGTAGAGCTTGTATTTTCTGCCCTTGATAAGGCCCATATACTTGATTTCATCCCGGAGCTTCACTTTCGGGCCCGCATAAGCGATGTGGGTCTCCGTCTTCGTGTCTGTCAGGGTCGTCGCGATGCCCGCCGGTGTGACCGTCTGGCTTTCGTTGTCACGGTCGCCCTCCGTCGCTGCCGGCACGCCGCCGATGTAGTTCTTCTCGACGACATAGACCGGCTTTCCGGCGATATCGTCCGTCAGAGCAAACTTCAGAACGACATCGTAGCTGCCCTTTGCCGTTTTCGTCGTATACGTTCCCCCGACAGATTTGATCAGGATATCATCCTCTGCCGTCTTGCCCTTCGCCCAGACTTCGGTGACCGTCTTCAGCTTCTCGCCGGCCCTGAACCCGGAGAAATTGACCGTATCCGTGATGGAGACATTGCCGACGGCCGGGATCGTCTTCTCCTTCGTTTCTGTTTCGACCGCCTTCGTGATCAGCTTCGGGATATAGATGTACTGGTCGATGGCCTCACGGTCAGTTTCGGCCGCAATCAGGACTTCCTTACCGTCAACCGTCACATAGTCTTCCTCGGTGATATAGAGTGTCTTTCCGGCGTACTTTTCTGTATTAAGAGTTACCGTAACCTCGCGGAAGCCGTCAGATGCTTCCACCGCATAAGTGTTCGTTACGGCAGCCTCCGTGATCTCCTTATCCCGGGATGCGTCCTCGCCGAGGATGAAGACACGGGTCTTTGTGGTGAGCACGAGGTCCTCCGGCATACCCGCCCAGGTGATCGTGTCCGTGACCTTCTTCGCGACCGCAGGAGATAAGTAGTGGCCGTTGTCTCCTTCCGCGACTGTCGTTAACGTCGGGAAATAAATGGTCTCGGCCTTGTCGTCATGTGCCTCATTGTGCCTAAACGTCTGGCCGTTTCCGGTCACAGAGGTCTCGACCGCGAGCACCTTACCCGCATACGCCGTGCCGTCAAGGACGAACGGGATCCCGACCGTCTGCTCGCTCCCGTCAGCCGCAACGGTCGTCGTGATCTCAGATGTGCCGTCCGCGAATGCGGCGTAAGCGCCGTCCGTCACGTTGTAGAGCTTCGTGACTGCCGTAACGTCACCGGTAAATCCGGCGATCGTCAGCGCATCCGTAAAGGCTGCGTCTTTTTCTGTAAATGCAAGACCGGATCCTGACTTCGCATTCACGACTTTCGTGGATATCTCGACAAAGCTTACGTTCTGGTTGTTGTCCGTCCTGCCGGATTCCTGCGCTACAAGGATACCCTTGCCGCCGACCGTCACGTAGATCTTCTCGTTGATGTAGACTCCGGCCCCGCCGAGCGCATCCGTATCGACGAAAAGCTTCGTATTGATCGTGCCGCTCGCCTTAATTGACGCCTCCTTGGTCGCGGCTGCAAGGACAACATCCTCCGCCGCCGTCGCGCCTTTCTTTACGGCCTCGGCGACCGCCTTGACGCTCGTGCCTTCCGGGAACCCCGCATAGGTCACCCGGTCGACGATGGTCTTTACGCCGCCGGCGGCAGCTGCCTTTCCGCCGTCAACTGTCGCCCTCGTGGATACCAGCGGGAAATAGATCTTCTCCGCCTCATCACTGAAGTCCGCGTTGTGCATCGTGGTCTCGCCGGCATTCTCAACGATCGTCACGACCGCGACCGTCCTGCCCGCAAGGGCGGATGCGTCGAGCCGGAACGGGACGTCAACTCTTGTCTCCCTGCCGTTCGCGGTGACCTTCGTCACGATCTCCGTTTTTCCGTCCGCAAACGCAAGCTGCCTGTTCGCCTCGATGTCATAGATTTTCGTGGTGACGGTGCTCTCACCCTTGTAACCCGAGAGCGTCACGCTGTCTGCAAATTCCGCATTCTTCTCCGCCAGTGCGATCTGTGTGCCGGTCCGCCCGGAGGTGACGGCGGTGATGATGTTCTTATTTCTGTCAATCTTATTGCCGAGATTGATGACCTCGCCGTCCTTCCTTGTGCCGTCGATCTTCACGGTGAAGGGAGCGACCAGGCTCATGCCCTCATTTGCGGAGGAGCGGAGCTCGGTGAAGGTGTAATCGCCGTACGGCAGAGCACCGCGCGCATCGTCAAGGTAAGTAAGGTCGGTCTCCTTCCTGCCGGAAAACCAGACACCTGCGGATGCGTCAAGCTTCGACTCGTCGAGCACGCCGCCCGCATAGGCCGCATCATTTGCGTTGGTGTTCACGGAGTGCCTGTTCGCCTCGGTCGAGAGTACACCGTTCGCGTCTGTCAGCATGACATGCTGCTCGCCGGATTTCTTATTTTTCACGAGAAATGGAATGTTTGCGAGCTTCGTGCCGGCATCATCGACCTTCGTGAAGGAGACACCGCAGCGGGAGCGCCTCTCATTTACCTTTGCCTCGAGGGTGGCGACACCGTCAACCATCACGAAACCGTCTTCCGTGCGGTAATTCTCGTTGATTGCGAATACGCCGAGGACTTTGCCTTTCTCAAAAATGTAACCGTCCGGTGCTTCGAGCTCAACGACGGAGACGGTGCCGTAGGGCAGGGTCGGCTTTCCGGAGGCAGTTATGTACAGCGGATCGCTTTCCTCTTCGATAAAAGATTTATCTTCCTTTGTTTTCAGGTTTAACCCCGCCTGATATCTGCCCTTGACAGCAATCGTCTTCACCACCCATGTCCGCATCGGCTCTGCCGGAAGCGTGTCCTCCGTGTATGTGCCGTTGTAATAGTTGATGGCAAACTTCGCGTCGGCAAGGGATCTTATCTCTTCGCCTTCCGCGTCCGTCTTGTCGATGACAATGGAAATCGGGTCGTTCTTCAGCGGCTCGCGGCACTCAGCTTCAACCGGCTTCCCGCCTTTGATGGTTTCCTCCGTGACGGCTGCCTTGTACGGATGCTTTTCTGTAAAAGAGTTCACCGGCAATCCGAATCCCGGGGATGCCTTTTTCTCGATAATGTAGTAATCGCCGATGGAAAGGCCGCGAAGGACCTCCGTCCTGCCCTCCGCGTCGGTCGTCAGGATCCCGCCTTCGACGAGCTTCGTGCAGGCTTTGTCGGAATAGACCTCAAAGACCGCGCCTTTAAGGGAGAAGCAGTCGTTGCCGGCCGTGATCTCCCTTGCGGACTCCTCCGGCTGTTTGATGACCTGCAGGGAACCCGTGGGGACCGGTTCGTCTACGGTCTCAACGTGACGATTTTCCCAGCCCTTTTTCAGGCCCGTGATCTTGAAAGGTTCCTCAATGGGCTCATAACCGGCCGGAGCCTTTACTTCCTTTACCCACAGATAATCGAAGATCGGCACCCGGACGCTGTCCGTAGCGCCGTTTTCATGGGTTGTCAGTGTACCGATGGGTCCTGTAAGATTTCCTTTTCCGTCGTACCACTTGTAAAGTTTGAATTCGGCACCGCCGAGGCTTGCCTTATATCCCGGCTCCGCAGCTCTCTTTACGATCAGCAGCCAGGCGGACTCCATGTGGTCAGTGGAGGTCACGATCGCCGGATTGGAGGCCTTGTTATTTTCCCCGACCTTTACGGTGTGCACCTGTGTATCGACCGTCAGGTTCGGATTTACATACGATGTACCCGCATCTTCCCTGACGTAGTATGTCCCGACAGGGAGCGTGATCACGTTGGAAAATGCAGTGTAATAGCCGTCCTCCCAGGCCTCGCCGTATCCGTTCGCCTCATTCATGGTGACAGAGCCGGCCTTCTTCGTGCAGGCTGCGTCGCTGTACACATTGTAAATAATACCCTTCGGGGAGTATTTGCCTCCGATGTAGATCTTCGCGTACCCCCCTTCCGGAGCGGCGTTTGCCCAGTTATCTTTCGGACGGACGAGCTTTTTTACCTGAAGACTACCTTCGGGATTATAGGACCAGTACATAAATGACTGAGACCGTTCGGTTGTAGACGGAATCAGGAAGACGCGGAAGCCTGCCGGAACGTTCGCCTGCGCGTAGGCGGTATCCACAATGTCCTGTACCGTCCCGATTGCGGAGGCAAATATCCCCGTCGCTCCGATTGCCCAGAGGGAATTCGGGCCGCCGTAACCGATGTTGTTTTTCATGTCGTTGAAGGCTTTTGAGACGATGACATGAGAGTATGCGTACGCGAGATTGTCCTGTGTCGTCGGCGGGTTGGTCTGCCTGACACGGTCCGCATTAACCCAGGCCATGAGCTTGTCATAGACCGCCTGTCCGCTCTTGCCGCCCGGGGCGCCGTACGTGAAATACATCACCTTCCTGATGTTCGCGCCCCATCCGTTGAAGCTGCTGTCGGTGATCTCGTAGGCGTTCCTGTTCGAAGGGGCCGTCACGCCGACATACTCCGGCTCCACGCAGTAGGCTGTATAGGTCTTTCCGTTCTGCGTGACAGTGTACCGCTGCGTGCCCGCTCCGACACCGCCGCTGGACTGGGAGTTGAAGTAGGGACTGTATGCACCCGGATTCACCGTGACGCTGCCGACACCGGCAAGCTGTGAGACAAGGCCGGAATCAACGGAGCCGACGATGTAAGGAGTCTCTTCGGAGCCGTCGAGTCCCTCAAGGGGTTCGGGCGTCTCCTCTTCCGCATCGGCTTCCTTCTCCTCACTCTGGGCCGGTTCCGCGTCTTCCGCATCTTCCGCTTCCCCGGAAGCTTCTGTCTCCCGGATCGCCTCAGCGTTTGCTTCTGCCGCTTCTGCATCCTCTTCCGCCGCACTCTCATCGGCAGCTTCCTCTTCCGCTGCACGCTCATCGACAGCTTCCTCCGCTGCACCCTCACCGGCTGCTTCTTCCGCGCCGCTGTCGATCTGTTCGGCGTATTCCCCGGCTTCAAAACCTTCCCCGGAAGTCTCCTCCTCCGCGGTGACTTCTTCATCACTCTCCTCCGCCTCGGGAGCCGTGACGCTCTCCTCGGTCACAGCCGCCTCCGGCTCGGGTACCTGCTCATCCGCCGGCACAATCTCCGCCTCGATCGAATCTTCGAGCGAAATGTCAGCACTGCCGGCCCCGGCCGCTTCGGCTCCGGCCGCCGGCTCAATGTCCGCGGCAGTCTTGGCGGAAGCTGCCGCCGACGCAAACTGAAATGTCAGAATGACCGCAATTACGAGAGCCATGCTCCTTTTAGCGAGATCGATACGTTTTTTTCTCATTTTTCTAATCTCCTTAAATGTTCTGTCTGCATGCTGCTTTTGGTCAGGGATCACACGGACGGGCTTCTCGTGTTGTACTTTCGGATTTTCCGCATATCTTTCTCCTTTCGGCCTGTTTTTTTGTATAAAAAAGGATGCGGGAGCCCGCAGCTCCTGCATCCTGTCCAATCCTCTTATTATTTTTTCTGCGGCATTCCTTATGCCGGCCATGTCTCGCCGCAGCTTATGCATCTGGTCTCGGTATGGGTCTCCGCCTCATGATGAACGACCTCCGCCTCGTGATGAACGATCTCTGCCTCGTGATGCACAACCTCTGCCTCGTGACGGACAACTTCGGTGACCGCCTCATGCCGGATGGTACCCACCTGCACCGGTTCGACGCTGTATCTGGCTCCTCCTTCTGAAAAATGAACATCTACACAATGTATCTCCATCTCACTCCCGTCCTCGCTCACATACCCGCATTTGGCGCAGACATAGAATTCATCATACACCGGCTCATCCCACGCAGGCTCCAGCTCCACCGTTTCGTCGTAAGCTTCCCTCACGGTCTCATCCCACGCTTCCCTGACCGTCTCGTCCCACGCTTCTCTGACGGTCTCATCCCAGGTAGGCCTGTCAACGACCGTGATCGTCTCCCAGGTGTGCACGTGGGCCGGAACCACCGTCGGCACCTTTGTCGGGGATGCCGTCGCCCCCGGAGCGGCTGTCGGAGCCTTCGTCGGAGCGGCCGTCGGTCTCGGAACGGCTGTCGGGACCTTCGTCGGCTCGGCCGTCGGTCTCGGAACGGCTGTCGGGACCTTCGTCGGCTCGGCCGTCGGTCTCGGAACGGCTGTCGGGACCTTCGCCGGCGCGGCCGTCGCCCTCGGAGCGGCTGTCGGAGCTTTCGTCGGCGCCGCCTCTCCCGCAGACTCAGCTGTCCTCGGAGTGGCTGCCGCACTCAAACCGCCCTTCGTCGGTTCAGCCCTGCTCTCCGCACGGGTCGTCTTGCTCCCGGTCTTGTCCGCCGCCTTACTCTCCGCCTTCTCTTCCGGCCTGCTCCCGGATTTACTCTCGTCTTTTCCGACCGCCCTGCTCTCCGCGCTCTCATCTATTGCCGCCGACCTGCCGGAAGACATATCCTCCCCCGCCGCTGAATTGCCCGAGACGCTCAGATCCGATACGGACTCAAACTCATCCCCCGGCACACCCGCATCGTCTCCTGCCGCCCCGCCTCTGCCGCAGAATGCAATTCCCGCCGCTGTTCCGAGCAAGAATAATGCCGTGAGTATCGCTGCCACTTTCTTTTTTGTCATTTTCGGCCTCCTTCAATCTGTCATTTACGGCACGCAAAAGAGCCGCCCACAAGGCGGCTCTTTCAGATTCTCTTTATTAGATTTTCACAACTATACAATACCACCTCAAGGAAAAACGGTCAAGCACGTTTTTCGGATTCGGCAGCATTTTCACTTTTTCTTTCCAAAACGGTTCAGGCCGATAAGAGCCCCTGCCGCCGCGACAAGGATCACGATCCACAGGATCGGGTTGCTGGAATCCCCGGTTGACGGGCTTCCCTTGGCGGGCGAGGCCGGCTTATTTGCCTTAGAGGCCGCGGGCGCTGTCGACGGCGCAGGTTTCGTGGACGGCACAGGCGTCGCGGCCGAAGCGGAGCCTGCTGCCCTGACGGTCAGAGTCGTCTCCGCCTTCCCGTCGTCAAAATTCACGAGAACCGCATGGGTCCCGGCGCTGAGCGTCTCAAGATAGGAGGTCTTAAGCGTGATCACCGTGCTTCCGGACTTCGCCTCGTAATTTGCCGGCGGGACAATTGCATTGTCGATCCGAAGCTCCGTAAAATGGCTGAAGCAGGACGCATCGTCCGCACTCCTCTTCACGGTAATGACTACCGGCGAGGTGCTGCCTTTGGTCCATCCCGCATTCGCTCCCGAGACGATGCTGTACTCTATCGGGGCGGCCGGAGTGACCTTTTCAAGAACCTTCCGCTCAACCTCACCGCACTCTGTGCAGATGCGCTCCGCCGTGCCGGTCCCGGTCTCCGTGGGCGCCTTGACCGTGGTCCACTCACCGAAGCTGTGGCCGGCCGCCTTGATGACAAGGTCGTCTTCCGTCAGTTCATTTTCCCCGTTCGGATCCGCAAATATCTTTCCGCACCCGGCACAGATATAGTGCTCTTTTCGGCCGTCCTTTACACAGGATTCCTTCTCGGCCGGGACAAGGGTGAGTTCATGAGTATGCGCTTCTTCGGCGGGAAGCGGCAGGATATAATACGTCACGTTGAGATACCTGCCTTCATCGTAGCAGCCCACATAGGTATAATATTCCTCGTATGTATTGACTTCCTCCTCTTTTCCGTTGATAAAGGTGGGCCCAGAGAAATCCGAAGCGTCGGGATCCTCAAAATCATGTATAAAACGGGTATCATCGGAGTCCGTAAGGAGCCTGAAGCTGACTATGTAGACGGCGTCTTCCACTGTCTCCGGCGCATCATCATAATCCTCTGTAAAGAACGAAACTTCATCCACATGGTAGCCGCAGCCGTCCCTGACCGTCGGCTTTTTGAAAGGCTCGCCCACATGCGGAATGGGTATGGTGATGTCCACCGTGTCGATCACCCGGTACCATTTCGCATGAAGGACGATATCGCTCTCCGCGGTCAGCGTATCCCAGGCCTGACCGTCCTCCGTGAACCATTCCACGAATTTCCAGGTCACATCCTGATCGGTGACCATGTCGTATTTTTCGGGCACGAGAACATACTTAAGCTGAGAGCCGGCGTTTACGATGACCGATTCCGGCGTCTTTGTGTGGCCGGCCGTATCAAAGGAGACCGTGACCGTCCCGGGATTTCCAAAGGTGAATGCCCACGTTCCGGCTATCCTGTACGTGCCGTTTTCGTAAGTGATGCTGACCGGTGAGACCGGTGCCGCCCCGTTTAAGGTAAACACAAAGTCTTCCGGAACGTCCGGTCCGACAATCGAAAGAGTCATGTCAAAATAGGAAACCCTGTTGTCCGGAAGTGTCTCTCCGGCCTCCTCCCAGCCTGCCTCGATGCTCATCCAGTCATTTCCGAGCGATTTCACATAGTCTGCAGCCGCCTCCGGCGCAAGTGTAGCTGCATCTCCCGCAGCCGGTTCCGGTATGATGACATCGAGCCCGTCAATGGCAGGTGCCGGAGCCAGCGCTTTCAGTCTGGCGATCAGCGTATCAAAATGGTGCGAGAATGTCAGCGAGTTCAGTGACATGACGAGCCTGATTGTAGGCGTCAGATAGCCGACGTAATTGGGATTTTCTCCGGGAACGATTTCCGGCTCGTAGGACACATCAACCAGCTTCGGGCCGGCAAGCTTAAGGATCGCATAGAGGTCCTCCACCGTAAGAGGCAAATTGATCCCTGCCGATGCAATGAAGGCGCCGAGTCCTCTCGCGGCGGTATAGTAATCGGGATTCGAATTTTCCCTGATGCCTTTGACGAGCGCAAGAACCGCCGGCGCAAGCTCGTTAATGCGGTCGAGCAGCGCCTCACCATCGAAGTCTCCCAGCCCGTCACCGAAGATGATCCCCATAAGCTTCATGAAGAGATCCTGATATATGTAGGAGACGCTGATCTCGCCCCCCTCTTCGGTGGAAAATGTATCTGTCTTTGTCTCGCTGTAATCGCTTCTTCCCGCAATCTGAGTCGTAAGCGCCCCGAGAAGATCCATGACCGTGGCCTGAACGGTCCCGGCACTGTAGCTTTCGGCAATGGAAGTTCCCTCGCTCCCGAGTTTTTCAAGCTCCTCCGGCAGCTTCGCGTCGACTTCAGCCGTATTTAAAATGAAATCCTCGCCGAGCCGCACCATCCCCCACGGCGGGAGCATGGGCACGGGATCGTCGCTGCAGATATAATTGTGGATATAGCCGAGTTCCCTGCCGGAGGCGGCCTCCGCCTCGATGACGGCCGGCGCCTCGAAGGTGTACGCGTAGATCCCCTTGTTCACGCCGGAGAGCTTCTCCGGGAGCTTCGAGGCAAGGAGGCTTGTAAGCGCACCGCCGCGGCTCTGACCCATGATCCAGTATTTTACGCTGCCGGACCCGGAGAGGCCCGCAACGCTGTCGACCATCTTGTTGACCGCCTTCTGAAATGCATAGTGCTCCGCCGTCGGCTCCTCGCCGTTCACATGGAAGTTCTGCATCCAGCCTGCCTTCTTGACTTCCTTGTCAAGCGAGTAGCTCTGGACCACGACCGCGACCAGCGTGCAGTCCTCCCCGCCGGCGTTTATCTGCTTTTTGCCCCAGATGTAGTTGAAGCCGTCCGGGTCATTTTCCCCGAACCCGTTGAAGCCGGTTTCGGTAAAGCCCAGTTCGCTAAGGAGACCGTTTCCGTTGCCGTCCGCCCCCTCGACCGCGCCCGCCACGAGCTGCATCGACATGAGTGCGAGCGAATCGTTCCTGACCCCCGGGTCCTCACCGAACCAGTCGTCCGAGTAGTAGTAGCTGTCCGTCAGGGTCCGCGCCTCTCCCATCGTAGAGGTGAAGCTCATCGTTCCGAACTTCATGGAGGGGACGTCGGCGGCGACGGTCTGCGGCAGGAGGGCTGCCAGCATCGAGAAAATGACTGCAAATGAAAGAAATGCCTTTGCGATTCGTCTCATAATACACTCCTTGCTTGAATATTTCGACAAAACACTGATTATAATTATAGCATTTAATTTGGGGCGGGGCAATATGCGGCTCCTTTTCTTCCCTCAGAACATTCAAATCCCTCCCTCTCTGCTCCAAAAGAAAAGCCCCTCACGTGCTTCGCACATGAGGGGCTTCCTTTTGGAGCGGAGAAGGAGGGATTTGAACCCTCGCGCCGCTATTAACGACCTGCACCCTTTCCAGGGGTGTCCCTTCGGCCAGCTTGGGTACTT
>ODAJ012160494.1_pt1 | contig 56567 bp, 74 predicted proteins | sample 1539241 | NCBI WGS metagenome assembly ODAJ01 (sample SAMN02144231, study PRJEB22623) | gut metagenome | biome: sheep rumen | host: Ovis aries | place: New Zealand | reverse complement strand
ACAGTATCTCGCTGCTCAACACGACCATAGTGATTCTCCAATATCCGTAGATATTTTTGTTTCACACCATACTCTGTACCGACAAAGACATAAAAATTGGACGGTGTTCCAGTTAAGATAGCCTTGCCAACATCTTGGATCGTAAGCAAATATATCACCACCTAATCTCTCAGTCAGTCTCCAACATCTCCTTGAATGTGACAAGGCGCATAATAACTAGCGTGTTACCATCGATCGAGATGTTTCCGTACTCTTTATAACGAATGATGTCGTACATATCTAAATGAGAAAATGTTATCCTAGTCTTTGAATCACGATAAGTAATAGATACATGGTCTAGGTTATCTTTATCTACAAACTTCTCATCAACTACAACCCATGTTCCTTGTTTTGACTGAGTACCATTGTCGACAAACAAAACAGGCTTCTTCAAGCATGACATCGCCTCATTAGAGATCTTACGCCAAACATCCTTATCGATCGTGATCTTATCTATGACTGTAGTATGTGTCTTACACTCACCTAGCCACTCATCGGACTTTACGTCACCTGGATTAAACGGCCTCGCCCCACTTGCAGAGACCGTTTTCCATCCAAGAAGATCCTGTATCATTTTTTCATGCTTGTTACTATAGACTTTCGTCGCTTCTTTCATCGACTGTTGACACCCCATTTATATCGTCCAAGATGAACTGCTTTAGTTTCTCGTAGTAATCTGGATGCTCCTTGAAGTAATCATATACTTTAGGCATACCATGTACCTTAACAGGCTTTTCACCATCCATAACTGGTTCCATAGTAGCTGGGTCGTTCATCATGAACCATGCACCGCTCTTACGAACAATGCCGTACTTGTTTACAGCAAGTGTTCCATAGTCAAGTTCTGGTACGATACCCCTATCGCACATAAGGAAGTATGTTGACTTCTTACGATCAAACGATGCGGTTTTTTGCTTTATAAGCTGTACTTCGATCTTATACCCTGCTGGGTTTTCTGCGTTCATCGGCAAATCATTACCAAGGAAGTCTACTGGTGTACCTCTTCTAAAATAGCATCTTAGAGAACTATAGAACTCTATAGCCTTGCCGCCTGGTGTGCGTATCACATGGGGATTGAGAATGTTCTCACGGATTTGGTTAATCAGCAGTAGTGTACAGTCATATCTTGTAAGAATTGAGACTACCTTCGTGCAGAATGTGGTCATAAGCCCTGCCAATGGGGCAACTGTAGCTTCTCCAAGTTTCTTATCAAGCATCTTTGCGGGAGTAAGCGCCGGAACAGAATCAATGACGACCATACCGACTTCTCCTGTCTCTATCAATTCAAGAACAGACTGCAATATCTCCTCACCAGGAACATTTGGAGGTTGCATTACCTCAATAGAGGTTCTGTCAAGACCAAGGACTTTGGCCCACTTGATATCAAAACCATGCTCAACGTCTATATACAGGACTTTCTTTGGACCCTGCTCGATAAGGTCGTCAAGGAAGCCGGATACAGACTTATCACCAGATGCCAATTTGTCTTGTAGCTCTGACTTCTTTGCCTCAAACTCTTCCTCAAAGACTGTCACAGCATTTTTGCAGGCATCAATAGCAGAAGTAGACTTTCCAGATCCAGGCTCACCAAAGAACTCGATCATACGCCCTCTTGGGAGTCCACCATACATTGACCAATTAACTAGAGGGCTAGACATCTGTATCCTTCCAATATCTCGATTGATCGCGCTTGACATCAATTCATCGCAGTTCCAAGCCTTCTGTCTTTTCTTGATTATGTCAGCAAAACTTGACATACAGAGAACAGCTCCTTCATTTGATATAAGTTTTCAATTTGTAATCAGGTAGCTCATCATAATTACCGGGAGATACTGGATTTGATAGTTCTGTCTTTCGTCTGGCATCCCATATCTTCTTAGCACTCATGATAAGCTCTTTTGCAAATGTGACTTCCTTCTCAGCTCGCTCGATCAAGGAAGAATACACAGATGATAGCAGTTTGTACTCCATTGAGCTTGTCTCTGCCATGTCCTTTGCGGCAGCTTTTGACATACCATCAGCGATAGCATCATTTGTTCGTGCATCAAGTATCTCTTTGTACTTCATCTTCACTACTTCGTTAGAGATACGGAAATTATTGATCTCCTCTGACACATCGAACAGCAGGACAGGAAGAGACATCAAGATAAATGACAGCTCTTCATCTGTGATCTGATGCTCTTTATCCTTTAGCCTATCAAACATATCTCGGCAGTCCTTGAAGTACGGGTAAAACCGACTTGCATACAGTTCATCAGACCATTGCTTCACAGCATTTACATCTTCAAGAACATCATTACATGCTTTGTTGAGATCTATCATGAGGTCGTCTCCTTCTTAGGTTTGGAACACAAGTATGTGATCGCGATCTCCTGCTGATATTGAGATAATTTCAACTCATGAATCATTGGAACAAGTCTAGTAGATAGACCTTGGCAAATAGTTGCATGTGGTTGTCCATATGATGACATTTTACTCTCATAATTTGCAGGGATCATCGTTCTCGACATGTCCCTTAAATAGATATACTTTATGACGTTGATCACAAATGAATGGAACTCCTCGAACCATTTTGTGAAATTAACTCCTGAATTGTAAACAGTATCGATGATATCTGTGATCTTGACATTATCCTTTTTTGATATAGCCCCAAGCAGAGCAAAGTAATCATCGTACTGACCAAGTCCGAGGGCATCAACAACAGATTCAGATGTGATATCCTTGCTGTAAGCCAGAACTTTATCAAGCAGAGTTAGAGCATCTCGCATACCGCCGTTTGCCTTCTTTGCAATAAAGTTCAGGGCAGCATCTTCGTATTGGATGGTATCACCGTTCATGATCTCTGTATCCAAAATGTGCTTCATCCTGTAGAAGATGCCATCTACGCTGATCTTAGATAATTGAAATATCTGTACTCTTGATAGGATCGTATTAGGTATCTTCTCTGGATTTGTAGTGGCAAGCATAAACACAGTCTTTGCTGGTGATTCCTCCAAGCACTTTAGCAGAGCCTGAAATGCAGCGCTAGACAAAGCGTGTACCTCATCAATGATGTAGACCTTGTATTTCGTACCTACAGGGTACTTCTGAGCATCCTGCACGATCTCACGGATGCGATCCACACCACTGTAAGAAGCTGCATCGATCTCAATGAGACCACCCTTATTTTCGTTCAGTGTGTTTGCAACACATCGGCAAAGGGTCGTATTGTGTGTGATCGTATAGTTATCTGTGAAATATGTGTGACAGTCGCTCTCTACATAGATGCACTGGCAGTCTTTGAGTCCGATATATTCAATATCTATGATATACCTATCGGCATCCCCAGTGTCGATTTGAACATGATATTCGCCGTCATTGGTATCAAGTGTACACAGATATCCAAGGGATCTTCCAGCAGATACCATGTATGCAGCGATGTTCTTATACTTTGTTGTGTAACTGTATTTTTGGTGAGGCTTGATCGGCTTCTGCAAGATACCAGCAAGGATGTGGTGACGTGTAGTAGATGCTGTATGTAGATACTTCAATGGTATACTGGATACTGACCAGTCAAGGTTTGTCATGACCTTACCGATAGAACAATTACCTTCAATATCGAACCATCTATCGTCCCACCAGCAGTCGATCTCATGCATAGGCACACATACTCTTACATGATCAGACTTATCTTTGAATGTAGCGAGGAGCTGTACGGTATCAAGGATAGTATCACTCTTCCTGTCTGTAGTCATATCATGAATGATCACTGGGTTCAAGTGGTTATCTGCTACTTCAAAGGATGTGCCATCACAAAGATGGATCTTGAATACTAGCCGCTTGCCTTGTGGGAATACTGCTTTTACCTTTGTGATCTTGCCCTCACCATCGATGACTTTATCTCCCTCGTGGATGTCACTCATCTTCCGATATCCTTTATCAGGGGTCAATACTAGACTTGTGAGAGGCTGTGCCTTACCGCACCCAGCCGGTCCCACAAATAGGAAGTTTCGGAAGTTTAGAGGCTCAGTCTTGCACATGTTTTCAAGGATATGCACGACCAACTTCTGCTCGGTAACATCATCAAACGTCTTCGGCCTATATTCGTTAGCCAGAGACATGATTCTTCACCACTCTTTACATGCAGATTTGTACTCACAATTAGAGCACATGTAATCGTTGACAGGGAGACGTTCTGGAGCGATGTTTTTCTTCACGCAGTCCGTAACTTGTTCAAACGTGAATAGTATGCTATCGAAGTCGATTTGTGTAAATGTGACCTCAAAGCACTTCCATTCTCCATTTGTCCTGTCTTCATATATAACGAGTGCGCGTGGTATTTTAAGTAGCGTGCAGTAACACTTTACTTGATCCATATGGATGTCCTTTGGCTTGGACAGATTTATAAACGCTGAATGATCAGATGTTTTGATCTCAATTAGATAGATCTCGTTTCTGATCCTAGCTATGCCATCACAGGCAAATCTGATAGGTGGATCTGCTATAGTGATCTGTGTCTCAAACCCTGACACTACTGTCTTGTACTCATACCCTATCGGATGTGTTCTCAGATACTCATCTACATTGATCCAATCATCACCCAAGGCTCTGCTGAGTACAGACTGGATGTCAGCATGACGATGTGTTCCGATACATGCTCTATAATCAAGACCGATATCGACATCCCCACTAAGCTCTGGTGTCACGCCCCTAAGACGAAACCACTGCTTGCGCTTGCAACGTAGGGAGCTGGGTGAGAATGTTTTAGAATGAGGCCGTGTGGCGTTTGAAATAATATCTTTCTTTACAGCATTTTTGTAAATATCTATAATTTCAGCACTAGCAGCGCTGTTGAACGCTGCTAGTGTAGAAAAATCAAATGCACGGAACATCAACCATTTACCGAAGCAACAACGATCGTCAGATTACCACTTGTGATAGTAATACCAGCAAGTTCATCATCAGAGTTGTATGTAGGACTGATGCCGATAGTTGTCTCCGATACGTTGCCAATGATAGTTTTAAGATCGGAGATAGGGAGGATAACCGTATACGGATCATTGGGGCCTCCAGCAGCGTCGATCTCGCACAGAGCACCATCCGCAGTAAATGTAATGTGATCGGATGATACCTCACAACGAATCACACTGTCTCTGTTTGCGACAAGCGATACCTGAGAGAGCATGGTCTTGATCTCACTCACAGAAGCAGAAGAAACCGGGAGGCCAACAACAGACATGAGAGGGATGATGCTAGATGCATTGTAGTCCCATACATCAGACTCATACTGAGGTGTGAACTCTGATGTGAACTCATATCCATCAGTCTTAACATGAATCACATACGAATCACCGTTGCTATAGATAGATGCTCCGTCCGGCATAGATGTAAGGAGATTGATGATGCTGTCAGACAGAAGGCAAGTATTATCAAAGGTAGATGTATTGTTGCTGTGAGTAAACAGAGATGTCTGCATATTACCTACGAGCACATCGCCATCCTTACCAGAATACACATAAGTATACACAGGATACTTTGTATCCGTGGCCTTTGCAAACATCTGATGTGCCTTTACGAACGCCCATCCACTTTTCTCAAGAGTTACTGCCTGTGAGGACAGTTTACCCACATTTGTAGGCTTATTGATCGAGACTTCAGATGCATCCATGATAGTAGGCAACGTAAAGCGGCTCTTTCCTGCCATGATCTCCAAGAAGTCCTCATTGAAGATCATTGTGATCTGAGGTGCCGTGATAGTAGATACAAGTTTCTTGAACTGTGCAGAGTCTACGATGATAGTAGCAGGATCACCTTCCAGAGACCCGGCAAGGCGGATCTCGGAAATGATCGCAACAGACTCAACATCAATAGACAGATAGTTTGCATCTACCGTAAGCTGTGCGACCATAGACTTCTGATAATACTGAGTGATATTGGAATCTACAATGCCGATCCCGATGCTGTTCTTCAGCGGCTTTGTGCTAATAGTGAATTTAGTCATGCATACTTCTCCTATCTGGGATTATTCCCGTGTACACATACTCATGGATATACTTCAAGAACTGTTCATCTGTGTCGAGATGATGTTTTTTCTTGTAGTCATCAATGGCATTTGCAAGTTCATCAGACCATCTTCCGTTTACGCCCTTTGCAGCTACACCCTCCGGCTTAGACCCATCAGGGTTCTTATAAACTGGGAGTTCATATCCACTCTCGTAGATATGCCACTGTAGCCACTTGACGCTTTCCTCGGATGGGTCGTTGAAGTCCGTTGGTGCTTCATACTCGCAAGGGAATGGAAGTCCGTACCAGTGCAATGTTATCTCAACATCGCACTTGATTGGGAACGGCAAAAACCCGGCCGCTTCACACATCCTCTGTGCAAGAAGCTCGGCACACCTGTCCTTGTTCTCGATGGGACACTCCAACAAGATCTCATCGTGGATCACGTTTACGATCTTACCGCCTAAAGCTGCGAGCTCCTCATCGTTCTCAACATTAAGCAATGCCATCTTTGTAGTATCGGCGGCACTACCCTGAATGATGCTGTTTACGACCTGTCTTGATGCTTCTTGGATCTTATACTTGTTGTTTATGACCTTTATCCCCTGCTCATCAAGTTCTCGAATACGTTTCGCAACTTGTCCAAAATGCCTATAGGATGTAAGTTCCTTATACAAGGCATCCTTGATACGCTGTGGGATGTCATTATTATCCGCAGATAGTGTGTCGATATCTAGCGGATCAATATCTGGGTTTACATATCCAGACCTTGCAGAAAACTCATATAGAGGCAATTGCATATCTGGTATATGTCGTCTACGGCCTAGAATTGTCTCAGTATATCCGTACTTCCGTACAAATGCCTGAGAGTTCTCCATCAATCGCTTTAGTGCAGGGAACGCTTCAAGTACAGAATCATATACAAATTGAGCCTGCTTTATCTTCTTCTCTTGTGACCAAGGTTCATGGCTATAAAGCTGGTCTGCTATCGTTACTGTAGAACGACCGTATAGAATCGATCACATATTATGCTTTTACATAATCCTGACTATCTCATTACCGTGCATCACCACGGTACTTTGCGCTTTGGGCAGTAACTCATCTTCTGCTCTACAATTAGTCGATACACTTTTCTATTGATTTCCAAATAAACCCATATGCTGAACAACGATCAGGTTTTTTGCATACATAAAGAATCCTTGTGTTACATGTTCCGATTTCAGCCTTAGACAGTCCATTATTAACGACCCACCTAGCGGCATCCATCGCACTACTAAATGTGTTTACCAAACATCCAGTAGATTTATCATACTGCTCAATTGTGTACTTCGTGTTATTTTCGCCAATCAGCCTTTTTGTATGCTCAGTATGATGTTTTCCATAAAACGGATTGTCCTCACCAGTATACTTCCCTAGTCGCGCGGCACTCAATGCCTTTCTCCACTCATCAGGGTAGTATCTCCCGGTCATAGCAGCTCTGATTCGTTCGTTTCTTTCTTTTGTGTACTTTCTACCACTATTTGCCTTGCTCATTCGTGCTTTTACTTCATCAGTAAACTCATAGCCAATCGTTCCATTCCCACCGACTGTCATATTGTATCCGCATCGGTCCTTATAGTATGTATTATAGTATTTTATATAGAATTGCTCAACTTCTCCTATATCTTCTGTCGGAACATTGGACTGTACCAATTCTAGTGAGAAATTTGATTCGCCGTATTTTCTGATTGCACAATGAAGAAGATTATTAGATCCGCATTTTGCAGAGGATATATGTTCTCTAAATCTAAACTTATATCCTCTTTTCGTGATTCCAACATACTTTTTGTTGTTCACACAATTCGTAATCAAGTACACCTCATACATACAAATACCCTCCTAAGATTTAGCGTATATAATACCTAAAACTATTAAAGGTTAAATGTATGCATCTAATCAATAGACTTAGCACGGTATCACCTGCTATCCATATTTCAGGACCGTAGGATCTCTTACGAAGCGTATTCGTCTATGGGAAATAGTAGCATCCCTTGGCTACCAGTCTTATCTAGCTTCTACCGTTAGCACAGCATAATAATGCTGCACACCCATGAGTAATATGGTTCACAAAGTTTCTTTCTCTAGCAGTCTGTGTAATGATGCTTCTGCTAGGTGGGCATTCTAAACCTCTCGGTCTACCCAATACAACGGATTTTGCCTCTGTACGTCTTGCCTTACCTTCTGGATTATATACACCATCTGGTGTAAACTCCAGGCACTCATCATAGGACTTGTTAAATGCAATAGCCGCAATGAAACTATAGATGTCCTTGTTCTCTTGGAACGATTTGATCATATTTTCATCTTGGCTGATATAGGCGGTTAGTTTTGGTTCTTGTTGCTATTTCAGTTTAGTGTTCGCTACACACTTCCCGCATTACTGCGGGTGTCGGAGCATATCTTATCCATACAGTGCTGTTACCACACAATATGGATCCCCACGTTTCCATTTAATAGGCTTACAATAGACTAATCTCATCTAAATGCTAACTCGCTTGAGCTGTACTATACTCACTTGAATATCTCAATCTGCCTGCATTGAAGCATTTATGTATTTCTACAAGTGCAGATGTTTAGCTTTCTATGCCCTCTACACACGATATACCCATTTTATGCCTTTTACAAATCTATCATCAACAAATGAGTGCTTGATAGTGTTACAAAGATTCTTTGCTTTCGATGATTGCATCCCATTCTGATGCCACCACTCAGCAGCAGCTATTACACTATCGAACTCGGCAATCACTTCATTTTGTTCGTTCACACAATAAACGGATTTCATATGAGAACGCCTAAGAAGCTCCTTATGTTCGTCAGACATATTGAATCTCTGACTAAACTCACGAGCCACTTCTTTGCCACGTTCTGTTTGGTAAAACGCTTTTTTATTCTCAGACAAATGTTTTCTATGTTCATCAGTCGCGCCACCACGAGCTACATATGACTCTTTCATTGATTCAGATATTTTACGACGGACTTTCTCATCCCTCATACGCTTATGATGTTTATCCGCAACAATCTCTGAATACATCACATTTATGCTACCGCCATATGCCATATTATAGCCTCTTCGTACAGAATCATACTTTTTTATGTAGTATTCCTCAAGAGCATTTAACTCACACTGAGTTTCAGCAGTGGCTATAACCTCAAATTTGAAATTATCCCATCCATATTTTCTCATTGCGCTATACAAATGAGTCTGCTTACCACTCACCATTGAGTTCTTGTGCGTCTTAATTCTATCTGCGAGTGTCTTGGTGGTCTGACCAATGTACACTTTTCCGTTAATTATGTTTGTAATCTTGTAAATCAGCATACAATCACCTCGTATTAGTGTTATATCATAATATAAGGTTATACTATGACTTCACCCAACAAGATGATTATGAATATTCTTGCTCGGTATTGTCCAGTAATCTGGAGTTCACCGACTTAATGGGGTTTTACTACAGCCAACTTCCATAAACTGTAGTCGCTTGACATCAGAACATTACCAGGCATGGCCCTAAACATATGTCTGATATCAGCTTGCTTGGATGGTACGTTCTGTAGGTTAGGATCTGCGCTACTCATTCTACCTGTATTATGGCTTATCACACCATTTGAGATAAAAGAGTGTGTTTCAGGCACATGGAAATCATACACATCATTTGTTTTATACTCAATGGACTTTACACGAACTACAAACGAATTTCCAAATCTAATTCGATCATACGGATTCTTCTTGTTCCTGTACCCATAGTGTATTTTATCAGTTTCTATGAAACCGACCGTCTCTACAAATCTCGTGTAATGATCTGCACTAAACTTTAGCCTACAGAGGACTGAGCCATCTTTCCTGTAACTATGTCTAACAATAGATGACAAAATTCCTTGTGATAACAAATGTTGTTGAATCAGTCGAACATCCTCATCGTTTGTCACATTAAGTTCAAAAGATAAATGTTTATTAGGATTAGATGATACAGAAACAGATGAATCCAATGTCATGCCCTTAATATAAGCATTTATGACAGACCTAGGGGAATGATATATTTCATCTGGTATCTTTTTCTGATTTGCACCTTTTTTCAGAATCCTATCCATGTCAGACAAACCCATGCAGCAAATATAGGATGATGCTTGATTCTTCCGATTCTTTGGCACATATAATCTAGGAGTGACATTGAAAATGAGCTTTGTAAGATACCTGAAACGCGAGATCACATCGGCATTACAATTATGCAATGCTATCCTATATGTACCACTTTTATACATGCATGTCCCATCTGCGTGATACATACCAAGCCATTCAGCAAAAGCCTCATCATAATACTCAGGAACTTTTGGGTCAGCATCTGTAATGTTTCTATAATCTACTAGATGCAATCCAGTTTTTTGATACGAACCACCACAATCAAAATTACATGGAATCTCCAATAAATCCCCGACTTTAATAGTATCAAGAGTCTTAAAATGCTTATTATCCAGGATCGTTCTGTACATTTTATTACTACTGTCCCTATAAAAATCGTTCAGAGTATATTGGCTAACCATTACTGGATGATTAGGCGTTCCCTCAATGGATAATCCGTATGCAAGATTTAGTTTTATTGTTTTTACGTCCTTGAAGCATATGCAGCTTACTGCGTCCTCAAAAACCTGATCTTTATTCACTATAGTAACAGGTGTTTCATAATTCCTGTGTACACCAACATTATCCTCGGATATAATACACAGATTCCTCATGTAGTCATACCCGTTTGATGTTGGAATCAGTGTATCACCAGTTACACAGTCTGCCCCAATTACCTTGAACGTACAATGTAGCTTCTCATCTGAAGCAACATTATCTGGCATCTTGTCTACGAACGTACCAATGAGCGTGACAAGGCTTCTGACATACAGAATCTGGTTTGTGACAGGAAGTCCAAATGTACTTAGTATCTCCTTGCCAGTTGCATCCTTCTTACCACCATCTAAACCAAGAAGGTCATAGCATAGCCATTTTACATGTGGAGTAGAATTTGGGTTGAAGTCGTATGCACTTGAAAAAGGTCTTTTTGTTCTAGCGTGATATCTGGTATCATCTAGACACTCTTGTACAAGATCGACCAGCTTTTGTTTTGCCTCATCCAAAAGTCTATGATACTTTCTGCGGAGCATGGTAGCAACTTCTTTTTCAATGTACATACCACGCCGATGCATCCTTTGTGCTACTGTGACCATTGGAAACTCTACGTTCCAGATAAGGTCAGATATAGCTTCAAAATGCTTTTTCTTGCACTTAGGATCGTTCTTTGTAACATATGGGAGCTGCCAGATAAACAGTTCATATGTGATCTTAGCGTCGTTTGCAGCATATAGTTTTGCGACCTCTGGTTTACAGTATGGGAATAGGGTCGGTGAGAAGAAATCGCTGAACTTCTTTGGATCGCCTTTCCCGCGCAAAACATACTTGTTGTACAGCACCTTTAGAGCATTGTCCCTCTCATCCTCTTTGAGGCATCTCCATGCAAGGATAACATCATAGAAGAAACACGGCAAGAGATCGACATGGAAGTCTTTGAATATCATACCAAGGTCAAAATCAGCATTGGCAAATACAAGTTTTGTCTTTGCTTCAACTAACCTCTGTAGCTCTACCTGTGCTTGTTCATATGATACTTGATGGCTGTATGGCTCTTCAAAGATCGGGATGATGTGGTTACAGGGGATGTACACTTCGACATCCCCTGGGTAGTATAGAGAGAAACCAACGATCGTATCACGCACACGGTCAAGACCTGTTGTCTCAGTATCGATAGCACCTATCCCGGTGGCTATCATGTTCGTGATGTAATCATGTAGTTCCTCTTGCGTTGTTATTAGTCGAGCTTGCGAATCCTTAAAGTATTCAGTGACTTCATCAGATATTCTTTGCAACTCGGCTGTGATACCTTTACCACGGACTTTTGGCTTTTTTACAGTTGTAGGTGCTTTACTTTTCTTGGCAATAGATAATATGTCATCCATTTGTCGCTGAGAAAAAAGCCCCAAGTTCCACCCTCCTTAGAAATCAGGATCTCCATCGATATCTTCTGAGCTGCTAGGCATATCAGGGAGGTCATCAAGACCCATGTTATTTGCAGAAGCACCGCCTCTAGGAGTGATCTGATAATCTGGTAGATCAGAGGAAGGCTCTGCGTGATTGCTAGAAGACAGCCAGTTGCTGAGAGTGTATGCATCTACGCTCTTGCAGATATTCTCAAAGAAATCGGGGAACTTGTACCCGAACTTTCCAAGAATCTCATCGTAGGCAACGTGGTTCTTAGCAGTCGCACTAATGGAATATCTGGTATTGATATCACCAGCGGCACCAATGCGCTTAATGGTAAATACGAACGAAACAGGCTCAGGATACGGTGTGAACAGATCATGATCGAGCTGCGGGATGAACTTATGTGTGCGGTCCCAGAACACGATTGAATCCTTTTCTGGGAGATACATTGGAATAAATACCTTGGTCTGCTTGCGGATGCCCTTTGCACATGCAGGGCAGTTTCTGTCGAGGCAGTGGACATAGCCGTTGTATGCAGAAGACTTGATGTAGTGAGCATCTGTCACCATGACATCGTGTCTGTCTCTGTACAGGAAGATCGCAAGCTCGCTGTCTCCATCGTTCTGGAGCACAAACTTACCACTGTACTTGGCCTCATTGTAATCATCGATACTCTTGAATCCCATTTGTTTTTCCTCCTAAAATAGTTTTGATATGGATTTATACTATTGCAGATCATTTATGCCTGCATTATGTATAACGAGTTAGGTGTTTTCAGTTTTTGTTTCGATACAGCTCATCGAACTCTTCTTTTGTAAGGTCGTTCACATCTTTACCATCTGGCATGGTTATCCTCCATACGATAGTGGATGTCTTCAATGCCTTATATAACTTGTTTGTTCCGTTTCTTCCAGCATCATCACCGTCTAAGCACAATACGATCTCACTAACTCCAAGCTGTCTTAGCTGACGTATCTGTAGTGAATCACCTGTACCTAAAAGTGCTACTGCATTGTAACCCCAGCTAACTGCTGTCAGCGCATTTATCGCAGATTCACAAACTAGCACAGATGTACAGTGTTTAGGTAGCTCATAGATGCCGTACAATGGTTTTGATACACCCTTTGGATAAGCATATATCTTACCCTTGATGCTTCGTCTACAAAGAAACAAGCAGCGACCATGTGCATCTCGTACCGGGAATGTAATACACGGCACTTTGTTCTTGCGCCCTGGTGGTATCCAGTTCTGATCGAATCCAACATCATATCTCTCAATGATCTCATCTGTAAGTTTGCGCTCATACATGTATGGCACAGTAAACCGATATGATGCGAGCTCCTCTTCTGATACATACTGCGGAGCTTCTCTCTTCATCGACATGTACTTAACAAGATACTTATCATTGACAGCGCCAAATGTCTCTGGTGGTATAAGGCTATCTGGATCAAATGCCTCACTATAAAACCCAGGCACATTCTCTTGTAGCCAATCAAGACCAGATCTTGATATGCTATGATTATGTAGGATATCCGATATAGCATCAGGTAATGATTTCACATAATGACAGGTGAAGCAGTGAAATGTACCGGCTCTATAGGTCTTTCCCGCTCGTACCTCATCATGCAACAGAACACCACAAGACGGATTATGCTCTTGGCCATCTGAATGGAATGGGCAGTATATCTGCATGTACGAACCTATCTTGCGGCTTTTCCTAAGCAGACCAGAGCTTTCAAGTTTATCAAGAACCACTTCTACATCCATTGTTAATACCATGAGTCATAATCGACTTCGGATCGATCAGCGTATACATACATCTTACCGTGTATATCGTTTGAGCTTTCAATAGCAGTAACAAGCGTTTTAGCTGCAACATGAATGTCATGACACGCCTCAAAGATGCTAGGATATACATGTCCTGTATCTACGCACTTTATGGGTGTTCCGCATTTCCTACTTACTGCTTTACCGAGGACACGTCTTGTCGATGCATATTCGAGGTTTGAGACGTGATCATTGGAAGCATCACCATCTTTATGGATCACAAAACGATATCCATTTGGATTATCGATAAATGCCTTTGCAACGATAGCACTTACAGACAGATTGGAAATTTTTCTATCTTTGATATGTCTCAATCCAATGATACGTTTACCAGATGCCATCACTCTTGGTGTAAGGATCTTATCCTGACTCACTCGTCTACCCTCTCTAGCAAGTAGCTTGATACGGCCATAGCTAGATACTTGATACTCACTCTCAAACCCGCTGATATCCTTCCATACTTCATTCTCCAACTCACTCACCGTCCTTCCCTGCGTTTGCCAAGCACATTGCAAATGCTCCTACACCACCGCCGATGATCGAACCTACAAACAAACCGATCCAGAACATATGCGTTCCTCCTTAAAAATTTACATCTTCGCTGCTATCATCATCGTCATCATACAAGCCGCTAAGGTCGTCTGTTATATCCGTATTCGATTTTACGATAGGTGGTGTAACAGATGGTGTAACAGAACCAGTACCAATATTGGCAGATGGATCTGGAACGTATGACACATTGCCTGTATTGATGTCCCATGCATAGCTAAATGTTGGCTTTACATTATTTGCACTTCTTGATTTCTCCAAGCGAATATCAAGAATATGCTTATCGAACAACTGACGCATAGCAAATACTTGGGTAGCGATACGAGCTGGATGGTCACTTCCCTCGATATTGTAGATGTTTGGGAATACCTCACCCTTCTCGTCCTTGTTATCTCTGCTCTCTCTATTAGCCTGCATCATTACAACTACTGCACAGCTACATTGTTTGGACATGCGGAACAGATCGCTACACAAATTCTTGTACTTGGTGGAATCCGTATCCCCTCTTTTACCTCGTGCATCGGTCATGTAGGATAAGCCATCTATGATAACGAGTTTGACCTCATGCTTCTTCACAAGAGTTCGGATAAATGGTACAGTTACTTCATTATCAGGAGCATCTTTGTCCTCAAGGACAAAAGCATGTCCTGGCATCGTCTTCAAGTCTTTTAGATACTTGTAGTAGGCTTCGCTATAATTACCTTGATGCAATTGAGAGTTTGGGATGTGTGTACGCCATGTATCAAATCTGGTTCCAAGAAAAGCCGACTGCATCTCAGGAGAATAGTACAAAACATTAAATCCCTTGGATTGTGCTGTCTCCATCATACGAGTTCCGACCCACGACTTACCTGTATTAGTCCGCGCTACAAGTACAAGGAGTTCTTCTACCGTGGACAATCCGCCATACATTATTTTGTCTATCTCGGCAAACCCAGTTGGTATCCTCTGCTTTTGGTTGAACTCGATGATCGTATTTGCACGCTCTTCACCATCCTGCACAAGGTCTACAGGATCAGATGTCTCTAGGTTGTTTGCTTTCTCACATTGAAGTGTCAAGTACTCCCACGCATCGGACACATCAGAGCTGCCTAGGTCTTTTAGCGTGTTAAACGTGTCGATGAGTAGGATATGCTGTTTGTTCTTCTTCAGTTCATCCGTCAGATAATCGATAGGCTCATTGACTTCGATCAGCTCTACATCCTCGAACTCGGACAGGAACGTAAATGGGTCAGGGACATGACCATATTTCTCGAAGTGATCAATGATATACTGGATGTGCTCATGAAATACCGAATAATACGATGGATCGAACTCTAGTAATCTATTGATCTCCTCAGCGGAAGTCTTACTGTCAAGTATTTTTGCGATCACTTGCAGTTCAATTGAAATGGTCACGGCTTGATCACCGCCTTCCCCATCATATCCTTCATCCTAGAGAAGAACATGCTATTATTTGCTCCAACCAATGCACGAATATCCGGACCTACAAGGATCGTTGTATGCCCTCTATTAGATCGATTGCCTATTATATTCAGCATAGTCTGTGCTTGAAAATCCTTGAACTGAATGAAATCGAAATTTGAGATAACAAGCAATTCTGCGGTTTCAAGCCATATCTGCTCATACTCTAGTTCGTCTGGTCGGGATTGCAAACCCCAACTACGCTGCACACGTTCAAGATATCTATAAAAATCAAGATGGTATACACAACAATGGAAACAGCTTCCTTGCCATTTATCGCATATTGCTAAATAAGTCAATAGGTCACTTGTCTCCTTAACATGGACAGAACTGATGTATACGAGCTTATCCTTCGCCTGATCCAACACATGTTTTGCATCGCTTATCACCTTTTGGCTTCGGTTGTACACAGTGCTGTTTGGTGGTATTTCATTCCTTTCAAGCAAATACGCGATCTCGCCATAGTCAGGACATGCAGTTGTACACTCAGGTTTAATGCAATGACCAGAAAATGGACAAAAATTCTGGTTACAGTATGTACCAGTGTCCCATGCATGAATCACTGGATTTCTGGAACGCTTATACTCTACACGGGATTCAACACAGGATCGTGCAAGAGACTGCATATCTGTAAATCCCCATGATGCATACTTCTGGTATGGCGCAAACAATGTTAGAAATGGCATTAAACTCCCAAACATAGGGAATTTATGCTCGATACCCTTTACATCGCGTTCAAGAAGATACCGCCGAACGATATACTCCTTAATCCACTCAGTTTTCTTCGGAATCACTTTACTCTCCGGCAAGCTGTCCCACACTTCAAGAATGTCATACAAGACCTCATTGATCTCAATAGTGGAGTAAAAACCCTTGATGCTACCATCTATCACTTTTTTGATCTGGAAGATATGAGGATATTTGATGATGTTATCCCTTACATCATCTACACTAAATCCCTCAATTGGGATGATAGACCCAAGATCTTCATCGTATGGGATACCATCGATCTGTTCATACATTGCTGAATTTCTAGTTCTGATCAGGGTGTTCGGATACAGATTAGCAAGGTCTTTATCCAACATCAATTTCACATCGGTTGTAACAGAGATATCCGACTGAGTTAATGGGACAATTGGGAGAGTTTTTGGTATCATGTACGAAAACTGGCCGTTTGAAACATTAAGCCAACAGTCCTTCGTATCTAGCTGAGGGATCGATGGGGTCTTCACATAAAGTGCTTCTTTTGGTGTTGGCTCGACACTTGTTGAAGATGAAGTCTGCATGATAGCTGCTTTTTCGACCACATCCTTAACAGGAACAGGTTCAAGTTTTACTGCTGGAGCACACACATCCGCGATGTCCCACTCAATGTTACGAAGATCAATATACAAAGCTCCAATATTGTCACGAATCTCATCATCCATCAAACCATTGGATTGTGCAATAATATACCCAGCGACATTTGTCTTTGGTATAGTGGATCCGGTCAACACCAGATATGATGCCGTGTTTATCGCTTTGATGATCTGCCGCTTGAAACTGTTCGTCCCATCGCTATGATTGATGGCATAGTCTATTATAGACCCATGAAGCAGCGATAATGTAGATTTTTCTCGCCTTTGATAAGGCAGTTTCTCTGGAATACTTGTCAATTTCATCTGAGTTTACCACCTACAACATTGAAGAATTGCTGTCATAATCATCGAGGATGCCAGGAGACATACTGTCAACTAGGCTTGATACGCTTGAAGCTCCTACGGATGCTTTTTTATACAAGTCTGGATCAGACATCGTATCAAGACCATTATCATAAATGACCTCCCACAAGTAAACGGCGGTCAGATTTGCATATTGATTACCCTGATGTCTATATATCTGAGATGGGATATATGGGAGCGGATAAAAACAGGTCGTTTTCTCGTCACTTCCTAAATCAGAGATAAACTTATCCATCATATCATGGAACACATGAGTACATCCCTGCTCACAGCACCATCCGTAGTATATAACGAGTGCATAGATCCATGTTCTGATATTACCAGGCTTGTACATAAATGACTTGCCGAATTTTGTGTATTTTTGGTTGTTCAGTATCCTCGCTTCATACCATCGCCACAAGCATTTTGTGAAATCAGATACCGTAGGAGTAAATACATCCTGCTCTGATAAGTACCTCAATGCTTTGGCATACCCACTCACGATCAGTCTGGAGTCAGAGATGCACTTGCTGTCGTTCTCATTTGCATCTGTATTCAAGGTTTCGATTTTTGATTCTCGGAACTTTGTTATGTCATTCAAGATCCTCCTGCACGATGCCTCAATTTCATCAAGGGTCGCGATCGAGTTTTTATACGGGCCGCGATCCTTACTTATTAGTCCGTTTACGAACAATTCTACTTTTTGTATATTTGACAGAGCGCTTTGATTACGCATCAAATCACCACCAGCAACAAAGATCAATTCCTGAATTACTATAACGAGTTTACTAGAATCAAAAAATTGACCCGCCTAAAATTTCTTTAAATTTCTTTAAAATTCTTTCTTTATATTTCTTTATATTTTCTTTATATTTCTTTAAATATAATGTATAAATTTTGAAAATGTCGAAAAACGACATTTTGGAGCCGATTTGCATTTTTGAAAATGTCGAAAAACGACATTTTCAGATTTCAAAAATCGGTTCAGCAGGGTTATTTATATCCTTTAAAATGTCGAAAAACGACATTTTCAAATTGGCTCAAAAGCCCAAAATGTCGAAAAACGACATTTTCAAATCTAGGTTTTATGCTATATTTAGTGTGCTAACGATATTTATATTCGCTTCTTCTTTGGTGATTCATAAACTTACACATGGCCACTCGTTATAGATTGCAGAGACTTCACAAGAAGTCCAATGCGTATCAAATCAAAACACATCAATTACAGAAAGGAAAAATTATTATGATCATTTACGAGGACAAGTTTAAGGATGAGGTAGTCGATGACGTCAACAATGGTGCATCTATGTATCAGGTTTCTAGGAAGTATAACATCCCGATTTCCACTGTACATAGATGGGTGCATCGATTCAGAGAGCAGAACGCAGCAAAGGTGGATAGCGATACTGCGCCTCGGTACAGTGTAGATGAGATCATCGGTGACGTAGGTGTGATCTCGAGCATCTTGGAAGAGCTCCGCTCTCTCAAAGAGAAGAACCAGCAGCTCGAAGATCAGGTGACTGAGATGTCCCCAAAGGCGGACTACTATGACAATGTTCTTGATGCTAAGGATGCTATCTCTGTTACCAGCATCGCATCAGAGTTCGGTCGCTCTGGCCAGTGGCTCAATGCAAAGCTCAAGCAGCTCGGTGTACAATATCGTCAGAACGGCATGTGGGTACTCACTCACAAGTACCAGGGCAATGGATATACGGTCGTAAAGACCATGTATTCTCAGACTGATGACGGTGAGAAGCGTGCATATAACTCGACTTACTGGACACAGGCCGGGAGGAAGTTTATTCATGATCTGCTCGATGAATAATCACACAGCATAACACATAATAAAAGCGGCACATCTGTATCTTAGGTGTGCCGCATGTCATTTTGTACAAACTTCGTTATAATATTTGTGCGATATGCCGAATTTTGATCAGTATTATATTATAGTATCATTTTAGGGACTATCTATGGCTTACTTGATTTTACTATTGACTTTTTCTAAAACCCATGCTAGAATAGTAACTGTAAACAGAACATATATTCTCACAAAGGAAAAAGGAGGGGCATTATGGATGTGGTAAAACTGTATTGTAATAACTGCGGTCAATTACTTGCAGCGTACCTTGATGATGACAAGAGTGCAAAAGTGACGTGTCCTCGATGTAGACATGTTCTATTTATCCACAAAGGAAGAAGATTCTATGAGATCAAGATCTACTTCCCAAAGAACGACATGTGAACTTCATGGTCGGTCTGAAACAGTGACCAGTAGATCCATGGTAGCGACCGTGTTAGATGATCCGTTGGTGTTCCAGTATCTGTTGAAGCCATCGGTGAGATAGGGTGATGTATATCATCTTGTCTTGCCGATGGCTTTTTGTTTTGAAAGGAGATGCTATATGAGACAGTTCAAAGAGGCTAAAGCCAGATTTAAGGAGATGCTTGCAACTTATGGTGTGGTCTACCCTATTACTTATAATGCGTGGATCACGTTGCCTGACAGTGTGCGCTCTATCGCTCTTTATGTAAACTTCTACGATCAGGTGCAGCTTGCCTGCATGAAAGTGTTTGCAACTGGCTCGTATGTGATGCATGAGGATGCCATCACAGAAACGATGAAGGCGCTCATGAAGAACACCAGTATCTTGGAGAAGTATCCCTCTCGATATACTCCGCAGTACATCTACAAGGTCGTATACAATGCTGTTTATTCTTTGCTGCGTATCAAGAGAGATAGGGATTTCATGACAACTACCGTCAGCTACAATGCGGATGGATGTGAAAACACACTGGATCTTGCAGATATTCTGGCTATTGATGAGGACGACATGCTCCGCCAGTGGTATGCCGATAAGATGTGGGACGAGATCAGCAAGATGGATGCAGATACCCTCAAGTATGTAGACTATTTACTCAATGGCGGATATTACAGCAAGAAACTTGATAAGAAGGAAGATACTATTCGCCGATCTCTTCAAGTAAGTCTATCAAAATATCGCGATTTCTTTTTGCCTAGGCGTACTGTGTTCACCGACATCTGCTTTGATGATGATATCGAATCTGTTACAGTACAGCTCCGAGATGGTGAGAAAGCGGTATACTTTGGTGAGATGATCACATCGGCATCTGGCGATACTACGTTCATATTGATGGGTGCCGATAAAGACTATTACATCCCTATCCAGCAAGCAGATGGTCTCAAAATCTTGGAAATTGATAGAATCTAAATCGCCTTACTCGTTATATATCGTGAAAGGCGGTGAGCTAATTTGAAACTCACAACAATAGAGATTGTTGGTATGCATAAGATAAATCATGTTACCATCAATATGGATAATGTCATGTATCTATATGGGCCTAATGGGTCTGGTAAATCCACGATACTGCAAGCTATCCAATTAGGGCTTCTTGGATACATCCCAGGAACGGCAAAGGCGAAAACAGCTATCTTCTCACACGCAAATGGAGACAAAATGTCTATCAAGATCACATTCGATGATAATTCGTATATCTTCAGAGAATGGATTAAATCTGGAGCAGATATTCAGTATACTGAGGATATCAGCAGTGATCTAAACGACATATTGAAAAATCTGTCTATTCCGGTTCTCGATATCAATGCACTTCTTGATCTTAGCGCAAACAAACTTAAAGACTGGTTCGTGTCGTTCTTACCGAAGACAGACAGTCTGGTCGATTGGAACTATGTCATTGGAAATGTAGTTTTCAAGGACTATGATCCAGTATTTATGAACGAGATTCTTGATGATGCGATCAGATCTGGATGCTCTGGTGTGGAGTGTGTTCGATCGTTCAATGCAGCGATGAAGGAAAAGCAAAGCATCCTCAAAGCGGACATCGCAAGACTTCAAAGCACGCTACAAAGTCTAGTATACTATGACGATGTGGATATGAGCCTAGATATTGATGCTCTTCAGAAGCGAAAAAAGCTCCTACTCGATGATATAAAGGTCCTCATAGCTAAGAGAGAAGCGTGTCTGGCAAATGAAAAGGCTCTTGATGAGATCAATAAACTAAAGAAGCTCATTGATGTCACATGTACCCTAGAGCAGTTTGAATACTACAATACCATCGTGGATGAACGCAGTTCTTACGATACTAGGCTATCTGATATTGAAGATCAGATCAAGGCGCTTGAAGATTCAAAGCATGGGCTAAATATCAAAGCTGCATCATTGAAACATACAGATGCTGGAGTGTGTCCTTACACAAATGAAGTATGTCAAACTGCTGTAGATGCGGCCAGAAGAAATGACGAGGAACTATCAGAGATCCAAAAAGAGCTGTTCCGTATTGAAGATAATGCGCTGTCGCTAAAAACACTCCGTGATGGTATTCTTCAACGTGCAAAAGCCCTTGATACGCAGATTCAGTCGATTCGATATTGCTACGACCATCTTAATTACATGAAGAGTACACTCAAAGATGTAAATGAGGACATCTCTACTATAAAAGCCTGGATAGCTGATACAGAGGTTAAACTCAATGATGTGCAAGATATGATAGGTCGATACTTGGCAAATCAAAAATACGAGGAACTATCGGCAGATCTCGCAGTAGAAAAACTCAAAGCAGAGCAGAACCTTGATATAGTGAAGAGACTTATTAGGCGAACAGATGTAAACGGACTACAGCAAGAACTAATGAACAGATCTTTTACATCATTCGCGTACACATGTTCAGGGCATGTCGTAAAGTTCTTTGGAGATGCATCTCGGTCGTTGCAGTTTAACCTATCATCCAAAGCAAACTCATTCAGCTTTGGACTAAAAACAAAGGATACCTATGTTCCATATGAACTGCTATCGAGCGGCGAGAAATGCCTTGTTATCCTAGCAGTTCTACTCAATATCTCTAAGAGAAATAGCATCCCTGTTCTTCTCGTAGATGACTTTTTAGACCATCTGGATGAAGATAGAGCTGCAAAGTGCTTTGATGCTCTATGTGAGATCACTGATACACAAGTTATCATTGCTGGTGTCAAACCATGTACTTCTGAAAAATTCAAACCTTATATCATAGAAACGGAGACAATGTATGAGCATAGAACAGCTTGAACTCGGAAAAGAATACGACGTCCGAGTAACAAAGGTATTGAACAAGGGCGTGATCGTAGAATTTGTGCATGATACGGATACTACAGGATTCATTCACATCTCAAAACTATCGAGACAGTTTATCTCTGACATAAATAGTTTTATCTCTGTTGGAGATACTATCACTGTACATGTATTCAAGAACGGCGATAAATATGACCTTGATGCAAGAGGTAAAGCTACACCAGCACGGCCACCAAAAGATCTCGATGCGATGATAGCTTCTGCTGAAGCTGCACTACGAGATAAGATAGGCAAGACAAGAAACACAACACGGAGACGTTCTAAACGCGGCAGACCAGATGGAACAGATTTTTGAAACATGACACTCGTTATATAATTTGGAGATGATACAATGATTGAAGAGAAAAAGGTATTCTACTCAAATATCACTGGTAGAACGTATGCAAGCGAAGAGCAGGCCAAGGTTCGAGAGGCGAAGTGCTCTGTACAGGCCGTTGTTAAAGCGGAGTATGTAAAGAATCTCGTTGAACAGTTCCATGCTCTCACCGAAAACGATAGGGATAAAGCAGATGAGATCATCGCTACTCTTATCCGCATTGGCATCAGTGATCTTGACCTGAGTGCTGATAATGGCCGCACAGATAGAAAACGTGTGACCGCCAGAGTAAAAACAGAAAACTGAAAACTTCACACTCGTTATAGTATATGTAACGCGCAGAGATAACATCAAAACTGCAAGTGCGTCAATCTTGCTTAATATAGTTCACTATGGAACATTAGCTCAGTTGGTCAGAGCTCCCGGCTCATAACCGGTTGGTCATAGGTTCGAGTCCTATATGTTCCACTAGCAGTCTTTTATCAAATATGCTCCCTTAGCTCAGTTGGTTAGAGCGCCTGGCTTATATCCAGTGGGTCGAGGGTTCGAGTCCCTTGGGGAGTACCACTCTCTTACATGATGTTCTTCATTCCTTTCTGTAATCATGTAAGATGTTCTCTCGTTGGCGGACGGGAGAACGAATGTCGATGTGATGGAATTGGTAGACTTGTTTGACTCAAAATCAAATGCCTCTGGCGTGTGGGTTCGAGTCCCACCATCGACACCAATATGATGCCCTTTCGCCAAGTGGGTAAGGCAACGGATTTTGGTTCCGTCAGTACGTTGGTTCGAGTCCAACAAGGGCAATTCGCCGATGTGGTGGAATTGGTAGACACGTCTGTCTTAGGAGCAGATGCTTTGCGTAAGGGTTCGAGTCCCTTCGTCGGCACCATAAGGGAAACTAAACAGTTACAATAAATTTGAATATACTTGATAATAAGTATAAAAATTTATTATGACGAATACCCTTTGTATCGTGTGAACGGTGCAAACTCAGCGTTAATTGCTTTTAATCCCTAAAGCTCACAACCTAAACAGTAATTGGAAACGATATGCTGAATGGTGGGAAACCAGAAACAACTGTGTGATGAGGTGAAGCAAAATGCTAATAGGGAAGAAGATACGACTAAAGCCGACTGCTGAACAGGAAGCGCTGTTCAGAAAGAGTGCTGGTGTAGCCAGATGGGCGTATAACTTCTATCTTGCAGAGAACGATAGAGTTTATAAAGAGTATCTTGCAAATGATAAGACTGGAAATAAATCGATCAGCGAGGGTGCTGTCAGAAAGTACATCAACAATGGGTTGAAGCCGACTACGCATACATGGTTAAAAGAAGTTGGCTCAAACGTAATGAAGATGGCTGTAAAAGACGCAGACAGAGCTCTCAAAGATTATCTAAAGGGTCTTAGAGGTAAGCCAAAATTCAAATCAAGGCATAAGTCAAAGATGTCATTTTATGTGAACTATGAAAGCCTAACTCGCAAGAATGGCGGGTTTCATGGGGAGAAGATCGGGTTTGTTAAGACATCTGAGCCGCTTCCTAAACTAGAAGATGGTGAAAAGTATTCAAACCCTAGGATATCATTTGATGGGAAGTTTTGGTATTTGACGTTTGGTTATAATGTAGTAGTCTCACAAGTAGAACTAACTGATGAGACCATTGGAATCGACTTGGGCGTGAAAGACCTTGCGATATGTTCAAACGGAATTATCTACAAGAATATAAACAGGACAAAAGAAGTCCGTAGGTTGAAGCGTAAGCTAAAGCGTGAGCAGCGCAAGCTATCCAGAATGCTCGAAGCCGATATTAGTGGTTACAAGTCTAACCGAGCACCTATCTACAAAAGGCCTCTAACTGAATGCAAGAACATCCAAAAGCAGAAGCGCGTTGTACAATTGCTTCATCGTAAACTGACAAACATTCGGATAAACTACACACACCAGACAACTACCGAGATAGTGAAAACCAAGCCATCTCGCATTGTCATGGAAGACCTGAATGTTAAAGGTATGATGAAAAACAAGCATCTAGCTAGGGCAATACAAGAGCAGACGTTCTACGAGTTCAAGCGTCAGATGCAGTATAAATGTGCTATGTATGGAATCACACTGGTCGAAGCGGATAGATTTTATCCGAGCTCCAAGATGTGTTCCTGCTGCGGCTCTATCAAGAAAGATCTCAAGTTATCCGATCGTATATACAAGTGCGATATATGCGGATACGAAATAGACAGAGACTTTAACGCGAGTATCAACTTAGCAAACTATCGATCTGCATAATTCCACCTACAAGAAGATGCAGATATGTACCTATCGCTACTAGGGAATTTAAGCCTGTGGAGTGTTATACCAAACGAGAGTAGCCTTGGCAAAATCGGACACGGTGAAGCAGGAAGATACTTCGAGAGGGGTATCACAGTGTAGATATTTTACAAATTGCTTTGATTTGTACATATTTATCGTAGCGGTTCGAGTCCCGATACACCCACCAATGCATCAGTGCGATACAATATCAGATCAGCTTTTCCGTTTACCCCATGGCACACATTGGCCGTACTGATGCAAATGTCCGTGTAGCAGAGCTGGCACATGCAGTGGATCTAAAATCCATAATTTGTGGGTTCAAATCCCACCACGGACACCAATAACCTTATATACACTATGCTGACAGTTTGGAAAGACAAGCACAATAGATGCAGAATTAGCTCAAGAGGGAGAGCACCTAAAGGTGGAAGATGCTGGTTCGAGCCCAGCATTCTGCAAACCGCAAACTGTAGGTTTCAAAAATCAGTAAATTCCGCTTTGCATTACTGATCGTGCAGAGTAAGTACAAAAGATAAGTCTTTGATCAGGCGAGCAAAGCAGCGCAAATGGCTGCGTTCTGCAATGTTCGTGAGATACTGTCTTTTGTAACACAGTAGTACGGTGCTGTGTGTTTTCCTTGTGAGATGTCAATATATCGGGGTGTAGCGAAGGTGGTATCGCGCGGCATTTGGGATGCTGAGATCGCAGGTTCGAGTCCTGTCACTCCGACTATACGCAGAGATACCGAAGCGGTCATAACGGCACTGTCTTGAAAACAGTTGTGGTCACAAGCCCCGTGGGTTCAAATCCCACTCTCTGCGCCAATCGGCCTCGTGTAGTGAGGTTGATCCTTTGCAAGTGTGGCAAAACTTGATGAAGCAGATAATTCTGTAGGGCCTGAGCTGTCCGTAAAAAGACAGGGAAATGATCTTCTCAGGTGGAGCGGTGGTATAGTCTCACACATTTATTGCTATTAAATAGTATAAAACCTGAATTGATCGCATGCCATGTTTATGATGAAAGTTATTTCTCCTTTAAGTTAGCTTTCTAGACATGGTCTTCCGTTGGACTCGGAAGGAATTAACTGACACAGTTAGGAGAAACTGAGCATAGGGTTAGGACTGAGTAATTTCTCAGCATAGGGTTATGACTGAGTATTTTCTCAGTAAAAGTCAGAGGTTGAGGGAAAGCGGAAGCCCTGTTAAGTACCTTATACTATTTTAATTATGCAGTCTTAGCTCAGTTGGCAGAGCAACGGTCTTTTAATCCGTGGGTCATGGGTTCAAGTCCCATAGGCTGCATCAATCGGCCCCATGGTCAAGCGGTAAAGACACTGCCCTTTCACGGCGGTAACACGGGTTCGAGTCCCGTTGGGGTCATTGGGTGGTAATACATCCAATTGTCCATAGGGCATCGCGATACCAGGACTCCTTTTAAGGGTAGTGAGTGGTACATTGGTCTATCCTGTGCTTGTAGATGTTCCTGGGTAAAGCACGTTGTCGCGAAAATGATCTCCTGTAGTTCATATAAATACATCTGCAAAGCATGAACCCACTCAACATATATTCTCTGTTAGCTCAGTCGGTAGAGCGCTTGACTGTTAATCAAGATGTCACTGGTTCGAGTCCAGTACAGAGAGCCAAGGAGTATGTCACTCCTTTCTTCTTCCTTGAAATGTGCGGATGCATAATACATACGACACAGTGCCTTGTGCAGCTTTATAGGCATTTATGGTTGTGTATCCGCACAAATGGATGAGTGTGCATAGTGGCGATTGCAGCGGACTGTAAATCCGTGACTTTGATACACCGTAGGTTCGACTCCTACCTCATCCACCACTGGTTTACTGCTGTACCTCAACAGCGGATAATGTCGTGTGAAATGAGTTCTGTAGCCCGAAAAGTCGGTGATGTCATGAGAACGAACCAAGTGACATTACGCAGACCTAAGATTCCCATGTGGTCAAGACTACAGAGCAATAGTCTGTGGAAACAAATCCCGTAAGGTTTTGTCGACGATGAAGTCGGCATGTAAAAGTGTCTTGTGAGTGAGGCCGGTCACTACCTAAACAGCGAGCTAGGTGCAAAGCCTACAAACACACGACAAAATGCTAGTATGGCTCAGTTGGTAGAGCAGCGCACTTGTAATGCGCAGGTCGTCGGTTCGAGTCCGACTACTAGCTCTATATGTTGGAGGTGGACGGAAACCCCAACAGATAATGAAAAAGCCTGTCTGCGGCAATAGTCGTGGACAGGAACCGTCCTTACTTATTGAAATTATCATATTGCCTGATCTTGCAGGCTCTTTACCTCCATTTTTACCGTATGGTGGGTGTCAACGGATGCACCCACCAAATGCAGGTGTCGTACAACGGCTAGTATTTCTGCCTTCCAAGCAGACGATGCGGGTTCGATTCCCGTTACCTGCTCCATTTTTGTACTTACAATTGCACTGTAAAATCAACTAAGGAGATGTTAATATGCGAGAATTGTCTACTATTCAGAAGCGTGAGAAGCTAAATACTGTGTATGCGATTGATAAGCGTGGAAACGGAAATGCTAATCATCAGTATGTGATCACGAGTAACTCGCCAGATAATGATACTTTTAATGATACTTTAGCTACTATTCAGTTCCAAGATGGACCAAGAAACATCGAAGGTAGTGTTGCTGGTGTCATCGATACTGATCTTCTTGAGATCGTTCGTGACCGTCTTCGTGGATTTCAGTCTGGTGAGTTTTCGAGCAGAGAGAACGCATGTGCTCTGACACATATCGAAGAAGCACTAATGTGGCTCAATAGGCGTGTTGAAGATAGAATCGAACGCAATGTCCTTGGAACAAATAATAAGTGATCCTCTGTCTTGACGTCCAAAAGTAATCGTGCTCTAATTATAGTAGAGATAGTTATATCTGTAAAAATGATATTGCAGACCAGCGGCATGAATAAAATAAGGCATTGTATTATGCAAAGATATGGACAAAGTTAAAGAATCCTATAATGAGGTTGGAAAGGAGAAATTATATGGATAAAAGCGAAAATAATAATATAAAAGAGATAGATATAGTCAGCATTATGAATGATTCTGATACAGTACGAACTTTTTTATGGAATTTAGCTCCAAAAACTCGTTATAATTTGAAAGATAAGTTTGCAAGAGAACAAATTGATTCTTTATGTCTTAAAATTAAAGCATTAGAGGAAGAGATTGAAGAATTAAAATTAAAAAATATTTAACAAAGTAGGATGTAAGATTTAATGTCATATAGATGTGTTACTGTAAATGCACCGGCATGAGAAAACGTATTATAATAAAGAATGATAGTTTTAAGCATCCATGCTACATATTACATCACCCTGAAATATGGGTGATGTAATTCTTTTTTTCTACACTCGTTATATAGTGTAGGTGGTGATGCTGTCTTGAACTACACATTGCTTAGAGCACGAAGAATAAAGAATGATGAATACTACACGCTAAGATCGGATATAGAGACAGAGTTAGTGAACTATCAGGATCACTTCAAAGATAAAGTGGTCTATTGCAATTGTGACACTCCTGAGAGTGAGTTTGTGAAATACTTTATGTTCAATTTCAAGCGACTTGCTATAAAGGAATTACTATGCTCATGCTGGAATGGAGAAGATGATAATAGGAAATCATTATTCTCTAGCTCGAATAAGAAGTCATATTATTATTCATTTGATGGTGCATCTGATGGCCTTATACAGCATGGTCTAAATGGAAGTGGGTCATATGACTCGAAGGAGTGCCTTGAACTGCTACAACGAGCAGATATTATAGTCACAAATCCACCTTTTACGAAGCTGACAGATTATATCTCTATGCTGATAAAGCATGAAAAGAAATTCATTATTGTAGGACCAAAGATATGCCCTGGGTACAAGGAGTTGTTCTCGTTCTTCAAGGATAATAAGATATGGGCCGGGAACCGATCTATGAACTCTGACATGTGGTTCAAAGTTCCATCGGCCATTAACTATGAACGTATCATAGATGGTGTACCATGTAAAAGAGTAATGGCTTGCTGGTTTACTAATCTTGATATACCTAAAAGACATGATAAATACAAATTCACGCATAAGTATACAGAATCTGATTACCCAAGGTACACAAACTATGATGCAATCGAAGTTTCGTCTATTTTTGAGATACCAGATGATTACTATGGTGTAATGGGTGTACCGATCACGTTTTTTGATGTATATGATCCAGAACAATTTGAGGTGATAGATATAAACCCACATTTCTTGTATACTTCACTATCCAGCGGCACACAATTGAAACTACATGGTAAGAACGACCCTTATGTAAGAATACTTGTTAGGTGGAGAAAAACATGAAGAATATCGCACTGATAGACGTAGACGGACATCATTTCCCAAACCTTGCATTGATGCGTATCTCTGCCTACCACAAATCTATTGGAGATACCGTTGAGTGGTGGTACACTGACATTATACATTATGACATTGTATACATGAGCAAGATATTCTCTGATGCGTATAGCAAAGAAGAATACACCCCACTCAATGCAGATAAGATCATCAAGGGCGGAACTGGTTATTGCATATCACTTGGGAATGATGGCAAGGAGCATTTTGATGCTTCTAAAAACACATCTCTGCCAGATGAGATTGAGCATATGTTTCCTGACTATAGCATTTATCCTGAATATCAGTTTGCTGTTAGCATGACTTCCCGTGGATGCCCTAGGGGATGTTCGTTCTGCCATGTAGCTGCTAAAGAAGGTAGATGCTCTGTAAAAGTTGCAGATGTATCGGATTTTTGGTGTGGTCAAAGTGAGATCAAGGTTCTTGATCCAAATATCACAGCTTGCAAGGACAAACGAGATCTCATGCAGCAGTACATAGACACAGGAGCATGGATAGACTTTACACAAGGTATCGACATCAGGCTAACGAATGAGCAGGATGTTGAGGATCTAAATAAGATGAAGATAAAAAGGCTTCACTTTGCTTGGGATGATCCAAATGATGACCTTGTTGAAAAATTCAAGATGTTCTCCGATGTATTCAATGTAAAAGATTACCGAAGAAAAACTGTATACTGCCTAACCAACTACAACAGCACCATGGAACAAAACCTTTATCGTATATACACACTTCGAGATCTAGGGTATAGCCCATACGTCATGATCTATGACAAGCCTCATGCATCTAAAGAGATCAGAGCCTTGCAGAGGTGGTGCAATAATAAGATCATATTCAATTCCTGTATGCAGTTTGAAGATTATGCAAGAAGTACATAGTAAGGGAGTATGTAGAATGGAATATGTATACAAAAAGGTCGAAGAACTGGTCAAAAACGAGATTACGGATGCAACAGAACGATTAGGATCGTATCATAGCTGGCACGAGAAGTATGCTGTCATGCTGGAGGAGTTCGAGGAGCTGGAAAATGAGGTCAGGTGTGCTAAGGATTGCTTGAACAGCGTCTGGTTTGGCGTCAAGAATGATTTGGAGGACTATGCAGAAGAATACATCCCGAAGCTCTATGATCGTGCTGTGAAATCAGCCTGTAAAGCTATTCAGGTCGCTACAATGGCGAAAAAGGAAATTGACCGAGAAGTTGGCAACGGTACAGCAGAAATCAGCGATCATGGTGGATATAGTGGCAAGGATCCAGTAAGAGTGTTCTTTTGCGACGAATGCAGAAATGACTTTGTTTCTGGTAATCGCCCACATCCGCATTTTTGCCCGGAGTGCGGAGCTGAATTCACGAACGTTCTGAGATTTTGATGGAGGCGTATAACAATGGATCTAATTAACAGGTCAGAATTGCAATACAAGATGCTTGAAATATTGCCTGATGCGAATAGCCTCAAATGGTATGAAAAGGCAAAGCCAGATAAAGTCAAGAAACTTGTGGACGAGCTGTATAGCATTGTACTGAACGCGAACAAAATTGATGCACAGCCAGTGAAACACGGACGGTGGATGCAACTGATAGAGAATGGCGATGACTACTGCTCAATTTGTGGGTCGCGTTATGAGGGTGTATTCCCAACAATATTTTGTCCATGCTGCGGCGCAAAGATGTATGAGGAGGAAATGGAGGCTGACGAAGATGAACAGACTCAGTGATGCTACTCTTAACAGAATGACGAAGAAAAGGCTTATTGAGTATGTGCGGATGTGTGAGCATAACTACGATATTGCAGAAGAAACGCTCCGACAGCAAGCTGAGAACGTCAAGGACTGGCGACCTATGAAGTATGGATATTGGAAACAGAATGTAAGCGGTGAGCTTAACTGCTCATATTGCGGGTATGAGCCGAAGTGGGATGATGATAATTACTGCGCATGCTGCGGTGCAAAGATGGTAGGTGATATCAATGGCTGATGTACGACTGATTGATGCTAATGCCGCAAAAGAGAAACTTGGTTTTGCAATTGAACTGCTTGTTGGTTCTGATGCTGACACAATCAGAAATGACGCGATTTTGGATGCTATCAAGATTGTTGACAGTATGCCGACTGTTGACGCACATCCGTTGAAGCGTGGGCATTGGTCTGAATGTTGGAGAGATCCAGCGAGAAACGTAATATCCGTTATATGTTCAGCTTGTGAAGATGCAAGCATTACATATTTACCAAAAATAGACTTGACTGTTGATGATGTACCGAAGAAGATATGCATACAGATGCCATACTGCCCAAACTGCGGTGCAAAGATGGGTGGTGATGCAAATGCGGATAGTTGATAAGGCACAGTTTACACTTGGCATTTTTGGCATCATTGTCGGAGTCGGTCGTACAATTGCCTCGATAATCTTGCAAAGGTACGCGAATATCGTCAATGCGATGTTTCCGGTAGGTTTTGGCATTATGTCACTGTGTGGGAGCATCGAAACAAGAAAGCAGATAAAGGAAAAGAAGGAGCGCATAAAAGAGCAAGCGAGATTGTTTGGCGTGAAGTTCGACGACTAACACATTGCCGACCTAGTGAGGTATCAAAAATGATAATTTTGAAATACGGGAGAACAGACAGGGCTTACGAAAAGAAAAGGCAAAAGGTAAGGTGTCCAGAGTGCGGGTGTGTTATGATACTTGACGAGGAAGATTACACCGTCATAGACGAAAGTGATTTATGCTATAATCCATTTAAGAATCTAAAATTAGAAGGATTGAAAATGGAAATTGAGTATAAATGCGCATACTGTGAAAACAAGAACACAAAAAATGTTAGAAAATACGGATGCTTGATATCGGCGTGCATTTGCATTTTTGACTTTTTGTATAGCTTTTTTGACTGGTGACACATCGCTGACATATCGGCAAGATGGGGAGAGAGGAAACCGAATGAAAGTTACAGTATGGTGGAAATCTGATGCAATCAATTTTACGGAATTCCCAGACGTTGAAGAAACGAGAGTGTCGGAGCTCAATAGCCAGCTCATTATTCTGTTAAAGAAAAGTGGTGAGGCGATATATATAAACGCAAATGAGATTTTTTACATCGAAGAGGAAACCGAATGACACTTGATGAAGCAATCCAACACCTCAGAGAAATGCTCACAGACCCCGCACACGAGTGGGGCTGTGAGGAGTGCAGGACAGAGCATGAGCAGTTGCTTGCGTGGCTTGAAGATTACAAACGTTTGCAGAGCACAAGAGATGCAGAGAACAGTGAGTTAAAGCGGCTGCTGAGGTTGGCGGTTAGAGATATTGGAAAAATGCAAAGCTGCAATGCATTTCCGTTCTGTGTTGGCTGTCCAAAGGAGAACGAGCCGTATTGCGAATGGAAGTACAATGACGAAGCTATGAAACTGCTGGATGGTGATGCTAATGAACAAGTTTAATGCAAGTGTCAATTCGGCCATTTTTATGAGTGGAGTGATTGAATTGCCAAATGTATGGAAATACGCAGATGAAGCGAAAGAGCTGATTGAAAATGGATGCTATAATTATTGCATGATTTGTGGACAGCACATATCTACATACAAGCAGATATGCCACGAGTGTGAAGTAAAGTATAATATCAACTGGGGAGACAGCATAACACAAAAAGTGCAAGAATACATTCAGAATATTGAAAGAGGTGAAAATAATGACGCTAAATGAACTGATTTCAGACCTCGACTATATCGTAAACAAAAGCCAACTGGCAACGCTGGAATTTGACGATGAAGATGCAAAACAACTTCTTCACTGGCTGGAGGACTACAAGCAGCTTAAAGAGACAACACGGTTGATTCCGCGCAGTGAGAGGATGCCGGATAAGGACGGGTATTATTTGTGTGTAAGCAATGGTGAATTTAAGATTCTCCCATACGGAAATGGTGAGTTCTATTCAAAATGTTTTGATGGGGTTCTACGATGCTGTAACAGCAGTGTCACCCGCTGGATGCCATTGCCAAGTAAGGATGAATTAAATGAAACCTGATTATAGCGCAAGAAAGCGTGAATTACCAAAAATTCCTTTAGAAGAACTATGATGAAAGGGTGTGAGAACGATGTCAATATCAATTAACAAAGAAAAGCCTAAAGCGGGTATGCGCTATTCAAGTGGTAATGATGGACGGGATGCAAAATGGGTGGTGGATTATTCATGCTCTAAATGTGGAAAGCCAATTAACAAAGGAGACATTGCATGTGATAGATGTGGTACGTTTTTCGACTGGAGCAAAACAGCACATATCCGCATGAATCCAGAGATAGTGTGGGAATGATGACAATGACAAAGATAGTTATGACTAAAGGCGGTATACAACAAGGTAACAGACCACTTTCACATGTTCCGTTGGAAAAGAGGCACATCGCATCGCGCTGCGCTAAATGTCGCCATGGTAGAGAGATAAAGGATGAATACAGAAGGTTTTTCGGATGGATGTGTACTATTGACAAGGATATGAAAGTGGAAGGATGTGATTACTATGAAGTTAAAGAACGATGATGAAACGATAATCGTCCCAAACATTAAATATCAAGAAGATGAGGATTCCGAAGTAGTTTGTTGTTCCTGCGTCCACAACATCCGTCGTCCAGTCAAAGGAGATTCAGAATGTTATTGTGCGCTTGATAATCACTACATCGGATATATCCAATGTATGAGCTGCTATTGTGATCATTGGAAACAATCGGACAGACTAAGGGACACTCACGATGAATAAGATTTACATTAGTGCAGAGTTTCTTATCGCATACTTTGATAGACGCATCGAAGAAAAATTGAATCTTTCAGAGCAGTCTAAACGATCTGGAAAAGAAGAAGAATACCAATACTACCGTGGTAAAGCTCATGCATACACAGTAGCTAGAGATGTTATTGATATGTGTGAGGAACACATGGATCACTGCATTGAAAAGTCATTGGAAGGAGATGACGAAGTATGAAAAAGAAGATGATCGACCCATCTGATGATCGTTTTGGCGAGATGCTCAATTCAGCACTTCGATACGCTCTTGGGCGTATGTCCTATATCGTTCAAGATACTGCTAACTATATCAGACCTCTGCTTCCCTATCTATCTGATAGTACACTATTGGTGATGGAGAACGATATCAAAGAACAGGCAGCGATGAACTTCCTTGGGATGAAGCAGGATGCAGAAGTGTGGACAGCATTACTTGTGGATATCGAAAAAGAGATAGTACACAGGAAAGAATCTGGTACAGGTACACTGTTATGAATCATGATACATATCCGTATATCTTTAATTGTGAAAAAGCATGCGATGGATGTATCAATTACCTAATATGTGGACATCAGGAGCATAACATCATTATTTGTCCAATTCTTATGCAGATTCGGCTCTGGATGCAGAACGATGAGTATTTCACTACGGAAGTCATCATTAGAAATATACGAGGTGCATCAACTTATATTCTCCACATTCTTATTGACTATGCGCTTCCTACTGAAATACATGCAGTGATACTTGATGAACTAAATAATCGAGAAACATATCGCAATGACACGGAGATGAGACTATGAAACAATCATACAAACCGATCAATTTTGTTATGGTAAATATGCCATATGAAGCAAAAACAGTGTGTAACGGGTGTAAATTCTTCGGAATGTGCGCTGGAAGCCTCAAACGATTTGTAATTTGCCCTATTTCTTATACGTTCATGCTATTTTATCAATATAATCGATTAGGTTTTACTGTCAACAAAATCCCAAAAATTGCGTTAGAAGATGCATCTGTCGGAATCTTAAAGCGAATCTTGGAATTTGATTATCCTACAGAAGTCAAAGCATACATCCTTGATGAGCTGAATAAGCGTGGGGCTTATCAAAACGAAGCGGATCAAAATGAAATGCGTTTGTAAACAACCCCTATTGAGATATCATGACAACACGGAGATGAGACTATGAGAAAAATTACAGAGTTTGAGATTTACGCAAAAGCGACTATTGAACGCGGTGGAGTTTGGGAAGAGTTGCAGAAATATGGACATTTTGCAATGTACAAGACTGGCGGCAGATTTATGTATAAAGGCAGAATGTATAGCGATGTAACTGTGTATCGTATTTTCGAGGATGAAAAAGAACGGTTTGCTAGTTCAAACTACGCATCGGCACTTGACCAATTCGAGAGGTGGACAGGAGGTGCGCATCATGATTGAAACTTGCTGCATTAACATCAAGTGACCCGTATGTAAGTTTTCAGTATCTGGAATAGAATCTTTGTAACACATAGGAGTGATAACATATGAATAACAAATGGATTCGAGCCGCTATCCCAGCACTATTGATACATTGTTCCATCGGAACAGTGTATTGCTGGTCTACATTCAAGCAGACTATCGCAGATACTATCGGTATGAGTACATTCTCTGTAGGGTGGGCTTTTAGTATTGCTATATTCTTCCTCGGAATGTCTGCTGCGTTTGCTGGTAAGGTCGTAGAGATGAATATTAGAAGATCATCATTGATATCTGCGATATGCTTCACTGTAGGTATGCAAGGAACTGGAATTGCTATCAAGTTTTTCAGCGGTGTTCCAGCACTTATCTTGATATATCTATTCTATGGATGCATCATGGGGATCGGGCTTGGAGTTGGATATCTGACTCCAGTAAAGACGCTCATGCTGTGGTTCAAGGATAACAAGGGATTAGCTACTGGTATCTCTATCATGGGGTTCGGACTTGCCAAGGCTATCGCTACACCTATCATGGAGTCTTTGCAGACAAAATATGGTGTATCTGCTATGTTCAGTATTCTTGGATGTGCATATTTTATCATGATGCTTGCCGGACATATCCTACTAAAGAAGCCAGATGGGTGGGTCGAACAGGACAGCAAGCAAAGCAATTTCAAGGTAATGACAATGTTCAAGGACAGAACATTTGTTGGTATCTGGATCATGTTCTATCTTAACATTCATTGTGGATTGATGCTCATTTCTTATGAGAAACAGTTCCTCACGAATACTTTTGCCACATTTGCAGGGTTAGCTACTATTATAAGTATTGTTCCCTCCATAACAGCAATATGCAACGCTCTAGGTCGCATTGGCTATTCCACTATCTCTGATAAGACTAAAGATAGAAGCTATGTTTACATCATTATATTCGTTTCTTGTATAGCTATGTGCGGTATGTCACTCGTTATTAAAAGTGGAGCTATTATAGTGGCTATGCTTATGATGATAAACCTTGGATACGGTGGTGGATTTTCTACGCTCCCTGCCCTTCTGGATTCACGGTTCGGCATGGAGAACATCTCCAAGATTCATGGACTAGCATTATCAGCATGGGCGGTCGCTGGTATCACAGGAAATAATCTGTCCGCAGTTTTGCTGAATGTTTCAAACAATAGCTACAATGTTATAATTGCAGTTGCATGTTCACTATATATTGTATCTCTTATTGTTTGCAATACTTTGGTAAGGAAAAAGCCTGTTTATGTGGAGGAGTCGTAAGTGGAAGTTATTTTTGAAAACGAATATGGGAAGATCATACACGGAGATAACCTTGATGTTCTTGAAACGTTTGATGATAACTCTGTAGACACATGTATTTCTGATTTCCCTTATGATCTATCATTCATGGGCAATGATTGGGATAATACGGGCAATTTCTACGGTTGGTGCATCGAACGTGCAGAACACCTCATCCGTATACTTAAGTCAGGAGGATATGCTGCGATATTTGGATATCCGACTACAAATCATCGAATGAAGTGTGCTTTTGAAGATGCTGGCTTCAAAATAGTAGAAGAGATTGACTGGATCTACGGTACTGGTATGCCGAAGTCACAGAGCATCAAGGGGCTAGCAGATAAAGTAGGACTGTCTAACCTATCAGAAAAATTTGATGGCTACAATACAAACGGCCTAAAGCCAGCTCATGAGCCAATTACTATTTTCCAGAAGCCTCTGGACGGTACATACATTCAAAACCTTGAAAAATGGAACGTAGGGGCTATGAACATCGAAGCATGTAGAGTTCCATTCAACAGCATCGCCGACCAAGAAGAGCGAGCTGCAAAGTGTAATTTCACATCTGCATCGGATGGTTCAAGAGGATACGCAACATCGGACACTCTCTACGGGTCTGGTATCACACCATTGGAGCAGTCAAGGCAACTTCAAAATGTCTCTGGTAGATTTCCTCCAAACGTCATCATTGATGAATCCTCTGCTGAAGAGATAGATGAACAAAGCGGCATTAGCAAATCTACAGGTGGTTCTGGGTTGGCTACTAAAATAGGAAGATCACGAAGAGTTTATAATACATTCGATTCTGATTCAAATGCAGATTACATCAGTAATACCCTTGGCGGATACGGAGATGTTGGTGGTGCAAGCAGATACTTTCCTATCATCAAGTATGAGGCAAAAGCATCCGGGCAAGAACGCACGCTCCCCAACGGAGATAGAAACCCACATGTAACGATAAAGCCTGTAGAGCTGATAAAATGGCTCGTCAAACTCCTTACTCCAAAAGGCGGATATACTATCGACATTACCGCTGGTAGCTGCACTCATGCAGTAGCTTGTGAAGAATTAAACCGTGATCTCAATTATGGTTTGAGATACTGTGACATAGAGTTGATGAACACAGCAAAAGATCCATACTGTAATGTCGGTAAAATGAGAGTTGAGGAAGTTATCAAGAGATCTAGGAAGAAATTGTTCTGAGGTGTGATTATGGCTAGAAATACATTAAATGTACATCTACGATTTGATCATGGTCATGGTGCAAAGTACAAAACTGAAATGCATCTGTGTATACCGTTTCTGGTCGAAAATACAGATATTACCACTATTAAAAAGGCAATGCAGTATGTTTACATCTCTGATCTGCAAAACAAAGAGCATCAGCTTCAAGAAATCATTGACTTCTGCAATGAGGAAATGAAGAACGACAATGGTTATCTTGTTGTTGTAAGCAGATATAAGAAGTGTGTCGATGTTGCTAGAGAGCTATTGCCGAAACGGAAGAGTCTGTTCTGATGTGTCACAATGAACAATAAGTTGATGATCTTTTTGTTGGAAATCACAAATTTGTTGTGAGCAAATGCATTTGATAGTATTTGTATTGACACACAAAATCAAATGATGTATAATGATGATAAATACCGACAAAATGAAGTTGAGGTGATTTCTTTGAAGTATTACATCAAAAGCATGTCAAGCTCGCAGATGATAATAATAAGAAACCTGGAAGCTCATACAGATGAGATCATAGAGCATATAATCAAACTGGTGCTAATGCCAGGTCATTCTGCGAGAAATCATTGGAAAAGTGAAATCGCAGCTCAAATCAAGTCTGTAAAGAAACTTGATGGTAAGAATAGGTTTCCGACCGCAGACCAATTATATGCGTGGACATACAAAAAAGATCAGGATCTTGTTACTGATGAGAAATGGATGAAAGTCACTATTGAAGAGATCGAGGATGAATACAACATAGAAGTAACAGATACTGTCAATAGCATTTGCGTTCGTGTAGACGAAATCTGTCAAAACTACTTCAAATGGCTTGCGGATGAACTGTCGGATGCAGGTAAAGTAACATCTTCTAGGATATATCAGAAACTTGATGAACTTCTGTGATTAGAACAAGGAGATCAAATGATAATCTTTAGAAGACGTAAGACATATATTAAAGGTGAGGAGATTCATGGGAATATCATTATACTGCCAAAAGACAAAAACCTCATACGATCTAGGATGCATCGGCTTTATGCTACTCAGGAAGAAAGTTGCTGTGCTCTGTAATGAAGAATTTGGCAAGCACTATGACGCGATCACAAACGCACCTTTGTCAGAGCCTGATCGAGACAAGTTCTTCCAAGAGTTCGATGAAAGAACGATGCAACTTATTTCAGAAAAGAAGATAAGTCCGAAGATAGTTGACTTCTGTTTACAGTCTGACATCGAAGGTCGCATCCACTATGGGGCATGTAAGATGATATATGGACGTATCAAGGATCACGATGATAATATCAGATATGGATATTCAGGACAACCAGATTGCTTCATGTTCTCTGATTTCAAGGATCTATTAAAAGAGTGCATCGACAACAAATGTGATCTTGTTTGGAAGTGACGTCAATGCTAAATAGCTCTCAAAAGTAATATGCCAGCTCACAGCAGCAAGTTACTACGCTTGCTGCTGTTTTACTAGCAACATGTACTAGATGTTATCACTTGATTTGTGCAAGCCTACAAAATATACGGTTCATATCATCATTTGATGATATTCATATTGACTTTCCAAATCAAATGATTTATAATTAGTGTAGTAGGAAAATAATAACCTTGAACATCTCGATTGACAAACACACGGTCACATGATATAATGAAATTGAGTTAGGTCAGCGGAGCATGTTCTTAGCAAACTGCCACCCGGCCATAAAAGAGTTCTTCTGGTACTCGCAGATCATGGAGCAGAGCGGGAGGATGTCGTCATCCTCAGTGAGACCGTGAGCATCGAGCCACTCGTTGAAGCGTCTCTCAAGGTCATCGTTCGTGAACGGCTCTTCCATCATCCGCTCCTCGATGATGTCGGTGTAGACGGTGTCGATGGTAACGTCCAGAGCATACTGCATGTTAGCGTTCATAATGTACCTCCTATTGGATGTGTTTCTCCTAGGGACGGGAGATGATGGTCGGATAGACAAGTTGCATTAAGAAACAGGCTATGAACCTGAACTCGTTATATATAGTATAACCGATTATTCGGTATCTGTCAATTGTAAGTATTAACGAATATTCGGTATCACCATTAGCTGTATTTCACAAATAGAGGAGATTGTTATGCCATTACGATATAAAATTGATGTATTAGAACAGTTAAAGAAAGCAGGATATTCTACATACCGCCTATCTAAAGAGAGTATATTGAGCGGCTCTACCATTACAAAATTGAAAAAGCAGCAAACTATATCATGGAGTAATCTTGAAACACTTTGCCGTCTCCTACACTGCCAACCAGGAGACATACTAGAATACGTTGACTACCCTGAATGATTTTGAGAAGTAGACAAGTATCTTTCTCTCGTTATTACAAGTGTAACCTTGTATAATGATAGTACAAATACCGAAAAATCCATAAATGAGGTGATATAATGAACTATATCTATTGTCCATCAGAAGAAGACGTAAAAGCATGTATGTCTGAGACCGAGCCTCTGATCGTAGCAATTGCCTTTGATGGGTATGAGACATTGATCGGGACATTAGAAGAGGGGGTAGAGCATCATATCCTGTTAATGAAGTGTGGTCGCAGCAGTCTTGATTTGGATAAATACTTCCGTTTCTATGTAGATGATAAGCATATAGAGTGGACATTTGCATGTCCCTCAGATTACAAAAACATTTGTATCGAAGGACGTCGAATCACCCAATACTATAAAGATGGATTTGATGCTATCACCGATTTCAAGAATACATTTGAATGTGATGTAGACATAGATATTCCATCTCGGTACAGATACCAGCTTAAACTGATGTCAATGACACAACAATAGATGGAAGGTTGATTACATTATAAGGAGTGTTGAACATGGTAAGATATATTAAGTCTGGAACTGAAGTAAAGATCTCAGGTCTCGAAGAGATTCTAAAGTGGGCGGAGGATAGGCCGATCGCATGTATATCCGCATGTACGGATGACAACTCTGGAAAGCCAGATGAACGTGCTAATGCAACAAATAGACTGCGAGCAAGGATTCAAGCGAGATATGATTTTGTTGAAGTAAACGGAGGATGGCTAGAACCGCTCGAAGACGGCGGATCTAAAGAAACTACTGAGGAGAGTTTCATCGTCATTGGAAATAAGTATGATTCCCCTGTTGGAAGTGTTGATGGGTTCATTGATGATATGGTAGCGCTTTGCAATGAGTTTAAGCAATGGGCTGTCCTTGTCATCGACTATGCAGAAGACATCTCAAAAATAACGCCAGAACAAAGAAAAATGCGCTCCGATGCATACAAGACGTTTTCTGATCCTAAATACATCGAAGATGATCTTATCGATCAGCTTGGTGGGGAAGATGCGGTATCAAATGAATACGATGTATATGATGATGTAAACAGCATCCCAGAGGATCTTGATGTTTACGAGCTTCATGGTGTATACTACGATGGAAACGGTGCAGTAAAAAGAGAGTTCTTTAATGTGACCCCTAAACATATCGCTTCATACTTCACTACGACTGCGCGTAAAGCGGGTGCATCGAAATTCACACTTCTCAGTTCTATGCAACTTCGTGGTAGATATGTAGCTGATAGTCTTGCACACAAGTATCAGGTTGGGTGGAATAGCAGACTGCCAATTGAGGCGCAAGTAGACTTGATCAATCGGTATATGAACTCACGTTTCTACCCAAGTCATCTTAAATCCACATATGATGAGCTGTCTATACGAAGAAACAATAAATGAGGTAAAAGTTAATAAAAAGTTTACAAATATCGACTTGCATCTGATTGACAAAAACTGTGTATTGTGATATAATTAAGATGGCTAAAGGGCAACTATGGCCACGCGATCCTCGCGATAAAGACCTGTCAGAATGGGCGTTCTGGCAGGTCTATTCTTTTTGTAATGATTCATTGTGTCGCATGGTACAATGGGTCATTTTTTTATTCCTCTCACTCGTTATAATAGATGTAGGAAAATGTACGCATAACATCAATGTACAAAGCATATCGAAACGGAGGAATAATATCATGACTTTACTTGAACTTCAAAAGGTACTCGGTGAGCAGATCAATGCTGTTACAAAGACCGACATGACAAAGGAAGAGCGGTCTGAGGCCATCAAGACTGCTGATACCGTTGCAAAGCTCGCAAAGCAGATGATCAACAATGCTGATGTTGTACTCAGAGCAGACAAGCTGATCAATAGCGGTATGTCTGAGAATAGCAGCATCAACGGTCTGGTGAAGTAAAGATGCGTAAGCCATATACTCAGGAGCAGATAGAATTTCTTGTAGAGTGCGGAAAAACTATGACACCTGCGGAGATCGTTCTAGCTTATAATGAGAAGTATCATGAAGGACGTACAAAACGTGGTATTCGGGACTTCATGACTTCAAAAGGCATCTCGTTCGTTTACACTAAGAACACTTGGGCGGATGGTTTTACCGAAGAGCAGAAGATTTTTATGCGGATGTACGGTGATAAGATGTCCCGGCAGGAGTTGACGGATAAGTTCAATGATACGTTCGGAACATCTATGAGCTATAACACTATCCGCGGTTGGTGCATCAGAAACAAGATCGCATCCCCTAATGGTGACTGTAAGTTCACATCGGAAACTTCTCCCAGATGGGCGATGGGATTATCTAAAGAAGAATTTCGTTCTCACTATTCAGAGGAATCTTATTCTGAGATGACAAAGCAAAAGAACGTAAAACATCATATTGGAGATGAAGTCATCCGACATGATATTCCTCACATCTGTGTGAATGATGAGTTCTGTCAAGGTATCGACCATCGGCTTGAGAAGAAAGATAGATATGTTTGGGAGCAGGCCAATGGTGTTATTCCAGAGGATCACATGATCATCCATCTTGATAATGACCCTATGAACTGCAACCTCGATAATCTCAGATGCATCCCTACCAGATTCAGAACGTTTCTCGCTAAAAACAGATGGTGGGATGCATCTCCTGACATGAAAGAAGCCATTTTGAAATGGTGTGAGCTGTTTTACGCTCTACAAGATGCAAAGCAAAACGTAGAACCTTAATTACAACTTGATTTGATAAATTGAAAGTGTTGGAGTTATTTGCTTGTGCTCGATCTATCGGACGGAGTCAATAATAATCAGTGAAACCGAAAGGACGGATGAACATGTTGTATGCAAAAGTTCCTATGGGCGGCATTGTAATGCCTGAGCATGAAGAGGCTATCGCAAAGGCACTCAATATGAGTAAAGAAGCAATCGCAAGGCTGACTTCTGGAGCGGATTATGTCACAGAAAACTTGGAGATCGTACCTCTTGGCAAAGGTGAAAATGTCAAAGTTACGGATGTCAAGATCGGTGCTGAGGCTATCAAGGCATTGATGAACAGCAAGGGAATCGATAGTACAAAGGTTTTCAATGTATTGGAGGAGATCGAAGTACCAAGAGATGTGTTTCGGTATTGCAATTCAATGGAATGGTATGACATTTGCACATTGTTTGGCAGGGCTGAGTCGAGATTTGCGAGAGTGCTGCGTCTGCTTCATTTTGACAATATTCCGGCAATCATTGGCTACTACGAATACCGTATGATGCGAGAATCTGTCATTCTGTTAGATGCAAACGGAGTGTCAGAAGACTATTGTCCTCTTACAAGAGATGATGGGAGTATCATTCGTTCTCTCGGTTCTATTGGATACTCCTTGGAGAACGGATGGTCAGAGGAAATGGAGAAGTATTTCCAGCAAAAGCTAGAAGAATATAAAAGAGAACATGCCGATGATGAAGATGATGAATAAACTGGATGTGATAATTTGAAAGTGTTGGAGCTATTTGCTGGTACTCGTTCTATCGGTAGAGCATTTGAATCTAGAGGTCACGAAGTCTACTCTGTTGAGTGGGACAAGAAGTTCGATGATATAGACTTGTATGCAGATATTGGGACTGTTACAGCGGAGCAGATCTTGAATGACTTTGGACATCCAGATGTCATTTGGATGAGTCCAGACTGCACATCGTTCTCGATCGCTGCGATCAGCCATCATCGAAGAAGAAATGAAGAAACAGGAAATTTAGACCCGGTGAGTGATTACGCAAAATTCTGCGATACAGTAGACCAACATTGTCTTGATCTTATTCGTGATTTGAAGCCACGGTTTTATTTCATTGAGAATCCTCGTGGTGGGATGCGAAAAATGACATGGATGCAAGGTATCCCTCGATACACTATCACATATTGTAGGTACGGAGACACTAGGATGAAGCCTACTGACATCTGGACTAATCATCCAGATCCTCAGTTCAAGCCTCCTTGTAGGAACGGAAGTCCTTGTCATCAAGCAGCCCCTAGAGGCAGTAAAACTGGTACACAAGGACTTCAAAATGCAATGGAGCGGAGTAGGATACCAGACAAGCTCTGTCAGCACATCGTAGACATTTGTGAACAATTCGATGGTGTTGAAACAGAGCTCATGCTAGACACAAAACAAATCAAATTATTCTGATAGGAGACAATTATTATATGTCGTTGAAATTAGGCAGCCTGTTTTCAGGCATTGGAGGATTTGAATTGGTCGGTAGCTGGTATGACATAGAGCCTGTATGGGCTTCTGAGATTGAGCCAGCACCTATCCGTATCACCACAAAGCACTTCCCTGCTATGAAGCATTATGGCGATATTACAAAGATGCATGGTAATGATGTAGAGCCGGTAGATATTATCACAGGAGGCTCGCCTTGTCAGGATCTGTCCGTAGCAGGAAAGAAAGCTGGCATTTCCGCAACTTGCGTATGCTGTGAGAAACAGTATCCTGTAGATAAAGTAGGACAAACATGTCCGGAATGTGGTGGTGACATCATATCTACACGAAGCGGTTTATTCATGGACTATATCAGAATTATCAGAGAAATGAGGGAATCGGCTAATGGCGAATATCCGAAGATCGTTGTTTGGGAAAACGTCCCAGGAGCTCTCAGCTCCAACAACGGAGACGACTTCCATGCAGTCCTGCAAGAGTTCGCAGGCTTACTCGGCGAGAAACTTCCAAAGTTTAGACCTCCGCAATGGCAGCCGTCAGGGCAGATTATGGGGGACAGAGGTTCTCTTGCTTGGAGGATCCTGGATGCCCAATACTGGGGAGTCCCCCAACGTAGACGTAGGATCTTCCTTGTCGTCGATCTTGATGGACAACGTGCCGGAGAAATACTATTTAAGCCAGACAGCTTGCGAAGGCATACTCCGAAGAGCAGAACGCCGTGGAAAAACTTTACCGAAGCGACTAAAGTCAGCATTGGAGGGTCAGATCGAGAGTATGAGATCTACGGACTCTCAGCAGTAAATCCTAATTGTATGAAGTCCGATAACCCTAGAAGTGGTTTTTACAAGACGGAATTGTCAAGGACACTTGATACAAACGGAAACAATCCAAATTGTAATCAGGGCGGAAATGTCATTGTTGAGCTAGGCAGCACAAATGAGATAAAGTGTTACAATCCAGAAGATCCTCAGTCTGCCAGGATATATGATGAAAATGGAATCTGGCATTGTCTGGCTGCTAATTCTAATGGTGGTCAGGCAAGAGATGGTGTGCTTCAGTCCATACAAATGCGTGACCATCCGTATGTAGTGGATGTAAATAGCACAGATGCAAGATATACTGAGGTCAATGGAGTCGTCGGAACTATCACAGCAAGGATGGGAACAGGCGGAGGAAACATACCACTTGTGGTCCAACAAGACGATACAAATGATGATATCTACTGTGTTGGTAGTTTCTTTGAGGTAGCGATCAACAAATCATGCACTTTGCTCTCCAGAGATTATAAGGGAGCTCCATTATTATGCTATGCAGCTACGGAAAAAGATAGTTCATCAGTATATTGTCTCGATAGTTTCTTCTGTACATCTGTTGATGCTGCTTGTACGCTAAAAGCAACAGACTTCAAAAGCCCACAACTCGTATCCTATATAACAGAGGATTCAGAGGATAAGTCTAGTGGAGGAATCAGATATAATATGAATGACGTTGATCATGTTCGAGATATCGTCCGCAGACTTACTCCTACAGAAGCAGAGCGACTACAAGGATTTCCAGATGAATGGACTGCCGGGGAATCTGATTCAGCTCGGTACAAGGCTATCGGAAACTCCGTGGCTCTTCCATGTGTAAGCTATGTAATGTCTGGTGTCGTGGATGCACTGGATCAATAACAAAGAGAAGTAGGCTCACCGTGTTTTTGATATACGGTGAGCCTATCTATCTTCTTATGATGTTATTTTCCAGACTTTTCCCTGTTGCAGTTTACACACAGCATGACGCAATTTGCAGAATCTGTCTTGCCACCAGAGTGCCATGGGATGTGATGATCTCCCTCCATTTTGTCTATCTCAAAGTGCTTACCGCAATTAGGACAGATACCATTCTGCCGTTCATATGCCTCTCTCTTTTGACTATCAGAAAACGCACGAAGATTCAGGTACTTCTCTTTTCCAGTAAGGACATATGTATAAATTCCTCGTTTTGCAGTCACTTCATCATCCTGCATCAGTTTTGAGATGCGCTGTTCAAGCGTAGCAGGGTCAAGAGTATCATCCTTGTGCTCAAAATACAATTTGCCCCAGTCGATCCCTTTCATTTCCTTGCGATAATTTGTGAAGATCGTGTTTACCCAGTTGATGACAGTCTGGAAGTACATCCACATAGGTGCCGCTGTGGTATCATGTTGATGCTCTGCCATATAAAGATCAACATCTTTACCCTCTGTAAGAGCTATCCAATGTATTGCAGTTTCAAGGTATGCTTGACGAATCATTTTGCCAGATAGCAGTTTGTCTCCTAGCTTGCTTGCTGCACATCCAGGCTTGCTGAAGTATCTCTTTGCATCAGACACCCAAGATCCTGAATACACAGCGTTTCGCAGTTCTTGTTCATACAACTGCTCTCCAGCAATATTTATCGTTCTAAACCAGTCAAGTTTCTCTTTATCATCTCCGTTGCAGATGTAGATCATAAGTTTGTAGTTCAATATCTGTTCTTTCTCAGGATTTGTGAGGTTATGGAAATATCTATTGTTGATCGAGAAGTCACCATTGATGTATCTGCAAAGACTGATCGTCCTCTGTTGGCCATCTAACAATTCATAATTGCCATTACCATCATCGCACCAGTACATGACATTCAGCGGAAATCCCTTGATAACGGTATCAATAACTGCATCGCGCTCTTTTGGGTCATATACAAACTCTCTTTGGAACGCAGGACGGATGTTGAGTTTTCCTCCGTATCCGACTACACCATTTATTGCGCTGTCTATGTAACCATCGAATACGTCACGAACAGAAATCTCTTTAAGCTCGATTCTCATTGATTATTCTCCTTATAAATATTCTGAAGTATGTTTTTGTCAGATATCCGCTAGTTTCGTTTACGGTATAGCAGCTTTTACTTGGTTGTGAATCATGATGAATCATAGGTGCGTATCTCGCACTCTTCATATTATAAAAAGATCGTCCGTCCATATGTTGATACATATTTGTGTAAAAATGGGTGCAAAGAGAATTACCTGCTTCAGTACATCCAACTATCTCAAATTGATCAGGATTATATCTATCAAGGAATGTGATCGGAACGCCAATTACCCCATCATAATCACAAGGTATATCAGCAGTCTTTTCCACATGAATAGCATCATAGTTGTCGTACTTTGGATATTCGTCTGGTGAATAGGATTTGTAGAGTATGAGGTCTTCATGTCTTTGAGGGTAGTCAAGATTTGTGTACCATCTTACGCCTTTTACACGAATATACTTGATACCATCACTATCAACTCTGCATCCAGATGCTTCAAGTGGGTAATCGTCTGGAACGCGAAACTCTCGATCACCACTGTGTATACTAGCTCCGAGCCATACTTTATTATCCTTGATAAGCGGGAAAAAATCTTTGTATGTGATAGCGTTTACATTTCCGATGATAAGGAACTTTTTGTCGTACTCTACAAGCTGTGCAATGTACTCTTTGAATAGAGAGAACGGAGGATTTGTAACTACGATATCAGCTTGCTTCAAAAGTTCGATGCACTCATCGGATCTGAAATCTCCGTTTCCATCCAGTAGTTCCGGCTTGCCGTCAACGGACTTTAATAGTAGCTCAACATCAGTCAAGTCAACTGCGCCATCTTCATTCAGATCATCTACATGGGTTATCTCGATCTTATATGGCTTGCGTTCCGATGTCTCTTTGCCAACAACATCACCATCATCAAAAAACGACAACTGTGTATACACGACCGGAGACCCAGCATAGCAAGTGCATATCAGCTTTTTCAAGCCCAGATGATTGAAGTTGATTGCAAAGTATTTGAAAAAGTTGCTCTCATACGGATCATCGCAGTTGCAGAATACGACTTTACCCTTGAAATGCTCCTTGTAATGACGAAGCTCGTTCTCAATGTCTACGAGCTGAGTGTAAAACTCATCCTTCTTCGCTTTAGCGGCATCACTGAGAGCCTTATTTGTGTTAGCCATGAGGAAACTCCTATCATCTTGTTGTACAGTTTATTGACAACATATACTTATATTTATTATAGCAGAGAATGTGCTCGGTGTCAATTCACATCTGAAATAAGTAGCAATATGAACAATTGATGTGTATACGATTTGTTGTGTACACACAAACATTTTTTGTTCTCACAGAATCGTTGTGTATAGTGGAGGTGGTAGTCTTGAAGAAGCCAAAAAGAATCCCTATATACAAATCTATATGGTGCAAGATACGGTATTGGCAAATGATGTATGATATGCCAGATGAAGAGCTTGCATTGATACTTGGTATATGTGATAGGACGATTAGAGAGTATGATAAATGTGCTGACAATTTGACACTTTGTAGAGTAGATAAGTTTTTAGTTGCTACTGGCATGACATTAGATGAGCTTTTATGTAAATAGGATATAAATAACCATTGACAAGCTGAGTTAAACATGATATAATATAAGTGCAATTATATTATATCCTAGAACACAGAAAGGATATATTATGAAAATGTTAAAAGCAACGCAATTGCCATCTGGGAGGTGGAGAACACAAGTATATTTAGGCAAGGATGATAAGGGTTCAAAGAAGTTCAAATCTTTTACAGCCGACTCTGAGGATGAAGCCATCTGGTTAGCAATGGCCTATAAAAAAGAACATCCTACTCCAGAAGCGCAAGAGCATTATGTAACATTGCGCGAGGCATTCGAGCAGTATATTGGGTCAAGAAACAATATCCTGTCGCCGTCTACCATCCGAGGATATGAAATCATCATGAACAACCGCTTTTCTGCAATAATGGACAAAGTATGCAAGGATATTACAATAACAGACATTCAATCAGCAGTAAATGCAGATTCCATCGAATTAAGCCAAAAAACGATAAAATCTTCGTTTGGACTTCTCAAAAGTGTACTATCCGCACAGGGCATAGAGTTTAACTGGAAGAAGATAACTCTCCCGCAAAAAAGAAAAAAGACAATCACTCTTCCAAATGTGAATGAAATACTTAGTGCAGTAGTAGGCACTGAGATTGAGCTCCCATGCTTATTGGCTATGTGGTGTTCGATGCGTATAAGCGAGATCAGAGGACTTCAGTTCAAAGATATTTCAGCCGATGGGAGAACGATTCACGTCCAAAGAGTTCGGATGTACCTCAATGGGAAAGATGTTGTTCATGATCGAACAAAGACATATGAGAGTGACAGAATAATAGAACTACCAGAATATATCTACGGATTGATTAACAAAGTCCCACACACTTCAGATAATGACTTCATTGTATATCAGGGATATAACCTCATATATAAAAGATACAGAGCGCTGATGAAATCTCGGGGATATGACACTACATTTCATAAACTGCGTCATTGCTTTGCTACTACCCTGCACGAGCTTGGAATACCAGAGAATTACATTCAAAAGATGGGCGGATGGAGTACAGATATTGTTATGAAGTCTGTCTATACGCACACCATTGCCTCTAAAGAGACGGAGTACGGAAACATTATCAATGATTACTTTGTGAACGCGATCTCAAAACGAACGACTTAACTTCGTTTGCACGGTGTTTGCACGAATCATCATTTTCTCGAATCATAGGCATTTATGAGCAGATATTCGAGGGTTCAAATCCCTCCTTCTGCGTACCAGAAAAAATGCCTATGTTTCGACAAAACAACGAAACATAGGCATTTTTCATACATGGTGTTTGGAATTTGAAGCGCAGATATGGAGTTATATTTCCGTATTTGCAGTTATGGTTTGCACAAAGTTTGCACGAGCGTTTGCACGCTCATAAAGAAAAAGAGACATTTTGTAAGCTCATTTAACAAAGTAGGATATATATATAATTGCACACAGCACCCTCAGCTCCGCCAAGCTGGGGGTGTTTTTTTTGTAACTCATACTCGTTATATAAGGTAGGAGGTGTTTGAGATGTCAGACCTAGTTTGCCAATTTTGTAACAAAGAGGCTGATGAACTATACCCATGCTTGGACAGGATGATCTGCATCCACTGCCTTATGGATGTGTTCTATCAGAATCTGTATCAAAACCATATTGAGGAGGATAAAAAGAATGACCAGCAGTCAAACGATGGAGATCATTGATGGCTACCCTGCTACAGTCGTAGTCATTAAGGATGTTCCGGATCATATCAAGTACCAGGTGATGTAATATTATACACAATAACATCAAATAATAGGACATTGTCCATTTGATGTTCCGCAGGCATCTGCGGTGTATGATCAGACTCAGCTTGTGTGAAAGCAAGCTACGTTACGGAGGAATGGCTAGAAATAGCCAAATAGTTACCTTGTGAGTGTACTTCCAGCTCCAAGCTCTAAGGTCAGTGGTCAAACAGTTCTGAATTGTAGGAACAGCGCTGCTGGCGGCAAAACCCTCTGATAACATTGTCGTGGGAGAATTTACTCCGAGAGGAGATGCACTTTAATTCTAGTGCGTAAAACTACATGAAAGGAGAAGTAGTTAAAATCTGAATATAATTATACGATTTTAATGAAATAGTTTATATGAGAGTACAGTTAATAGCGCATACACCACTACCAGAGCATATCGTAGCCGCCGCTGCGAAGCTGTGCTACTCGGATGTTGGTGCTACAGAACTTATGGATGGCCTAACTGATGATAAGGCAGAGCACTTTGTAGAGATGCTATCTGAGATCGGACACGAGAGTCCTATCGAGCACGCAAGTTTTACTTTTGCTATCGAGGGTGTAAGTAGATCCTTATTAGCCCAGATAACAAGACATCGACTTGCTAGTTTTTCTGTGCAGAGTCAGAGATATGTCAAGATAAACGATTTTCATTTTGTGATCCCACATGAGATCGAATCCAATGAACAGGCTCGTGAGACATTCATGAAGGCTATTGATACAACTATCGCTGCATACAACGACCTCTCTATCATCCTTGGTGAGAAGCACTATAATGAACTGGTGGACCGCGGTGTATCTGAGAAAGAGGCAAGGCGCAGAGCTGAAAAGATGGCTATCGAAGATGCAAGGTTCGTTCTTCCAAATGCATCTGAGACGAAGATGGTAGTGACCATGAACGCAAGGGAGCTATTACACTTCTTCCGTCTGCGCTGTTGCGGACGAGCTCAGTGGGAAATCAGAGAGCTTGCAAGAGCTATGTGGGAGGAAGTCTACAAGGTGTCCCCTGCCCTGTTCAAGTATGCTGGCCCTGCATGTGTACATGGTAAATGTCCAGAGGGTAAGATGTCATGTGGTAAGATGGATGATATGAGGAGGATTTATGGAGGAGAACGAGAAGAACACCCTTGATGTTGATAGATTCATCCTTGAATCATACATCATATTATGTGACAATTACAGCCCCATTCTAGCTTACATTGAAGGAAAATATATCGACGACGAAAATACAAAGTCATATCTTCAAAATATGCTTGAGCTCATTGATGATTTAATAGAATGTATTGAAATAGTATATAAGGACGTAATTGTATCCTTCAACGAATATTATAAGGTTCGTGAGCTAGTGGATGATCCAATACATTACACGTTGCAAGGGATCTTCAATTGGATATCATTTGTTTCAGAGACATACAAGTTGGATAATACTGCATCAAAATATATACTTCTAAGGGATATTCAAAGTATCATTTCAAAAGTAGACAGAATCCAATCGGTAAGCAAAACGGTTTCTGATGTTATCCATGATAGCGAAAAAGGCGTTTACAAATACTACGAGAATCATGCACTTGATAGTATCGAACCAGCCAAATTAGCCTATATTGTAGCGAAAAATATCAGCACATCATGGTCTGAATACGATAATGGCATATCCCCATATTCAACGGTTTGTGTAAGGTCAATTGACATAATGAAATTGTATCAGTGGATGTTTCCACAAAAGGAGTGGTAATCATGAAACTTACAGCAATTTACGGTTCTCCATATGATGTGCAAGCTGTGACAAACGTAATTCTCAGTTATGAAGTATCATTTCATGTAGATCCAGGTAGCATCGATGACTTCAGGCCATTTCAGATCGAATTTGATCTTTGGTCTATTGACGCTTGCAAGCTAAATGAAGTAGTAAGAGAGCTTCAGCACCTTGTTGAAGATAATGTCACAGAGCATTTTTATATTACTGTCGAGCACGATAGTATTAAAAAGCGATTTGAAATCGCGTGTTTTGACATCTACATCGAGGAAGATAGCTTTGCTTCTAAGGAGCAGATACGATGAATTTAGATGACGCGAATTATTTTGAACCACTTGCTGCAAGGCTATATGGCAAAAAGGAACTAAAAGAGAACACCAAGCTGAAGCGGAAGTTCCTGTATATGGAGGGCATCATTCGATTCTTGAATCTGTATTGCCAGAATGAACTTGGCTCCGGTAAAGTAGACATACAGAAAGTCTGCCTCTGGGTCAACTCCCCATGGTTCGAGAATCATATGCTCTGGAGCCTGCGAAACATCCATGATGTATATAGGTATCTGGAGCGAGACATCCTAAACAATGTCCCTCTTTACAGACTGCTAGATATCTCTGATCATCTCAGAGGTATTCTGGAACGAGATCACATTGAGGCATTACAACAGGAAATGATGCAGGAGGCGGAAAAGTATCCCTGCTTGAAGTGTATTTGGTATTATATCAAGATGACATCTCTTGGAGTGATCTCTGAATGTGAACGTCCATCATCTAGTGAGTTTCGCCTTAATCGAGATAGATGCCTTAATATTCATCGTGTTCATTCATGTCAGTATTGTACTACGATCGATACTGTCCCTGAGAAGATCAAAAAGATGCAATTGCCAAGCAGATCACAGAGGCGCGATGGTGATATTGAGGAACGAATATCAGCGTGCAGAGAACGCTGGCAGAAAAAGTATGATGCTCTTGATAACGCAGTTATCCCATCTTCCTTTGAGACGATGGATCTTGCAACACTGAAGAAACAGATAGAAGAGAACCCTTTTTCCGATTTTGCACGAGTATGCAATTACAAGCAGTCGTATACGGATATTTACAGGAATCTACAGGAAGCAATGGTTCTGGAAGCAATGATAGAGTTTGTAGAGATATATGCCAAAACAGAAATCGGTACGAGCTACATCGCAGACATTGCGAAAATCGCAGAGTACGTTTACAAAAAGCGACCGAGTAACAAACTAAACTTTGCTACAAAAGATGAGATCTACAAATGGCTTGAAGATATGATCTTAGCAGGAGAAGACATAACAAGGTTCTGCAAATACTCTGAGGAATGAGCATCATAGAGGCGAATCACATTTTGGTTCGCCTCTGTTGTTGACCTTATATATAATTAAATACCCTTACTAGGAGCTGATGGTATATGAATGATATGGAGCTTGTGATCCCTAATGCTGGTATCACTATAAAGCCTGGTGATACAATTAGATTGGGTCGATTTGACCGAAAGGAATGGCTCGTTGGATTTGGATGGTACGGATATGGTGGAAATCGGCCTGTTTGTGGATGGTATCTTACAGATAAGATGTCAAAAGAAGTCAAGCCGATCCAGTTGCCAGACCTTGACGACATATACCTTGTGGAATCATAAGGAGCGTGATTATAGTTGAAACAGATATACAACGAGGGCAGAGTTGTAGGAATGTCTGCATATGAGCTGTATGTAAGAAATGCAAAAAATGCAGATCCTAATACTCCCCCAGCGTCTGAAAAAGAGTGGCTTGCTTCTACACTTGCTATGGGTTCATCGTTGCTACTTCGTGTAGGCGCAGGTGTTGGAACAAACTGGCCATCATATATAGATATTGCACTACCAAATAACAGCAGACTTACCGCTGCAAATACGATCATGGCATCATTCTTTTATGGGGATGCTGCAGTGGATGCTATATCTGATACTGGAACTGGGTGGGCTACAAAAGTAACAGACTATGGTCCGCTTATCAGTAATACGGAGGATAGTCATCCAGATACAGGATTGACCCCGCCGTCTAAAGTTAATGAGCTAGATATCAGTGAAGATGTTATCGAGCAGATGAAGGAGTATTGCAAGATCTTCGATGGTATTGCATACCAGCAAGGAACTTGGAAACAAAATCCAAATGACCCACCATATATGGACTTCTCTGCGGATATGACAGGACGTGCATATATTCGTCTTTTGATAAAAGAGGAAATAAAGAAACCGTTCTTTGTTCTGTTCACAGGTTTTACGAATAAGATCGTAGATATGGGTGAATCTGGATTTGATAGCTCTGTCAACAGTCCAGCTCCGCAGGATGGTGACTTCTTGGGACCATGGCAATTCCCATGGTCGTCAAAGATCATGTTCTCAATTAGTCCACTGATTTTGGAGTATATCGAACAATGTAGTGAGCAGACAGTAGATATTACAGCATTGCAGATATATAATACCCCGTATATTTATATGTATCGTATGAAAGATGGTGGCGGAGTACCGGAGCCGGCTGATCTTAAAGATGTACATCATTATATTATGATGCAGAAGATATATGGGTACATGTCTCAGGCGTTTATCGACACATACTGTATGTCCGCATCATATATCGCTGATACAATGTATACTGGCGGAACTGCTGAATGGTTTGGAGCAAGTGAATTGCTGCTAACAATGTTTATCCAGACAGAACTATCAAACGGAGCATGGAGGTATGGAGAGAAGGGTATAAACTCGCCATATGCATATTTCCTAATGGGTGGAAACCCATCATACGATGCACCAGGGTATAATTTCATGCTTGTACCTGTAGATAAAAGAACTGGTATGATATCAATAGCACAACCAACTCCAAAACATAACATTATGCGAGACAGTAGCACATATGCTAAATTTAATTATACAAGTGAAGATAGCAAGAAATATCTTGGAAGTTGGTGGAATGGTGCTGTAAGTCAATCAGATAATGGCCTTGCCACATGGGGTCCGTATACAGATCATCCTGTCCACCGTGTCGCGATACCCGATGTTACAGCATACTTTTACCCAAATGCGTTAGTACCAAAGCCGGATGAGTCGGAATATGGATATGATTATTATTCTTGGCTAAATGACACTCCAGCTTATGGTAACATGATATCTGAGGAAGACTGGGTATACAATAAGATCCATGATGATTACAAGAAGCTCTCCTGCATAGAGTTCATGATAAAAGCATCACAGCATTATCTGTCTATGTCATATAAATCTCTATCGTCTCGTCAGTCTGATATTACTCAGTCATTCCACCAGTATATCTTCGAGAAGTCTTCTGTGGAAGCAACAATAAGTGCTGGAATAAATACTTCAACAAATAAGTTCAATACAATACTATCTACATTGATCTCTATGAAAGCTACACTGGACATAGCTAACTATTTCTCCCCTGCTGATATATCTATTGTGAGAACTGATGATGGTACTGATTATACTACACGGTATCGGTCTGATGATCACAAGATATGGTGTGCTGTAAGCACAGCGAAGGATGGGACGAATAAGGCTATATCCCTGATAGATG
>ODAJ012174665.1_pt1 | contig 56963 bp, 41 predicted proteins | sample 1539241 | NCBI WGS metagenome assembly ODAJ01 (sample SAMN02144231, study PRJEB22623) | gut metagenome | biome: sheep rumen | host: Ovis aries | place: New Zealand | reverse complement strand
AAGGTTGAGGGCATCAACAATAAGATAAAGGTCATGAAGCGCAATGCATATGGTTTTAGAGACGACAAGTATTTTACCCTGAGGCTCTACGCTCTACACGACTGCCGTATCACTCGAAATGTCGGATGAACCAATTTTTCTTCATACAACATTAACGAGGTATTCGCCGAATAGTAAATTGACTGAGCAAAATCAGTAAAACACCCTCTATTTGAATCCGTGTAATCAAAGATATCTTCGATATCAGTGATAAAGATTGTGAATGAATCCGTGTTATCAGTGAAATCTGTGTGAGATAAAAAAACAAAGAAATCTGCGCCATCTGTGTAATCTGTGTGAGATAAAGAAATGAAAATTTTAGTTACTGGAGCCAAAGGCTTCGTCGGGAAAAACCTCTGTGCCTCGCTGAAGAACATTCAGGAAGGCAAAGACCGAACCCGCCCCAACCTTCATATAGAAGAAGTGATGGAGTTCGACATCGACACCGACCCGTCGCTGCTCGATGACTACTGCCGCAAGGCTCACTTCGTGTTCAACCTTGCGGGCGTCAACCGCCCCAAGGACACCGAAGAGTTCATGAAGGGAAACTTTGGATTCGCCTCCACGCTGCTCGACACGTTGAAGCGCCATGGTAACACTTGCCCAGTGATGCTCTCCAGTTCGCAACAGGCCTCGTTGACCGGCCGTTTTGGCAACAGTGAGTATGGCCGCAGCAAGAAAGCAGGAGAAGACCTGTTCCTGCGTTATCAGGAAGAAACGGGTGCCAAGGTGCTGGTCTATCGCTTTCCGAACCTCTTCGGCAAGTGGTGCCGCCCCAACTATAATTCTGCCGTGGCAACGTTTTGTAACAACATTGCTAACGACCTGCCCATTCAGGTGAACGACCCCAGCGTGGAGCTGGAATTGCTGTACATCGACGACCTGGTGGCTGAAATGCTCGATGCCCTCGAAGGCCGCGAACACCGCTGTGAGTTCGATGGGCTGGAGGTTGTTCCTTTTCCCGCAAATTGCGGTGAAAATAGTGCATCCGAAGAGAAAAATCTGCGAAATCTCCCTCATCAGCGAGATCAGCGGCTCGACGCAGTCGGCAGATACTGTTACTGCCCAGTGACCCATAAGGTGACACTGGGCATAATTGTGGATTTGCTCCACAGTTTTGCCCAATTGCAGCAGACGCTGATGATTCCCGAGATACCCGAAAACAGCTTTGAGAAGAAACTGTTCAGCACTTACCTGAGCTATCTGCCTCGCGAGAAAGCCATCTTCGACCTGAAAATGAACAAGGACGAACGTGGATCGTTCACCGAATTGGTACACACATTGAACTGTGGACAGGTGAGCATCAACATCTCCAAGCCAGGCATCACCAAAGGACAGCACTGGCACCACACCAAGTGGGAACAGTTCATCGTGGTCAGTGGCCACGGCCTTATTCAGATGCGCAAGGAGGGCACCGACGAGGTCATCAGCTACGAGGTGTCCGGCGACCGCATCCAGTCGGTCATCATGCTCCCCGGCTATACCCACAACATCATCAACCTTTCCGACACCGACGACCTCGTCACGGTAATGTGGGCCAATGAACCCTTCGACCCCAATCACCCTGATACATTCTTCGAAAAGGTGTAATTACGAACACGGATTCTTAGGATGCACACAGATTAATAATTGTCTTGGCTCAATATAATCTTGGCAATCAAGGTGCTTCAGATTATTTGACATGTTGATATATAGCGATTTAAGTTATAACATAATCGGAGCAGCATTCCATGTTTATAATAAATTGGGACATGGTTTTCTTGAGGCAGTTTATCAGGAAGCACTTGAAATAGAGTTTCAAAGGCGTGGAATTCCATACGAACGCGAGAAGGAATTGAGAATACAATACGATGGTGTAGAATTGAAGCAAATGTACAAAGCAGATTTCGTATGCTATGAGAAAATAATTGTAGAACTGAAGGCGGTAAGTGCATTAGATGATGCTCACCGTTCTCAAGTTTATAACTATCTTCATGCTACTGGCTTCAAATTAGGTTTGCTCTTCAATTTCGGGTGCTCGCATGAACTTGAAAAAGAAAGAATAGTTGTTTAACGACCATTGTTTATTTTAAGGCATAATAGAAATCTGTTCAATCCGAGAAATCCGTGTTCAAAAGCAATTAAATATGAGTGGTTTTAAAAACAATGGCAAGCTGAAGTTGCTTATTATCGTGGGTACACGCCCAGAGATCATCCGCCTCGCAGCGGTCATCAACAAGTGTCGAGAGTATTTCGACACCCTTCTGGCCCATACCGGCCAGAACTACGACTACAACCTCAATGGCGTGTTCTTCCGCGACCTGAAGCTGGCCGACCCCGATATCTATATGAATGCCGTGGGCGACGACCTTGGCGCTACGATGGGTAACATCATCGACAAGTCGTACAAGGTGATGGTAGAGACAAAGCCCGATGCCGTGCTGGTGCTGGGCGACACCAACTCCTGCCTGAGCGTTATCGGTGCTAAGCGCCTGCACATCCCCATCTTCCACATGGAGGCAGGAAACCGCTGCAAGGATGAGTGTCTGCCCGAGGAGACCAACCGCCGCATCGTTGACATCATCAGCGACGTAAATATGGCCTACAGCGAGCATGCCCGCCGCTATCTGGCCGAGTGTGGCTTGCCTCGTGAGCGTACCTACGTCACTGGTTCCCCAATGGCCGAGGTGCTCCACCAGAATCTTGCTGAGATTGAGGCATCCGACATTCACGGTCGTCTCGGACTAGAGAAAGGAAAATATATCCTTCTTTCTGCCCACCGTGAAGAAAACATTGACACCGAGAAAAACTTCCTGTCGCTATTCACCGCCATCAACCGTATGGCAGAGAAATATGACATGCCCATTCTCTACAGCTGCCATCCGCGCAGCCGCAAGCGTTTGGAGGCGAGCGGTTTCCAACTCGACCCACGCGTCATTCAGCATGAGCCTCTCGGCTTCCACGACTACAACTGCTTGCAGATGAATGCCTTTGCTGTGGTTAGTGATAGCGGCACCCTCCCCGAAGAATCCTCATTCTTCACCAGCATCGGCCATCCTTTCCCCGCCATCTGCATCCGCACCAGCACGGAGCGTCCCGAAGCCCTCGACAAAGCCTGCTTTATCATTGCCGGCATTGATGAGCACTCTCTTCTTCAGGCCGTCGATACAGCCATCACCCTCAACCAAAACGGTGATTACGGCATCCCTGTTCCCGATTACATCGAAGAAAATGTCTCTACCAAAGTGGTGAAAATCATCCAGAGCTACACGGGCATTGTGAATAAGATGGTGTGGCGGAAATTCTGAGATACATTAATTAAACTTCCATGAAGAAAGTATTAACAGTTGGTGTGTATGATATGCTTCACATAGGGCATATTTTACTTTTCAAACGTGCAAAAGAATTGGGCGATTACCTGATGGTTGCTGTTCAGGCAGACGAAGTGATTTTTAAATACATACCCGAGGCAAAAATGGTTTACACCACTGCCGAGCGAATGTTTTGTAGATTCTATCAAGTATGTGGACGAAGTGATTGTTTACAGCGATGTTGACAAGGATATTCAGCACGTGGACTTTGATGTGTTTGCAAAAGGACCAGACCAGACACATGCAGGCTTCCAACGTGCGGTTGAGTGGTGTAAGGAAAATGGTAAAGAAGTTGTCGTGATTCTCCGAACAGAGGGTATCTCATCCACGATGCTCAGAGAACGTAAGAATGCGGAGGAATTAAGTTAAAAGAGCATGAAGAAGTTACATGTTATTTTGTGCCTTTTGTTTTTTTCCTTTATTTCTTGTGGAGATAGTGAAGAAGGTCAGAATGGTGCATCTGCTCAGTTAAATAAACAAAGTGTTCTAAATCCGACATCTGAATATATAGCAGTTTTCGGAGATATACAGTGCTTGACTGTTAACAAAAGTACAGTATCTATCTACAAACATTCATTAGAGTGGATAGAAGAACAAGTGAATCAAGGTATTAATATTAAGGCTGTTTTACATACTGGTGATGTAACAGGATCAAATGGAGAGGACAGATGGAATTTGTTTTACAATGCCACGCAAGAATTTGCTTTAAAGATACCCTTCTTTACTGCAATAGGAGATCATGATTACACATGGACAGGTCAATTGATTAGCGATCGATTTGATACACGTTTTAACGATTATGTAAATTTTCCATTATCAGTCTCAAAAATAGTTGATTATTTTGAGGAAGGAAGGATGGAAAACATTATTGTTGAGAACTATATACATGGTCAACCTTATTATTTCTTGATCCTTGAATTCGGCCCTCGTCCCGAAGTGATAGACTGGGCAAGAATGTATGTTGGTAATCATTCTTGGATTAATTTTATATTGTTAAATCATGAATATTTAGAATCAAGGGGAGGGCTCAGAACTACAAACTTAAAATGTAAAGCTCGTTTGCGTAATACGACCTATCTAACCCCTACTGAAGTTTGGGAACAATTAGTATATCCGTACGATAATATTACATGTGTACTATGTGGACATGTAGCAAGTTTGTATGCTTTAACTTACGGTACAAATAGTTCTTACCGAGAAGTCCCCCAAATACAGCACAATATTCAGGAAGAACCCTATAGATATGACAACTGGCTGATGTTATGGGAATTTCCTATAGAGTCAGATAGTGCTAATGTCTTTATCTACAATACAAAAACGGAAAAGTATTATAATAACAAAAAAATACTGTTTAAATTCAAATATACAGATAATCCTCCTGTCAGTTCTGTAAAAAAAGAAGCAATGTGTATTCCATGTCCAAGTAAGGGGGAATATGACATCACAGGGAAGAAATTTACAGCTAAAAGACAAGCTAATCAGATTTATGTCCGTGATGGGAAAAATTTGCTTTTTCTGGTAGGTAGGATATGGATGTGAAGGAAGCAGGGACATGAATGCGTCGTTCTTTATTTGCTTCAAAAAAAACAGGTTTGGTCGGCAAATGATGATAGCATCATTTATTGGATTATTGTTGTTGGTTCCAAGTTGTTCTCGTTCAGATTCCGATGAATCCTACAATGAAGAAAATGTTGTGGATTATAACGAATTAGTAGCATCCCTGAATGACAATATTCGCAGTGTCCAGCAGTTGGTGGAGTTGAAAAAAGACGGTAAGGAACTTTTTTCTTTTGATATTAATAAGGATAAGGTTCAACTCTTATTTCTCAATGAGGAAGAACCTGTTACATTGAAAAAGATAAATACCGCCGTTCCAGTCCTCTATCCTTGCCTTTCTATAGCTTCGCATGACAATGACTATTATTGGACATTCTCAAATGATTTCCTTACAACTGCCAAAGGAGAAAAAGTCAGCATAAGTGAAAAAGTAATCACACCGTCCATTCGTTACCAAAACGACCAGTGGGTTTGTGCGGTAGGTGACACAACTTACAACATAGATAAAACAAAATTATCTTATGGCTACCCTACCATAGATAGGGTGGATGGTGTTAATGCTTTTATTTCTTTTCCTTCGAATTATCAACTATCTTTTCCTGTTTCTATTTTTCAGGTGCCTAATATTCCGAATCGGGCATTTTATAAAGATGTATTTCTCGACGCGGGTATAGGCCTGACTTCTCGAAAGTCATTAGCAGCTGCTTCTTTGTTAAAAATGTCATTAGAGGGCATTTGTTTGTCTCGTTCTGTCCCCTTACCCGGCGAGAGAGAATTGCAAAATGAAATCATTGCGGGAAATTCAGCAGATACGAATGGACGATTACTATATCCAGATGGTCAGCCACGATATAAGGTCCTTTTTGTTAATGGGGGGAAGGCTACTGAACATGGGGAGTCCTTGGATGAACAAGCTTTAAGTAATATTAGGCAATTCTATAATAACGGTGGTAGCTATGTTGGCACATGTGCAGGTGCTTTTTTTGCTGCTAAGGGGTCTGGTAATGTGGATTATTCATGTTACCTCTCAATCTGGCCATATAGATTGAACCATACAGGTATAACAAATAGTAGTTCGGGAATGTTCATTGATGCAAATTCTCCTCTGCTAAATTATTATGATTTTGGGGGCGATTTCTATATAGAAGATGTCCGTCATAATGGTGGATGCTATCCTGGGGAAATGCCTCAAAGTACAGAAATCTTAGCACGCTACGATTGTCCCAGTTCCAATAAGGTTCACATGCAGCCAAGTGCATGGGCGTATAAGGATGGCGATCAAACAGGTAGGATGATATTGGAGGGGGCTCATCCAGAAGAAGCAGGTAATGGAGAAAAAAGGGATTTTACAGCATCAATGATTCAATACGCTATAGATGGCTTGGGTAATACAACTCTTAAAGGTTTCTTGCAAAATGGGAAAGCTCGCCAGATGAGTAAGAATACAGAGGATAATGATCCCTCTTTTACTAAAATTGGTGACAAGCAATGTCACCATTTTGTAGTGTTCATACCAGTGAATGCAAATAATATAAAGGTTAGAGTTGACAGTGACAAAGAATGTGACTTGGCATTAAGAATGACAAAAAATACTTTTGCATATCCAGACAATGCAGATTATACTGCTTCTAAAGGTGGCTCTTTTCAGGAATTGGCATTTGACAGCATAGAAGATGGTCTATGGTATATATCTGTTCAATGTCTTACAACTGTAGAAGTGGAGCCAGAAGAATATGGACAATCATATAACGATAGGTATGGCGTGTTAAATGGCATTCCATATCGTATTGTTGTATTTTGGGAATAGTAATGTCACAATAGAATAAAAGTGTTTTTGATATTGTTGAATGCATTGATTGAGCAATAGAACAATAATGATAATCCGTTTTATATTATAAGAAGATGAAAATAGGATTAATAAAGGAAACAAAGGTTCCTGAAGACAACAGAGTTGCTTTGACTCCAAAACAGGTAAAGAAATTGAACGATAAATATCCTGAATCGGAGATTGTTGTTCAAAGTAGCGACATTCGTGCTTTCACCGATGATGAATATCGGGCATTGGGAATCAAAGTTGTAGAGGATGTGACCGATTGTGACGTGTTGTTTGGCATTAAGGAAGCTCAAATATCTACTCTTATACCAAATAAACATTATTTTTTCTTTGGTCACATCGCTAAGATGCAAGAATATAATCGTCCATTGTTACAAGCTTTTCTTAAAGATGGGATTACTTTCTCTGACTATGAATATCTTGTGGATGAGAATAATGAGAGAGTTTGTGCATTTGGCTGGTGGGCCGGAGTTGTAGGTGTCTATTATACTTTAAGAGGATATGCATTACGAGAGGGTAGAAATTCTTTACCTAAGCCAACAAGGTCTTTCACATTGTCTGAATTGCGGAATGCTCTATCTATTGCAAAGTTGCCAAGAGTGAAAATACTGATAACAGGTAATGGAAGAGTAGCACAAGGTGCAACTTATGTTATGAGAGAATGTTGTCGCGCAGAAGAATTGACATTTGAGGAATTCATGTCTGACACTCCTGTTGACCATATTTCATTCCATCGTGCGTCTCCTGAGGAATTGGTCAAACATAAGGATGGGAAACCATATGTAAGGAAGCACTTCCGTGAGCACCCTGAAGAATATGTCAGTGATTTTTTCAAGTTTGCCAAGCATACGGATATCTTCATTCCTTGTCATTTTTGGGATCCTCACGCACCAGTCTATCTTGAGCAAGAGGATTTCTTGAAATACCAATTGCCTATAAAGATGATAGGTGACATTACTTGTGACATCTGTGGCAGCGTGAAGTCAACAATCCGTCCAGCCACACATGCAGAACCCTACTATGATTTTAACCCTGTCACGAAGAAGGAAGAACTACCATTCTCGTCAAAGAGCAACATCACGGTAATGGCTGTCGATACATGCCCCAATGCTTTAGCCATCGATGCCAGTGAGTATTTTGGGGAAATGCTCATCCCGTTTGTCTTTGAGCCATTGCTTAGTGGAAATATGGAAACATCATCTGTTATAAATAAAGCTACTATAGTAAAAGAAGGGAAGTTGACTGACCGATATGGTTATTTAGAGAACTTTTCAAAAGGCAAATAGATGAGTATATGCCAAGTTAATTGAGATAATTATAATGGCTAAACAAAAGAACTTAAAGCAAAAAGCCGCCGCCGGCATGGTGTGGACAGCGTTGCAGAAGTACTCAACGATGTTCATCCAGTTCATTTCGGGCATCATCCTTGCGCGGCTGCTTACGCCATACGACTATGGCTGCATTGGTATGCTCTCCATTTTCATGGTGTTGGCTGAGGCCTTCATTGACGGTGGCTTTGGTTCGGCTCTTATCCAAAAGAAAAAGCCGACGCAAGAGGACTATTCCACCATTTTCTGGTGGAATATGGGCATGGCTTTGCTGATGTACGCGATATTGTTTGTGAGCGCTCCTGCCATTTCAAGGTTTTATGATATTCCTCTCTTGTGTGATGTGCTCCGTGTGCAAGGGCTTGTTTTGTTCATCTATGCCTTTAATATTGTTCAGAGAAACCAGCTGAAGAAGAAGTTGAATTTCAAGGTACTATCCATTGTTACTATTACAACTTCTATTATTTCTTTGGGTGTGACCATCTTCATGGCATATAAAGGGTTTGGCGTTTGGGCTTTGGTAGCACAGAACCTTATTACAGCGGCTATTCCCGCTATCGTATTCTGGTTTTTCATCAAATGGCGGCCAATTTGGACTTTTTCAAAACAATCATTTAAGGAATTGTTTAGTTTTGGTTTTTATATGTTTTTGACGAACATACTTAATACTTTTGGTAATCAAATCCAAGGCCTGTTGATAGGAAAAAGATACAATCCCTCAACTATGGGTTATTATTCAAAGGCATTGGGAACGGAAAAACTGGCAACACAAAGCATTTCCGGTGTTATTTCTCAAGTAACATATCCATTATATGCCGAGGCGCAAGACAACAAGGAAATGTTGATAAATATGATAAAACGTTTGACGATGACAATTTCATATATTACATTTCCATTGGTGTTTATTCTTATTTTGACAGCAAAACCAATATTTATATTACTATATTCTGATCGGTGGGTAAATAGTGTTCCCTATTTTCAGGTATTGTGTTTGGCAGGTTTGGCGAGCTGTTTGATTGCAGTTAACACGCAAACGATAGCTGCTATTGGAAAAAGCAAAACAATGTTTGTTTGGACTGTTATCAAAAGAACCGTTGGCATTGCTTTTGTTGTTATTGGACTATTTACTATTGGAATGAAAGGTCTTTTGGTTGGAGTTTTATTGAACACTTGGTTTTCCTTTTTTGTGAATATTTGGTTAGTGTCAAAACATATTGGTTATAAATGGACAAAACAATTGGTTGATTTATTACCTGTTGGGATAGCATCACTTATTGCAGCATTGGTCAGTTATGGTGTAGGATATCTTTTTAATCTGAGTTTATATCCAGATGGTATAGTCAAATTCTTTGTCTATCTTATTGTCTATTTGGGTTGGTCATTTATTTTTAAGCCAGAAGCATACACTTATTTTCTTACAATTATTCCTAAGAAATTTAGGATATGGGAAAGAAAATAATAATCTACTAATAAAGCTAATACGATGGATCCTATTAGAATCTTTTTTGCGGGCGATTTTTGTTCCAAACCCTCTACTTCCAAAATTAATGTATCGAAAGAATTGAAGGATTTGATTCAATCCTGCGATTTGAAAGTGGTGAATTTTGAAGTGCCATTAAAACCCGAAGTGAAGCAGCCCGCACAAAGGAGGGAACGGTTTTTCCAAAATGACGACGCCCCTGGCTTTTTGCGTGGATTAGGTTTTAACTTGTTTTCGCAAGCCAACAATCACGCTTTCGATTGGGGTGATGAAGGCTTTAAGAAGACGAAAAAGGCTTTAGGCGAAGCGTCATTTGGTGCTGGAACATACGAAGAGGCGTATATGGTAAAAGTGATGGAAGTACAAGGCGTGAAGATAGGTTTTCTTGCCTTGTCATTCGCGGCTTATACAGGCGTGTTCGATGATGTTACCAAACACGATGGATTGGGTTGCGCTTACATTAATGACCTGAAAGTGAACCATGTCATCATAGAGGCAAAAAAGGAAGTGGATTATCTTTTCGTTTTGCCTCACGACGGTATTGAATATATTGATATACCGATGCCTGAAACCATTGCTCGCTACCGTGATTTCATTGACTATGGGGCTGACGGTGTAATTGCCGCCCATCCGCATTGTCCACAAGGTTGGGAAGAGTACAAAGGAAAACCGATTTTTTATAGCCTTGGCAATTTCCTTTTTAACAGCAAAGAAGGCTATGATTATCGTGCCACCAATCGCCCGCATTGGTATGAAGGCTTATGCGTAGTGATGACCATTGCTGATGAAAAACTGACTTGGGATGTGGTGAATACAAGGAATGTGGATAATGTTGGAATCGAAATCGACCATAACGAGGCACGCAACAAGCACAATGTAACCATTTGCCACTATTTGACCAACAAGGATAAATACAACTCATATCTGAAAAAGATATGTAATGATTTGGGCACGAAAGAAATGACAATTATCGACAAGACGATACATCCTCAATCGTTGAAAGTATGTACCAAGTTATTGCTTTCTTGTTGGAAAAACAAACTCATAGGGAAAAACAAGACTAACGACTATTCATTATTGCGCCTGCTCACCCATGACGCAAGGCGGAATCTGCTGATGTGGACGATAAAATTAAATAAAAGAGACTAATAAACCATTGATATGTTTGGTAAATTAATGAACCGCCTCGCCAAAAAACGCGAGATGAAAAAATGGGAGGTGCGCATTACCAAGAACTTTAAAGACTTGGAGCATCACCGCAAACTTACGAAAGAACAGGAAAAGGAAGTACAAGACTTTTACATGGATATGATTGGTAAGAAGGTGCCGCTCTATTGCCATGAGTATTTCTATTCGCGTACTGGGCACTTTACTAAAGAGTATGTTCCCAACAACATTTATCATTGTGAACTTGTACCGAAAGCCAACCAACACCGCCTTCAAAGTGCTTTCGGTGACAAAAACATGTGCGACTTCCTATTTCCGGGAGAGAACATCGTTCATTCCATTCTGAAAAACATGAATGGCTATTATTATTTTGAGGGGAAGCCGGTCTCGGAAGAGGAAGCCGTTTCTCTGTGTCAAAATTTGGAAAAGGTTATTATCAAACCTTCGCGTCAGTCGGAAGGACACGGAGTACAGATGTTTAGTGCTAAAAATGGTGTAACAGACCTTAATGGGAAAACTGTAGCTCAATTGTTTAAGGAGTACAAGAAAGATTTTTTGGTACAGGATTGGGTACGGCAACATGAAGGAATGGCTGCGTTGAATCCTACTTCTGTGAACACTATGCGAATCCTGTCTTATCGTTCTGGTATGGAAGTGCTAATTATCTATTCAGTGGTTCGCATTGGACGTAATGGTTCGGTGGTCGACAACCAATGTGCCGGTGGAATCAGCACTACAATCGACAAGGAAGGTAGGTTAGGAAAAGAAGCTTTTGGCGGTTTTAGCACAGATAATATAGACAAGACGGACACGGGTATAGTATTGGAAGGCTATCAATTGCCGTCCTACGACAAAGCTATTGAGATGGTGAAGCGTCTTCATTTGAAACTACCCTTCTTCAACCTTGTGGGTTGGGATGTGGCCATCCAAGAAGATGGAGAACCTGTGCTTATTGAATTTAACACCAACCCAGGCTTGAGCCAATCGGCGTTTAAGTCAGGCATGGGCGAATATACGGAAAGAATTATTCGTGAGCTTTGGCCAAGGCCAAATACTTGGTTTCCTGATTAGTTGACAAAAATGGAATCTAATATTCAGATTGTTGAAAAACCCGATTGGGTTACATGGGATGATATCAAGCAATGTCTTGTGGACGCCCATGCGGTAAATCGCACAAAAGGGATTAATATGGCCCATTATCAATGGCCAGCGGAAAAAATCAAGGAATCACTTGGAAAAAGTGGGGTCGTTTTAGTGGCATTAGATGGGAACAAACTTATTGGTACAGCAGCAATAGGTGAAGAGGAAAGACCATTTTGGTATGTAGGTATTAAATGTGCATATGCCTGTTTTGATTGTGTGATACCAGAATATTCGGGTAAAGGAATATTCCATAAATTGGATAAAAAACGAGAAGAATTAGCGATAAGTAGAGACTGTAAAACTATCGTTTTTGATACCAATCTTGATAATACGAAGAGGCAATCGATTGCTCTGAAAAACGGCTATAAATATGTTCGTTTTTTTATGGCAAACAGTAGAGATCACTACTCTATTGTTATGGCAAAATGGTTGAACGAATGTCCTTTTTCAAACCGGTTTATAAAGAAACAGTTCTTGATCTCAAAATTACTAACCAAATTGCAGTTTAACAATAATGGTAAAGAGCGGGGACGATATGTTACTCAAATATGTAAAAAAATAAGAAAAAGATTTCTTGGGCATTAAAAAGATAATATCATAATAATGGTTCAAAAAGTTGTTATTATAGGCCAGGGCTATACAGGCCGTTTAGGTATAGTTCGTTCTGTAGCAGAAATAGGATGTGAAGTTATTGTCATAGCTATGGTAGGTTACAAAAAAGATGGTAGATCTTTGCGAAAGAACAAAACAATTGATGGAAGTAGTAAATATGTGAGTAAAGTGTACTATTGCTACGCCAAAGATAAAAGAGGCTTATTGAAAATTCTGCTGGAGAAGTGTGCGGATAGTAATCAGAAGGTTGTAATTATTCCCGATAATGATTTTTCTGCTTCTGTTGTTGATATGAACCTTAATGTTTTGGAAAAGCACTTTTATTGTCCTAATATAAATCATAAGGAAGGTGCAATAACCACATGGATGGACAAAAAAAGACAAAAAGAGTTGGCTTCTGATTTGGGAATAAAAGTTACTTCTTCACTATTTGTTGAAGTTAAAAACAGAAGCTACCAATTGCCAGATAATATAAAATATCCATGTTTTGCTAAGCCCCTTGTCTCAATGGGAAGAAAAGCCAGCTTGGCTAAATGTAATAACAGAATGGAATTATGCAAGCATTTGGATTTTGTAGGTCTTAATGAGGATTTAAAGATGCTTGTAGAAGAATTTAAAGATATTAGTAATGAATATGCAGTATTAGGCGTGTCTGATGGTAGTAATGTTATAATTCCTGGAGTAATTAAAATTCTTTCGTTGGCACATGGAAGTCATTTTGGCGTAGCTGCCAGAGGGGAAGTTGTTCCTGTGACTGGTTATGAAAATATAGTTGAAAAATTTAAAGTCTTTATTCAAAGAATAGGTTTTGTAGGAATATTTGATTTTGATTTTTATGAAAGTAATGGGGATTATTTTTTTGGGGAATTGAATTTACGCTTTGGTGGGTCTGGTTATGCTTATACAAAACAAGGTGTTAACATCCCTGCAATATTTGTTAAAAGAATTGTGGGAGAAAGTATAGATGGATTTCAGACAGAGATTGAGGAAAGTGCTACGTATGTAAATGAAAGGATGTGTGTTGATGATTGGTATAATGGATACATTTCAACAGAGAAATATTACGAATTATTGAATAGTTCAAAGATTAAATTTATTGAAGATGATGTGGATCCAGATCCTCAAAAAGTCTTTAGGCGTAATTGGCGTAGGCTCTTTATCAGAAAGGCCATAAAAAAAATGTTAGGAATGCAAAAATAATTTATTTCTATAGAGTCTTAGGATCTCGTTATTTTAATTTGATGAAATAATAGTGTATTTAGAACATCTTTAATATAATATCAATATAATAAAAGTATATGAAGTTTTATGACCTATAAAGATCATGTTATTATTGTAGGAGATTTGTTCCCGGTACCATCAACCGTGCAATTATTCAGTAGTGGGAATATAAATGCTCTTTTTTGTGAAAAAACGATTAACTTGTTTTCTAATGCAAGTTTGCGGATATGTAATTTAGAAGGTGCTTTAAGCAATAATGCTGGAAGATGTGAAAAAACAGGCCCAGTAATTTGTGCACCTGTCTCGGTTGTGAGTGCATATAAAGAATTAGGCATAGATTGTTGCATGCTAGCTAACAATCACATTACAGACGCAGGGCATCAAGGCGTATTGGATACGATGAGTACATTAGATGATGCACATATTAAGTATATAGGAGCTGGCGAAAATGAGAAGTCTATACAGCATTTTATCTCTTTTGAACTGGGTGGTAAGAATATAGGTTTTTATAATGTTTGTGAAACAATGTATAACAAGCCTGGAAAGGAAAAGGCTGGTGCTTGGCTGTATGATGAATATGTTGTTTGCAAAGAAATAACTGATTATCGGAAACAATGTGATTATTTGATAGTCATTTATCATGGGGGTATAGAGAAATTTAGATTTCCTTCTCCTGAAAATAAAAAACGATTTCATCGTATGGCGGATTGTGGGGCAGATATGATTTTATCGCAACATACACATTGTATTGGCTGTGAAGAAAACTACAAAGGTGCTTATCTTCTCTATGGCCAAGGTGATTTCCTTTTTAATAACTTTCGTCCAGGCCTGACGGATACGGGACTTGTTATTGAATTAATAATAGGGGATGGAAAGGTAGAAGTCCTCAAGCATAAAGTCCGTACAGTTGATTACAAAGTGTATTACGATGAAGAACAGAATCTTGAGGATTTTTCTAAGCGTTCAGTATTGTTGCAGGATGAAGAATATGTAAATAAACAATTTAAAGAGTTCTGTTTAAAAGAACTATATTCGTATTTGTACGCTTTTAAAAGCCCTTCTGCTTTTCATCGCTTATTGAGGCGCTTTTCTCCTTCTGTTTTCAAAAAATGGTTGTATTATAGTTCTTATAGAAGAAGAGATTTACTATTTACTCTGCATACGATGCGTTCAGATCAGAATCGGGAAACTGCAATCTGTGGTGTCGAAGAATTGTTAGGAAAAACTATGTGATTTTATCCGATGAGTATGAAAACCGTGAGGTATGTATGGTTTCTTTTGATCTTTTCATTGTTTTGGGGATCGTCTTGTTCTGCAGAATTGGATTGGGAGTACATTAACCCTGTTGTCGCAGATTCTGATGTGGTCAGTGACAAAAGAGAGTTGCACATTTTGGTAATAGGTGATTCTTTTAGTCGAGACGCTTTTAGTTATGCACCTTCTGTTATTAATAATTTGTGTCCTAATGTCATAATTGACATGGAAATACTTTATTTAGGAGGGCGAGCGTTGAATTATCACTGGAATTATTTAATATCAAACACAGAAAATTTCACTATAGATTCGTATACAACTGTAAAAGGTCGTTGGAGTAGTTCTTTTTATCAATCTGGAGAAAAGCTTATTCGGTCCCAAAAATGGGATGTTGTTATTTTGCAAGAAGGAAGTGTTACGGTGAGGAATTACGAGAAAACACTTACTAATGTACAAAATCTCAAAAAGTTCATTCAATCACTTCAAGAAGGTGTCAAGTTCGCTTTTATGATGAGTCCTGCAAAACCAGATGGGACCCCTGCATTAGGCTCATATTCAAGCGAAGAAGTGTGGAGAATAAATGCTTCAACAGCAAATATGTTATTAGAGGAAGGCGAGGTGGACTTCGTTATACCTTGTGGGACTGCTATTCAAAATGCACGTCAAACAATGTTGGACAAATATGGCGATTTTGGTCATTTGAGTTATGATGGTAACCATTTACAAGAAGGATTGCCTTGCTTGATTGAGGCTTATACTGCAGCACAGGAGTTGTTCATGTTTTTCAATATTGATACATCTATTGAGAAAAGTAATTTAAAGATAACTCAAGAATGGGTAAATGCTAAAAATATTCCAGGCCAACACGGAAAGGTAATTGAGGGCACGGAAGATGATTATGAAAATTGTAAAAAAAGTTCTTTGTTAGCTGTTGGTTATCCTTATTATTTGTCTAATCCTTAATCGTTCTAATTTAAAGGTGAAACAAAAAGTTGTAATAATAGGAATAGGATTCACTTCCCGATTGGGCTTAATACGTTCTCTTGCAGAATTGGATTTAGAGATAAATGTTATTATTATCTCATCCCGTCAATTAAAGCCAATAGATTGCTATAGTAAGTATGTCAATAATTATTACTATTGTCGAATGAATGACAAAAAGGAGCTAATACGCATTATTATAGAAAACTGCATAGATTGGCAGCGAAAGGTTATTCTAATTCCTGCTAACGATTTCGCAGCTACTGTTATTGACGAGAATACAAATATGTTGAAAGAACATTTCCTTTTTCCCAACATTGATTATACACAAGGCCTTATAACTGTTTGGATGAATAAAGAAAAACAAAAAGAGGCAGTTAAAAAGGTTGGGGTAAATGTCGTTTCATCGCATAATATTGAAATTATTAATGGTGATTATTCTATCCCCGCCGATATTAAATATCCCTGTTTTACAAAGACAAGATCTTATGTTTCTGGTTATAAATCGACACTTCATCGTTGCAACGACAAAAAAGAGTTGTATGAGGTTCTAAGTTCCCTTTCAAAGGAATTTAAGAAATTAATGATTATGGTCGAAGACTATAAAAAAATAGAAAAAGAATATGCAATTGTTGGATTTTCTAATGGAAAAGAAGTTGTTGTTCCCGGTGTTATTGAGATATTGTTAATGGCTGAGGGAAACGATATGGGGGTTGCATGTAAAGGTAAAATAATCTCAACAGATGATTTCGAAGCGTTGGTGGATAAATTTAAAAAGTTTATTCTTCAAATAGGTTTTGTCGGGCTTTTTGATGTGGATTTTTATAAAAGTGAAGGACAATTGTATTTTTCTGAATTAAACCTTCGAATAGGCGGCTCTGCATCAGCAATTTTGAAAATGGGGATTAATCTGCCATTCATGCTTGTTAAAACCTTTATGGGGGAATCTATTGCAGATATGCCTAAGAAAATAAATAGGACTGCAACATTTTGTAATGAAAGAATTTGTACGGAAAGTTGGAGCTCTGGTCATCTTTCGACAAAAGATTATTATGATATAATGGAATCGTCTGATATTAGTTTTGTAAAAGATAAAGAAGATTGGCTGCCTGAAATTGTTTTTTATTTGTATATGGTGAAAAATGGTTTCAAACGTATGTTAAAGGTACTTCATGTTCTAAAATAAATAGTACTAACATTAATAGTGTTTTTATTTTGAAGAGGTTCGTATTACTTTCTCTTTCTTTATTCCTAGTTACTTGGTGCAGAGCGTTGTCAGTTCTTGTTATAGGTAATTCCTACAGTCGTGATGCTTTCAGTTATGTTCCTTCCGTCATTGAGGAGCTTTGTCCAGATTTATATTTGGACTTTAAGATGTTATATATGGGTGGTGTCACCTTAAATACACATTTGACTTATATTAAGGATAATAATCCTCTTCTATATTTAGACGAATATGATTCTTATGAAAAAGTATGGAGAACTTGGGAGTATGTATCAGGATTAGATGTTATTAGCAGCTACAGTTGGGATCTGATTATTTTCCAAGAAGGAGGGAACAAAGGAAGACATTTTTCTGATTTTAAAGAAACTATCAATTCTCTTTTGGGGTGTTGCCAGAATTTTCAGTGCTGGGCAAAATATGCTTTCATGCTGAATCCTACGCATCCACTTGGTAATTCTTCGTTAGGAGACATGGGGAGTGACAATGAATGGATACTCAATGTGGAGGCAGCGAAAAGCGTATTGAATGAAACAGATGTAGAATTTATTATACCATGTGGTACCGCCATTCAAAATGCAAGGCGTACTTATATGGATTCTTATGGTGCTTATGGGCATCTGAGTTATGATGGCAATCATTTGCAGGAAGGCATTCCTTGTTTGATTGAGGCTTATGCGGCTGCTCAAAAGATATTAGACGTTTTTGGATATGAAGTGTCTATTGGAGATTGTGAAATACAAGTTACTCAGAATTGGGTGAAAGAGAAAAATATTCCTGGTCAACATGGTGGCGTTGTGAAGGGCAGCAAGCAGGATTATGATTTGGCAAAAAGATGCGCTGTGGAAGCTGTAAAGAATCCTTATTCACTTCTCTCCTTTCCTATCGCTGAGAGATATCCACGGGTTTTTAAACCAGATGTCTTTTGTTTGCAGGCTCAAGGAGGTTTTTCTGAGGAGTTTCCAGAAAACACATTGATTGCTTTCGAGGAAGCTGGTAAAAGTGGAGCTTTCCAAGGACTTCAAACTGATGTCCAGGCAACCAATGATGGTATTTTGGTATGTATTCATGACCAGTTGTTGTCCAGGACGACAGGTATGCCAGGAGCCGTTGGCGATTATGATTATGACTTTTTGAGCTCTTTTAATATTACGGGGGGGGCAGGCTGGGATGACAAATATGAATGTATGTATCAGATTCCTACTTTTGATGATTATGTGGATATTTGTAAAAAATATCAATTAATACCCTATGTGAATATTGTATATCTACCCAATTCTGGTATTAAAAAGATTGTAGAAACACTTCATAATAAAGGATTTGAAGATGGTTCTTATGTCCTATTGTCGTCTAATTTGGATTATTTGAAATATGCTGCTAATATATGCAATACACCATTGGAGTATATTAAGAGTTCTTTTTCTGATAGCGAAGTGAGTTCAATTAGCAAAATTGACAAGTTCTTGCTACGCCCAAATGCGAATAGCATTACAAAAAAGTTTGTGAGTCAATGCAATGATAAAGGCATCTTGCTCGAATGTAATTCAATAAATATTGGCGAGGCAAGTAAAATGGAAATTTTTAAAGAATGGGGGGTAAAAGGTGCATCATCACGTTCTTGGATGCTTACAGACACAAAGAATGGAATTATTCTTGGAACTGTGAAAGAGAATGGCAAAGGAAATGTTTATGACTTGTCTGGCATCAATAGCATGACTATGCGAAACCGTGGTGTTAAGATTATTAATGGGAAAAAAGTTTTGTTGAAATGAAAGAAGAAAGCAAAAAACCGCTTGCCATTGTGATGGGCAGAAACTACACCACACGTTTGACGTTGGTAAGGGCTGCAGGAATGGTAGGTTGCGATGTTGTGGTCATTCGTACAAGTGAGGGATCGGTATTCTTTAAGCCTGTAGATGAAAAGAGCAAATACGTCATAGAAACAATATCTATCCCGCAAACTCCCAATGTGCTGATTGAGACAATCAATTCTTTTCGTAAAAAAAGAAACAAGATTATATTACTTCCAGCAGATGATTTCGCTGCCGGAACAATTGATCTTCATCTGTATGAGTTGGAGAAGGATTTCCTGATGCCTCATGTAAATCATGCAGAGGGGGCTGTTGTTCAGCTGATGGATAAAAGCCACCAGAAGGATTTGGCACAGAAGGCTGGATTGAAAGTGGCAAAAGGCTGGTTGGCTGAATATGTTGACGGGAAATATCATTTTCCCTCGGATATCATATACCCATGCTTCGTAAAACCAAACGAGAGTTTGAAAGATCATCTGAAAAGCTACATGAAGAAGTGTGATAATGAAGATGAACTTAAAAAGGCATTAGCAGCATTTGCAGGAGTCTATCATGCTCCAGTTTTAATAGAGGAGTTTCGTCAAATAGATGATGAATATGGTGTACAGGGGGCCTCATTTGGAAACAGTTCTGTTTTTCCGTCGATTGTTCGCAAAAAAGACTGTAGGGAAGGACTTACAGCTACAGGAGAACTGCTCCCTATAGAAAAATACTCCTTCGTAAGGGAAAAATTGTCAAAGTTTCTGGAGTTGACACAGTTTTCTGGGGTGTTTGATGTGGATTTGTATGTGAGTGGCGGCGAATGGTATTTCAATGAACTAAATGTAAGATTGGGCGCTAACGGTTTCGCTTTAACATACGGGGTTGCCAATGTTCCTGGCCTTTTTATTTCTTATATGTTGCAAGGAGAATCTTCTGTTGAAAATAAAGCTGAGCGTTTTGAATCTTTCAGCTTTGCAAGTGAGAATGTTTTACGAAACATGTATTTTGACAGAATAATTTCGTATAAACAATACAAAGATGATGTTAAAGGGGCAAAGGTGCTGTCCATTCCATTTCCAGGAGATGATGGCCCATGGAAAGAGCTTCAGAAAACTGAGTGGTTTATGCCGGCATATAAATGTCTGAAGACCATGAAAAAAGTGTTGTATTATGATGTACTGGCACTTGTACGTAAGTGTAAACAGGGTTGATGTCTTATGCAATAGTTTTTTAGCCTTTTCGCAGTGAAGTAGTATGAGAGAAATAAAATCTATAGAAGAACTGAAAAAAATACAACTTGACTTGTTGTTGGAGTTCCATCTGTTTTGTTGTGAGAACAGTATAAAGTATTCTTTAGCAGCCGGTACTTTGATTGGTGCAGTTCGTCATAAAGGGTTTATTCCGTGGGATGATGATATTGATGTATATCTTCTGCGCGAAGAGTATAATAAATTGTTGAAATTGTATCCTAAAGCCCCCCAAAACAATTGTTCTCTGATATCTATGGAGCGTAACAATCATTGGTATCGGGCCTATGCAAAATTTTATGATACAAGAACATTGATGGAGGAAAACACAAAAAACAAATATAAGGGCATTGGCGTAGGCATTGATGTTTTTCCAATTGATGATGTTCCTGACGAGCATGATGAATGGAAAAAATATAATAAAAAACGTATGTTATTAAGGAATATAATGTCTGTCAAATCTTTTACCTTCTCCAGCAAGCGTAATATTCTGAAAACAGTCTTCGTATTCTTGTGTCAATTGTTGCTATTGCCTTTTTCTCTGAGGTGGATGGCTTTAGAAATGAACAAATATAGTCAGAAGCATAATGGGAAAGGCTTTTCTCATGTTTATGAGAATTGTTTGGGTGTTTATAATTCGGAAAATGCTTGGTTGAAAAAAGATATAGAAGATGTAGTTGATGCAGAATTTGAAGGTCATCTTGTGAAAATAATGAAAGGGTTTGATGATTATTTAACTACTGTATATGGGGACTATATGCAACTTCCTCCCGAAAGTAAGAGAGTTTCTCATCATTCTTTTGAAGCATATTGGAAAGGTTGATGAAATAGATCGTTTTTATTATTTCTTTTGTTAGAGCATTAATATTATTAGATGAGTAGTGTTAGGTTAACGAGTAGAAAGTTCTTGATGCAAATGTTGGGTACATTGCTCTCGTTTGTTGTTATGCTTTCTACAATAGGTCATATTACAGAGTATTCAAGATTAATTGTATATTCAAGATTCGCTTTGTTGGCTTTATGCATTTTTTTTGCGTTTTTTAAAATGCCAAGACTTTTTTATTATAAACCTTTGGTTTTCTTTTTTGTATATTTGATAATTAATGTTTTAATATGTCAGCCTCCTGCTATTTTCTCACCTTATGCAAGACTCTTGTTGTTTTATTTTGTGTTGCTTGCTATATCTCCTCTTTTTCAAAACCGCTATTTCCAAATAGTTAGAAAAACATGTTTTAAGGGAATATGCATTCTTTCGGTTCTAATTGCAGTTGGTTCTTTCTTTTGTTATTTTTTAGGTATTAATCTTTTTGACAGAGATGATGAACTGATAGCACAATACATTCACCATGGTGGATGGTTTTCCGGCCTAACAAAACAGTCTATGCTTTTGGGTGTTGTAAGTGGAATTGCATGTGTTTTCATGTTTGCTTGTTTGTTAATAAAAAGAAAAAAACTCAATTATGTTCTTTTTTTTCTATGTTTTGGTGCTTTGGTCTTTTCTGCTTCACGTGCAGCACTCTTTTCTGTAATGTTTGCATTAATTATTATTCTTTATTTAAGTTCCCGTAAAAAGATGAAAACACTTAAAAGATTGTTTGTCTTTATATTGATAGGGGCTTTGTCCTATTATGTCTTTTATGATTATTTTGGGGGAATCAGGTATAAATATGAGGTTAGAGATGCAGAAGTGGGTGGAGGAGTTTTCGAATCACGAGAGACACAAATGGAACATAGACTAACAGAATTCGTTAATAATCCTTTTGTTGGCGTCGGTTTCTCATCTGTAAATCTTCGATATTCAGGCGATTATACTGCTACCGGAACTCTTGAGCCAGGATCGTCATGGATGGCAATTCTGTCAATGACGGGATTGGTTGGGTTCTTTTTTGTTGTTTTTGTTTTTTTTGATTCTTATAGATTTGTAAAGCACATGAATGATTCTATAAGTAGGATGTCTGTTCTCGGTGTCCTATCCATGTTTGTTATTCATATGCTGGTTGAAGGGTATATATATGCTGCAGGTTCTATACTTTTTTTTATAGTATGGCTCACTGTAGGTGTCGCTTTGGATAATAAATATAAGTTTCTTCAATGAATGTTTGTGTAGTAGCAACTGCATCCCGTAATGGGGGAGCATTAGCAATATATAATCAGTTCCTTAGTCATTTAGTGCGGTTTATTGGCAATGATAAATATTTAATAATTGTTGATCCGAGGATGCCTCAAAAAAAAATAAAAGGTGTAGAGTATCTTGTTATAGATACATCTGGACTTAGAAGGATGTATTTTGATATGAGTGGTTTTAGAAAGAATTTAAAATTCCAAATGTTCTTTGTTGATGTAATAGTTTCTTTCCAAAATACATCTGTCTTCTATAATAAAAATGTTCCACAGTTGGTATATTATCATCAATCTCTTCCTTTTTTTAAATATCATTATAATCTTTTTTCAAAAGCAGGCCGTACATATTTTTTTTATCATTATCTTTACCCCAATTATGTAAAATTTCTATCACATAAGAAAGTGAGATATGTTGTTCAGACGGATTATATCAAGAAATGCTTCCTAACAAGATTTACTAATGTGAATGAACATAACATTTATAGTTTTTTCCCAGATGTAGAAAGAATAGATGAGAAAGCTGTTCTTGATTTTGAATTTGAGGAAGATACATTCAATTTCTTTTACCCTGCTTCGGGAAACGAGTATAAGGAACATGCTACTTTGGTTTACTCTTTGCACGAAATGAATAGATCACATCCTGATTTGATAAAAAAAATAAGAGTTCATTTTACTCTTGATGAAATAAACAATTCTCCTTTAGTTACATTAATTGAAAATTTTAATTTGAGGCAGCAATTTGTATTTCATGGTAATATAGAACATGATGCTTTGCTCTCGATGATGAAGAGTTCAAATGGCTTGCTTTTCCCGAGCGTAATAGAGACCATAGGTCTTCCAATGCTTGAAGCAGCAGCATTAGGCATCCCTATCGTTGCAAATGATCTACCTTTTGTTCATTCAGTGATTGATGATTATGAGGGAGTTACTTTTGTGAAATTGCACGATTATCAACAATGGTCAAAAGCAATATTGTCATTGTCAAAGGAAAGGAAACGATTTCCTGCATTGGAGCAAAGGGAAAGTTCATGGCCGGAAGTGTTTAAGCTTATAAAGACATTGGGAGCTAAGAAATAAAAGTGTTCCTTTATAGTTCATGCTTATTTATGTTATCAGTGGATTAAAATTGCTTATGAAAAAAATACTGATAGTTTCTGCCGTGTTTCCACCAGAGCAGCTTACGTCTTCATTGATGAATTACGATTTGGCTGTGGAACTCGCTAAGAGCTATTCTGTGACAGTTCTGCGTCCTAAGCCAACAAGGCCAATTGGAACTGTTTATCAATCGGCGAATGTAGATGACCATTCTTTTGAGACTGTTCTGGTAGAGTCTTATACTCACCCGCTATCTCAGCTGATTGGTAGAATGAAGGAAAGTGTCAGCTTCGGCAAAAGGGTGGCAGAATATATTGAAGCACACCATGAAGATATAGATTTTATCTACAATGGAGGCTGGCAGCTTTTTGGCTATTATTTAATCGCCCGGGCGGCCAAGAAATATGGTGTTCCTTATATGGTACCCATTCAGGATATTTACCCGGAGAGCTTATTGATGATGACCGACAGCTTTGGAAAGCATCCGAATTGTTACCCCAGTTCCAAGGAACAACAATTTTAACGATAGGATCTAATGGGCCTTGGAAGAATATGAAAATAACGGCAAGTATTGCACGGTATTTTATAAAGCATTATCCTTCGTTCCAATTCCGTTTCGTCAACACATTGACACCTGAGGAGGCAACGTTTGTGACAGAGGATATCCAAGAGCATTTTTGTTTGTTGGGTAAAGTAGATGTGTCAGAGTGTCCGGCACTATATGAGCAGGCAGATGTGATGTTGATGCCCTCTTTGATGGAGTGTTTTACGGCTACTTACCCGGAGGCTATGCGAATGGAAGTTCCTGTTGTAACTACAGACTTGGATTTTGCGCATGGATTGTGTGGTAATGCTGCATGTTATTATGAATCTACAAATGCAGAAGCTGCTGCTAGGGCAATTTATAAGGTTGCAACAGATAAAGAATTTGCACGTTCGTTGGTAGAGGAAGGGAAAGAACAATTAAAGACTTTTGATGGCTATAATCAGAGAGCAGAGAAACTAATTGGTATTTTGGAAAAAATGGCAGACTTATGAATATCATTTTTCTTACTTTGTTGAAGATAAACAGTATTCAAGAGCGGGGAATCTATACTGATTTGATGAGATTGTTCTTGGCAAAGGGACATCATGTTACGATTGTTTCTCCTATAGAAAGAAGATATGGTGGAGAAACAACGCTCGATGAAACAGATGGAGTAACGATTCTACGAGTTCGTACTTTAAACATTCAGAAAACCAATGTCGTGGAAAAAGGAATAGGCACCTTGATGATAGAAAAGCAGTTTGATAGTGCTATTAGAAAAAAACTTAGTGGGAGAAAGTTCGATTTGATCCTTTATTCTACTCCTCCTATTACTTTTACCAATGTCGTAAAAAATCTAAAAAAAGATAATCCTCAGGCAAAAACTTATTTGTTGCTTAAAGACATTTTCCCTCAGAATGCCGTAGATTTGGGCATGATGAATAAAACGGGAATAAAGAGTATTCTTTATAGATTCTTTCGGAAAAAGGAAAAAGAACTCTATGAGTTGTCTGATTTTATAGGATGCATGAGTCCTGCAAATGTGAGGTATGTTGTAGAGCATAACACAGAGGTGAATCCTAAAAAGGTGGAAATAGCCCCTAATTCCTACGAAAGAATAGAGAAGGAGGATAATACGCTGGAAAAAGTAAAATGTGTTAGGGATAAATATAAATTGCCTATGGATAAACCAGTATTTATCTATGGTGGTAATTTGGGAAAGCCTCAGTATATACCCTTTTTAATAGAGTGCTTGAATGCGAATGCAGATAGGGACGATTGTTATTTTGTTGTTGTGGGTAATGGTACAGACTTTCCAAAGTTGGAGAACTGGTATCATAATAGGAAACCAAAAAGTGTTTCTTTGTTTTCACAACTTCCCAAAGAAGATTACGACAAGTTGGTAGAGTCCTGTGATGTGGGGCTGATTTTTCTGGATTTCAGATTTACTATTCCTAATTATCCTTCACGCCTGTTGCCATATTTGATGGAGAAGAAACCGATAATAGCTGCTACTGATTCTGTCAGCGACATTGGTAGCATAGCAGAGTCGAATGGTTACGGCTACTATTGTTACAGCAATGATGTTAAAGCCTTCACTCAATGTGTTGACAAGATGTTGCAATCGGATATTGCAAAAATGGGAGATGCTGGTTACCAGTTCTATTTGAAAAACTATACAGTAGAGCATACTTATAATGCTATAATGAAGCATGTATAAACTTTTCTTTAAGCGCTTTTTGGACTTTTGGATTGCTTTGATAGCTTTGCTTCTTCTTTCTCCAATCCTTATGATAGTAACTGTTTGGTTATATTTTGCCAATAAAGGAGCGGGTGCTTTCTTCTTTCAGGAGAGACCTGGAAAGGATGCTAAAATCTTTAAGGTTATTAAGTTCAAAACTATGACTGATGAGCGAGATGCAAAAGGTGATCTGTTGCCAGATGAACAACGGTTAACGAAGGTAGGTAAGTTTGTACGTTCAACTAGTATAGATGAATTGCCTCAGCTCATCAATGTACTGAAAGGGGATATGGCGCTAATAGGCCCGAGGCCGCTTTTAGTCAAATATTTGTCACTTTATTCTGAAGAACAGGCTCGTCGCCATGAAGTGAGACCCGGAATTTCTGGGTGGGCACAGTGTCATGGTCGCAATGCGATTTCATGGGGTGAGAAATTCAAACTGGATGTTTGGTATGTCGATCATGTGTCATTAATGACAGATTTGAAAATTGTTTTTATTACAATTAAGAAGGTTCTTATTCGTGAGGGCATTTCAGAAGAAGGGCATGCAACGATAGAACCTTTTAATGGGCATAATTAAAAATGTTTTTATACGGTGCAAGTGGTCACGGAAAAGTGATAAAGGATATTCTACAGGCTCGGAATATGCCTTTTGAAGGGTTTATTGATGATAATCCTCAAATTGATAGTTTGTGTGGGGCGCCTGTTTTTCATTCAACTGAAAATGTTGATGAAGTGATTGTGAGTATTGGTGTTAATGCTACCAGGAAAAAAATCGTGGAAAAGTTGAATTGCCACTATCCGATTGCCATCCATCCATCAGCAGTTTGTTCTGATTCTGTGTCCATTGGCGAAGGCACAGTAGTAATGGCTGGTGTTATTATCAATTCAGAGTCAATAATAGGTAAACATTGTATAGTTAATACTGGCGCATCTGTAGATCATGAATGTTGCTTGGGTGACTTCGTCCACATTTCTCCACATGCAACACTTTGTGGAAACGTGTCAGTGGGCGAAGGTTCATGGATAGGAGCAGGATCAACAATTATACAGGGTGTGAAGGTTGGACGATGGTGTGTTATTGGTGCCGGTAGCGTGGTCACTAAAGATATTCCTGATGGCTATTTAGCCGTGGGAAATAGGTGCAAGCTTGTAAAACAAATCAATAAAGAATAATAAATATGTCAAAACGTATATATCTTTGTCTCGCTCACATGAGTGAGACTGGTGAAGAGCAAAAGTTTATCAAGGAGGCGTTTGATACCAATTGGGTGGTGCCTCTCGGGCCGAATGTGAATGGGTTTGAGGAAGACCTTAGGCAATTCGTGGAGCCCTCTCAGTCTTTCCCTGAAGGAGAGGGTAGAAGGAAAGAGGTCGTGGCATTGTCATCTGGTACTGCGGCGGTGCATTTGGCGCTGATTGCGTGTGGCGTAGGGCCGGGTGACGAGGTGATTGTGCAGAGCTTTACTTTCTGTGCTTCGAGTCATCCCATTACTTACCTGGGAGCGACGCCGGTGTTCGTGGATTCAGAACGTGAGACATGGAATATGGATCCTGAGTTGTTGGAATTGGCTATCAAAGACCGTATCGAGAAAACAGGTAAGAAACCTAAAGCTATCGTTCCTGTGGCATTATATGGCATGCCGTATTGCATTGATCGCATTTTGGAGATTGCCAACCGCTATGAGATTCCTGTGATAGAGGATGCTGCTGAGGGTTTTGGCTCTCGCTTTAACGGACAGGTGCTGGGTACCTTCGGTGATTATGGTGTGCTGTCGTTCAACGGCAACAAGATGATTACCACGTCTGGCGGTGGTGCACTGATTTGTCCGGATAAGGATGCTTGGCAAAAGGTGATGTGGCTGGCTACACAGGCACGTGAGGCTTATCCTTATTACCAGCATGAAGCCATTGGTTATAATTACCGCATGTCTAACATCTGTGCTGGCATAGGCAGAGGTCAGATGACGGTTGCGAACGACCATATCGCACGGCATAGGGAGATTGCAAAAGTGTATAAGGAGGCTTTTGCAGATGTTAATGGCATTACTTTCCATGATGAGTTGCCTGGTATGGAGTCCAATTTTTGGCTGAGTACAATTACGCTGGATGAGAATTTGCATGTGAAGGGTGAGGAGAACGCCTATGCTCAGGCTGTTAAAGGTGCCGTTGGTGGAGCTGCTGGCGTGGTTCATGCAGGTGGTACATTACATACCGACTGTGAACCGAACAGAAATGTGGAGGCTATGCGTGTGGGGCTTGATGCGTTGGGCATAGAGGCTCGTCCACTATGGAAACCCATGCATAAGCAGCCCGTTTATAAGAATGCTCCGGCATATGTCAATGGCGTTAGTGAATCGTTGTTTAAAGTGGGGCTTTGTTTGCCCTCTGGCCCCTGTGTGACTGACGAGGACGTGAATTTCATTATCGACAGTATCAAGGGGATGATTGATTAGAGAAATGATGGATTAAGAATCATTATATGCATAAGAGGGGTTAATTAGGACTTTATTTGTAAGACACTACTGGCTCGCCTTTAAACATTCGCCAAAATGTAAGCTTATGAATCTTATACAAAAACTAACGAACTGGTACTTTACACGTGATGCGCTGCCTTACTGGTGCGTGTTCATCTTTGACTGCCTGATGACTTTCTTGTCGGGACTGGTGGTGTTTTGGGCATACCACAAGACAGGATACAATATCGTACACTTTTGGGGTATTCTGAACTCTATCGTCATCTATGTTGTCATAGCGATGTTGGGTTTCAGGGTGTTCAAGACCTACGCGGGGATGATGCGCTATTCGTCGTTTTCCGACCTGCAGCGAATTGCTTATGCCAACGCCTTCTCCTTGTTCATTGCCATCATTGCCCACTATCCGATGTACAAGTTGCCCAAACCGGCGTTTGAGGCTTTCCATTTGCGACATCTCGTGGTGATGTATGCTGTGGCTACCATGTTGATGTGGGCCGGGCGTGTGCTGGTGAAGGAAATCTATGAGATTTCACGGGCAAAGGCAAGCAAGAAAAATGTGCTGATATATGGTGTCAAGGAGGGAGGCGTCGGATTGGCCAAACTGATTCGTAGCGAACAACCTGCCAGATTCAACTTGCGTGGTTTCATTTCGCATGAAAAGAACTTCAAGGGCCATTTGCTCATGGGCGTGGGGGTCTATCAGCAAGACGAGCTTAGGGAAATTTTGGAGCGCCTGCATATTCGGGCCGTACTGGTGTCGCCGCAGCGCAATTATGAATTCCGCAATGACCAAAAGCTTCAGAAAATACTGACTGAGGCAGAGGTGGCGATTTACATGACCGAGGGCTTTGCAGAGGGTAAGGATTTCGGTAGCATGCAACTCAAGGCGGTGAGCATTGACGACTTGTTGCCCCGCGACGAGATAAAGGTCGATTTGGAAGGTGTCAGCAACATGCTGAAAGGACAACGGATTCTGATAACGGGTTCTGCGGGCAGTATTGGCAGCGAGATGGTTCGACAGATTGCGACATTTGCCCCCTCGGAGATGATGCTGATAGACCAGGCTGAGACTCCGCAGCACGACATTCGATTGATGATGAAGAAGCGTTGGCCACAGATAAAGGTTCACACAGTGGTGACCAGCATTTGCAAGGAAAAACGAATGGAGAAGGTCTTCGATGAGTTCCGTCCTGACTATGTGTTCCATGCTGCGGCTTACAAGCATGTGCCCATGATGGAGGATAATCCCAGTGAAAGCGTTCAGAACAATGTTATGGGGACAAAGGTCTTGGCCGATTTGAGCGTCAAATATGGCGTGAAAAAATTCGTGATGATTTCAACAGACAAGGCCGTCAATCCCACGAATGTGATGGGATGCTCAAAACGTATCTGTGAAATATATGTGCAGTCGTTGGACAGCGAGCTGAAGCGAAAAAATGGGAATAGTGTTAATACTCAATTCGTTACAACGCGGTTTGGCAATGTCCTTGGCTCCAATGGGTCGGTGATTCCGCTGTTCGAGCGTCAGATAAGGGAAGGCGGTCCCGTCACGGTGACCCATCCCGACATCATTCGTTACTTCATGCTCATACCCGAAGCCTGCAAACTGGTTCTCGAAGCGGGCACTATGGGGAAAGGCGGCGAGATATTTGTCTTTGACATGGGCAAGCCGGTGAAAATAGCTGATTTGGCCAAGCGCATGATTCTGCTGAGTGGCGCAAGGAATGTGGAAATAAAATATACGGGACTCCGCCCTGGCGAGAAACTCTATGAGGAAATGCTCTCGACCGACGAAAACACCATACCGTCGTTCCATGAGAAAATACGCATCGCCTCTGTACGCGAGTACGATTACGGCAAGGTTTGTAAAGACATCAATGAACTGATTGAACAGAGTCTGCAATATGACGACATGGCCACGGTGAAGAAAATGAAAGAGATTGTGCCCGAATATATCAGCAACAACTCTGTCTATTCGCAGCTGGACGTGAAGAAGGCATAGGATGTCTGCAAAAAAGAAAACGAACGTGGACAGTTACAGAGATTCCTACGAAAAAATGCTTTCGCTCTTGCGCAGTGAGCTGTGGCAGCAGCCTTTGGACGGCGATGTGCCCAGGAGTGACGTGGAAGATGTTATAGCCGTTTCAAGGCAGCAGGCGGTGAGCGGGCTGGTGGCCAATGCCATCATAGACAATCAACTGCCCATAGGCGATGACCTGGCCATGACGGTTTGCGGCATACGACAGAAGCATGAGCGTAAGAGCAAAGCCATGGATGCTGAGGTGGCCAAATTTGCAGGCTTCCTGAACCGGCGCAATCTGGAGTATGTGATAGTTAAAGGACAGACCATGGCTGCGCTCTATCCTCACCCCAAAGTGCGCACCACGGGCGACATTGACTTCTACGTGCCAAAAAGCGACTTCGAACGGGTGCAGAAAGTTATCGAAGAGCGTCTGAACATCGTCATGAGGCATAATGCCAGCAAGAAGCACGACAACTTTGAGATAGAGGGCTTCGCTTTTGAGATGCATTCGGACATGACTGACTTCGGCTACTGGAAATACCAGAAATACTGGAACAGCTTTTTCGACGATGCCATCCGTCAGTGTCCTACAACCGTCTGTATTGCAGGTGAAGCAGTCAAGACGTTTTCGCCTACACTCGATGCGCTCTATATCTTTGTCCACGCCTTCTATCATCTCATCTTGAATGGCAACGGCATGGGGTTGAAGCAGTATTGCGACTGGTGCATGGTGATGCACCATCTGCACGGTCAGATTGAATTCGAGTCGCTCGGGCGATATCTGGAAGGGCTGCATCTGAAGAAAGCCTTCTTGGCCGTTGGCGCTTTTTGTGTCGATAAACTGGGGCTTCCCGAAAGCGACCTGCATTTCCCATTGACCGACGAAGCCCGACAGTGGCCAGAGAAAATGATGTCCAATCTGTTCGAGGCAAGGGCTTTTAGCGAGAAAATACGTGTCAAGGGAGGCGTCAGCCTGTTGCACAGCCTTGCCACCTCACGCATCGTGGCCAAACAGGTGAAAACCTATTTCCCCCTGTCGCCCATGGAATTGCTGTTCCGTATTCCCGAAATGGCAGCGTGGTCGTTCAAGAAACGATTTGTAGAGTAGGGTGGAGACCGTCTGCAGACAAATGTTTACGGAAATACCAAAAACAATATAAATGTTGTAAAGCGTCTTGCAGTAGCTGTGAAGCGTACGTAGGACATTCGAATATAATACTATTCGTTTAATTGCAAATCCCTTTCCGGCGTGAGTCGGAAAGGGATTTTTTCGTATTCTAGAACCTTATTCTGCCACCAGTTCGAGCACACGGCTCGACCAGTTCACCTTCTTGCCCCAGTCAACGTTGTGGGTGTAGGGCATTTCCAGGCCGTGGTTCATCAGGTAGTCGCCGCTGTAGGTCTGGCCCTCGCAGTCGAGGGGCTTCAGGTCGATGCGGTTCAGCTCGTGTACCTTATACATACGTGCAGGGTCGAGTCCGGCCATCTTGACGCGGGGCAGGTGCTCGTTCTGGAACTGCTCGGTCTTCCACCAGTAGAACACGGCCTTGTCCTTCGGCTCGCTGACGTACATGAGCGAGGCCAGTCCTTTGTGCTCGTAGGGCGAGAGCAGACGGTAGATGTCGCCGAACTGCACCACGGGCCGTATGCGCTTGTACTCCTCGATGGCTTTGCGGCAGAGTTGCTTCTCCTCGTCGGTCATGTTCTTGGGCTGTATTTCCATGCCCAGTCGTCCGCTCATGGCCACGTCGATGCGCATCTTGAGCGACGTGGTGCGATAGACGGTGTGGTTGGGTGCAGCCGATATGTGGCTGGCCATGGCGATGGCGGGGAAGAAGTAGCTGGTGCCCCACTGCATGTAGATGCGCTGCAGGGCGTCGGTGTTGTCGCTCACCCAGAACTCGTCGAACCAGGGCAGCACTCCCCAGTTGGCGCGCCCGCCTCCCGATGCGCATGCCTGGATGGTGAGGTCGGGGTACTTCTGGCGAATGCGCTGGCACACCTTCTCCAGTCCGCGGTGGTACTCAATGTAGAGGTGGCTTTGGTCGGCCATGGTGAGGTATTGCGAGCCGTGGTTCATGATGGCCATGTTGGCGTCCCACTTGATGTAGTCTATCTCGGGATACTTCGACATGAGGTTATCGACCACGCTGAACACGAAGTCCTGCACCTTGGGGTTGGCCAAGTCGAGCACCAGTTGGGTGCCGCCGCGTCCGAGCACAGCGTCGCGCTGCGGAGCCTTGACAATCCAGTCGGGGTGTTTCTCGTAGAGTTCGCTCACCGAGTTGGTCATTTCGGGCTCAATCCAGATGCCGAACTTGATGCCGTGCTTCTTGGCGTCGCGCAGCAGTCCCTCGATGCCCTCGGGCAGCTTGTTCTTATCTACCACCCAGTCGCCCAGGCTGGAGTTGTCGGTCTTGCGGGGGTACTTGTCGCCGAACCAGCCGTCGTCCATGACGAAGAGCTCGCCGCCCATCGAGGCGATGTCGGCCATCATCTGGTCCATGCCCTGCTGGTTGATGTCGAAATAGACGCCCTCCCACGAGTTGAGCAGTATCTTGCGCTCCTTCGAGCCGTGCATGAGCATGTACTTGCGGCCCCAGCGGTGGAAGTTGCGGCTGGCGCCCGACAGTCCTTCCTGCGAGAAGGTGAGGGCCAGCTTGGGGGTCTTGAAGGTTTCGCCCTTCTTCAGGTGATACTCCGAGTTGTCGGGGTTGATGCCTGCGAAGAAGTAGTGGTACTCGGTGTCGTCGGTGTCAATCTTCAGCTGGTAGTTGCCGCTGTAGCACAGTGCGGCTCCGATGACGTCGCCGGCATTCTCGCGTGCCTTGCCGTCGAGCGAGAACATCACCTCGCCGTGGTCGGTGTGCGAGTTGCGCGTGCCGTCCTTGTTCTTCAGCAGTTTTACGCCGGGTTGCAGCAGTTCCTCGCTCAGCTGGCCCTCGTTGGCCCACGAGCCGTAAAGGTGGCTCAGCCACACTTCGCCGCGGCGGATGGGCAGACAGCCCGAGGCAAACTGCGTCAGCGTGACGGTGGCGCGTTCCTGGTTGGTGATTTCGGTCCACACCTCAATCATGTCAACGTCTTTGTACTCCTGATACTTCAAATCGACGTTCAGGGCATAGACGGCGTCGCGCATGTGGATGACGGTGATCTGGTTGCCGTCGTTCTTCAGCTTCTCGACGCCCGTCACCTGCAGGGCCGTTGACAGGTTGCCGTCGCTGTGGCGCATGGCCAGGGCGGCCTCGGCGGGCGTGTTCAGTCCGTAGGCCGGATAAGCGTCCATGCGTCCGTTGACGGGTGTCTGCATGTGGCTGAGGTCGTTCTGACTGAGCCGTTTGCCGAAATAAACATACTGTGGCTGCTTACCTTTCTCCACGTTCAGCACGAGCGAAATGTTCTTGGTCTGCACCACCACCTGTTCTGCCATTGCCCCCATGGGCAGCAGCATGAGCAAAGCAAAAAGAAGAATTTTTTTCATGGTGTTTCTGCTTGTTTTTATGAATGAAATTATGGTTGCTTTCAGGTTCGTAGCTGTTGTCGAGATGTTTGGGAACTCCTGAACTCCAAACTACCTTTCCATTGCAAAGTTATGAAAAACGAAAGAAAAACCGCGTTTTTTGTTCCGAAAACTTTCACTTCGTCGGCCATTTTGAAGTTATAGTATCACTTTTTGACAAGATAATATTGCATAGCCGCAAAAAAAACAATCTTTCTTGGCAGTTTCAAAAATAAAGTTTGTACTTTTGCACACGTCATGAAATACGGTATTATCGGAACAGGCGCCATAGGCGGTTACTATGGCTCCAAACTGGCAAGAGCCGGGCGGGATGTCCATTTCTTGTTTCATTCAGACTACGATTATGTCTGCGAGCATGGCTTGCAGGTGGATTCTTGCGATGGCAGTTTCCATCTCGACCGAGTGAATGCCTACGGCTCAGCGGCCGACATGCCCCGTTGCGACGTGGTGATGGTCTCCCTCAAGTCGGTCAACAACCATCTGCTGCCTTCGCTGCTGCCCCCATTGCTCCACGAGCACACGCTCGTGGTGATGATTCAGAACGGCATCGGCGTGGAACCCGATGTGCAGCGCCAGTTCCCCGGCCTTTGGCTGGCCGCCGGGCTGGCTTTCATCTGCTCGTCCAAAAGCGAGCCAGGCCGCGTGTCCCACCAGTGCTACGGCAGCATCAATCTGGCCAACTATTCGTGTCCCGACGAGCAGCTCATGGCCCAGCTGGTGGCCGATTTCGTCGGTGCCGGCATCGAGGCGCACCAGGTGGAATATCATGAGGCCCGCTGGAAGAAGGCCGTTTGGAACATGCCCTTCAACGGCATGACCGTGGCCTTGAACACCCGCACCGACCTGCTTCTGAACCATCCCGCCACCCGTCAGCTCATCTACGACCAGATGATGGAGGTGGTCGGTGCCGCCCTGCACCTCGGCGTCAAGGGGCTCGACCGCTCGTTTGCCGACCTCATGATGAAGACCACCGACGCCATGACTCCCTATTCGCCCAGCATGAAGCTCGACTACGACTTCCATCGCCCCATGGAAATCTATTATCTTTACACGCGCCCCATCGAGGAGGCTGCCCGTGCGGGCTACGCCATGCCCAAGCTGGCCATGCTCGAGGCCGAACTGCGATTTCTGGAGAAGCAGAGGATGGAGAATAAAGAATTCCAACCCTAACGCTAACCGCCATCTGGATGGGAAGTTAAGGTTAGGGTTAAGGATAAAAGCACAAAGTACAAAGAAAAAATAGTTTTAACCGCCATGAAGAAATTATTTGCAACCCTGTTTTTCCTGAGCGTTGTTGTTGGCATACACGCCCAGGGAGGCATTACGCCCCAAATGCTGAAACAGATTCAGCAGAGTCAGAAAACCACCGCTGCAGACCGCGCTATCGGCAATGCCATTGCGGCTAACAGCATTGACAACCTGGCCAAAAACCATGCCCACGCCGGCGAGCTGGACACCCACTTCAGCATAGAGACCCCCAAGCAGAGCATCACCGACCAGAAAAGCTCGGGACGCTGCTGGATGTTCAGCGGCTTCAACGTGCTGCGCGCCGACTTCGCCCACCGCAACAACGACACGCTGAAGGTGGATTTCTCGCAAGCCTACCTTTTCTTCTACGATCAGTTGGAGAAAGCCAACCTCTTTCTCCAGGCCGCCATCGACCATGCCAAGAAACCGCTCGACGACCCGCGTGTGCAGTTCTTCTTCAAGAGCCCCATAGGCGACGGAGGCACCTTCTGCGGCGTAGCCGACCTCTCGGCCAAGTACGGCTTGGTGCCCAAGGCCGTCATGCCCGAATCGTACAGCAGCGACAACACTTCGCGCATGGCCTCACTCATCAAGTCCAAACTGCGCGAGCTGGGACTGCAGTTGCGCGACATGGTCAGCAAGGGCAAGAAAGCCGCCGACCTCAACGCCGCCAAGACCCAGATGCTTGGCACCATCTACCACATGCTCGCCCTCACCATTGGCGAGCCCCCGCAGCAATTCACCTACACTTTCCGCAACCGCGCGGGCGAGGCTGTGGGCGAGGCTAAGACCTACACCCCGCAGAGCTTCTACCAGGAAGTGGTGGGACGCGACCTCAACGGCACCTTCATCATGGTGATGAACGACCCGCGCCGACCCTACCACAAGACCTACGAGGTGGAGTACGACCGCCACACCTACGACGGCCACAACTGGCGATACCTCAACCTGCCCATGGACGAGATTGCCCAGCTCGCCATTGCCCAGCTCCGCGACGGACGCAAGATGTACAGCTCTTACGACGTGGCCAAGCAACTCGACCGCAAGCGCGGCTACAGCGACCTGGACAACTTCGACTATGAGTCGCTCTTTGGCACCACTTTCGGCATGGACAAGGCACAGCGCATCGCCACCTTCGACAGCGGCTCCACCCATGCCATGACCCTCACCGCCGTCGATTTAGACAACGAAGGTAAGCCCCTGAAGTGGAAGGTGGAAAACTCGTGGGGAGCCTCGTGGGGCGACAATGTCGGCTGCATCATCATGACCAACCGCTGGTTTGAGGAGTACATGTTCCGCCTCGTGGTCGATATGCAGTACGTGCCCGACCAGCTCAAGCGCGAATACGAGCAGAAGCCCATCATGGTGATGCCCGAAGACCCCCTCTTTGCCGAGGACGAATAAAAAGAGTTAGGAGCAGAAAAGAGTTAGGAGCAGAAAAGAGTTAGGAGTTAGGAATTAGGAGTTAGGAGTTTTTTCCTTAACTCCTTTTTTTGTCTCCAATTCCTAACTCCTAACTCCTAATTCATAACTCATAACTCTCCCGTTGCAGCGGATGTTCGGTGGATTTCGAAATCCACCGAAGAATGAATATATGAATTTGTAATTCTTTTGATAATGATAAGGAAAACAACTATAATTGTCGCATCTGAAGATGCTGATACTCAGATGAGGCGGATTGCAAATCCGCCGAACCCCGCGTCGAACATCCGGCGGAACGGGGGATTTGGAAATCCGCCGAACTCCGCGCCGAACATCCAACGGAGCGGGGGGATTTGAAATCCACCGAAGAATGAGTATATGAATTTGTAATTCTTTTGATCATGATAAGGAAAACAACTATAATTGTCGCATCTGAAGATGCTGATACTCAGATGCGGCGGATTGCAAATCAGCCGAACCCCGCGCCGAACATCCGGCGGAACGGGGTGATAAATTTATGAATAAATAATGCGCTCAGTTGTATTTTTGAGAGATTTAACAAATATTGTGTTAATAAACGACCAAAATCTCATTTCATACTCGTTATTAAAGTAAAAAAACAATAATAATAAAAAATAACTATGGAAAAGCTTAAGTTCTTGTGTTTATTTACTGCTGTCTTGTTTGCTTTTGCAGGTTGCAGCAAAGATGATGATGATGTCTTTGCCAACGTACCTAACAACTTGGACTCATCGTTGCTACCAGGCTATTGGCTCATGGTGACGGATAGCGGCATTTCAAAAAGTGGCCTTTGGATTTCTGAAGAAGAAGACACCTTCTTTGGTGACGGAGGGAAGAAAGTGACCGATTTCTTACTACAAGACAGTGCGTATGTTCCTGCAACTCTGTGGGGAAATTATACATGGAAGGTACTGGAGAATGGTGTCATTTGCATTAACAAGTACCGGGAAGGTGGAATGGCAGTAATCAGTCTGACAAATGATATTCTGGTAATGAAACCTTTTCGCTATATAGACGGCAAGCTGGTCGCTAATGATAAAACCAACAAATGGAAGCGCTCGTCGTATCCTATAGAGATTGAATACAGCTATGACACAAATTACGGCCCATACTATGGCGGCTACAATTATGATAATGCCCGGAGGGAGTATGTCAGTCTGGAGAGCCTTCCGCAATGGCTGAGGGCGTGGATTGCCTCTGAAGAAGAAAGGACGAACCGGCGTGGAGTAATTTTCCGAAAAGGGTATAACGACCCCAAACTATTCCGTGGAGAATGGAACGACACTGTTTATTACTATATTTACATAAAAGAAGACGGCTGTTTACTCTGTGACAGCTACTATGAGGACGGAACACCCTTGGACTTTGAGAACGAGCAGGTGAAACAGGCTTTTGAGAACTCTATTCCGCAAATGAAGCGCATCATCGTCAACTAATAAAGAACAATTAGATATTTACAAAACCACACTTCGATTGTCTTATCCATTACACCGAAAATGGGCATAACTATCATTATATTGAAACGTCCAATGGGGACAGGTATTACTGTTTTCCCGTGACACCCTTGGGCAACCCGTTGCAGCGGATGTTCGGTGGATTTGAAATCCACCGAAGAATGAGTATATGAATTTGTAATTCTTTTGATTATGATAAGGAAAACAACTATAATTGTCGCATCTGAAGATGCTGATACTCAGATGCGGCGGATTGCAAATCCGCCGAACCCCGCGCCGAACATCCGGCGGAACGGGGGATTGCAAATCCGCCGAACCCCGCGCCGAACATCCGGCGGAACGGGAAATGATAACGCACAGCGTCTTTGAAAAACCAATAAAAACAAAGAAAAACCAATAAAACAAGACGATTTTACAAATAAAAACCTGTTTTCCATTGTCCGTTTTTGTTTTTATTTGTTTTTGAAAGACGCGTAGCGTATCCTTTTCTGCCGAAGAAATAAAATGGGTCTTGAGGATACGAATGCAGCGTCCGAGAATAGAAAAATATCTCCCGACGTTGTGCCAAAATTCTCTAGAAAATTTTGAGACAACGTCGGGAGTTGTTTTTGTCGTGTCGCCGAATGGCTCGGCAAAACGCGGTGATGGGGCTTTTAGTTCAGGGTTTGCCGGGGCGGCTTCCCTGAATCAGGACTTGCCGCAGGCCTGAAGATGAGCAGCTTACACCAAGTGCTCGATGAGATTGGCGCGTTCGCCGGGCAGCATGTCGATGACAGGAATCTCAACCATGGTGTAGCAGCCGGGCTGCTGGCGCAGGCTGGCGCGGGCCACGTTGACGAGCACCTGAGCTGTGAGAGCGGGGTTGTTGATGCTCATGTTGAACTCCAGGCGCTGGTTTTGGGTTTTTCCGCTGACGCCCTTGCGCACGAGGTTTACGCCGTGGCCCATGTCGCGTACGGCATCTACGCTCTCAACGGCAAAGACGTGGGTCTCGTCGTTGGCGAAGTAGGGGTCGGCCTTGATGGCGGCGGTGACGTCCTCGAGGCGTGCTCCGTCCTCGAGCTCAACATAGACCATGCGGCGGTGGATGCCTTCGCCCAGGGGGATGGTCATCGAGAGAGCGTTGCGCACACCCTCCTTGGAGCGCACACAGACGGAGTGGCCCATGGACATGCCGGGGCCGAAGTTGGTGTAGCTCAAGCCCTTGGGGGCGAGACTCTGCATGAGCGTTCGTACGATGCTGTCGGAGCCCGGGTCCCATCCGGCGGCAATGACGCTCACGGTGCCGGTTTGCTTATTGAGCTCCATGAGGCGCTCGCGGTAGCCGCGTATGTTGGTGTGTATGTCGAACGAATCGACGGTGTTGATGCCCAGAGGCAGAATCTGCTTGGCATATTCTTCGCACGAGCGGGTGGGGGTGGCCAGAATGGCCACATCCACGTTCTCCAGTTCGCGGATGTCCTTCACTACGGCGTAGGGTGCCAGTTCGGCAGGTTTGTTTTCTGCCCCGTTGCGGCGCACAATGCCTGCAATTTCAAAGTCTTGGGAGGCCTCCAGAGCCTCGATGGTGTACTTTCCGATGTTGCCGTAACCCACTACGGCTGCTCTGATTTTTTTCATTTTGTTCTTTGAGTTTGGTTGTTTTGGGTGCAAATGTACGGAAAAATCTTGAAACGAGCTTGCATAAGGTTGAAAAATTTGCAAAATTGGTGTCAAAAGGTAAAATAATCGTTGGCATGCAATAAAATGTTTGTTTCTCTCGTTAGTATTGATGTATATATACGTAAAAATGTAAATACGCATGATAGAATATGTGAAGGGTGAGCTGACCGAGCTTACTCCTGCGCTGGCTGTCGTTGAGGCCGGCGGGGTTGGTTATGGTCTGAACATTTCGCTCAATACTTTCAGTGCCATTCAGGGCAAGCAACAAGTGAAACTCTACGTCCACGAAGCGTTGGTGGCTGGCGGCCGCGACGATTCGTTCACGCTCTATGGCTTTGCTTCGCGCCAGGAGCGCGAGCTCTACCGCCAGCTCATCACCGTGAGCGGTGTGGGAGCCAACACGGCGCGCATGATTCTTTCGAGCATCGCGCCGCAGGAACTGTGCAACGTCATTGCCACGGGCAACGAGCGCATGCTGAAGAGCGTGAAGGGCATCGGCCTGCGCACGGCGCAGCGCATCATCGTGGACCTGAAAGACAAGATAGAGGCTCCGCTCTTCGCCCCGCAGGGGGGCAACGGGGCAGACAGCCCGGTGGTTGTGGGGCCGGCCACGGCATCGCGCGTGGTTCACGACGAGGCCATTGGCGCGCTCACCATGCTGGGCTTTGCGCCTGCGCCCTCGGCCAAGGTGGTGTCGGCCATTCTGCATGAGCAGCCCGACCTTCCCGTGGAGCAGGTGGTGAAAATGGCCCTGAAACAGATAAAATGAGATGGAGAGCCAGAGTGCAAAAGGGTGGGGAGCCCGGCGCCAACCAAGGCAAACGGTGTGGACATCCTGAACTCGGCAACGTAAAGAAAGGTGTGTTGAATTGAAACGGCAATTTTTGACATTCGTACTGGTGGTTGTCGGCATCCTGACGGTGCTGGCAGGCATCACTTTGCCTTTCAAGCAGGACATACGCCCCCGCCAGCAGGCCAATGCCGACGCTCCCAGCAGACAAGATGTGCGCACGGGCAATGGGCGCCCCGACGGGAGCACGGCCCAGGGCGGCCGCGGCGGTGTGCGCGACACTTCATCGGCCAAGACTCCTCAGTTCAACCAAATCGTGGTGGAGGACGAGACCATTCCCGACTCGCTGCTCCATCCGCGCTGGAAGATTCAGCGCACCACGCCCATCACCGACGACGATCTGCGCCAGGGCTCGGCCGACCTGTCGATGCCCGACAACCTGAAGCAGGACGTGGTCTATAACGACACGCTCGACCGCTACATCATCGGGTCGAAGATTGGCGACTCGTACATCAACGCCCCCATCATGATGACCCCCGAGGAGTATCGCAAGTGGAGCGAGCGAAAGGCGTTCAGAGACTATTTCCGCTCAAAGAGCGAGGAGATTCTCAAGACGCAGGGCAAGGAGAAGTTCTCGTTCTCCGACATGCACTTCGACTTGGGGCCAGCCGAAAAGATATTTGGCCCGGGCGGTGTGCGCATCAAGACGCAGGGAACAGCCGAACTGAAGTTTGGCGCCACGATGAAGAACATCGACAACCCCTCGTTGCCCGTGCGCAACCGCAAGACCACGAGCATGGACTTCGACGAGAAAATCAACATCAACGTCAACGGAAAGGTGGGCGACAAGGTGAACATGAACCTCAACTACAACACCGACGCCACCTTCGACTTCGACTCGCAGAACCTGAAGCTGAAATATGAGGGCAAGGAGGACGAAATCATCAAGCTGGTGGAGGCCGGCAACGTGTCGTTCCCGAGCAACTCGTCGCTGGTGACGGGGGCCAGCTCGCTCTTCGGCATCCGCACCGACTGGCAGTTTGGCAAGCTGAAGCTGCAGACGGTCGTCTCGCAGAAGAAGTCGTCGTCGAAGAGCGTCTCGTCGAAGGGCGGCGTACAGCTCACCCCGTTCGAGCTCGACGTGGCCGACTACGAGGAGAACCGCCACTTCTTCCTCTCGCAGTTCTTCCGCGACAAGTATGCCGAGTCGATGAAGTCGCTGCCCAACGTCACCACCGGCATTGAAATCAGCCATGTGGAGATTTGGGTGACCAACAAGACGGGAACCACCACCAACACCCGCAACATCATTGCCCTTACCGACTTGGGCGAGAACACCCGCGTGAGCAATCCCCGCTGGGCCACCACAGGCCAGCCGGTGCCCTGCAACAACGCCAACTCCGAGTATGCCGAAATGGTGGGCAGCTATGCGGCCGCGCGCGACATCGACCAGACGAGCACCACGTTCGATGGCATCGGCAACTTCGTGGGCGGCGCCGACTACGAGAAGCTGGAGAGCGCCCGTCTGCTCAACTCGTCGGAATACACCGTGAACAGGGCCATGGGATACGTCTCGCTGAAGACGGCTTTGCAAACCGACCAGGTGCTGGCCGTGGCCTACGAATACACCTACCGCGGCGTCACCTACCAGGTGGGCGAGCTGGCCAACAACATCTCCGACGTGAAGCAGGCCCTTTTCGTCAAGTCGCTCAAGAACACCAGCAACAACCCCCATCAGGGCAACTGGGACCTGATGATGAAGAACGTCTATTATCTGGCCTCGTCGGTTGAGAAAGACAAGTTCCGACTGGACGTGAAGTTCCAGAGCGACACGGCTGGCGTCTATCTGTCGTACATCCCCGAGAAAGAGGTGAAGAGCGAACCCATCATACGGCTGCTCGGCGCCGACCGTTTGGACAACAACAACAAGGCTCACGCCAACGGCTACTTCGACTTCGTTGAGGGCTACACCGTGAGCAACGGCCGCGTGTTCTTCCCCGAAGCCGAGCCTTTCGGCGACGACCTCTACCGGTTCCTCACCAACAAGGGCGTCAGTGCCGACGTGGCGCGCAAATACTGTTTCAACGAACTCTACGACTCCACCAAGACCATAGCCAAGCAGATTGCCGAGAAGGACAAGTACATGCTCGTGGGACAGTATCGCGGCACCTCGGCCAACGTGATTTCGCTCGGTGCCTTCAATGTGCCGCAGGGCTGTGTGAAGGTGACCGCCGGCGGAATGGAGCTGCACGAAGGCGTGGATTACAGCGTTGACTACAGCGCGGGCGAGGTGACCATCCTCAACCAGAGCATTCTCGACGCGGGCACCCCGGTGAGCGCCTCGTTCGAGAGCAACACCGACTATGGGCAGCAGCGCAAGACCATGTTTGGCGTGAACTGGGAGTACGACTTCTCGAAAAACCTGCAGCTCAGCGGTACGCTGCAGCACCTCTACGAGCAGTCGCTCACCACCAAGGTGAACATGGGCAGCGAACCGCTCAACAACACCCTCTGGGGACTGAACCTGAACTGGAAGAAAGAGAGCCAATGGCTCACCAACCTGCTCGACCGTCTGCCCCTGCTGCATTGTACGCAGCCTTCGAACATCACCTTCAGGGGCGAGTTTGCCCAACTCATTGCCGGGCAGAGCCACGGCACCCAGGACAACGCCTCCTATCTGGACGACTTCGAGAACACCAAGAACAGCATTGACGTGAGCACGGCCACCTCGTGGGTGCTCAGCAGTGTGCCCAGCATGTTTGCCGAACAGAAGGACAAGACCACCGTGCAGAGCGGATTCAACCGTTCGCTGCTGGCATGGTACACCATCGACCAGCTCCTCACAAGGCGCAGCAGCTCGCTCGCCCCCAGCCACATCAAGAGCGACCTCAACCAGCTCTCCAACCACTACGTGCGCGAGATTTATGTCAACGAGGTGTTCCCCAACCGTCAGCAGAGCGGCTACACCGGTTCCACGGCTCCGCTGCCAATGCTCAACCTGGCCTACTATCCCACCGAGCGTGGTCCCTACAACCTCAACCCCGACCTCACCCAGGACGGTCGGCTCACAAACCCGCTCAGCAAGTGGGGCGGCATGATGAGAAGGCTGGACACCAACGACTTCGAGGCTGCCAACATCGAGTACATTGAGTTCTGGATGCTCGACCCCTTCATCTACAGTTCCGAGCAGGCCGACGCCAACCTCTACGGCGGCGACTTCTACATCAACCTGGGCGAGGTGAGCGAGGACATTCTGCGCGACGGAAAGAAATTCTACGAGAGCGGCATGGCCGTTGACGGCACCAACAACTACACCACCACTCAGTGGGGAAAGATTCCCACCCAGAGCACCGTCACCTACGCTTTTGCCACCTCGACGGGCTCGCGCGCCCTGCAGGACGTGGGACTCAACGGACTCACCGACCAGGAAGAACGCACCTACGGAGCCTACCAGGACTTCCTGACGGCCATTCAGGGCAAAGTGTCGCCCGCCGTCTTCGACTCCATCTTCAACGATCCCGCCAACGACAACTACCACTACTTCCGCGGCTCTGACTACGACCAGCGCGAACTCTCCATCCTGGAACGCTACAAGCGCATCAACAACCCGCAGGGCAACTCGCCCGACAGCGACAGCCGCACCGAGAGCTACGACACGTCCTACAAGACGGGCCCCGACGTTGAGGACATCAACCAGGACTACACCCTCAACGAATACGAGAAATACTACCAGTATCATCTCAGCATCCGCCCCGAGGACATGGTCGTCGGGCGAAACTTCATCGTCGATGAGCGTACCAGTGCCGGAGGCCTGCGCAACGGCGAAAAGTACAGCGTGAAGTGGTATCAGTTCCGCATCCCCATACGCGACTACGAGAGCAAGGAAGGCTCGATCAGCGACTTCAGCTCCATCCGCTTCATGCGCATGTTCCTCACAGGATTCCAAAAACCCATCGTGCTGCGCTTCGCCAACTTAGACCTGGTGCGCGGCGAATGGCGCATCTACGAGCAGTCGCTCAACACGGGAGCCACCGAGACCGGACGCATGTCGGTCAGTGCCGTCAACATCGAGGAAAACAGCGACAAGACACCCGTCAACTACGTTCTGCCACCGGGCATCAGCCGTGTGCAGGACCCCACCCAGCCACAACTCGTCGAGAGCAACGAGCAGGCTCTCAACATCATGGTCACCAACCTGGCTCCCGGCGAGTCGAAGGCCGTCTATAAGAACACCACCCAGGACCTGCGGCAATACAAGCGCCTGCAGATGTTCGCCCACGCCAACACCCTCGAACCCAATGCCACTGCGCTGCGCGACAACCAGCTGGCCATGTTCTTACGTCTGGGAAGCGACTACAAGAACAACTACTACGAGTACGAGATACCCCTCAAGCTCACGCCCGCCGACGTCTATCACGACAACGCCAACGACCGTCGCAAGGTATGGCCCGAGGAAAACATGCTCGACGTGCCCCTCGACATCTTCACCCAACTCAAGAAGGAGCGCAACAAGGCCAAGGCCGAAGGCCGCGCCTCCTACAACCAACTCTATTCGGCCTACGATGAAGACCATCCCTCCAACAAGGTGAGCATCATGGGAAATCCCACCCTGGGCGAGGTGAAAACCATGATTCTGGGTGTGCGCAATCTTTCGGGCGAACAGAAGTCGGGCGAGGTGTGGCTCAACGAACTGCGCCTCAAGGAATACAACAACAGTGGCGGCTGGGCTGCTCAGGGCACCCTCAACATGCAACTCTCCGACGTGGCCACCGTCAACGTCAACGGACGCGTCATGACCGAGGGATTCGGAGGTCTGGAGCAGGGCGTCAGCCAGCGGTCGCAGAATGACGAGAAGGCCTACAACGTCACCGCCAACTTCGAGTTGGGGAAGTTCTTCCCCGACAAGCTCAAGGTGTCGGCACCGCTCTACTATTCGGTGCAGAAGGAAGAGTCGCGGCCCAAATACAACCCGCTCGACAACGACATGCTGCTCAAGGACGCACTCGATGCAGCAGGCAGTCAGCACGAGCGCGACAGCATAGAGAGCATCGCCGTGACCCGCACCACCAACACCAACTTCTCGCTTTCCAACGTCCGCATGGGAGTGCAGACCAAAGGACACCCCATGCCCTACGACCCCGCCAACTTCTCCTTCAGCTACAGCCACTCCCACCGCCACAGCAGCGGCGAGACACTGGTCTATGAGAACGACGACACATGGCGCGGCTCGTTCAACTACAGCTACACGCCTGTTTACAAGGCTTTCGAGCCCTTCAAGAAAATCAAGAGCAAGAGCAAGTACTGGGACATCTTGAAGCGGTTTGGGCTCAACTGGCTGCCGCAGAACGTTCAGTTCAACACTGAAATCAACCGCATCTACTACGAGCAGCAGACGCGCGACATGGACAATCTGGAAGGCCAGCAACTGCCACTCACCTTCAACGAACAATTCCTGTGGAACCGCGAGTTCTCCCTCCGATGGGACCTCACCCGCAATCTGCACATGAACTTCAACAGCGCCACCCATGCACAGATAGAGGAACCCTACACGCCTGTCAACAAAGACCGTTACCCCGACCGCTACACCGCATGGAAAGACTCCGTGTGGACCAGCATCAAAAACCTTGGCACACCCCTTGACTACCAGCAGAGCTTCAGCGCGTCCTACCAGTTGCCGCTCAACCTCATCCCAATCTTCGACTGGCTCAACGCCGACGCGCGTTACGACGCCACCTACCACTGGAACCGCGGTGCCGAACTCGAGAGCGGGCTGCGACTGGGCAACACCATCAACAGCAACCGCAACCTGAACCTCAACGCGACGCTCAACATGGAGAAGCTCTACAACCAGATACCTTTCCTCAAGAAAACCAACGAGCGATTCAACAAGACACAGCGTTACGACCGCAACGCCGAGAAACGCAAAAAAGAGCAGGCCAAAAAGCAGCAGGGCAAGGACAAGAATGCCACCGGAAAGGATGACGACAAGGCCAAGGAAGCCCGGCAGCTGCCCAAGAACAAACGCTCGTTTGAAAAGGAAATCACGCTGGCGCCCGACACCGCCATCGAGATTAGCCACGGCAAAAAGTCGCGCCGTCTCAACGTCACTGCCAAGACTGCCGACGGAAAGACCGTCAAACTAAAATATAAGGTGATTGACGACAATAAGATTAGAGTGAGCCTGCCCAAAAGCTACGTCGAGGAACTGAAGCGGAAAGCACAGGCAGACATGGCCGTTGCAGACACCTCAGGGGGAGCCCCCCTCTCATCCCCCCCGGGGGGGAAGTCCCAACGCACAGATGATCCCTCCCCCCAGGGGGAGTCGGAGGGGGCTTCCATTCCGTCTTTAGGTAAAGATTCCATTTCGTCTTCAAGGAAAGACATTGCTTCGTCCCTAGGGAAAGCCTCCATCCCATCCCCACGCGGGAAGAAGTCCCAGACACAGGAAGCCTCCCCCCAGGGGGATAAGGCTTTGGTGGGGGCCCCCGTCAAGCTGAAACTCACAGTCACCGCACGCGAACCTTTGGACAAAAAGCCCCTCTACAGGATAGGGCAGAGCATAGCCCGCGTGGCCATGATGCTCCGCAACATCACGCTCTCCTACCGCAACCAGTATTCCATGAGCCTCGCCGGATTCCTCCCCGACGTGGGCAAGGCTTTCGGACAGCGGTCGGGCGACCTCATGGCTCCTGGCCTTGATTTCGCCTTCGGATTCATTGACGACTCCTACATCGAAAAAGCGGCCCGCAACCAGTGGCTCATCATGAGCGACAGCATCACCCCCGCCGCCACCAACCGTACCGAAGACCTGCAGCTGCGCATGACACTCGAGCCCGTCAAAAACTTCAAAATCGACCTCACTGCCAGCCGCTTGGAGACTCGCGCCAAGAGTGTGCAGTACATGTTCCAGGGCAATCCCACCGATCTCAGAGGCAGCCTCACCATGACTACTGTCAGCCTGAAGAGCGCGTTCCGTGGCACCGGCAATGCTGACAACGGTTATTACAGCCCTGTGTTCGAGCGTTTCTGCCAGTCGCTTCCCGACTTCCGCAACCGTGTGGAAGCACAGTATCATGGAGCCGTCTATCCCCAAGGCACCACCCTTGCCGGGAAGACCTTCGACCCTGCCAACGGGGCTGTCAATCCTTACAGTGCCGACGTGCTCGTACCTGCCTTCATCAGTGCCTACACCAACATGGGAGGCTCGGGCCTCGCCATTTTCCCATCATTGGCGCGGCTGCTCCCCAACTGGACCATACGCTACAGCGGACTCAGCCAACTGCCTTGGCTGCGCGACCATTTCAAGAGCGTCAACCTCAACCATTCCTACAAAAGCATCTACGCCGTGGGAGCCTACAACTCGTTCAACACCTTCATGGAGTACATGGGGCCAGAAATGGGTTTCATCACCGAAGCCACCACCGGCAATCCCATCCCCAACTCCATGTACAACGTCTCCACTGTCAGCGTCAACGAGTCGTTCTCGCCCCTGCTCGGAATCGACGTCACCCTCTACAACAACCTCACTTGCAAGTTCGAGTATCGGTCCACCCGTGTGCTCACGCTCAGCACTACCAGTGTGCAGCTCAACGAAACCACCAGCAACGACTGGGTGATTGGTGCGGGCTACAAGGTCAACGACGTGAAAATTTTCGGATGGAACGCCGACAAGAAGCGAAAGGCCAAGAGCAACAAGAAACGGGGCAACGACGACGACAAGGACAATGCCAGCGCATCTTCCACCTCTTCACGGAACAAGAGCAACAATGGCTTCAACAACGACCTCAACCTGCGCCTCGACCTCTCATTGCGCAGCCAAGCCGCCATCACACGCGACATTGCCAGCATGACCAGCGCCGCCAGCAGTGGCAACACTGCCTTCAAACTGTCCTTCATCGCCGACTACACCATGAGCCGTCTGCTCACCCTCAGTTTCTACTACGACCGACAAACCAACAAACCCCTGCTCTCATCAAGCAGCTATCCCACCACCACTCAGGACTTTGGACTTTCGCTCAAGTTCTCGCTCACGAGGTGACGGGTAAGCAGAGAGATGACTGCCTAAATCATGGAAAACCGTAGTTTTAGGCGAAAAAAGCTTAAAACTACATCAGAGACAACCTGGAAATCGGAGCTTCGTCGAGTAAAAATGTGCAAATCAACTCGAAATCGGGTGCTGCCGACAAAATTGCATTCACCAAGATTGCCAAATTGGGCGGAGCAGACAGTACAGCGGGACGCTATATCCATGTGAAGGTGGAGAGCGGCACCAAGGTGACTGCCTACGCCACCACAGGCAAGAACGGCACAGAGCGCACGTTGAACATTGCCACGGGGTCGCTGGACAATGTGGTGGCTTCGTTCAGCAGCAGTTCCACTTCTTCCATCTCGTCGGGAATGGTTGAGTGTGAACATTCGACGGACGTGTATTTCTACAGTGCTGGCAGTGGCATTGATTTCTATGGCGTCAAAGTGGAAAAGTCTGGGACTTCGGACACCGAAACGCCGGAGGACGAAACCACCACTACGCCTGCTGAGACTGGGGTGACGCTGAACGACCAGGTAAACAACACTACCCAACAGAACTCGGCGGTCAACCAACTGAGGGTTGAACTGGCCAATGGCAACATCAACTATTACAACACTGCCGACGTGGCAAGGGTGTTTGCAGACAAAGAATTGGGCACCGTGACTGTCAGCATGGCCAACGGTGAGTCTGACATCTACTACGCTACGGTTAGCAATCTTTCGTTTGCAAAGGCTGTGGAGGAGGAACAGGGAGGCAGCTTGAGCGGAACACTCGCCATCACCGAGGCGAAAGGATGGTACGAGTCGGCCTACGTGAAGTTTACGCCGGTGAGTGGCGCGACAGCCTATAATGTTTATGTGAAAGGTGGCCAGTACAGCACTTACACAAAAATTGACAACGAATTGGTGCGAAATTACGGCACTTTCGGACGTGCAGACGCTGTCGGGTTGAAGGCGGGCAACTATAGCATGAAAGTGGTTGCCGTACGCGATGGCGTAGAGACTGCCACCTATGGCGAAGCCACTGGGCAGCCGACGTGCCTTCGCTGGTGACGGGCTATTGGGGGGCCGGACGGTTGAACCACGGCGATTTCAAATGGAGTTTCGACAATAGCAGCGAGGACGACAACTATGGTGTCGTCAGCGAATTGAAAAGCGCCTTGAGCAGCTATACCACAGAATTGCGTGGCAACTTCTAGACTTTGACAGAGAGTAACCCTCCAAAATGAACGGGAGCAGGCGGGAGAAATGAATCTCCTGTCTGCTCCCGTTCATTTTGGAGGGCATGCGTAGTGTCAAGTTTGCGGTTGTTGCCTACTTCTCCACCCTTCTTCCTCTGAGGATGGTTTCCCTTACGATGGGTGTAGTGTAGGCATAGGGGATGTAGTCGAGCGACGGGATGGGGTGGGTGAGAATGAGGTTTGCTACTTTGCCGCGGGCGATGGATCCCAGTTGGTCGCCCACTCCCATGGCTGCTGCGGCGTTGAGGGTGGCGGCGTTGAGCGCCTCGGCGGGGGTGAGCCGCAGTTTGATGCAGCCCAACGACACCACAAACTTCATGTCGCCCGATGGGGTGGAGCCGGGGTTGTAGTCGCTGGCTATGGCCAGCGGAAGGCCGGCGGCCAGCATTTTCCGCGCGGGGGCGTAGGGCATGTTCAGGAAGAACGATGTGCCGGGCAGCGCCGTGGGAATGGTAGTGCCGCTCCTGAGCAGCTCTATGTCGCGGTCGGTCATGCTCTCCAGATGATCGACGCTGAGGGCATCGTGGCTGACGGCCACGGCAACGCCTCCAGAGTCGGCAAGTTCTTGCGCATGGATTTTCGGACGCATGCCCCAGCGGGCCCCCGCCTTGAGTATGCGGGCGGTTTCCTCGGGGGTGAAGAATCCTTCGTCGCAGAAAACGTCGATGAAGTCGGCCAGTTGCTGACGGCCCACTTCGGGAATCATTTCGTTGACCACCATGTCAACATAGTCCGACTGGCGACCCTGATACTTCCGGCCTACGGCATGGGCCCCGAGGAAGGTGCTCTTCACGCACAGGGGCGCCGACTGGCGGATGCGCCGAATGACGCGCAGCATCTTCAGTTCGTCGTCGGTGTTCAGTCCGTAGCCACTTTTTATTTCCACCGCCCCGGTGCCTTTGCGCACGATTTCGTCGATGCGTTGCATGGCCTGTTCGTAGAGCTCGTCTTCGCCCATGGCGTGAAGTCGGTCGGCAGAGTTGAGAATGCCTCCGCCACGGCGCGCTATCTCGGCATAGCTCAGTCCGCGGATTTTGTCAACAAACTCGCCCTCGCGGCTGCCGGCATAGACCAGATGGGTGTGGGCGTCGCAGAAGGCGGGCAGCACGGTGCCGCCCTGTGCGTCGAGGAGGGAAGCCCCCTCCGACTCCCCCTGGGGGGAGAGAGATGCCCCATCCAAACCTCCCCCCGTGGGGGAGGCTTCCTGTGCGCTGGGCTTCCCCCCCAGGGGGGATGAGAGGGGGGCCGGGCCTGTTCCAAAGTCTTTTATGCGCCCGTCTTCGCAGAGGAGCCAGGCGTCGCGAAGCGTTTCCATGCGCGCCATCTCCGCGCCCCGCAGGCAGGACTTTCCTTGGTCGATTCCGGCCAACAGGCCGATGTTTGTTATGAGAAGTCGGGTCATAGCGGGCTGTGGGTGCGCAAGAACTGTATGGAGTTTTCGATGTGTGGGTACATCAGTTCGTCGTTGAGGATGAAGGGCACCACGCGCCGATATTCGTCGTGGAGCTGCACGAGGGGTGCCGACGATTTCAGCGGCAGTCGGAAGTCGAGGGCTTGGGCTGCGTTGAACAGTTCGATGGCCAACACACGCTCGGTGTTGAGAATCACCTTGTAGAGTTTGATGGCGGCGTTGGCACCCATCGAGACAAGGTCTTCCTGGTCTTGGCACGAGGGGATGCTGTCAACCGACGAGGGCATGGCGAGGCTCTTGTTGAGCGACACCACCGACGCGGCGGTGTATTGGGTAATCATGAATCCGCTGTTCACCCCCGGATTGGCCACCAGGAAACTGGGCAGGCCGCGTGTGCCCGACACAAGGCGGTAGATGCGCCGTTCGGAGATGTCGGCCAACTCGCTCATTGCGATGGAAAGGAAGTCGATGGGCAGTGCGATGGGCTCGCCGTGAAAGTTGCCTGCTGAGATGATGAGGTCCTCATCGGGGCAAACGGTGGGGTTGTCGGTGGCCGAGTTGATTTCGATGTCGATGACCGACTTGACGTAGCGGATGGTGTCCTTCACGGCACCGTGTACCTGGGGTACGCAGCGGAACGAGTAGGGGTCTTGCACGTGGGCCTTGATGTTGTTCAGGATTTGGCTTCCTTCGAGCAGCTCGCGCATGCGCTTGGCCGTTTCTATCTGTCCCAGGTGGGGACGCACGGTGTGGACGGCATGGATGAACGGTTCGATGCGCCCGTCGAAGGCGTCGAGGCTCATGGCTGCAATTTTGTCGGCCCACTGGCTGAGCTTCTGGGCTCTGAGCAGCGACCACACGGCGAAGGCGCTCATGTTCTGTGTTCCGTTGAGCAGTGCCAGTCCCTCCTTTGAAGCCAGTTCGATGGGTTTCCAGCGCTTCTTGTGCAGCATTTCGGCTCCGCTCATCACTTTGCCCTGATACTCCACCTCGCCCAAACCGAGCAGGGGCAGGCAGAGGTGGGCCAGCGGCACCAGGTCGCCCGATGCGCCCAGCGAGCCTTGTTTATAGACGATGGGGTAGATGTCGTTGTTGAAGAACTGCACGAGCCGCTGCACAGTGTCCAACTTGGCACCCGAGTAGCCGTAGCTGAGCGACTGTATCTTGAGCAGCATCATGATTTTTACGATGTCGTTGGGCACACGCTCGCCGGTGCCGCAGGCGTGGCTTTTGATGAGATTGATTTGCAGGCGCGAGAGTTGGTCTTTGCCTATGCTCACGTTGCAGAGCGAGCCAAAGCCGGTGGTTACGCCGTAGATGGGTTCGCCGTTGCTGCTGATTTTCTTGTCCAGATAGTTGCGGCAGCGGCGTATGCGCTGCTTGGCGTCTTCGCTGAGTTCGAGCTTTGCGCCGGAGTAAATGATTTCACCGATTTTCTCTATGGTGAGGTGTTCTGCAGATATGTAGTGTGTCATTGGTTTTTGAGTTTTTTTTAGGGTGACTATGGTGACTATGGTAACTATAGTAACTATAGTGGCTATGTTGGCTGTTTTCTTAGAATTGATTGACAATGCTGTCGTCCACCAAGTTGGGCAGTGTTACCAGCAGGCCGGGCGTACGCTCCATTTCGCGGCGGATGGCGTCCATCGAACCGCTGTTGCGGGCCCACGAGCGGCGCGCAATGCCGTTGTTCACGTCCCAGAAGAGCATTTCGCGTATGTGGCGCTCGCTGTCCTCGCTGCCGTCAATCACCATGCCGAAGCCGCCATTGATGACCTCGCCCCATCCTACACCGCCACCGTTGTGAATGCTCACCCACGTGGCTCCTCGGAAGGAGTCGCCGATGACATTTTGCACGGCCATGTCGGCGCAGAACTGCGAGCCGTCGTAGATGTTGCTGGTTTCGCGGAAGGGCGAGTCAGTGCCGCTCACGTCGTGGTGGTCGCGGCCCAGCACCACGGGTGCCGACAGCTCGCCGCGCCGGATGGCGTCGTTGAAGGCCAAGGCTATTTTGGTGCGGCCCTCGCAGTCGGCGTAGAGGATGCGCGCCTGTGAGCCCACCACCAGGTGGTTGCGGCCGGCCTCCTTTATCCAGTGTATGTTGTCGGCCATTTGTCCTTGTATGTCGGCGGGGGCGGTCTTCATGATGTCCTCCAGAACCTGTGCTGCCAGCCGGTCGGTGGTTTCCAGGTCTTTCGGGTCGCCCGACGAGCAAACCCAGCGGAACGGCCCGAAACCGTAGTCGAAGAACATGGGCCCCATGATGTCCTGAACGTAGCTGGGGTAGCGGAACTTGCGCTCGCCGTCCTGCTGTTTGAAGATGTCGGCCCCGGCGCGTCCCGACTCCAAGAGGAAGGCGTTGCCATAGTCGAAGAAATACATGCCGCGCTCGGTCAGGCGGTTGATGGCGGCCACTTGTCGGCGCAGCGAAGCCTGCACGGCCTCCTTGAAACGCTCGGGCTCGTCGGCCATCATGCGCTTTGACTCTTCGAGCGTGTAGCCCACGGGGTAGTAGCCTCCCGCCCACGGGTTGTGCAGCGACGTCTGGTCGCTGCCAAGGTCCACCCGGACGCCCTCGTCGGCCAGCCGTTCCCAGAGATCGACCACGTTGCCCACATAGGCCATGCTGACCACGCGCCGTTCTTCTACGGCCTTGCGCACGGCTGGTATTAGCTCGTCCAGGTTGTAGTGCAGTTCGTCCACCCATCCCTGGTCGTAGCGTTTCTGTGCTGCCTTGGGGTTGATTTCAGCCGTCACGCTCACCACGCCGGCAATGTTGCCAGCCTTGGGCTGGGCGCCCGACATGCCGCCCAAGCCGGCGGTGACGAAGAGCTTCATGTTGTCGCCGCCCACCTTGCGGGCTGCATTGAGCACGGTGATGGTGGTGCCGTGGACGATGCCCTGCGGGCCTATGTACATGTACGAACCGGCGGTCATCTGCCCATACTGGCTTACGCCCATGGCGTTCATGCGCTCCCAGTCGTCGGGTTTCGAGTAGTTGGGAATCACCATGCCGTTGGTCACCACCACGCGGGGCGCATTCTTGTGCGATGGGAACAGCCCCAACGGGTGGCCGCTGTACATGACGAGGGTTTGCTCGTCGGTCATCTCGCTCAGGTATTTCATCACCAGTCGGTACTGCGCCCAGTTTTGGAAGATGGCGCCGTTGCCGCCGTAGATGATCAGCTCGTGCGGGTGTTGGGCCACGCGCGGGTCGAGGTTGTTCTGAATCATCAGCATGATGGCTGCCGCCTGTCGGCTGCGGGCGGGATACTCGTCGATGGGGCGCGCGTACATCTCGTAGCTGGGGCGGTAGCGGTACATGTAGATGCGTCCGTATTGTTTCAGTTCCTCTGCAAACTCGGGAGCCAGCTGTGCGTGCAGGTGTTTGGGAAAGTAGCGCAGCGCGTTGCGCAGCGCCAGCTGCTTCTGTTCGCGGGTGAGGATGTCCTTGCGCTTGGGTGCATGGTTGATTTCAGGGTCGTATGGTTTTGGCTCGGGCAGTGTGGAGGGAATGCCCTGGGCTATCTCTTTTCTGAATTGTTCGTTTGTCATGGTTGTTTTGGGGGGTATTTATAGTTTTTGTTCAACAATCTTCACAATCTCTTGCTCGGCGGCGTTGGCCTGGGCGATGAGCTCGTTGGCCTGGGCAATCAGCTTGTCGGCCACGGCGCGGTCCTGCAGGCTTCCGGCATTGATCTTCACGTTCAGGCCGGCGCCCAGCACGGCAGCGCGGGCGGCCAAGGCTCCCACGCCGGCATCGCTCACGCTGTTGGGGTTGCCCTCTTCGGCCATGGCACGGCAGAGGTCGAACACTCGCAGCGAGGCCTGCATGGTGCGCAGGGGCACCTGTGCGGCATAGAGCGTGGCTTGCTGGATGGCTGCCGTACGGGCGGCCTTGTCCTCGTCGGTCTTTTTGGGCATTCCGAAGGCCGCCATGATGCGGTTGAAGGCCTCGGTGTCCTCATCGACCAGATGGAGCAGGTCTGCCATCAGCGCCTGTCCTTTGTCGGCCCACGCCGAGAATTCCGGGCAGCGGTCGTCCCATCCGGCCTTGTGGCTCGACAGGTTGGCCACCATCGCTCCCAGGGCTGCGCCCAGCGCCCCCATGTAGGCGGCAATGGTGCCGCCGCCGGGTGCGGGGCTTTCGCGCGAAGTCTCCTCGGCAAATCCCTTGACGGTCAGGTCCACCAGTTTCTGCTTGCCGGCGCTGGCGTCGTCGTCGAGCATGTACTCAATCACCTTCTCGCGCGGGTTGAACGGCTTCAGGTCGTCAAGCCCCATGCTCTTGATGGCGATGTTGATGATGTCGGCTTCGGGGATGCCCGTCGAGCGGTTCTGTTTCTGCAGGAAATACTTGCCTGCGTCGATGAGTGTCTTCTTGGGTATGAGTCCCACTATTTCGGTGCCCGTTACGCGGATGCCCCGGTTTTGTGCGCAGCGGCACACCTCGTCGAAGGCTTTGTGCAACGGGGTTACGTTGAGGTTGGTCATGTTCATCGACACCTGGGCGATTCCATATTCGTCGATGTACCAGCCTATGGCTTTGGTGCATTTCAGTGTGCCGGGCTTCATGAGCGGGTTGCCGTTGATGTCGCGGATGATTTTTCCCGTGATGGGGTGGCCTTCCCTTATGGGCCGTCCCTTTTCGCGCACGTCGAAGGCGATGGCGTTGGCGCGCCGTGTGGAGGTGGTGTTCAGATTGTAGTTCACGGCAATGAGGAAGTCGCGCGCGCCCACGGCCGTGCAGCCTGTCTTGCAGATGCTCTCTGCCAGGGGCGAGGGCTTGCCTTCAGTGTCCTTCATCTCGTCGGCGCTGAACGCCTCGGGCAGATAGTCGGGCTGCTTGCCGGGCGTGGTGAGTTTCTCCACGAGTGCCTCGTATTCGCCTTCGCGACAGACGGCCAGGTTCTTCCTCTCAGGCGTAAAGGCGGCAGCCTCGTAGCAGTAGCAGGGTATGTTCAGCTCGCTGGCCAGCCGCTGTGCCAGTTTCCGTGCCAGGGCGGCGCACTCCTCGAGCGTAATGCCGGCCACAGGTATCAGTGGCAGCACGTCGGTGGCTCCCATGCGCGGATGCGCACCGTGGTGGCGGCGCATGTCGATGAGCTGTGCGGCCTTGCCCACGCTTCTGAAAGCGGCCTCCACAACGTCGTCGGGAGCTCCCACGAAGGTCACCACCGTGCGGTTGGTGGCTTCGCCGGGGTCAACGTCGAGCAGTTTCACGCCCTTCACGGCCTTGATTTCGTTGGTAATCTGGTTGATGACATTCATGTCGCGTCCTTCGCTGAAGTTGGGGACGCACTCGATAATCTGTTTTTCCATAGTAATGGGTTTTGCTATTTGTTTTTCCAAGTATTCAGCTTTTTGGCTTTGCGGTTGCATGTGCAGTTACAAATGCGTTGCAAATTTACTTCTTTTGTGGCTTATTTCCAAATATTTGTCGAATAAAAAACCGCTTTTTGCCTTTTGCCTTCCAAATTGCCTTTCGTCCGTCTCATGGGATGGTTGACAGGGGATGGTTTACAGTTTACGGTTTACAGTTTACAGTAGGGGGATGGTTGACAGTAGGGGCGTAAACTGTAAACCGTAAACTGTAAACTGTAAACCGTAAACTGTGAACCTGGCCTCGGGCTTTGTTTCTCCCTTTCTTGGCGTGACAAAAATATCTCCCGACGATGCGATGAAATTTTCTAGAGAATTTCAACCTGTCGTCGGGAGATAAAAAACTGGTTTCCGACACCACTTTTTTCTTGTCGGAAAGTGAATGTTTATAATGATTATCCGCAATCGTACCACCAAATCCTTTGTAGCTTAAACATCCACATAGATGGAAGAATAACGCTCCGCGTCGTTCAAAAACCAATAAAAACCAAAACGGACAAGGAAAAACATGTTTTTATTTGTTTTGTAAGACTCCCTGTTTTTGTTGGTTTTTCTTTGTTTTTATTGGTTTTT
>ODAJ012169599.1_pt1 | contig 57115 bp, 47 predicted proteins | sample 1539241 | NCBI WGS metagenome assembly ODAJ01 (sample SAMN02144231, study PRJEB22623) | gut metagenome | biome: sheep rumen | host: Ovis aries | place: New Zealand | reverse complement strand
GAGTTCCTCTTGAGAAAGGCCCTTTGCTTTTCTTAATGTCTTGATGTTTTCGCTTAACATGGCAAACGCCTCCTTTCGCAGTCATGTTACAATGGGCTGGTCCGTTGCCGCAAGCAACGCATATTAACAACGGCGCAATCGGTGTGAATCTGGTAACTACAGTTCCATCTGGCTTCAAGAATGTGTCAGCAGACAGACCGTCTCCACATGCACCGTCCCCGGGAACATATCCACGGTGCAGATTCTTTCGGGCATGTAGCCGTTTGCCATGAAAACCTCAAGGTCGCGGGCGAGCGACGTCGGCTTGCAGGAAACATAAACCATCCGCTCAACACCGTAGCCGATTATTTTCGGAAGCGCCTTCGGATGAATGCCGTCGCGGGGCGGATCGAGAATAATCAGATCCGGTTTCTGCGTCAGATCATCCAGCACCTTTAATACATCTCCTGCGATAAAATCACAGTTATCCAGTCCGTTCAGTGCCGCGTTTTCTTTCGCTGCTTCCACTGCTTCTTCCACGATTTCCACACCGACTACTTTGTCCGAAACCGGCGCCATTAACTGCGTGATGGTTCCCGTACCGGAGTAAAGATCATAAATTACGTGTGGCTTTTTTGCAGGTATCTTCTTCTCTTTGGAAGCGTCGGCAGTATCCTTCGCATCATCACCCAAAAGAAACTCTCTCACCTTTCCATACAGCACTTCCGCTCCCAGACTGTTGGTCTGGAAGAAAGAAAACTGACTGATTTTAAACTGTAGCCCAAGCAGTTCTTCCCGGATGTAAGATCTTCCGAAAAGCACTTCGCTTCCTTCATCCGTTACAACATCGGCCACGGAATTATTCACCGTATGTACTACACCTGTAAGTGTACCTTCCAGGGGCAGGGCCTTCAGTCCATGCGCGTAATTCGCAAGAAGTGTTTTAAGTGCTGTGCTGTCAGCCGTAAAATCTCCCGATTCGGAGGTAGTCACCAGCGCCACGAGAATCTCTCCGAACTTTTTGCTCTTACGCACAAGAAGATGCCGTAAATATCCCGTATGCTGCACCTTATGGAAATACGGAATGTTGCGTTTGGCAAAATAATCCAGCGTATACTTCAGAATGGTCCGGTAGTCCCCGTCCACGATTTTACAATCCGTCACCGGGACAATATCATACATGCTGCCCCTTTTGTGAAGGCCGAGCGCAAGCGGTCCGTCCTTATATTCATCTCCGAAGGAAAACTCCATTTTATTACGATATTCCTCAAGAACCGGGCTTTTATTAATCCCTTCATAGATGTCATCGAAGTGAATGACCGGTGCACCTTCATCCGTGTGTTTACTTTCCACCACCGGTTTTAAAAGCGCCACAATCTGTTCCTCTTTCAGACGAAGCTGCTCCTCATACGGAAGGGTACGATAGGAACATCCGCCGCATGAATCAAAATGCAGACAATCGCACGGCACTTCGGCAGAACTCTTCTTTACAACATCAAGAAGCATTCCTTCCGGGCTTCCGTGGTGCATCTTTTTAATGCGTATACGGACCGTCTGCCCGGGTAAAACACCCTTTACGCGCACCATATGTGCCCCTGTTTCAACGCCTGCGGCATCGCCCTGCGGTTCCGCCTCAAAAACTTCGACCAGTCCCTTATTGGGGAAGGCCACACTCTTTACTTTTCCGATTACAATATCGCCTTTTTTCATAGCATTCCGTCGCTTTGTTTTATATTATCTCTCCATGCAGCATCCGTGCCGCCACAACCCGAAGTTTCCGGGCCGGACGTGGTTCTCTGACCGAACTCAGTTCCCCGGCCGGGCGCCGGTTTCCGGGCTGAACACCGTTCTCCGGCCGACACAATGTCCACACATAGAAAGAGCCCCGAATAGTTCGGGGCTCCGGGAAATCCTTCAAAAAATCTTAGTCTTCCTTCTTCTCTACAGCAGTTGCTTCTTCATCATCGAAGAAATCATCATCGAAATCATCATCGAAATCGTCATCGAAATCCTCAAGATAATCAGGGGTCAGGTAACGATATACGAGATAAGCAATACCTGCAACGGCTGCAATGGCACCGATGATTGCAAGGATGGTGATAATCACCTGTTTACGCTTCTTCTCTTCCAAAGCTTCCTGCTCTCTCTGCTTCTTGTAAATGATATCATCCAGATGAGTTGCCTCAAGAATATCATTGAAATTCTTTATTTTTTTGATTGCATCAAACATGTAAAAAACCCTCCTTCCGGGATACTCGTAACCCACTATATAAATTTTAGCACATAATACAGTAAATTGCTATATTTTTTTACAGTGTAATCTTTCCGATTGTCTTGGTCAGATTATCCGCAATCGCCTTTAAGTCTTCTGCCTGGCGTTCCACATTCCCGATGGCATCGTTAACGCGGGTTGCGTTCGCAAGCGTCTCCTGCGTACTTGCCGCATTCTCCTGTGCAATGGATGTAAGATTATGCACAACGTCGATTACGCGCTCTCTGGCCTCGTTTAAATTCTTCGTCTTCTCCGCAATAAGCTCGATACTGCGAATGGACTGTTCGATGTCCTCATTTACAAGATGGAAAGCCTTCTCGGTCTCGTTTACGTCTTTATTCTGTGTATCGATAATCACCTTGACGTCATCCATAATCGCAACGCTTCTGGAGGACTCTGCGGAAAGGTTCTCGATGATTTTTTCGATTTCGTTTGCGGAGCGGTTGGACTGCTCGGCAAGCTTCTGAATTTCGCTCGCAACCACAGCGAATCCGCGTCCCGCCTCGCCTGCACGGGCTGCCTCGATGGAAGCGTTTAAGGAAAGCAGGTTGGTCTGTTCCGCAATACCCGTAATCATTTCCACCGCACTCCGGATCTCGTTAACCGATGCATTGGTTGCGTTGGTCTGCTCATAGATGGTCTCGACGCTTTCACGGGTTTTATCGTTAATCTCGCTTAATTTGTTCAGAATCTTCATGGCCTGGTTGCCCGCCTGATCCATGTCTGCCGCATTCGCACGCAGCGATTCCACCTCACGGGTGGTTTCCTGAATCATTTCGCCCATGATGGCAACGTTGTCCATCGCGGTCTGGGATTCACCGGCCTGGGAGGATGCTCCGTCCGAAATTTCGGAAATAGCTTTCTCCACCTGTCCGACACTTTCGGAAGAATTCACCGCACCGACGGTCATATCGCCGGATGCATCATAAAGGTGCTTAATTGCTTCGGAAAGTTCATTGGAAATGCCTTGCAGCTTGTCGGTCAGTTCCAGTACGGATCTGGACATGCCGCCGCACTCATCGTTTAAAGATGTGTAATTGTCCAATGCACGGTTTTTACGGAAATCCAGTTTCGCCAGCTTCTGAATGGAGAAGTTGATAATCGAAATCGGACGCATCATTTTGGCGATCAGCATGATGGCAAGTGCAAGAATCACAACGATAATTCCCACGCAGGAGAGAATCGAACGCAGGAGATTTCTTCCCGTGATATTCTGCACTTCCGCCTTGTCCGCGGTCAGGACAAGGACATAGTCCGATTCGTTTGAAACATAATACGTGACAACCTTCTTGGTGCCATGATAAGTGGTTTCCTTGTATTCGGGCATCGGATGAAGGCCGGCTCTGATATCCGCCGTAATATTCTTTATCACTTCATTCTCAACCGGTGCACCGATCCGGTCGGTGTCGGGATGATAGATGATGATGCCTTCGGAATTCACCACATAGCAATAGCTTGAGGGAAAATCTCTCACATTGATGCTTGCCACGAGATTTCTTAAAATTTTCGGCTCCAGTACGGAATCTCCGTGAAGCTCCTTGGCGGCATCAATGTTCTCACCGGCAAGCACCGCCACATCAATCATGTAATCTTCGATTACATCGGATGTGATGGCTATCTGCTTCGGAATAAAAATACCACCCATGACAACGGCCATTACCAGTACGGATACAATAACAATGGCAACCGTTTTTCCCCTCAAGGACTTAAACATCCTCATACCTTACCTCCAAAGATACAGGCTTCTGCCTGCATACAGACCGCAAAACGACATCGCTTACGCGTTCTTGCCGCAGCACTTCTTATATTTCTTTCCGCTTCCGCAAGGGCAGGGATCGTTGGGATAAACACGGTCGCCCTTAATGATGGTCGTGGAAGACTTCTGTCTTTTGTAAAGTTCCGCTCTGGTTGCTTCGTCGTAGATGTCGTTCCACTCTTCCAGGCCGTACAGCCAGTCTGCGTCTGCAGCAACCATGTTCATGTATAATTTCTCTTTATCGAATTTCAGGGAAACTTCGGTATCAGCCTCCATGGTCTCGATGGGGTTCGGGGTAACCAGCGATTCCTGAATACCGTCTAAGAAACCGGTCATGTAGGAAATGGTGGTGTTATATTTCTCGGCCAGTTCCTTAACGGTTCCTTTTACTTCCTCATCGGGATTCTTTAAAAGTTCCTGATAGATTTCCTTTTCTTTCAGGAAATAAGCCTGCCATAATTTGGACATTTTAACCTTGTCCGGTTCCTGATACGCTTTCTCTCTCCATGCATCCAGTAAAGCCATAGTATTTCTCTCCTTGAAAATAGACTTGCGCACCTGCGCATAAAATTAAAAAATTACTTGATATTGTGTCTCATTGTAAAATGAAACACAATACCAAGTATGATTATATACCTTTTTTGATAGTCTGAAAAGGTGTTTTTATTGAAAATTACTGATTTTTGCGCTTTTTTACCGCCTCGGAAAGCAGGAATTCGATTTGCCCGTTGACGGACCTGAAATCATCTTCCGCCCATTTCATTACATCGTTGTACAAAGACGGGGAAAGGCGCAGCAGGATTTGCTTTTTATCTTCTTTTTCTTTCTTCTTTTCCGATTCCATGCGGCCTCCTTTCCGGATCAGTCATTCCATCAGTAGATGCTTCCGGAATTCACGATGGGCTGGGCTTCCTTGTTGCCGCAAAGAACAACCATTAAGTTGCTGACCATCTGTGCCTTGCGCTCGTTATCCAGAGTAACCACATCTTTCTCGGAGAGCTGGTCGATTGCCATTTCCACCATGGAAACCGCGCCTTCAACGATTTTGCGACGTGCTGCAATGATGGCAACCGCCTGCTGACGCTGAAGCATTGCTGCCGCAATTTCCTCGGAGTATGCAAGGTGGGTGATACGAACTTCCAGAATCTGAAGGCCTGCACCGTAAACTCTCTGCTGAAGTTCTTCCTTCATGCGTTCCGCAACTTCCTGTGAACTGGAACGAAGGGTTTTCTCAACAATTCCGTCGCCGTCCTCGTCCATGTCATCGTAAGGATAAAGTCTTGCAATGTTACGAATCGTGGAGTCGCACTGGATGGAAAGAAAGTTTCTGTAGTTCTCTACGGAGAATACGGCAAGTGTGGGATCCACAACCTTCCATACAACCACCGCACCGATGATGATGGGGTTACCGAGAATATCGTTAACTTTCTGTTTCTGGTTATCCAGCGTGTTAACCTTTAAGGAAACCGCCTTGGGTCCGACACTTGTCATCTGACCCTGACCGTTCATCACAACGCCCCTTGCGGGATTAAAAATCTGCGCGAACGGGTTTACGAAGAAAAATCCGGGCTTCTTTAAGGTTCCGTAATACTTACCGAATACGGTAAATACCAGTGCTTCGTTCGGTTTTACGGTCTTCAGTCCTGCGAAGAAAATGCAGAACATTACGAAGAGGATAATTGCCAGTAATACAAGAATCAGGGAGATTCCGTATGTCATTTCGACCAATGCAACACCTGCGATAAACAATACAAACGAAACGATCATTCCTATGATGTTTACGAAGAGCATCAGAAAGCCCGAAGGGGGATTCAGTTCTCTTTCCGTAACGTTCGGATTGAACGCATTCATCTGACTTTGATAGTTCATGTTCTGTCCATCCATTGTAATGTCCTCCTGAATTTTTAAATTCCCTTTACACTTCCGTATTGCCAAACCGATATCCGCATGTTCCGCGTTGAAAGCCACGCCGGATTGCGATATCGTTTTGATATCATATAAATATCATATTATTATAAAATTGTCAACACCTTTTCCAAAGATTTACTGTACGCGTTCCAGCGTACTGCGGTCGCCCGCATGGCCGTGCTGGACATGCTTCACATTGGTCCAGAGCGGCGCGTTGTAATATACATAGCAGTCGCGGTCGCGCGCATCTCCCTCGTGCCAGTCAAAGGCCTCTTCCGCTCCGGCACCGTCCATCAGGCGAATGAACATCTCCTGGAGATCCTCAAACGAAACCGGTGCATCGGATGTCTGCATGGTCTTGTGGAATTCATTCATTCCCTTGACCATAAAAATCGGATGATTGCGGTCCTCGACAATATCCTCCTCGGAGAATCCGTGATCCGCGGTGATTATAATAACGGAATTATCATATACCCTTTCGGTTTTCAGAATCCGCGTCAGAGAATCCGCCATCATCATGGATGCCGCAATGTTCTGTTCGTAAGAGCCCTCATCCGTGATATTCATGTTTTCGTCGTAGATAAACGGTACATGCCCGCCCTCGATATGATACCAGCGAAAGCACGGTGTTTCCATATGTTCCGGCGGCCATGCATCACGCGTACAAAGTCTCATTCCGTAGCCGCTTAAATCGGACCAGAATGCGTCATTGTGATAGTCGTAAAGCTGTCCTGCTTTGGAGTTTTCACCTTCGCCCGATGCAAAGTCCGTAATTTCGTCACCGACGCTTTTAAACTCCGCATTGATGTTATCGATGATGCAGAAGCGCTTCAAATCAAACGGCGCATAACGGTATCCCACCAGCTCAAGCTGGTTTTTCACAAAGCTTTTCAGTTCCGGCCGTCTGCCTGAGGATGCGTGTTTTATATTCTGAAATTTGTATACCTTCGCACATTCCGCCGGCACGCAGTCATCATAAAATCCAATCCGGTAGTTTTCGCGAATCAGCCTGTCAAACAGCGGCGATTCGTCAAAAGCCCGTTCGCGGTAATCCAGGTAATTCTCTTTGCCTTCGTCCCAGACCCCCGATACCATGTGCGGCACGGAATTGTTCGTCTGCGTATAGCCTGAAAGCATATTCGAAAAGTATGTAAAATCCTTAAAATTTTCCCGATACTCCGGATGATTTGCAAGCACCCGTTCGAACGCCGATGCATCCACCGCATCGATTAAAAAAACAATGACATTCTGCGTGGACGAAAACTCAAATTCTCCGGCCTTCGTCACCGCCGCAACCTCTTTTTTCGCAAAACCGTTGTTACGGATACCGACGGTAACGAGCGTAATCAGTAAAACCAGTGAAAGTCCGCCGAGACCGTATTTTAAAACCTCTTCGGTCTTTTGATATTTGAAAATCAGAATCAGCGCCACAATGACGGCAGCTAAAAAAACATAGATTCCGACGGAAATTAAACGATGCGATGAAAGTGCCGCCCAGTCAATATGCCGTCCGTCGGACTTCGGAAGGAAGTTTGAGAAAAAGGTTCCCTCCATGTAAAGTGCAAAATAAAAGATGCTGCCCGCAAGGAACAAAATGCGGTAAACGTTTTTGTGAATGACGTGTGCCAGAAGCAGTACCCCGAGGATAACCGCCGTCGAGATGAAAAAAAGCGGCAGGTCAATCCGGATCATCATCGGAAAGTCAAACCAGAATTCCACCTTGTTTGTAAAATAAATCTCCAGGGGTGCATACAAAAACACAAAAAAAGAAAGCGCCGCCGCAAGCAGTGCCGCCGCAACATACGGGCGCTTTTCCCTGACTTTATTTGGCTCTTTCTTTGTATTGTCCGTCACGTATCTTCTCCGTTATTTCGAAGTTTCTTCCGATTCCTGTTCCTTGAGTTTCTCTTTAATAAGCTCCGCCTTTTCCATCGTTTCTTCCATTTCGGCGCTGCGGAACGATGCGACATTTTTCTTTCCCGTAATCGCGCCGTAAGCCCAGAGTGCAATCCAGAGAAAGACGGGGAATACGATGCATCCGATCATGAAGAACGGAAAAATCGCCGCTTTCCCGGGAATCGGAAGCACCGCAATCAGAATCGTCGCGGTGAACCAGAGTGCGATAATCACAATTCCGATCCATGCGAGGATTCTCTTTGCAGGTGAAGTTTTTTTATTCTCGTCTGACATGTCTTTTATCTTCTTATACGTTAATCTCTTCCTTTTATACGTTAATCTCTGCCTTGCCGCCGAGTAAATCCGCATATTTTTCAAGCACGGGATTTACGCAGGTCTGCAGGAATTTTTCCGTCTGAATTGCCGCACGGCCCGTATAAAGTTCGGGTTTTAATACCGCATTGATTTCTTCCTCGGATACACCGAAGAGAGGATCTGCCGCGATTAATTCCACAAGGTTGTTATCCTTACCCTCTTCCTTTACAACCGCACCGGCCTGCATGGACAGTGTACGGATTTCCTCGTGAAGTTCCTGACGGTCTCCGCCGCGTTTTACGGCATCCATCATGATGTTCTCGGTTGCCATGAACGGCAGCTCGGAACGAAGTCTCTTTTCAATTACCTTCGGATATACCTTAAGGCCGTCCGTTACATTCATGCAAAGATCGAGGATTCCGTCGATGGCAAGGAAGGCTTCCGGAATGGAAAGTCTCTTGTTTGCGGAATCATCCAGCGTTCTTTCGAACCACTGCGTTGCAGATGTGATGGCGGGATTTAATGCATCGATCATCACGTAACGGGACAGGGACGCGATACGCTCGCTGCGCATCGGATTACGTTTGTAGGCCATTGCGGAGGATCCGATCTGGGTCTTTTCAAACGGCTCTTCCACTTCCTTTAAGTGCTGAAGCAGACGGATGTCGTTGCTCATTTTATGTGCGGATGCGGCGATGCCGGCAAGGATGTTGCAGACTCTCGTATCCACCTTTCTCGAATAGGTCTGTCCGGATACCGGATAGCATGCCTCAAAGCCCATCTTCTCTGCAATCATCGGATCGATTTTATCGATGGTTTCCTGATCTCCTTCGAAGAGTTCCAGGAAACTTGCCTGTGTTCCGGTCGTACCCTTGGAACCGAGAAGTTTTAACGTGGAAGATACATATTCAAGATCCTCCAAATCCATCAGAAATTCCTGCGTCCAGAGCGTTGCTCTTTTTCCTACGGTTGTAGGCTGGGCCGGCTGGAAGTGGGTAAATGCCAGTGTCGGCAGTTCCTTATTCTCGTCCGCAAATCTGGAGAGATTTGCGATTACGTTTACCAGTTTCTTCTTAACAAGCTCCAGTGCTTCCTTCATCACGATAATGTCGGTGTTGTCGCCGACGTAGCAGCTGGTTGCACCGAGGTGAATGATGCCCTTTGCGTTCGGGCACTGTAAGCCGTATGCGTATACGTGACTCATAACGTCGTGACGGACGATTTTCTCGCGGGCCTTTGCCTCTTCGTAGTTGATGTCGTCCTTGTGTGCCTTTAATTCCTCGATCATCTCCGGAGTGATCTGCTTTAAACCAAGTTCCATCTCTGTCTCTGCAAGAGCAATCCAAAGTCTTCTCCAGGTACGGAATTTCATATCCGGGGAGAAAATATACTGCATTTCCTTACTTGCGTAACGCTCCGATAACGGGCTTACATATACATCTGTTGCCATGGTTTGTTCCTTTCTTTTGTTCCTTCGTCCTGCTGCCTGCATCCGGCTTAGTCTTATGCCTGCAGGCGCTTATTTCTTTCCGCCGCAGGTTTATACATAACGGCGGTAGTCTTCTTTGTATTCGGAGATTTTACGTCCCAGCCACTCGCGGAATTCCACGGTATCTCCGGCCGACATAACATTCTCGAATTCCGCACGTTCGTCGGACTCTTTCCACTCGGCCTCAAAGACCTTCATGTCCTCTTCAAGTTTCAGCGTATCATCAGACATGTCAAGCATGCTGCTGATCTGCTGAATGTACTCGCGTTCCGGCAGGCGCATACGCATTGCTGCCGCATAACCGTAGAAATATTCCTTCTTCGAATCCAGCAGATATGCATTCCGGAAGCTTTCCTCTGCCTGTGCAAACAAAAACTGTCTTGCCAGTGCGATGCCGCGGTTATAGTAAACACCGCCCAGGAATTCTCTCTCCGAATCGTCCACCTGCTCAATCAGTGCATCATATTCACGGATTGCATGCGCATAGCGCTCCTTGCGAAGGTAGAAATCCGCATGGGTTTTGCGACGGCGGATCACGTTTCCTCCGGATCCCTGACGCACGATATCAAGAATCGCTTTCTTCTCGCGCACACTGACGTAAGCCACATTATTTAACACCGCTTCCACGTATCGTGTCAAGGGGACACCCCTGGCGATGCAGCGGCTTAATTCCTGTGCCATCTCGCGCACTCCGCATTCGTCTTCCAGCCAGGAAACCAGTTCCGTGGTAAAAATATCCGTCTCCAGAAGTTCCGGATTCTCGCATACGCAGTATGCAAGCTCGTCCGCGGAATAAATGCGCACACATATTTTATTGAGGTAGAAGGGGCGGTTTCCTTTCCGTCCCGTGCAGTGATACATGCTTCCCATGCGTCGTCCCTCTTGTTATATCGTCCCTTTGGTTATTCTCTGTAAATCTTTCGCAGACTGCTCATTGAATCAGTCAAGCGACAGCTCCTCCGTCCACTCAAGTCCCGTTGACGGATACAGTTCTCCGAATCCCAGATCTTTCGCCACAAAGAGCACACTCTTGTCCGAATTCATTTTGATTGTCAGCGAAATCCGCGTCATGCGGCTGCTCTTTACGGGCAGTCCGGATAATTTTAAATCCGCACCCACGCGGTTACGTTTTGAAATCTGTTCAATCCAGATCGGCACGGTGTCGGTCTCGTGCAGGAGGAATTCCTCCGTGCGTCCGACTTCATACCAGTGTTCGCCGGCCTTGATGAATGCCACTTCTTCATTCTCGTCGTTATCACGAATCGTGACTCCGACATTTGCCTGCACACGGTCACGGCCGAAGAAGCGAAGCTGCTTCTCGTATCCGCTCGGTGCGGCATATTCTTTCGCCGCAAGACAAGCACCTTTGCTGAAAAGGTTGTTGCCCTTGAATACACGGCGTCCCTTGCAAAGAAACTTCAGCGAATCGTTGCACCACTCGTCGTAGAAACCTTCGCCGATTAAATAAACGGCGGAAATCAGACGGTTTTCACACATGTGGTCGCAGATATTTAAGAATCTCCGGTCCTTCTCTGCCGCCGATTCTCCTTCCGGTCCGAACCGGAAATCCTCGTATGCATATTCCTCAACACCTGCAATTGCAGGGGTGACGAAGTGATTTTTCTCCAGACGGTAAATATTCAGGTATCCTTCCGCACTGTCGCAAAGCAGTACCTGATGATTCTTAAGCTCATCCTTCTGGTAAAGCATGTAGAAGAAGAAACTCTCTTCGTAACTTAAGAAGTGAATCTTCTCTTCTTCGATTTTCAGCAGTTCCGGAAGTTTCTGCAATACCTTTACGGTCTCGGTATCCGCCTTGCGTACGGTTACCACAACGGCCGAAACTTTGTCGGGTGTTGTCATCAAAGGAAGCATGGCAAATGCTCTTTTGATAAACAGCAAAAGCAGATCCTCCGCCTTATACTCCTCCGTTCCCATGCGGACGGTTTCGCCGCGCAGGGACTTGCGAAGAAGATCCGCAATCAGATATCCGTCCTTTTCGGAAAACGCATCTTCCGCCGCGCGTCCGATGACCCACTGATTGTTGGATTTCCGTTTTAAAATAACCGCAGGAATGTTGTACTCTTCCTCGCCCGTGATGGTGCTTAACGTCTCGGGCTCGGTGCCGTCAATGCGCATGTAAGAAATCTGGGCAAACCTGTTGTTTAGGTCAAACCCGATTACGTAACGGTCCCTGTTTATTTTTTCGAAGACTTCCCTGATTCCGGCCATTTTGCCCTCTTCGTGTTCTGTGATTAACTGTAACTTCCGATTAAGCCTTATTCGGCATGAAACAACTTCTTTGTGATGTATTCCAGATGTGCGTACTCTTCAAGCACTTCCGCACTGCGCTGCTCCTGCGCTTTCTCACGCAGCATCACCGCCTCGTTTAATACATGATATCTCCACGGCACGTCGCAGGAAGAATTGTCTGCGCCCGTAAGCGTGGCCGAAAGCGTCAGCTGCTCCTGGTTGCCGCTTTCCTCGGTAATATAATAGTTCACGACGTCGCCGGAGAAGAGGATAAAATCTTTCACGAAAATTCCGTAATAAAGATTGTCCATCTCTTCCTTGCGGTACTCGGCATTGTCGCTGTTTTCGCGTTCAATCGCATAATGCATGATGACACGGCTGTTGCCGTTTCCGCGGTATTCCACAAACGAACGGTCGGTGAAAGGTACCACCGCCGGTACTTCCGATGCGAATTTTAAGAAGTAAGGGAATACCACACCGCTCTTGATTTCCTTCGTGATGATTTCGCGAAGCAGCGGAATATTCCAGCTTGCCGAACCCTTGGTGGAATAATAAAGTGCATACGATAACTTGCAGATCCGGCTTAATTTCTCGCCGTCCTTGTGAAGACGCTCCATCTCGCCGAAGACGGATTCCGGCACCTTGTATTCGCCCACGAAATAGCCGTAAGCGCACTCCGCAAGGTAGGACTTGCGAAGACTCGTGCTGCCGTTTAGGCGCACAAAGCGCTCGTAAATCTGCTCGCGCTCAGGCCCCGCCGTTCTTGTATAAAGCATTTGCACAAGGATTCTCTCAATGAGTCCGAAGACATCGCAGCCGAAGCTTTCGCAAAGTCGCAGCAGTTCCAGCATCTGCGTGTTGGTTCCTTTAAAATGCACTGCCAGATATTTTAAAATCACCGAATCGAAACGTCCGCCCAGATACAGTTCCTCACAAAGAGCAATCATGTCCGGATCTTCTTCATAGTCCGTTCTTTCCAGATAGCGGCTCAAAAGACGAAGACAGGTCTTTGCCGCCACGTGTTCCATGCCGAAATTGCAAAGCCAGTGGAACGCGTCCTCGTAAAGGCCTCTTGCCACCAGGATATGTACCATCTCGCCGCGGTCCGATGCCGGCAAAACCTCGGGTTTTGCCATCATTAAGAGCCGGTCGAGTTCGCGGATTCTGTCGTTCTCAAAGTAAAATTTGCAGAGATTGTAAAGAATCTCCTTCTTTAACGTGAACGTCACGGAATCGGACGTAAGCAGTGTCTCGTAGTATTCACAGTTCTCATCGCTGACCGCCGCATCATGAACGTCATTCTCGGTGATGTTGAGTAAAATACCCACGCGGCCTTTTACAAGCGGGAGAACGGTATCCCGCATCCGCTCGGTATACAGAACCGGCGACGGTTTCGTCAGTGCCTCGGATACGTATCTGCGGCCGTTCTCGTCCTCAAACAGGATGCAGTAGTTTCTCGCATAGATGGTCGGATAAGCCACGCCGTCATGTACCGGGAATTTACCCTCTCCGACTGCCTTGTCATGCACCACAATCACTCTGCGGATGTTCGGTCTGGTCACGCGAACCTCATGTGCAAACAGGATTGGTGCAAAGCTCGATGCAAGCTCATCATCCATGATTTCCGGGGTAATGTATTTTTTATAAAGCTTGATTAAATTCTTATTGACGCGTCCCTTTTTGATCTGCTCTTTTAAGAAGTCCAGAACGGTTTCGTCGTAAGACGAAGCAACCTCCGGAACAAGGGCCCGGTAATCGTTGACGTTGGCATATAACAGCGCCATTTTGTCATATTCAAGATGATTCTGATATGCAAAATACATCATCACCATCTGCGGCAGCATTTCCTTGTAATTTGCGGGTACGCAGGCCATGTAGTACTCGTATAATTTTGCGATGCGGATTTCCGCTTTGACCGCATCTTCATACCACCTTAAGTATTCTTCGCCGACACAGTCGCCGAGCATCAGAAGCTGGCAGATGGCCTGCAGAAGATCCTTGGTGGGATTTAACTGGTAGGCCTTCTTTAAAACACCGAAAAGAACCTCATCGTAATCTTTCTCGCGGGAAATCAAAAACTGCACTCTCTCGCCGATGGCGGATGTGATTGCGCCGTTCTTTAACGCAAAGGAAAGGAGGGTCAGCTCGTATTCGGAAAGCTTGGTCAAAAGCGACGGCTGCTTGTCGAGCAAATGCACCGCCTCGGTAAATAACAGGGGCGAATCGATGCCGGAATGGAACTGCTCTTCCAGATAATCCCAGCGTTTCTCATCACGGAACGCAAGGTCCTCGCGCAGATAAATCTGAATCCACGCAAGTACGGGGTCATAGGAATTTTTGTGGTAAAGTTTTTTAACTTTGTGAGCAACCTTATCCACGTAATCGGATTCCGGATGAAGCATCGTGGTAAGATAGAGATAATAGCCGTAACTGCTGCTGCCGAGAGCTTTTTCGGGGTCTTTTAACTCCTCCTCAAGCTTCTCCATATGCGCCTGCGCTTCCTCTTCCCTGCGCGCGGTAATCAAAAGCTGGATTTCGTAAAGACGCACGAGAACTTCGCGCTCGCCTTTTACGGTTAAGTGAGACAATTCTTCCGAAGAAACCAGCACCCACTCTTCCGAGGTCAGTTTCCCAAGACGGAAGGCAATGTATTCGCGCATCAGGCGCGCAACGGTTTTCTTGTAAATATGATTTGCGGAACGCTCCATGTCAATCGGATTGCATTCGACAATCACCGCAACTTCAAAAACCTGCTCCGGAGTCGTCAGAATCAGCTTGCCGAAATTACGGCCCGCATGCATCATCTCCGGATCCAGTTCATATTCAATCTCGATGTGTCCGTCCACAATGTCGTTTCCGCAGTAGGACGTCTTGTTAAGCCGGATAAAATCGCCTTCCGGCTCTACGTCCACGCTGACATACCCCCAGCCGTTTACGGTGAGGAAAGTGGATTTCTCTAATTTATCGGGGATGGCCCTGAATACGTAATGATTCGTGGGAAGTTCGTAAGAATTACGTGTTTTCTTGTGAACGGTGATTAAGAATTCGTCCACGCAGTGCTCGTTGCCGGGCTCATGACTCAGTCCGCGGTATACACTGCGGTACTGCTTGTCGTTTCCGGTCAGAATCTCCGCGAAACGGTTGGAATAGTAAAGGCTGACCGCCTCGGGCCAGTTCGTTCTTGCAAGGTTGGTAAAATGAAACAGATTTTTAATCTGCCCCATGGAGCTGTACATATAGTCCGCTTCCATGGATGCCTCGAAATCAAGCGTATACTCGCCCTTATCGGACAGAATGATAAACTGTCCGGAGACTTTGTCCCCGGGCTCCAGTCCCGTCGCATCGAAACTGTAGCAGATTTCGCAGTCCACGCCGTGGAAGGAACTTTCTTTGATACGCATGCGGGATTCGTTTGCGTATACAAAACCGTCCACCGGCAGGCCGTTCTCGCTTTCAATCGAAAAAGCGCCCTCTCTGACCTCGGGAGTCGTGAATTCCATTTCCACTTTCTCCGCATCAAAAACAAGCTTTCCCACGTTGTGGGAAAAGTCATAGTCTTCCTGTGCCATTGTAAGAACGGTTTTCTTCACGGCAATGCTCCCGAATACGCTTCCAAAGACTTCTGTTTAATCTCGTGCGGTGCACGAAAAAAGGCGTGCTACATACACGCCTTTAGTATACATTAAATTGTGGGCAGGCGCAAGGAGAAATACTACATATTGTTATATTCATTTGCACCCGCTATCCGTTTAAACACCCTGTCAGATTCCAAATAATATTTCCCTGTCAAAAGTGCAATGCAATCCCTTAACTTTTGCAATGCCGTTGCATACCAGTGATTAGGATGCGCCAGAAAAACAATATTTCTGCTTTGATTATTTATTGCATCTATGGGATTGTCTTTATATGCGAATCCACATCCATGGCGAATGTTTTCATCCATGATATGAACATCCACATGTTCGTACATTTCTTTGTCATATGCTTCAAGAATAATTCCAAAATCCTCATAATTCGCATTTTCCACCAACACATTATTCGAAATATTCAAACGTGTATTTTCCGGTGCGCCATGAGAACAAATACTTTTTAGATTATATTTCTTTTTGTTGTCACTTATTTCCTGTTTTAACCGTTCTTTGCATTTTTCTATATCTGTCTGCTCTATCGCTTCCGGGTTGTTTTCTTTAATATAATCCGCGATTGTTTCGTAATGAAATCCCACTTCAAATCCACACTCTTCCATTTCCCGAACCAGTTTTTCATCATATGTGGATTGACGGAAATAATAGGTACTTCTGACGCCCAGTTTTTTTTCTGTTTCAAACATCTTCCTAGTAGAAATGGATTTATAATCGACATCATGGCGCAACACAAGATGCTTTCCCGGCTCATTTCGTCTTTCATAGAATTCAACCACCGGCAATAACTCATATCCATTGTTGATTGCACTGTTAATATAATACTTATACATATCTAATCTGTTATTTTTTAAAACAGTCTGAACAATGTATTTCTTTGTATTATCTGTCCTTTGCAACATTTTTCGTCTCCGTGTTTTCCCGCCGGCTTACATATACTTTTGAACTAATTCATACATGGATTTAGCAGAATTGAAATTTTCCGGAACGATGTCCTCCACGCTGGGTTCAATTCCGAATTTATCCTTCATCTCACCGACAATCGTAATAATATCAAACGAATCCAGAATTCCTCCGTCCACCAAAGACTCTTCCGCCTTAAAATCAACATCCGGTCTGATTTCTTCCAACAGTTCAATCAATTCATCCATTCTGTTTTTTCCACTCCTTTTTCAGCCTTGTGCGGTCTATTTTGCCATTCTTGTTAAGCGGCAGTTCATCGTATCTGCAATAAACATTCGGCCACATATACTTCGGCAGTTTCTTTGAGAGAGCCATCACAATGTCTTTCTTGCGTTCTTCCGCCGCCTGATAGAAGCATACAATTCTCTCTTTATCCTCATCGTAAATACAAACCGCAATTGTAATGATATCCAGAGAATTCAATGCATTCTCGATTTCTCCGAGTTCAATGCGGTGTCCCATGTGCTTAATCTGGAAATCTTTACGGGAGGAATATACAAAGTTTCCTTCCGCATCGTAATACCCCAGATCACCGGTTCGGTATATCGTTGCAGGATACTGGGAGATGAAAGGATTCGAAGCAAACGCTTCCGCGGTTTTTTCTTTGTTGTTCCAGTATCCCAGGGCAAGGCTTGTACCGTAAACACAGATTTCGCCGATTACATTCGGCTCGGTAATAAACTCATTCTTATCGTTTATCAGATACATTCTTGTATTCTTAAAGGGCTTACCCGCTGGAATCTTTTCATCCAGTCCAAAATCTTTGTCCACAATGTAGTAAGAACAGTTGCAGGTAATCTCCGTCGGTCCGTAAAGGTTCACGAATCTTGTATTCGGATAATACTTCCTCCAGTAATTCATTGTCTTTACCGGCATCACTTCACCGGAGAAAAATGCATTCTTAATTCGTGGCAAAACTTCTGCGCTTTTAAATGCGTCAAAATCCGCAAGAATTCTCATCGCGGAAACTGCCCAGATAATCGTATCAATCTTATGATAAATTAAATGCTTAACCAGTAATGCAGGTGATGTAAAACATTTCTTCGGAATAACATCGACGCATCCACAACAGTTTAACGCATTGAAGATATCCTTAACCGATACATCGAAGTCAAACGGTGCCTGATTTCCGAATACCGTGCCTTTCTCAAAAGCAAATGCTTCCTCAAAAGAATTCACCAAATCGATTACCGACCTGTGACAGATGCAGACTCCCTTGGGAACTCCGGTCGACCCGGATGTAAAGATGGAATACAAAGGATCCACATCGATATGATTCGCGCGAACTTCATCCAGCAGTTCCTGATTTACCTTTGTTTCGTCAAGAATGCCGTCCACGGGAATCAGTGAATCGGTTTCACTCGAGCTTTCGCTCTTTGCATTTCTTGCATCCAGTAACGCAAAGGGATTCAGTGTTTTGAGAATTAACTGCACACGTTCTTCCGGCATGGTTGCGTCAATCGGAACATACATGTTTCAGCTATATACAACACCCATGAATGTATAAATGGATTTAATGTTCCGGTCAATATAAACTGCAACCGGGCGTCGTACTTCCTGCGGATGCTTTTCACGCAGAAATGTTCCGATACGCTTCGCATAGTCCATATACTGTGCATAAGTCACCGATTCATTCTCATCTCTCAATGCAATCGAATTGGGAGAATCCAAAGCACAGTTTTCCAGTAATTCCAACACGTTCGTAATCATTTTAAATCCTCCGGAATTGCAGCAAAGCTTCTGTCCTTTAGGAACCCAACCTCATAGCGTTCCTTTGCGCTGTCCGCATTCCAGTCAATCTTATAATTCTCAAAAGAATAAATATTCTCTCCGTTATGGTTCACAAGACAGTCCTTAATCACATCATAAGCCTGATCCAGATAAACCACGTTGATATTCCATCCGTGAAATGCAACCGTCTTTCCGACACCGGCATTATTAAAAAACTCTGTCGTCTGAGTGGACTTCATTTCTACCGACAAGTCACGGACATACATGGAATACGAACGCATTTCCGTCACACCGTTTTCATCTGTGTACTTTCCGAGGAAAAACTTCGGATAGCGATACGGCACTTTAACGGACTGTTCCACATAATGCTTGAACGTCATACTGCGGAGCGCATCCACGTTCAAATCAAGTTCTTTCGCTTTATTCTCGTGCATGTACACAAAGATGGATGCTTCGCCCCACGCTTCCTGATAATCCATGGCCGCAAGCTTTGCTGCATCCTTTCCCCAGACCATAAAAGAATACAACGGATGCTTCGTACGGATAAAATCTTTGCGGTTCTCAAGAAAATAATTATTAAAGGCGCCTACTTCGCCTTTGGTCTTGTAATAATCAAACCCTTTTCCCCTGCAAAAATCCCAGCTGTAAACAGGGAACAGCAATGTACCTTCTTCGCCGACCGAGGTTTTCAGTGTATCGATGATCCCGTCCAGAAAAGCATTCTGTTCCGCTTTTCCTCTGAGTTCCAGTTCTTTGATTGCACCCATGATAACACCTGCAATATCGGAACCCACGTAAACCACATCTCCTTCATGAATATCCGCTTCACGAAGAGCCGACAGGAAATCGCGTTTATAGTTTTCAAACAATTCGTTATTCATCGACAATCTCCAAAAGATTGTTTGCAACCAGTTTCTCTTTAATCGGAATCAGTTCTTTTACCGGCACTTTAATTCTTTCACTGATGTCTATTAAATCATTCCTGCCGTCGGAATATGCAATTAAATCACGTTGCGAAAGAATCGCATCATAACTTCCTTTCTTACTGATGGTCGGATACAGACCTCTCTTGCCAAGCTGCGGTTCGCAGAATACCGTCACGCGGTACTTTGCATTGTTTTCCAGCACATCAATCACATCACACATCACACGGTAGCTGCCTTCAAAACCTTCTGCGGAAATCAGATTCATATCATCTTTGGAAGTATGGTATTCCGGATACTGTGTGAACAGAGTTCTTGAGAACCCAACCACCGGTAAATCCACACCAGGCGCATTATACTGTCTTTCATCCGATCCGCGATGTGAGAAATCATATCTGGTATACTTACCGTTGAAATCCAAAACATTTCCGAGCACGCGATCGGATAATGTATCTCCGTATTTGCTTTCAAGCAGGGAATAATCCCTGTTATCACCGACGCAGCTTAAGTTAAATCCGGCAATGGTTCTTTCTTTCATCACCTGAAGATTTCTGCTTAAGTATGTAATCGAACCGATTGTTTCGGGAATGAATACAAAACGGTAGGTGTACTTACGATTCTCCATCGAAGCAACATGCTTAATCAAAAATGTCGAAAGAGACGGACCGGACACTTCGTTGTTCGCCATATTCGGATGACAAATGTAGGTCGATAATAATACTTCTTTTTCGCTCTGTCCCGGAATAATCAGCTCACCGTATGTAAGACTTCCGTCAAACGGTTTGCTGTCGATATATATATGATACCTGCCATCCGGCATATCTTCCTGCACGTAGATATGCTTCTTTAACTCTTCCAAATCCACCCATTCATCGACAGGTGTCGAATAACCGAGAATGTGCAGATAATTTTCCTCGAAATCAATAATTCGTTCGCCCTGTTCATTCTCGATATATCCTTCTTTAATGCTCCATTCTTTCGGTACGGTCCAGTCAAACGCGGCAGAACCCGAAGGCACTTCAAAGATGCTTAATTCGGGGGCTCCGCTTGCACATAATTCCTCATTGATTAATTCAAATGTTTTTCGAACACCGGCACCTGTAATGCTTCTGCAAATAGGGAACAGTTTTCTCGCGAAGTCATATATTTGACTGCCAATCCCGTTCATATTGATTTGTTTTCTTCACTCATTTTACTTTCTCGACTTTCGTTACGTCACCTGCACGGCCTTTTAAAACGCATTCCTCATAGTGAATGTGAGAGGTATTCTTGTAAAACAGAACATAGCATCTGCGGTCTCTCTCGTCGCCTTCTTTCCAATCAAATATCCCCGAACTGTCAATACCGTTCTCCAGGCGTCTGAACGCCTCCGGCAAATCCTCAAAAGATACCGGAGCATCGGAGAGCGACATTTTCGACCCCGTTTCATTTAATCCTTTGACAAAGAATACCGGGTGTAATCTTCCTTCTTCGATATCCTCTTCCGAGAACCCGTGGTCCGCCATAATCAGGATGACGGAATTATCATAAACACCGATTTCTTTTAGTTTCTTAATATACTCTGCAGCAACATAAACGGACGCTTCCACACTTTCTTTGTATGTTCCGCTTTCCACTTTGTTCGCATACGAATCATATCGAAACGGCACATGCGCGCCCTCAATATGAAGCAGTTTGAAACACTTTTCTTCCGATGTCGCAAACTCGGCATTATGAACATCGTTTAGGAAACCGTCATTATAATCGTAAAAGAGATTGTCTTTCGCGGCACTTTTGCTGTCCGTAAGAAAGTCACGGTAATACACTACGCATTTTCTTTTCAGATCCAAAGGTGCATAACGATATCCCACCAGTTTGGTTTGCGATTTCAGAAATGACGGAACATCAATCGGAGGAATCCTGTCCTTTTTTACATTCTCAAAGCTGAACAAACGCTCGCTTTCTCCCGGCAATGCATCCACTTCGTAGAAGCCGAGTCTGTACCCGGCAGCCGCCAGTCTGTTTAACATCTCGGAATCTTTAATGGAATCGGTAATGTACTGGTCCTCCGCATCGGAATTACCGCCCTCAAACCATACTCCCGAGAAAAGATACGGTATGGACTGTCTTGTCTGCGTATAAGTCGACATCATGTTTCGGTAATATGTAAAATCCTTAAAATCATCATAATACTCAGGATGATCTTTCAGCGCTTCTTCGAATACATCTCCGTCAACCGCATCTATCACAAGGATAATTACATTCCGATCGGTCGAATAATCAAATTCGCCGTCCTTATTCACAATAATTCGGGTCTTCTTTGCAAATCCGTTATTCATGACTCCTTCCGTGATTACCGTGATCAGAAGAATCGCACTTAATCCCAGAAGTGCATACTGCAGAATAATTTCTGCCTTTTTAAACTTAATAATCCGGACGAGAACAACAACCGCAGAAATCAGTATCGCGATAACAAGAATCGAGAACACTCTGTGCGTGGACAGAGCATTCCAGTCAATGTCACGGCCATCAAGCATGGGCAAATCTTTTGCCAGAAAATTGCCTTCAATATACAGGCAGAAAAAGCATATTGCGCCAGCACAGTAAATCACGCGATACAGAATCGGATGAATCAGATTTGATAAAAACAGCAATAAATAAATAAAAGCCGCACATCCGACAAACAGCGCCAAATCGATTCCGATCATGGAATAGAAATCAAACCAAAAATCCGACTTATTGGAAAAGTACAACTCAAACGGAGCGTACAGAAAAAGAAAAAACGAACAGGTTAAAGACAGGACAAGCGCCTGCACATAATGAAACCTTTCACGCTCTTTCTTTTTTGCTGCTTCTTTTTTCTCCGATTTATCTGACATTTCGGAAGTTCCTCTCACCTACAGTTCCTTTGCGAATTCGTCCAGCCAGTCGCCTTCAAAGAGCTCAATCATGCCCTTGTCACATGCTGCTGCCAGTTTGGAATTCATCGGAATTCTGGCAACGTTCTTGATATCAAACTGCTTTGCAATTTCTTCCACATTGCTGTTACCGTAGATATAATGCTTCTCATGGCAGTTCGGGCACTCATAGTAAGACATGTTTTCCACAATACCGAGTACCGGAATATTCATCATTTGGGCCATTTTAACAGCCTTTGCAACAATCATGGAAACCAGTTCCTGCGGAGACGTTACGATAACGATTCCGTCCACGGGAATGCTCTGGAATACGGTCAAAGGAACATCACCGGTTCCGGGAGGCATATCGATAAACAGATAGTCTTTGTCAGACCAAATTACATCGGTCCAAAACTGCTTTACGGTTCCTGCAATAACAGGTCCTCGCCATACAACGGGATCGGTTTCGTCCTGCAGTAAAAGATTTACGGACATCACATCAATATCCATTTTCGTCTTTGCGGGGAAGATTCCTGCTTCGTTACCGGTCGCCTTCTCGTGAATTCCGAACATCTTCGGAATGGAAGGACCTGTAATATCGGCATCCATGATGCCGACCTTTTTCTCTTCTCTTTGCATGGATACGGCAAGAAGTCCTGTTACAAGGCTCTTTCCGACGCCGCCTTTTCCGCTGACAACCGCAATGACTTTCTTAACATCCGATAACGGATTCTGCGGTTCAATTAAACTGTCCGGTTTTCGCGATGCGCAGTCAACTCCGCAACTGCTGCAATCATGTGTACATTCACTCATTTCAACATCCTCATTTCTTAATACTCTATTTTTCTTCGCCCTGTTCAGGCGCAGTAGCCTGTCTCAAACTACGGTCATGCCTTATTCCGTAGTCTTACCTCCGTGTGCCACAACCGACACAGAATTCACATTCTCAAGTTCATATAACTTTTTCATAAGCGCTTCCGTATCCTTGCAACGAAGTTCTGCCATCATGGAGTAACCTCCTGCAGAAAGATTACCGGACTGCACTTTGAAATTCTCATCGGTTTCGCCAAGTACCTCTTTTACCTTGTCCGAGACCGCAACATCAGTTGCCTGCACGGAAAGAAGAATATTGTCTTCCTTCTTGGAAGGAATCAGCTTATATGCAATCAGTACCAGCGTAATGATCAATGACAATACAATTGCAAGTCCGATCATTCCCGTACCGGATATGATTCCGCCGCTGATTGCCCAGAAAAGATAGACCAGTTCCAGCGGATCCTTAATCGCCGTTCGAAAACGGACAATGGACAACGCACCGACCATACCGAGTGATACAATCACACTGTTCTGAATCGTCAGGATAATCGCCGTCGTAATAACGGTGATCAGAATCAATGAAAGTCCGAAATGACCGGAATAGAAACTGTGCGAAGTCATCAGGCGGTACACAATAAAGATAAAGCATCCCAGTAATAAAGCTACCAGAAAGCTTAAAAGAATCATCTTCATTGTGGGAGCCGAATAACCCATACCTTCCAGAAATGAACTTTTAATAATATCTTTTACACTCATTTTCTTTTCCTTCCCTATTCAAACCAACCAACTGTCTCACCCTTCAACGCATCCCTGCATAGCGCATATTTGGAAAACGAAATCGGTCTTAGATTGTCTTCCGCCGCCATGATATTTCGAATCGCTCCCGGCAAAACATCATCGTACTTAATCTCCAAAACCGCTTTTCCGGGGAACAGAACCGGTATTCCGCCTATGCTTTTATCAAACAGCGCATTCGGCGGCAAAGCCGTGATATCCCGGTCAACGGTTATTCTGACATTCCCTGCAGGATATACATAGGCGGTTCTTTGATAACCAACCACAACCTTCGGAAGATATCCGGATTGTAATCGCTCCGTGAACTCACCGCGAAGTCCGAGGATTTCTTCATCCAAGAAGCCGTCTTCCGGGAATCGGTTCTCCCGAATCACATCATACTCCTCTTTAGTGAGCAGAACCGTTTCCTTCCTCTTCTTCCCATGCAATCCCATCTTGCATTCTAAGTTGATTCGTTCATCGGAACCGTTATAAATACGAATTCGATACTTCTTTCTGTTATCCGCGCCGCTTTTGCACTCCCGATAACAGATATCATCCGGGGAATCAAAGTACAAGCTTCGAATCTCATAACGCGCATTCTCATCTGTATGCGGATCTTTGAAACAAATCAGCCTTACTTTGGATTCGATTCTTTGAAGCTGCATTTCCGGAAGAAGGAATTTCATCTCCGTCCGAAACTGAACAGCGTCCGCTATTCTCGTCTCTTTTGACTTATTCTCTTCCGTCTTCGCCACCTTCTTCGTGACCATCGTCTTCTTTTCCATCGGCTCCTTTGAGCTGTTTCGCCCGTTCCAGAATCGCTTCCAGCGTTTCTATTTCAATATCTTCCAGTTCACCGTCTCCGAGCGTTAAGCCGTTCAGAATCAGCAAATCCATATCCACCCATTGCGATTCAAATACGGTATCTTCCAGAATCGGCATTGAATCCGGATATGCTTTCTTTCCCGAGCTGGTCCAGCCCGCAAAAACTGCTCCGAGAGACGTAACGGTCGGTATCTGACTGCAATACTCTCCGTGTTTTACACTGTAACTGTTACAAACCTCTCCCGATGGACCAATAAACGATACCGTATGATAAACTCCGCCCCGGCACCATAAATCATCAAGAAAAGCAAAACGTTCCGAAAGATACCAACGTATGTAATCATACTCCGCGGCCCTGTCTTCAAAGCGTTTATAAGGATTACTCCACAGAACGGAATCCATATCCGCAGAATCTGCAATAAGCTTCGAATCCCTGCGAATCTGTGCGGACGTATTGTCTTCCAGATATTCGGAAACCTCGTTTTGCATGTATGTTTTTATACAATTCTTTACATCTTCCTTCTGTGAAAGATTCTCTGCATAAGCACCGTCATTCACCAACGGATACAGGGGCGCTTCCTTGTAATAATCTTCACCGAAGACATAGCTGCCTGCCGATAAATCGTAATCCCATGCAGGTCCGGAATACAAATGAGAATCCACCGAATCGGAGAACTTATAGAACAATACACTTCTGTTCGATTCATTCTTATCGTAATCCGTGAACAACTGGTCGATTACGTATTTTTGCGACCAGGATTCTATATCAAGATAATCCGAATACGATTTTCCCGTCGTCGGGTTAATTCCGTCCTCGGCATAAATCGCATCTTCCGCTTCATTCATATATCCGCAGATATATTCAACCTGCTTAACGGTTGCTTTGTCCGGATAAACCACTTCATAATAATTGCCGTGCTTTGTGGTAAATCCGCACCGAAATCTACCCCTTGAGACTCCGTTTGCCTCAATTATGTAACAGCCGGTTATATCTTCCGGATCCGTTAAGCCGCTGTAGGCGTGGATTCCTCCGTCCTCACTTCGGTATTCTTTCGCATTTTCCAATGCCCCCTGCGTATTGAGTGCTTTCATTTTTCTTTCCATGTCGCTCTCAGCACCCATGTTTACAGAATCACCCGTATAATGACAAAGCAGATAATTTCCTGCATATTCACCATTTATATAAAGATCCAAGTATTCGCTTTCCGTAGCCGGAATGACGGAATTTTCTCTGCAGTATTCCAATGCAAGTTTGTTACGGATATAGGAACTGTCAAAGGAATTCGCAATAAGTACCCATTTTTTAGAAGTATCCATTTGAAGCAGAGATGCCTCTCTTTTTAAATTTACGGAATAACTCTTCTTGTCCGTCATTTCAAAAGAGGAATTTCCTCTGCAATGCATTCCTTCAATCCTGCCTTGATAATTCATCTTCCCCGTTTCATCAAACAGGGTAATGTCGCCTTTTTCGAAATTGGTTCTATCCTCATGTAAATAGTCCAGTGAACCGCTTTCAGTCTCTATGAATGCGGTTGCAATTTGCGAGGAGCACATAAATTCAATTTTTCCGTTTTCAACCTGACCGTCCTCATGGGTAAATTCTATTTCATGAACATCATCCGTATTATTCGCCGTTTTTGATAAGTCCGTATACGCCGTCACAGAAACGCCGTCCAACAAAAGCTCCCCCGACTTGGGCGCATTCGCAAACACAACCTTATGATTCAGACTTCCCGTCGGAAGAAAGCAATAATAAATCCCTTCCTCCGATTTCCAAATACGAATGTATTCTTCGTTTTCACCATAAGAAACCGCTACCGCCAATTCATCCAAAGAAGTGGCAGCCGGAACGACACTGTTCTTTTTAAAAGAAACAATTCCTATAATTGCCAGGCTAAGCAGAATGAGAGCCGCGCATGCAACATATGCTGTTTGCGTTCCTTTTTTCATTTCAAATCCCTTAATTAACCCTAACTTGCCTTTTATTCTTCTGCCTTTTTCTTAACCGCGGTTCCAATCTTTACCCAGACCGGATACATCGAAAGAATGCAGAAGAACGTCATCGGATAATACAAACCGGAAAGATTATTGCACCATACACCCAGTGTCATGGCCCCAAGAAGTGCCGGAAGTAAATAATACTCTTTTCTGCTCTTCCAATACTTTACCGAAGATGAAATCCATGTAGAGAATACAAAGATAATTCCCACTCCACCGGCCATATAACCATACTCATACAGCAGGTGAACCAGGTGAACACGGAAGAATTCAATAAATGACGAATCCTCTTCCAAATTGGCTACAGGCGCTCCGCCCCATGCAGCACTTTCCAAAAGCTGATGGAATACCATGATTCGTGTTTCCAAATCGTTTCCGTACGGTGCAAAGAAGATTCTGAAGAAAATGCTCTTTGCCGCAATCAAAAGAATCAAAGAAATCAATGCCGCAGCACCTACGGTGATTCCGCCGCGAATCAGAGTTTTCTTCCAATTCTTTTTATCATTCGGATACAACACAACCAATACCAATGCAACAAGCGCAATACCGATTACGTTGGTATGTCCGCCCTTTATAAACGATAACAGGAATGCAGCCAATAACCAGATTCCTGCGGTAAATGTCGGCGCACTAATCCAATCAAACTTTTTCTGCCAACGGATAAGCGCGAAGGCTGCGAGAGCAAGATTGAATCCGAAGAACTGTCCTCTGTCGTTCGCATTCACAAAAAACTCTCCGAGTTCTTTTGAGAACGGTGAGCCCACAAAAACAAATACAATCGTAATCATAAAGCTGATTATGCCTGCAATCAGAATACTGTCGAGAATTAAATCCCACTCCTTCTCCTTTATGGTAAAGAAGGACATCAAAACGAATACAAGGAATGTCACCGGCATGTATCTGCCGTTTCGATTAAAGAGTAATAATACTGCCGCGACACATAACAGTGCAAAGTTCCATCCAATGAATCCCTTGTTATCACGAATCCTTTTTGTCACAATCAGGTCGACAAAAAGCATCATCAGAAACCATTGTTCAAGAACCGTTAATACGGCAATCGCATGATTGATATCGCTCCATGCAGGTACAAGAACGGATTTCAGAAAGAAGAATGCATACACGCCGAACAACGCACTTACGGCAAGTGATTGCCAGTTCATCAGTTTTACTCCCTGCATTACCCAAAGCAAAACCATGAAGATAAGAATCGCCACATTAGCATAAAGCAAAGACTTATCTCCGCGAGGAGCGTTTGCATATTCGTTCAGGCTCAATGTAATCCCGATAAACCCAAGGACATAAAGAGCCATATGAATCCACTTCATGTAAGGACTCTTTAGAAATGCAAATGTGCTGTTTTCGTTCGCTGTAATTCTCTGTTCCAATTTTGTTGCTCCAAGTTCTGTCATTTCGTATAATTAAAGTACAGTCCTACATGATCATAGATTGCTCTCCATGCGGAATGTGCATGTCCGGTCACGCAAATGTACGGTACTCCCGAATTCGAAATCATATAACTTGCCGCACAGTTTCCGGACTGATTCACGAAGCCTGTCTTTGCACAAAGCACCAATCCGCCGGAATCCTTATCCTCGATTCTTCGCAGAAACCAGTTGGAAATCAGAATGCCTTCCGGATGCTCCACCGTTTCCGGTGTTGTATACTTATGCGCCGACATTATTTCACGGCATAAATCGTTCTCAACAGCCGCTTTCATAATCATTGCCATGTCGTATGCGGTCGTGTAATGATTGTCATCATAGAATCCCGCACAGTTGGTGAAATGCGTTGTCTCGGCAAGTCCGAGCTCCTCTACCTTGGCATTCATCAGTTTCACGAACTCTTCTTCGCTCCCCGCAACATATACCGCCAGGTCATAGGATGCATCTGCACCGGAAGAAAGGATGGTTCCGTATAACAGGTCTTTTACGGTAAGCTTTTCTCCGACGCTCCAGTTTACCGCAGATCCATCATGTGTGTAGGAATAATCCGCAGCCTCCTGCGATACATATACAACATCATCCAGTTTCTTGACGTTCTCGACTGCCACAAGCAGTGTCATAACCTTTGTCATGGATGCCGGATACATACGGGTCTTGGCATCACGCTGTGCAATGATTTCTCCTGTTGCTTCGTTAATCAGAATTGAATACAGGCTTGTTGCATAATCCTCGGAAGGATATAATGTGTTGCCGGTTTTTTCAGCTGTATAACCTGCCTTAAACTTCACATCCCCTACCTGAATCATTCCGTCCACTACCTTGTTACGATTCATGTAAGGATGATCCGCATATATGGTTCTTTTAATATAAGCAGACGCCGGGTGCGGTCTTCCGGAACTGGTCTTGGACCATTCCTGATTTTCCGGCGATTGTGATGTTAATTCGCCGCTTGCCGGCTCGCCGATAATCTCCGACGTAACAGCTCCGTTTCGTTGTTTTTCTGCCTTCTTTGCCGAGGAAACCGATACAACAATGATTATGATAATTGCCGTTATAACAAGCACTGCCGGCACTCCGATGAATACCGCATACCGAATCATTCGGTTGATTTGTTCCTGCCTTTGTTTCTGTCTCTTTCTTTCCTCAAAACGCTCACGGCGGTTTTTTTCATACTCGCGCCGTTCCTTCTTTTCATCTATGTAAGGCATTACTCTGTCTCCATTTATGGCTGACCGTAATTAATCAGTTTAATCTCGCTGATTTCAACAGGCGATTGCATTACCTCCGCCTCATCCACGATAAAAACAATGGTGTTTTTGTCCGGCCATCCTTCATATTCTACCGTATATTTGCATGATTCATTCGTTATTTCCAAAGAATCACTTATTTCATTCTCGTAAGATACTCGCATCGGGATTAATTCCGGATTCTTGGAAACCGCTGTAAACTCAAGAACAACCCGGTCTCCCTCTTTAACGCCGTCAAAAGAAACTACGGCATATCCGCGGTTTCCCCACGCGGCTGTTTTCATGTGTTGCAGAACATAATCCTGATTCACAATTACCACGCCGTCGGAATCACCGTCAGAATTACCCTCCGGAGTCTCCTTTTTATCTAAATATTCAGAAGAAGCAGATGCTACAACCAGGTATTTCTCCGCACCTCTCGCATCCTCGTAATTCATACGTGCCAGTTTTACAACAAAGAAGCCGATGCAAAACAGAGCCGCTGCGGAAAAAGCACCGATAATAATCGCTTTTTTCCTCTTCGGAAAGACTGTTCCTTCCTTCAAAACAGTTTTCTCGGGAAGACTTTGCACAATCACCATGGTCATAACAATAAGCGATATAAATGTTACCGGATACGTAATTGCACAAACTTCTCCGGTCCAGATGCCTAACATCATGGAAAGAACAATCATCGGAACAAAATAGTAGTAGTTTTTTCTCCTGACATATCCGACAATCGATGCTATCCATCCGGCTGTAAATGTAAGAATGTTTAAGCCACCTGCCAAATATCCGTTTTCATAAAGGACCTGAACAAACTGACTGTGTGCGCCGGGCGCAAAGTATCCGTGATACCAGAGTCCTCCTCCGTTTGTTCCAAAAGAAGTATTCCTCAAATATGTTTCAAAGATACCGATTCTACGGCTTGAAAACGTGTGAAGAAATGTCATTGCAGAGCTTTGAATATAATCTGCGCGCTCCCCGTTAACCGAGCTGCGGAATGCGCCGATTTTTTCTACTACCTTGTATGCGCCGGCGAACAGTTTTTGGAATACCGTACCTGCAAATTGCATTTCAATCCGGTCTCGAAACGCTTCCGAACTTCCCGATAATCGTACTACATACAGCATTGCAACTGCCATTATTCCGATTACGATTATTGCAACCATGGCACGGATGAACAGATGCGGGAATCGTGTCTTTCGGAAGCCGAACACGAGTAATACCATTCCCATCAATCCCACGCCCACAAGGTAGGTTGTAGTACCGTTCAGCATTGCGACGGCAAAAACCGCCACCGTCCAGATCCATGAAAGGAAATACGGAATACTGATACGTCCAAAGTGATCTTTCGAATACAGAATTGAGATAACTGCAAGTGCGGTTATCAAACCCAGGAATTCGCCAAACGCACCAATATTGGTAAAGTATCCGTACCATCTTTCTCCCGGGACATACGGATTAATAATCTGGGACAATACAACCGCAAGAACAAATGCTATTGCTCCCGCGGCAAACAGCGCCTGAATAATCCTTTTCCATTCATCCTTCTCAATCGGAACGAATAAGAACAGCAATACGCACAGGAAGTTAATCGAAACATACTTAACGTTGCCCTGAATCACCATCAGCACGGTCATAACAATGTACAAGGCCAATAACGGGAGATTCATTTGACGAATATCTCGAACTCTCCCTGTTATAACCATCTCCAGAATCACCATTAAAGCAATCCAGATGATCACAGACTCCATGACCATGGTCGGAGCCAAATCAGGGGTATTCTTCACATATTCCTGTGCATGAAGCACGGCAAGCGGCGCATAGACAAGCGTTACCACCAACGACTGCCAGCGAAGGATTCTCGCGCGCTGTGCAATCACGATAATAATCATGAAAAACAGCATCGATATCATATTCTGCTTATTCCTGGAAGATTGATACAAGACGGTATCAAACTCTATCAGGTGCATGAATATACCGACAAAGCAAAGAATATACAGTCCGCTAATAACCAAACCAACGCGCACCGTATTAGTGCGCGTCTCGTCGTTTGTCTTATTCATGGAATGCTTCACCGCCGGCAATTCGTTCTTTGATTTCTTCAACACTCAGCCACTCCGTATTGTTTCCGGATGAATAGGAAAAACCATCCGCAACTTTCTTTCCCGTCGGATTCGGTTTCTTCTTGTTCGCCCATACGATTTGCGGATATATAATAAAATGTTTGTCGTACTCATATGTGGTCGACGCATCTTCCGCGGTTATCATAATCTCGTGAAGTTTTTCACCTTCCCGGATTCCAACCTCGGGCATCTCGCATCCGGGTAGCATTGCCTGCGCCAGGTCCGTTATCTTAAACGAAGGGATCTTCGAAATAAATGTTTCTCCGCCCTTGGCTTCTTCCAAAGCTTTGATAACCAGTTCCACGCCCTGATCGAGGCTGATCCAGAAACGCGTCATACGATAATCGGTAATCGGCAGTTTCGTTTCTCCTTTGTCAATCAGCTCTTTAAAGAACGGTATTACAGAGCCACGGCTTCCGGCCACATTTCCGTATCGGACGATGGAGAATGAAATGTCCTTGTCTCCGGCATATGCATTGGCTGCGATAAACAGCTTATCCGATACGAGTTTTGTACCGCCGTACAGATTCACGGGATTTACTGCCTTATCGGTAGAAAGTGCAACCACCTTGGATACTCCGGAATCGAGAGCTGCCTCGATAATATTCTGCGCGCCGTGAATATTGGTCTTAATTGCCTCATTCGGGTTATATTCACACGCAGGAACCTGTTTCATGGCAGCGGCATGAATCACATAATCGACACCTTCAAATGCACGTCTTAAGCGTTCGATATCTCTTACATCGCCGATAAAGAATCTAAGCTTCGATGCCTTGTCCGGATACAGTCTGCGCATCTTATTCTGCATGTTAAACTGCTTAAACTCATCTCTGGAATAGATAATCACCTTTTTGGGGGCATAATTTTCCAGCACATACTCCACAAAACGATTTCCAAATGATCCCGTTCCGCCTGTTACCAATATTACCTTGTCATTTAACATATAATATTCCTCACAAATAACAATCTTTCAACATCGTACATTATACCGCAAATATCTGTAATCCGCAATCAATAGACCGTATCCATATAACCCGATTTATCGCCGTTTTTTTCTCTCCAGGACACTCTCAGAAATCCCTGTCCTTCCGCCGGAAGAATAAACGACTTCTCTTCCAGCCAGTCTCTCAGAATAACCGTATGCTCCGAATCCTCTCCGGCTTCAATCCGGTATTCCAGTTCCGTATCTCTGTTGGAAATCACGTGGCAAATACCGTAGCCGCTTTCATCAAAGCAGGGACCGGAAATACCCAGAACTGCCGGCTCTTCATCTCTTTCTTTTTCGGGGAGCGAATCGTAAAACAAATCTTCCTTTGAAACCCTGTTTGTACACAGCCTCGCAAAGATATCGCTGAATGCTTCCGCACCTTTTGTATTCAGGTGGTCGGAATCCTTGAAATAAGCCCAGTCGCCGTTGTCAAAGTATTCAGCCTTACATAAATTGAAGTCATAGAACTCCAGTCCGTTTTGAAGAGCTATATCACCGACAAAGTCATGGTATTCCTGATATTTCTCCGCTCCGATAACGGTTCGTTCCGGCTCGGGAGCGATTACAAATACCAGTTTAATCCCCTTTCGGTCACAAAAGCTTATGATTTGTTCAAGTGATTTGTACCAGTCATTGTCCTTTGTCAGCGCTATCGATTTCTCGATGGATCCTTCCGACTTTGTATCCCAGAAGGAGCCGTCATAATCACTGTCATTTGCCACAAATCCCCGGTCCACGTAGTACTCCGGATTATCTGTTTTTGTCCAGATATAATTCCGATACTCCGATGTTTTCTTTTTCGCTGTCAAATCCCTGATATACCCGGATTCAAACATCTTTTTTCTTTCCCGCAGAGCGGGGGAAAAACCATAGAGCCAATAATCCCTGTCACATGCCCGGCAGACAAATGAAATCTTTCTAAGAGACGGTTTCATATAGTCCGACAGAATATACGTTGCCGTCATCTGCGTCCGTTCGCTGTTTTCTTCCAGTTCGGCGATTCCGTAATACATCTCCAGATATATTTCCTTCACTTCGTTATATCTGCAAAGTTCACGAATCATCGCATAGGAGCCGTCCATTCCCTGACTGGAAGATCCCGCATTAAATGTGTAACCGTCCATATACCGGTCCGTAACAGTCGGTACAAAAGACCTGTACGTGTGCGAGGAGCCCACAAACGCAATGTCTATGTTCTCCTTCGACGAATACATTTGATGAAACATAATCCTCGTATAAGAAGCCGTGTCATCCACCAGACAGTAATGCATATAGGAGAGCATTACCGCCAAAATCAGAATCACACCTGTTATTCCCACTATACGCTTTCTGATACTTTCGGCTTTCATCAGGTTATCCGTTTTACTTTTCTACAGTCTCCAGAATCTCATGCCGGATGCTTTCAGTTCATCCATGCGATACAGACTCTTTACATCCAGCAACACTTTCTCTTCATCCGGAATCTCTTCCCTGAACAGCTTCTTAAGCTGCAGCATTGACATGGAGCGGAATTCTTTGTGTCCCACCGCTACGATTACGCAATCTGCTTTTGGAAGCCGGTCGAACGGAACAAGTTCCACACCGTATTCCTGTTTTGCCACATTTTCATCCGCCCAGGAGTCGGAAACAATCGGATTAATATCGTATTCTTTCAGGCGATTGATAATATCTACCACCTTGCTGTTTCTGGTATCCGGGCAGTTTTCCTTAAATGTGATTCCGAGGATTACCACTGTCGCTTTCTTCGGAGCCATTCCTGCTTCAATCATTTCCTTGATTGCCGCATCGGCTACAAAAGCACCCATGCTGTCATTTACTTTACGGCCGTTTAAGATAATCTGACTGTGATATCCGAGTTTCTCCGCCGCATTGGTAAGATAATACGGATCCACACCAATACAGTGTCCTCCGACAAGACCGGGTTTGAATCCGAGCGCATTCCACTTTGTATTCATACCTGCAAGAACTTCATCGGTATCAATCTTCAGCTTATCGCAAATGATTGCAATTTCATTCATGAATGCAATATTGATATCTCTCTGTGAATTCTCAACAACCTTTACCGCCTCCGCAGTCTTAATGTTGGAAACGGGGAATGTTCCGGCCTTAATAACAATGTCGTATACTTTCTTAATCTCGGTCGCAGATTCTTCATCCATACCGGAAACAACCTTACGGATGGATGTCAGTGTATGTACACGGTCTCCGGGATTGATTCTCTCGGGAGAATAGCCGATTTTCCAGTCTTCTCCGCACTTTAAACCGGACTCTTTTTCGATAATCGGAATGCAGATATCTTCCGTAACACCCGGATAAACGGTTGATTCAAAAACAACAATGGTGCCCTTTGACAGATTCTGTCCGACCGTTCTGGATGCACCTTCCACAGGCCGTAAATCGGGTGTATTGTCCTCGTTTACCGGTGTGGGTACTGCCACAACAATAAACTTTGCTTCTTTCAGTCTCGTCGGATCCGCGGTAAAGTCAACCGTGGTATCCTTAATGGCCTCACCGACTTCGTTCGTAGCATCGATTCCGTTCCGATACTCGTTTACGCGTTTTTCGTTAATGTCAAAACCGATAACATTTACGTGCTTCGCGAATTCCACCGCAATCGGCATTCCGACATAACCCAGACCGACCAGTGCAAGTTTTTCCTTTCCGGATATCAAATCTTTGTAAATCGTATTGAATGCCATTTTTTACTCTCCTTTTCTCTTTATTACGCTTAAAATATCATTCCATTTACTTTTTCTGAAAACTATTATCATTCCAAGATAAAGAACCCCAAACGTAAGCAATGCCACGGGCAGTTTCATGTACAGGTTCGGAAGTTCAATCAGTCTGCCAAACAGGAAGAATACCGCTACGCCGGCAACCGCACTTAAAACAACGGAAATCAGGCTTTCGAACAGAATTCTGTCCACCGTGTTAATCTTGTATTTCTTCTTCAAACATATCGCCAGCGCCAGATATGCCACCAGATACGAAATACTGGTTGAAAGCGCGATACCCATATGCGCAATAAACCGAACCGATATGATGTTCAAAACAATATTAATCACCAGCGAAACCACTTTTATGATTACGGGTGTTTTGGTATCCTGCATTGCATAGAAACCACGAATCAGATACCATTGAACGCCGTTCGGAACCGCTCCGACAGAGTAACAGATCATACTTTGCGCTACAATCACCGTGGCGACGCTGTCAAATGCTCCGTGTTCGTAAATCAGTTCCACTATATCGAACGCTTCGACAATCATAAATACGGAAATCGGCGCAAGCAGATAACTGATTACGGACGCGTACCGTTCAAACTGATTGGCGAATTCTTCTTTCTCTCCTTTTGCAAGCATTTTGGAGAACGCAGGGAATGTCGCCGTCATAATGGCGGTTGCAATCATGGTTACCGCCACATTTCCAATTGTGCCGGCATATCCCAGACCGGAAATCGTTCCTTCATCCAGAAATGAAGCAAGATTGCGATCCACAATCAGGCTGAGCGAAGAAGCAAGACTTTCCACCAGCAAAGGAGCGGTCAGCAGGACTAAATCCTTAATCTGGTCGTCTTTTATATTCATATACGGCTTATATTGATATGAGGTTTTCTTCTTCACCTCAATCATAATAGGAATCAGTCCCAGCGCATTCGCCGCTATCGTTCCGACGCTGAGCAGATAATAGGTTTCCTCTTTTGCGATAAAAGTGAAAACGATAATTGCGATATTCGAAACGATTCCGAACAAAGCCGTCGAAACAAACTTTTCATTCGCCTGTAACAATGCCTGAAAGATATACGAAAGAATAATCGGAATAATAGAAAAAATCACAATCCGAAGCATTAAAACCGAGTAATTCTCCGTATCCTGCGGCAAACCGAGTGCAAACACTTTTAAAACAAGTCTCGGGAATGCATTTACAAGCAGGCACCCGATCAGCATTGCCACAATGCTTAAATTCACGAGATTGGAAGTAAATTTGTTTTTGCCGTCCTCCGTCTCAATACGATGGTAAAACGGAATAAAGTTAATATTAATTGCCGTTGCAAGTGCGACAAAAATTAACGTCGGAATGCTGTTGGTTAAGACAAACGCATCGCTGATGCTGGTTGCGCCAAAAAGATACGCCACAAGGAGTTCTCTTGCAAATCCGAGGATTTTGGAGAGAACGGAGCCTATCATCAACAACATGGATGCTCTTGCAATTTTGCCCAGTTTCGCCATAGATCAGACCTTTAAGATTAATCTTCCAGAAGGATGTTGCAAATCAAATCAATATCTTCATCCTTCAGGTAAGGATGCATCGGAAGGGACAATACTCTGTTTGTTGCCTCAATCGTATTCGGATACATGGAATCTTCAAGTCCCATCCATTTGTAAGCTTCCTGCTGATGTAAGCCTCTCGGATAATAAACCATGGAAGGGATTCCCTGTTCTTTCAGTTTCGCCTGCATTGCATCACGTTTCTCTCTGTTCTCCATAAGAATCGTGTACTGAGCCCACGATGAAACGAATCCCGGAAGGACCGTGGGTGTTACATACTTATTCTTCAACCGTTCGGTATACCGGTCTGCCACTCTGTTTACATCGTCCACTTCATGTTCCACAAATGCTTTAAACTTCGGCAGAAGAATTGCAGCCTGAATCGTATCAAGGCGGCTGTTCATGCCTATTTCACGGTTATCATATTTATCAACGGGGCTTTTACCCTGTGCACGCATGGAGCGAAGTCTTGCATCGACCTCATCATCATCCGTAAAGATTGCTCCTCCATCTCCATAGCAGCCAAGCGGCTTTGCGGGAAAGAAAGATGTAGTAGAAATATCTCCAAATGAACATGCCATCTTGCCGTGCATGCTTCCGCCGAATCCCTGTGCACCGTCTTCCAAAACATTTAACCCGTACTTCGTGGCAATTGGAAGAATCCGGTCATAATCCGCAGGCTGTCCAAACAAATCCACCGGAACAACAGCCTTGGGTTTCAGTTTTCCTTCAGCAAGTACCCTTTCAATCTGTCGCTCCAATGCATCGGGGTCCATGTTAAAGGTGGATAAATCAATATCAACCAAGACTGGGGTTCCCCCGAGAATCGATGTAGTTCCCGCAGATGCAAAATATGTGAAGTCTGAGGTAAATACAGCATCTCCCGGTCCGATTCCCCAGATCATCAGTGCCAGCTGAAGTGCATCCGTTCCGTTTGCACAGGTAACGCAATGCTTTCTTCCGACATATTTCGCAAGCTTATTCTCCAGTTCTGTAACCGGCTTTCCGAGAATAAACGCAGAGCTATTGATGACTTCCTGTATACCTGCATCAATCTCCGGTTTCAACGCCCGGTATTGTGCACAAAGATCTCGAAACTGCATCTTATACTTCCTCCAAACCATTTTCGGTTTCTTTATACTTTCTTCCGCACTTTTCACAGCACAGAGTTTCTTTTAACAATTCGCCGCATTCACAGGCCCAGCCCTTTTGTCTCGCCGGTACTCCCAGCATTAATGCATGTGTGGGAACATTACTTGTTACAACCGCTCCTGCACCGATTAGTGCCCATTTTCCAATCGTATGACCGCAGACAATCGTTGCATTGGCTCCGATGGATGCGCCCTCGCCTACAAGGGTTTTCTTATACCCTGCCGAACCCTTTGGATACTTTGCTCTCGGCGTCAGATCATTCGTAAACACACAGGAAGGACCGCAGAATACATAGTCTTCCAGTTCCACGCCCTCATAGATGGACACATTATTCTGTACTTTTACGCCGTTACCAATTACAACTTGATTGGAAACATTTACATTCTGTCCGAAGGAACAGTTTCTGCCGATTCTTGCACCGGATTGGATATGGCTGAAATGCCATATCTTTGTGCCTTCTCCGATTGTAACGTCTTCATCAACTACACTTGTAGGATGAACAAAGTATTCACTCATTACTTATCAAACCTTCCCGTGAAATCCAATGTTGAGCAGCTCTCAAGCGGCAGTTTTACAGATCTGTGCTCCGCTGCCGATTTATAAATCGCAAGCACCAGTTCCAGTGCTCTCTTGCCTGCTTCGGCATCCACAAGAGGTGCTCTGTGATTCTCGATAGCATCAATTACGTCTGCATATAACGGAGTATGACCGAATCCGTAAACATTCGGCGGATTCTCGCTGAATGCTTTTTTTACTTCTTCCGGATCATCAAGTTCATCTGCGAAGCGCCATTCCTCAATAATGTTATCCGATGTTCCCGCAGCCTTTGCGGTACCGGTTTCTCCGAAGAGATACAGGGTCTCTTCGAGATTCTTCGGATATACGTTGGTCGTTCCTTCAATCAGACCGTAGGAGCCGTTTGAGAACTTTACCAAAGCCATACCGAGATCTTCGGCTTCCAGATAATCATGTTCGAGCTGATCCGTATACGCCATAACTTCATCAATCTCATCTCCCATCATCCACCGAAGAAGATCGATATTGTGTATGCACTGGTTCATTAAACAGCCGCCGTCTTGTGCCCATGTACCTCTCCAGGGAGCCTGTTCGTAATAAGATTTACCACGGTTCCAACGGATGTGCGCCGCACCGTGGGAAAGTTTCCCGAAACGGCCTTCTTCCAATGCCTTGCGAATATACTGTACCGACTTGTTAAAGCGGTTCTGGTGGTTTGCGCATACCACAACCCCTTCCTCTTTTCCGGCTTTAATAATGGCATCCGCATCCGCAATGGATAATGCAATCGGTTTCTCAATAATCACATTACATCCCGCCGCAATACAATCCAGGGCAATTGCCGCATGCTTTCCGGATTCCGTGGCAATTGCAACCAGTTCCGGTTTCTCTTTCTCCAGAAGTTCTTTGTAATCCGTATATTTACGTACCGCTTCCAGACCGAACTGATCGGATTTTTCCTGCATAATTTCAGGAACAATATCACACATGGCAACAAATTCCAAATGATTGTTCTTTGCAGCCTCAATATGATTCGGCGAAATACGGCCGCAACCGATTAATGCATATTTCATGCTTTTTGCCTCCCTTGCAAAATGTATTGTTCAAAAGCCTGTTTTAATACTTCTTTCTCGTTTTCCCAGCAAAGGTCATCCTTTGCTTTTAAAAGGTTATTCCTGCACTTATCGTAGAACTCTTTATCCGTGCGCATTCTTTCCACACATTGATTCATCGCTTCGATATCACCCGGATTCGTCGTCAATCCGATTTCATATTTATCGATAATCCGTTTCATCTCCGGAAAATCCGAAGCCACCATCGGAGTCAGGGATTGGATGCTTTCAAAGAACTTATTCGGCAAAGAGTAATAGTAACTCTTCGACGTTCCCTGAATCATCATAAGGCATACATCAACTGCTCCGACATATTTCCAAAGCTCCGAAATCGGAACCGCCGGGTGAATGTATAACCTGGCATCAACACCCTCTGTCATTGCCGTATTCCTGATACGTTCTATGTATTCCGCACTCCCATTTCCAAGAACAACGGCACTGAGGTTATTGTTGACTCCTAACAGACGGATCAGTTCTTCTATCCCCCGGTCCGGCACCAATGCACCGTGATACATAACCAAATAATCCGGCCCCTGTACGGAAGTCATTATTTCTTCCCGAACGCGTTTGCACTCGCTTTCATCAATGTTCCACTTATTCGGTGTACTTCTGATTACAACCGGTCTTTGCTTCAATTTATGAATGCGCATTACTTCATCCGCAATTGTGTCATTCACCATAATGGAGAATACACATTTCTTCATGAGAAACTTTTCCAGACCGATAATGAACTTCTTCTGAATCTTTCCTCTTTTGCCTTCTGTGTTGCGTTCTATTTCAAACTCATGCGAATCATATATGATATACGGCTTTTTTCTCACGAAGAAAGTAGATAACCATGCAATTACAAGTCCGGGCATCAAATCATGCGCCGAAATAATATCCGGTTTCAGCTTTTTTGCAAACCGGCTCCACGCAAACAGTGATGCAACTCTGTTAAATGCATTCGGGAATTTGCTTCCTAACGGTCTGGTGGAATAGCGATAAACCTTAAATCCGTTTAATTCATCTTCTCTTCCGCAATCTTCAGCGTCTCCCTTGGCAAGAACGGCAACCGTACAGCCCATTTCCTCATAGACCGACAATTCACGTTTGTCGCGGCTTGCATTCTCCCATGTATTCCCACAGATTTTTAAAACCTTCAGCATCAGCTGTTCTCCAACTCCTTATACAGTCTCACAAGAGTATTCTCTTCATTTGCCCATGTGCAATTGGAAACCACATAGTCATGACCTTTTCGACCCATTTCCTGTGCTTTGGAGCGGTCTTTCAGAAGAGAATTAATTGCCTGTGCAATTTCATCAAGATTTTCAGGGTCCACACAGATTCCGGCTTCGCTTTCTTTCGCTATCTGCACCCACCCCGGGAAATTTGAACAAACAAACGGCAGTCCGGCCGCCATATATTCATACATCTTTATCGGTTGCGAGTAATAATAATTCTCTATAGGCTTAAGGATACAAAGGCCTACTACCGCGTCTTTGTATAAATCATTCACTCCGGCCCGATTCAAAAAACCTATATATTCCACCTTACCGTTCTTTTCGGCATCATGCAGTCCGGCAATCACAAGTTTTCCGTCAACTTTCTCCATGGCATTCTTCATAATATTCTCGCCACGGTCTTCGCTGATACTTCCGGCATAACATGCAATCGCATCTTTCTCTCCGAACGGTTTTTCATGAAAAACGATATCATCCAGGCTCGGATAATTATTTACCACAACCACATCCCGGGTTCTTTCCCGAAACTTTGACGCAATGTGAGGTGTTGCCGCGACCACGGCATCCAGCCTTTTTACCACATGTGACTCGTAATTCCTGTACAGATTCGAAACAAGTCCGCGGAATATTTTGGGAATCCATGTTTTATCATTTATCTGTGCCGGAACGTCCTCGTGGCTGTCGAATATAACAGTCTTTCCCTTCCGTTTCAGTTTAAGGCCATACGGAAGAAGTTCCGGATCATGAAAATGGTATACATCACAGTTTAATTCCAATGCTGTTTTGTAGACCTTTTTCGTGAATTTGGTAAATCTTTTCAGGCGCCCTTCCATCTCGCCGCAACCGACAACATGAACGCCCGAGTCGGTCCTGTCACCCCCTTTTCCAACCAAATACACTTCATGCCCCGCCCTGCTGAGCGATTCGCACTCTTTTAAAAAAATCCGGTCATCATTGGTCTCATGTGCGCTCGTCAAATGACACACTTTCATAAGCTTACAGCTCCCATCAAATCTTATAGCCCAATGTTTTTTTCACATGGGGTTTTAATGCATCCAAAGCATCTCCGATTGCAGATTGTCTGTAAACCCTGTAGTATACAATCTGCTCTCCTCCAAACTGACGGAAGAAATTCTCAACCCCCTCTATCATTGAGCCTTCAAAGTCAAAACTGTCCGAAACAGTTGACGCAAACTCTATCGCCTTTACCAGCAAAAGATTCTGAGATCCGTCACTCTTATAATCCGGATTCTGCCCGCCAAGAAGATAGTAACAGGTATTGTGGTCGTACAAAAGAAATACAGCTCCGTGCGCAATGCCTGATTCATCTTTTGCTATCATCAATCTTCCCGCACCGTTTTCAACGGAATTCTTCATGACTTTCAGTGTGAATTCGTCCGGATAAGGCGGTTTTCTGTTCTGTCTTGCATATGTCATGCATTGAAGTTCCAACATACATTCATAATCTTTGGAATCTTCCTCGACCGTTATATTCCTCTGTGCCGCCTTCACATTTTTGTTTACCGTTTTCCCAATTCGGCTTTTCACGGTTTCATAGTCTTTGAGATTCATAATCCGATAAGAGAATCTCGGTTCAATCCGGAACCCGTGCCATCGGAACGGCAATATATAACGAACAGAATGATCTAATTCAATGTCTATATTTCGGGCCTTCGGCAATTGAGACAATAACTCTGCTATAATATCTTTTTGCCTGTGTAACTGTGAATTACCTCTTTCAAACTCCAGGAGTTCTTTGGAAAACCATATTCCCAAAGTTTGTGTATAGGGCGGATTCAGAATCTTTTTGCCATCCAGAACATACGGCAGTCTGGCAATTACACGCTCTCCGTCTTTAACAACACTTTCACTCCACTTATTCTCGGCTACCGTGTCCAGCCACCATGGTTGTTCAAATATACTGTTTGCATATGTGGTGGTTCTGTTATCTTCCATCCGCTTCGGCCTCTAATTCTTTGATTGCGTTTTCGTATGAGATAAAAGAATCATCATCCGACTCCTCTATCATCTCAATTAACCACTGATACCAGTCTCTCATTGCCGTATAACCGTCATTAAACTGAACATCATGAAACAGGACGGAAATATACTGCATGTTTTTCTTTCTACATTCTTCCAGCCTGTCCAGTGTTGCCTTCTTTGCTCCTTCCAAATCCTGCGGTATATAACCATCCATGATTGTAAGAGGAAATTCCCACATATTTCCAACCTTATATGGATCTTTTACTGTTCCGTTGGAGGGTTTGTCAAACTCCGTCGTATCGAAAACATATCCGGCTTTCTCTTCATTCGCAAAAGTATCCGCATTAAATCTGACATAGTGCATCCTGATTCCGCAGGGTTCGAAGCCCATTAATTCAACAAATGTATCATGTTCCTTTTTAATGCCTTCATAACTGTCAAATGCTATTCCGTGAACTCCAACCGCATAACCGTTTTCATGAACTCTTTGGATAACCGCACGAGCCTCATTCGGTCTATACGACATGCCTAATCCCTGATTCATCCCAAAGAAAAAGACCGATTCCACGCCGTGTTCTTTGTCATAATCCATCAATTCATCAATGAAATGACGATTCTTTTTAAAGCATGAGGTCGAACGAAGCCATGCCTCTTTTATACTGATTCTCCCGGTAATCATCTCAAGAAAAGAGCGCACCCACATTTTGGGATAAATCAAATCCCGGAACCAATGGTCTTTCCCGTATAAATGATCCACATCATGAGAAACAATAATCTTCACGAAACACCCCTGTACAGTTTTCGAATGTATTATTCAAACAACACCGCAAATTTCCCGGCAAGTTTTTTATAAGTAAAGTCGTTCAATACTGCCTCGCGCCCTCTTCGTCCTATCGCTCTGCGATCTTCTTCAGGCATATTTCGTAACACATCAATATAATTGATAATTTCTTCCGTATCCTTCGGACTGCACTGTAAACCGCAGTCATAGGTCTTCACCAGCGTTTCCGATGCGTCAAAGGCACAAATAATCGGCAATGAAGCCATCATGGCATCATACATTTTATTTAAAGACAAACCAAAGCGATACAGCGGTGAAGAAATACCTGTAATATACGCACAATCGAAATATTCCAACAAACTCGGAACGGACCTTTTTCTGACTGCCGGGAGGAAAAACAGATTGTCAATCTTTTCCCTTTCCTTCCTTTGAATCAATCTTTCCTTCTCTAATCCCTCTCCGACCAAAACAAATACTGTTTCAAGATTGCCGTATCGTTCAGAATACAATTGCGCAATATCAAGCAATTGGTCCAATGCATTGGTAAATGCATGTCCTCCAAAGTATCCTACGATAAACTGTCCTTTATGTTGTTCAAAAAATGCCTTGTGTTCATTCGGGATCTCGTCGCATTCTTCCCAATCTTCTTCGACTATCCCATTTTGAATATTGATAAAGCGGTCCGACTGCAATCCGTGTTCTACCATATACTCTTTTGCATACGGAAGAAGTGAAACGCACTTATCACAGTGCTTATACGCATAATTCTCCGCAATCTGCATCACAACCACAAAGGGATGATGTTTTGACATTCCGCCGACTTCATAAAGGGTGGACGGCCACATGTCATGAACTTCATGAATGTATTTCGCGCCCGAAATCCTGGCAATCTTCTTTGCCGCATAGGCATCCAAAGGATATGTTGACGATGCAATCACTACATCCGGCTTATACTCCGTGGAAAGTTTCTTTGCATGCGTCTTCAGCTTCCTTACGAAGCGTTCCATCGTAAGGGCTCGTTTCACGCCGTTTCCTTCGTATTGCCCCGTTTTAATCCAAAGGTATTCGATTCCGTCAATCTCCTGCTTTTGGAAATCCTTTGTAACTTCCGGATTCACTTTGCGCAGATGGGAATAATCCCCGGCAATGATTGTAACGGTATGCCCCATCTTTACCCATTCACGAGATAAATAGTAGGGGCGGAACTCCATCCCCATTTCCGGAGATCCCGCATAATGTTCTATATACAGGATATTCATTCGTAATCCTTTCCCAATACCGCAAATACCGTCCGAATCATCGTACGCAAATCCGACCAAATACTGAACTTCTTTATACTTCTTAAGTTATATTTCATCTTATCCGGCAGGACATCTTCTACATATACTTTATCAACATCATCCGCAACATCCAGAAACTTCGCCTCGTCTTTGTATCGAATGCTTGCTTCAGATGTAATTCCCGCAGGAAGAAGAAGCGTTGCGTACATTTCCTTGGTATAACATTTTACATATTTCGTAGCTTCCGGTCTGGTCCCGACAAAGCTCATGTCACCGGCTAAAACATCAAAGAGCTGCGGGAGTTCATCCAGGCGCAGATTGCGAAGTTTGCTCCCAATCTTTGTGATTCTGGCATCCGCTCCTACCGTTACAGCCGTTCCAATTCTGTCCGCATTCTGTACCATGGTCCGAAACTTGTGAATCCGAAACTTTCTGCCGTATGTCGTAACACGTTCCTGACGATAAAATACAGGGCCTTTGGAATCAAGTTTAATAAGGATTGCTATAATAAGCATCGGAAGTGCCAGTACGGAAAGCAGAAAGAGTGACATCAGCACATCAAAAATCCGCTTTGCCGCAAGAGCACCGCGCTTTTTGTTCAGGATATCGTAGTATTCTTTTACTTCCCCGCATTTCATGAATGCCGGCAGGTTCTCCCATTGACGAAGTCCCATGAATACACCCTTTCATAATCGTTAATTCCCAGCAACGCACAATCCAATATATTATAGCACAAATCCCTCTTTCTTACCACAGAAAGAGGGATTTTTAAGAATATATTCCGTTTTATTTCAATTTGATTTGCCGGATTCCGTCATGCCTGCACGGTACATAAACCGTGTCCCCGACAATGCACGGAATATCTGTTACACTTCCCGTATCCACCTTGGTAACAACTGTCGGACTCGAAGGGTTGGAAATATCCAAAACAATCACCTTTCCCTCCCAGGTTCTGGTAATTACAAGATAGTTGCCGAAAGCAACACACTTTCCTTTCGCATAGCTTTCTTCCACCTGAATTTCTTCGGAAACCGAACCCGTTTCAGGATTATAAATCTTATATCCCTTAGCAGTGGTAATGATACACTGCTCTCCAATGGACGTAAGTCCCGTCCATTCTCCCGTGGCAAGTTTAGATTCATCTCTTAAATAACGGACCTGATAGTCTTCCTGCTTTCCTTTGCTTCCATCTTCCGGAAGATTATTCAATTCTCCTTCTTTGAGCCATCGGAACCAGCCGATTCTGGAACTTCCGGAAATTGAAATATATTCTCCTACCTGACCGATACTGACATTTCGATGATAAGAACCACCAATACCATCTGTTGCAGGATTCGCCAATAATTTCGGATTTGATGGATCTTTGCAATCCACCAGCAGATACCTGGCGCCATTACCTCCTGCCTGAACAATAGCAAGGTTTCCGTCATTTAGTGCCGTCACAGAGGAACAGTATGAATTCCACGATTTGTCCACAAGACGTCCAATCTCAGTAACGGAGTCTCCCTCATATTGATAGATGGCAAAACCGGCGCATCCTTCCGCCGTATAGATATAATCACCATATACCTTTATATCCTTGACGGTAAAGAAGCCGCTCATGTCTTTCGCATAGATTCCTGTGTTCAATATTTCGCCCAAACGACTCGAAACAAGATAATCCCTGGGATTATAAGAATATAATACCCTGCAGTCCTTATCCAGAATCTTAATACCATCGTTTCCACAGGCTGCTGCCAAGTTTCCATCCGGCAATTCCGCTAATGCATTTACACAGCCAAGTTCATTTTCTAATGCCTTATCTGTACCAACTCCTGACGGCATACTTCCCTGTGCCTTCGGAATTCGCGTGCTTCCCGAATCCATTCCTGCAGCCAACGAAACTTTGACGAGGCCCATATCAGAAGCCAGGCAACAAATTTCTCCCTGATAAACCAGAGAATGAATCATTCCGCCGTGAGTTTCGTTCATGTAATCATATGTCATAACCGTAGTTTCTACAGACAATTCGCGAAAGAGCTTGGATTCCTTTCCGGCTACAGCATTGATATTCTTGACCAATACAGGTTTAGACGGTTCCGAAATATCATAAACGAACGTTCCGGCTGACATCAGGCTGACCAACGCATAGTTTCCATAGATTTCCACATCCGCATTGTCTCCGGGCCAGTTGTTATATCTGCCATCCACTTTGGATCTGGAAACCAGTTTGGGCCTTGTAACATCACTGATATCAAACACATCAAGTCCGCTACCCGTACCGCAGCCATACCACAATACAGAACCGGTTGCATTCTTTAATGGGTGATGTGATGTTGCTATATAAAGATGCCCATTGCTGGCATTCATTCCTTTGGCATACCCATCCGTTTCAACCGATGAGATTCTTCGAACATCTGACATATCATTTACATCATAAATGTCCACACGCCTGCTACCATTTGCGCTGACATACAAATACCCGTCAGCATAACACAAATCCTTATAATCCGAGTCCTGTGGATTCTTTATCCGACCGACGTATTTAGGATTCTCATAATCCGTTAAATCCACTATCTCAACGCCAAATAAACTGTCACAAAGGAACGCACAATTACCTGCGATAATCGCGTTATAGCACCATTCCAGAGTATCGTAATGAGACAATACCTTCGGTGACATCGGATTTGAGATATCAACAAAGAAAGCCCCGCACTCTTTAGACACAACAACCAAACGCTGTCCATCATTCGATACTTCCACAGACAAAGCATCGCCCAATCCCTTCAATCTGCCAACTTCTTCGTTTCCGATTCGGACAATTAACTCACCATTCAACAAAACATACAGATACTCCCCAACCGAAGCGATATCAGTAGCACGCGAAACTACATTGTCCGGATTATCTGCATCAACATTCTCAATCTCATACGAATCCAGCGCATAATTTCCCACTTTCAATTGTGCTGTTGGAAATTCCTGCCCATAATCCACGATGCTGAAATCCCCTATTAACACCGGAGATACTGTTTCTTCCGAAATCTCATACTGGATCAGCAATTCATTGTTATCCTTCTTTGCTGCCGCAGGGATATAATACTTTCGGAGTTCTTTTCCAATCCATACCGTTGTCTTGGTTCTTCCACATGTAACCCCAATCGGGATTGGTGACGGATTATCAGTTCTTGCAGTAAATTCCGTAATCAACACATCCTTTTCCGTCAGGTTGCCCAAAGAATACTTTAGTGCTGTACTTCCACCCCATGCAGACAATTCAGCCCCGGCTTCAATATCCTCACTTTCAGCAATAATTCTTCCTTCTATGTTGCCGGTTACAACATCCGTTGAATCATATAAACCGTTCTGCAGAAACACATCACGATTCGTAGAATCATAAACAAAGTATGCTTCCATTCCGCTTTTCGCAGAAAAGATGACAGAATACAGTTTCCACACAAAAAGGCATCCAAAGAAAACGGTAACGATAATCGCTATCAAGGAGATAATCTTCGACCTGTTTGAAGCCTTCAATTCGCTCGAAGCCCTATTCTGATTCTTTACTCTGTTTCTTTCGCTCATTTCCATCCTTCCACATGCATGGGACAAAAACAATTAATACTACAAACATAAGCGGTGCTGTGGCCGGTTCCGCTTCACCGAGCCAGATCCCAAACATTAAAGCTCCGAGCGCAACAGCTGACAGAAATTCAAATTTCTTTTCCTTAACATATCGAACAATTGCCGTGATAAAACAGGAAACATAAAAGACCACATTCATAATTCCCGCAAGATATCCGTAATTATAGATCGGCTCTAGATAACCCGTATGAGAAGTACTGTACCTGCCATAACTTGCTGTTGAATACGTAAACGAACAAGTTTTCAGAATCTCCGTAGCCTGTTCGATTCTTCCGCTCGCAATGTTGTTTATCAAAGATAAAACCGGATTTCCCAAATAATAAGACGATACGCGTTTACCTGCAAAGACTATGATTCTGCTCACGATACGATTTGCGATACCCGGAAAGAAACGTAACGGGGTCTTATTAATCACATCATACAAAGCTCTTGGCTCGAACTGCGTAGAAGCCACAATATTAATTAAATCCAAGGTAATATACCCGACAATAAAGACACAGGAAAGTGCTATGCAGCCCCTTAAAATCAGCCTTGGAGTATTCGTTTTCCTGAAACCGAATACCAGTAAGAATAACAGCAGGAAAATATATCCTGAGAATACATTAATCTTGCCAACCAAAAACGCATATACAATAGTCATTCCAAACCATATGCAGGAAGCCAGATAACATAAGCCAAATCTTCCATAATGCTCTTTAGCCCGAATAATCGAAAGCAATGCCAATACCGTCAATAAAGCACAGAAGATTCCAGCTCCAGCTTCTTTATACAGATATCCTGTCCAAATCTTTTGAATTTCTGTATACGGATTTATTACATGGGACAGGAACGCTGCAATCACAGAAACAATAAGTCCCGCATTCAAAAGGCCTCCCAAAACAATTTCATGTTCTTTTTTCTTTATCGGAATAAGAGCAAATAACGCCAACAGCAAATAGATTCTTGGCTCCGTTCCCGGATGAATTGCCTGCATAATAACAGTCATCAGGCATATGAGCGCAAACAACCAAAGATACATCGAATTAAGCCTGCGAACCCTCTTTGTAATCGCCATATCCGTGATTAGTAAAAGAACCATTAAATCAACTATTCCATTTAATACTCTTCCAGGAAAGAGATCCGGCGCAAACAGATACATTCTCGTTCCGAAGAAAGCCAATATACCAAAGCAAACTGTAACTATTAATGACGGAATATTCAAAAGCTTTACTCTTTGTATAACCATGAGCATAAGTACAAAAAAAATCAGAGCAATACTAATCTGTTCATCTTTACTGACTTGATAAAACAGACGGTAACACTCTGATAAATGGATTAGTATTCCGATAAAACAAAGAGTATAAATCCCCCCACGCACCAATTCCATGATGCGCTCTTTAGAAGGCATATCTTTAGTTACGGGGGGGAATAACGCTGTTTTCACTCTTTTTCGGCTCTAACTTCTTCAACAGCCTTTCTCAATATATTACATACATACTCTACGTTCTCATCTGTAAGCAAAGTATGTAGCGGCAGTGAAATCAAATTATGATAGTAATCGTATGCATTGGGATAATCTTTAATGTCAAATCCCAAATCCTTATAAGCGCTCATCATCGGAAGAGGTTTATAGTGAACATTGGTGGCCACACCGTATTCCGCCATCTTCTTTATGATTTCATTTCGCATTTCTTCGTCTGCGCCAGGAATACGAATCAGATACAGATGATTAGAACTGTCCATACCATCCAAATGATGATTCAAATGCGATATCCCAAGTTCATCGCATACTGCATCATACTTGCTCAGAATCTCTTTCCTACGTTCTAACAGGCCGGGATAACGATCTAACTGTCTCAGTCCGATGGCACCCATGATATCGGTCATGTTGCACTTATACCACGGTCCAACAATATCATATTCCCATCCACCGGCTTTGGTCTTTGCTAGTGCATCTTTGCTCTGACCATGAAGCGACAATAGCTGATACATCTTATAGATTTCTTCGTTTGGCACCCCATCAATCGGACGCCAACTGCTTGCTCCGCCTTCTGCGGTTGTAAAGTTCTTTACCGCATGGAAGCTGAAACTTGAAAAGTCGGCAATCGCACCGCAGTACTCCCTAATTCCGTTTGAATTCACACGACTTGCACCAAGACTGTGCGCACAATCTGCAACAACCGCAACTCTTCCAATGGACTTCTGGATTCTCGAAGATAAATCTCCCAAACGAGAACCGTCACTTTCCAATGGTATAAACATATCCCGTTTCTTTTCAACTATCTCAAATACTTTGTCATAATCGCAAGCCACGCCGCCAAGATCAACAGTAATAACCGCCTTTGTCTTAGGTGTTATTGCAGATTCCAGCGCTTCATAATCCATTTCCGGCATATGGGTCAATGAGTTACCATCTTTTTGAATATCAATAAACTTTACAATGGCTCCACAATGAATCGCCGCAGATGCTGTAGCTGTATAGGTATATGCCGGAATAATGACTTCATCTCCCGGTTTTATTCCAAGGACACGCAAGTTCAGTTCTTCTGAAGCGGTCGCAGAATTCAGACATACGACGCGATTTGACCACTCGTTCTTTCCCTCATCACTTTCCGTGTCCACATCATTCTTTCCTGTTGCAATAAAGCCAGCCAATCGTCTTTCCAAACGTTTTACACGCGGTCCCGTTGTAATCCATCCCGAACGTAGCGCACTGATTACTTCGTCAATTTCTTCCGAACCAATATCCGGCGGACTGAATCCAAGTTCATTAATCTGAACCGGTTTCATTGCGCTTACTGAAACCTGCCCTTGAGCCATCTGATAGAAACTCGGCAATTGCATGATGTTGCAACCCGTTTCCATGCAGATATCCACGATTGCTTTCTGATCTTCTGACGAAGCGGAAGGAACCGCAATATAAATCTTGTTTATGCCGAATTTCTGTACCGAAGATAGAATCGTATCACGACCTCCGATTACAGGAATTCCGTCAATTGTTCTCTTCCATTTATTCGGACTGTCATCAATAAAGCATACGACTCTTTCATTCGAGGATTCATCGGCTTGAATTTCACGCAAAAACATCTGCCCTGCTGTTCCGGCACCGATAATCATTACCTTTTCGCTTTGTTCATTTCCTTTTTGAACCTGTTGGCGAAGCAAAAGATAAACACGATAGGAAAATCTGGGAACTGCCACTGCAATCATAAGAATCAGGGTCCCCCAGATATAGAAAGAAAGCGGCATACGCCAAAAGAATACCGTAATAACTATCGAATATAGCAAACCCGCAACAAATGCTCCGGCACAAATTCTTGCAAGTTCCATGTAACTTGCAAACGCCCATACCATCCGATACATTCGAAACAGGATGTAAATTACTACGCTAACTGCTGCCGCTATGGAAACAGTACTTAAATACGCCCATATATACTCTTTATCGATTCTTGAATAAACGCAATCATGTCGTAACCAAAGCGCTAGAAAGAAAGCGATATGAAATGCTATAAAATCATAAATCCCTAAAAGAATCGCAATAAACTGCCAATGTTCAATTAATTTATGAGGATTTGAGTTTTTCACCGACTAAACTCTCCTTAAGATATGATTCTTCTTAAATGTAGTACACAAATATACTAGTTTATTATATCATATTTCCCCGCAAAAGACACCCAAAGTCCACCGTGTTATAATTCGCAACATTGCGAATATGTTGACTTGCATAATTGCAAACCGCTATGATTCCATTTTGGATGATGTTAGGGTATCATTCTTCCTCCGTCACCAGCCGTTTTACCTTTGCCCGCGCAATCAGCCCGAAACTTAAGTAAAAAACAAGCGTCAGTATAAGAAAAATCAGCACAAACCAGTTAATCTCCTCCCTCCACTTCAGTGCCACCGTGGCACCGGAGAAAAGCAGAATAATAACCGGATAAACAAACGAAAACGAGGTCACGCCCGATTCAAAAAAACGAAGCATCAGCAGTCCGAAGACCGGAACCAGGACGAACACCGTCGTAAATTCTACCGCAAAAAAGACAACCCGTAACGGCATTTCCTGAAAGGAAATATAGCTCACCGGCACCGCCATGGCAAAAAGCGTTAAGTAGATGACGGAGACGACGGATGCATAGGAACGAAGCCTGAATTTACCGGCAGTCAGCTCATCTTTGTCCGCAGCAAGGCGTTTTCCTTCCCTGCAGCATTCAATCGTTCTTACAACCATCGCCGCAATCAGAAAGCCGTAGGATACAAACTGTACGGGTGCAATCGTAAAACCGGTATGCATCATGCCACCAAAAAGAATCACGGTTACGGCAAGAATCACGGATTTACGGTTTGCATCGAAATCATACGCTTTCCTCGTAAAGACGGAAACGAACATCTTCGGAAGAACGCGGATCATAAGTACCAGTCCCGAAGCAACACTCAGTGCCGTGACTGCATAGGCAATGTAATTAAAGACATTTCCGGAAACAAGCGCATACTCTCCTCCCACACCGGGGCTTAGAATCACCGCCAAAAGGCGTTCAGCGAAGAGAATCAGAAAGTACAGGATGAATCCGATCAGTTTCAGTTTAGATAAAACAGTATTCTTTTCCATACACTTCTCCGTATCCGAACCGGTTAAAAGCACTTCTTCTCATGCGTCTGCTTACAGTTTGCAAGATTCGCACATTTATAGCAAACTTCGTTGGAGCAGGTGTCACGTTCAAAGAATTCGCGGACGTTGCCAAGTGTCGTATCCGCAATGTTTGCGAGCGCTTCGTTCGTAAGGAACGCCTGATGCGAAGTCAGGATTACATTCGGCATGGAGATTAAGCGCGCCAGCACGTCATCGTTTACGATATGATTGGAATAGTCATGGAAGAAGACATTCGATTCTTCTTCGTATACATCCAGGCAGGCCGCACCGATTTTGCGCTGTTTGATACCCTCCAAAAGCGCTTCCGAATCAATCAGGGCACCACGGGATGTATTGATTAAAACAACTCCTTTTTTCATCTTTACAATGCTTTCCGTATTCACCATATGCCGGTTTTCATCGGTTAACGGGCAGTGGAAGGAAATGATATCCGCCCTTTCCCAGAGCTCGTCAAGCTCCACGTATTCGATACCGGAATCCTTTGCAGGGAACTTGTCATAAGCAATCACATTCATGCCGAAGCCACGGCAGATGTCGATGAAGATTCTGCCGATTTTACCCGTTCCGACCACGCCGACCGTTTTACCGTGCAGGTCGAATCCGGTCAGGCCGTTTAAGCTGAAGTTAAAATCCTTGGTACGGATATACGCTTTGTGAATCCGTCGGATGGATGTAAGAAGGAGCGCCATGGCATGCTCCGCCACCGCGTACGGAGAGTATGCGGGAACACGGACGATATGAATTTTGCCGTAGGCATATTCAATGTCCACATTGTTGTAGCCCGCGCAGCGCAAGGCGATGAGTTTTACGCCCATTGCGGTCAGTCTGTCAATTACTGCGCTGTTTACATCGTCGTTTACGAAAACGCAGACAACATCGCTTCCTTCCGCCAGTTTGCAGGTTGCTTCCGAAAGACGCGTTTCGAAATACTCGATTTCGTACTCCTCATCTTTGTCGGAGGCGATAAACGACTGACGGTCATATTCCTTTGCATCGAAAAATGCGATTCGAATTTTTTTCATAGTGGCTCCTTTACAAATCATATACTATATACACATTACTCATATCCATAGAATCTGTCAAAGATCGGATAAAGTTCCAAAAACGGCACTTCCGTCTCGGATACCGTCTCTCCGAATTCCATGGCCCTGCCGGGTGCGCTGCTTTGCTTCCATTCCGGCAGACCGGCTCCGTTCGGGTCACCGCTTACAATGAAGTTTTTGAAATATCCGAGCATAATCCGGCTTAATTCGCGGTCTTTCTCATCATAAAGTTTGGAGTCCGCCAGAATATTGCCGTAAAGATAAACTTCCTCGCCGCTGTGCCAGGACCCGAGGCGTCCGTTGGACTTTGTAAAATAATAAACATACGTCGGAACACCGTTATCCAACTGCTGCCTTTCCAGACAGTAATGACCATAGTTAAAGAAGACAACGGAATAAATACCTGCCCAGTTTCTTCTTGCTTCTTCGTTTGTTTCTGCCGGCATCAGCGTCAGAATTTCATCTGAATACGGATCCCCGAAATAAGCTCGCACTTTTTCTTCGTAATTCCCAAGATTTGCCTGCTCAAAGAGAATAAACGGTGCCGATTCCTCTTTGTTATATCCGTGCAGCATTGCCTCTTCGTTATGAATTCCTTTTTTATAAGATTCGTACGGAGTTTCCGTCAGGGCATATCCGTCCACCGTCATATGGTGATGCACTTCCAGTTCCCCAACAATCCGCTCTGCCGGAAGGGAACGCAATTCCTCCATGTTTTTCACACCAAGCCGCTTCTTCGTCTCCGCCCCCGTTTCAAGTGCTTCTTCCATGGTTCGGAAGGAATGCGTGGGTTTCGGCGATGTGACCGTGGAACTTTCCGCAACGGCTCTTCGAAAGAGTCCCTTTGCCAGAGGAGATGTACAAAGCGCAGTCACACAGGCAGCACCTGCAGACTCTCCTGCAATCGTTACGTTGCCGGGATCTCCGCCGAATGCAGCAATATTCTCCTGCACCCACTGAAGCGCCATAATCTGATCCAGCAGTCCGTAATTCCCGGTAGTATGGTTAGCGGATTCCTCTGCCAGCTCTTCATCGGCAAAGAATCCGAAAATACCGAGACGGTATGCCATATTTACAACAATCACACCTTCTCTTGCAAGCCCTTCGCCACTGTAGTCTTCATACCAGGGCTGACCGGTCTGTAATACCCCACCGTGAATATAGACAAGCACCGGGAGATCCTTTGCATCTCCGGCCGGTTTCCAGATATTCAGATAAAGCGAATCCTCACTTGCAGGGGTACGGTAATTATCTTTCATGGAAAACCATTTGTAATCATGGTATCCGACAATATGAGACAGGGAAGAATAGATTACGGAACTCTGTGTCTGCATGGACATGGGCGCAAAAGTATCCGCTTTAAGAATTCCTTCCCATCCATCCGCCGGCTGCGGTTCCCTGAAACGCAAATCTCCTATCGGAGGTTTGGCATACGGAATTCCGGCATAGACTTCCACTGCTCCGTCGGCTGTTTTCACACCCGTCAGTGCGCCCTGTTTAATTTGAACTACATCTGTAGTTCCTCCGTTCTTTCCCTGAACGGCAGGTACCGGTTTGACCGGTGGAATGGAAACTGCAAGTATGATTCCGAACACCAAAATAAGTACCGGGAAGCTTATAATCCTTGCATATCCCGGTAAGGTATTTTTCGTTTTAATGCGAAAAACAGCAAACCCTGCTGCTGCAAGCAATGCAAGAATCCATCCCGGTACTGTATGCTGTCCAAGCTCCAGTATGGCAATCATCAGTAATCCAAGAAAGCAGAACGGGAAAAGCCAAAGGTACTTTGGCATTTTGGTTGTTCTATTCTTTTGAGATTTATTATTCTTTTCCATATAGCCCTATTATGTCCGATATAAATATAAAAGGCAATGTTACTTACAATCTGCCCATTTATAGACTTCTTTATACTTTACAAACCGGTCGTACGGCAACTTCTTTTCCTTCTGCAGCCTTCCAATCACAATATAAGGCATAACATTCTGCGAGACAGAAAACTTTTTAATCGACTCTATCGTAAAACTGCCTTTGGCCGTAAACACCCGATAATCGGCTTCCAAAATCAGACTTTCCCTTGCAAATGCATCCGCAGCTGCTTCCTTATCCTGTTCCGATTCATCATCCAGGAATTTTGAATTCTTTCCAACATCTCCGTTCACAATGTGTCCCAGTTCATGAAAGACAGAAAACCAGAAAATATCCTTATACGCATTTCTTAATGTCACAACCATCTGATAAGATCCGTTCTGCCTGGACGCCACGTACCCCTGAACCGGAGCACCTTTGAAATTCCTCACAACATCAAATACAATTCCGTACTTTGCAAAAACATACTGCAGACTTTCCAGTGTATTATGCTCATTCTCCAACATTACGTTTTTAAGATCTTTCGTCAGTTGCTCAACATCTTCAGCACGGAAGGTTCCCGCTGCCCGCTTATTCTCCATGCTGATTTGGCACAAACGAACCCACGCTCCCAAAACATCAGCATTGACCGATCCCTGCTTTCCCATTCGGAAAGCCCCGGCCGGAACAATTTCCCTTACATTTACCAAATTGCTGATTCTAAGAACTTTTCTAAGAGACAGAATGGACTCATCTTTAGTCTCCTCATCCGGCATCTGACCTTCCTTGCGGAAATACTTCACCATATCCTTTAATGAATCCCGAACACATCTCTCTTCATCCGTGATACTTTGCATCTCATTGAATTCCAACAATTCCGCATCATAATGAGCCTGCAGATTAATCCAAAAAGACTTCGGCACGCCAAGTGCGTATTCCAATGCCAGCGCAAACCTGGCCGAAATGTCTTTCTTGCCGTGAATCACATTGCTTACATATACCGGAGTTACGCCTGTACAAGTGGCCAATTCTGCCTGAGAAATGCCTCTTTCTTCCAAAACATCTGCAATTGTTTCCCCGGGATGAATAATTAAATCACGGGATATACCACGTTGTTTTGCTGCCATGATAGTCACACACTCCTTTAACCTCAAACTCCGTACACTCTCTTACCTTCTCCGGTTCCATATCTAAGCCAATAATCAACCGTGCATTCGGAGCCACATGTAGCGAATACCTTACATCCTTATACCCTTCCAGATATTCGGGTTTTCCCAAACCTAAGTCCAAAAAATCGCCAAAACAATCCGCCGACTCCAATCAGTCCATATGCTTTTTTATTGTCCGAACCCAATCATTTGGAATATCTTTCTTTAATTGCATATTCCGCTTGAACGGAACAGCCAATCCGCGATAGCGGTAAGGCTGTCCGCTCCAAACGGTAAGTTTTTACATTAACCCGGGTTA